>Ga0187860_1004504_pt1 | contig 10429 bp, 7 predicted proteins | sample June2016WEW_10_4_FD_132981 | JGI IMG/M metagenome (GOLD analysis project Ga0187860, IMG submission 132981) | Peatland microbial communities from SPRUCE experiment site at the Marcell Experimental Forest, Minnesota, USA - June2016WEW_10_40 | ecosystem: Environmental > Terrestrial > Soil > Wetlands... | reverse complement strand
GCCGCTCGTACAGGTTTTTGATCTGATACCCCTTCTCATGCATGGCGGCTATCACTTCCCCCAAGTCGTATCGAGTGACCTGGCCGTTCCGCCAGCATCCCGATGATTGAGAAGACATTAGATTCTCGCCGCTATTGACCATTTCGTTTACCCACACCCCTTGGGCGCAAACATCCGGGTGGCCATTTTGTACATGGCGATCTGGGATTGGCGCTGCTTCTCCTGGAATTGACGGAACATGGCGACTTGCTGCGGCGCTAGAAGCTCCGCCGCTTCCGCCAGAAATGCCTGGTTGAATTGCTCCTCCTCGATGCCAAAGACGCGGATGTTCTCCTCGCTGAACATGACGGCGTAATCGGCGGCAAGTTGGTTGCGGCGGCTGATGTCGGTCGTCCAGTGGAATTGGGCGCGCGCCCTGCTCAAGGCCCGGATCAATTCCTCCTTCGTCTCCCGGCTCAAGGCGGCAGGCGTCCGGGCCGTTTTGCGGCTGAACATTTCGATCATCAACCTGTCGGAAACAGTTTTCTCGTAAAGCTGGAACGCTCTGTATCCCTCTTCGCCCAAGAGGCGCCGAATCTCCGCCTCAACACCCTCCATGTCCCGCTTGACTTCCGCAGCCAGGGCCGCGCGCTCCTGCGCGGTCAGGCGGGGGTTCATCAAAGCCCTCGCGCGCTTGCTGCCCTGCGTGGCTTTCTTGAAAAGCAGATCCTTCATTTGCGAGCGCTGCTGCCTGGTGAGACTGAGTTGCTGGAAAAGCGGCCCGAAGTTCTTCTCCATGCTCGTCAAAGACGACAATTCCATCATGAATCGCAGCAGCCGTCTTCCCGCCTGGCCGAGCAACGCGCTGACAGACTTCCAGATCCCTGCCCGGAGGAGAACGATCGCCAGCGCCGCGTAGGCCAGCACAACGGCAACAATCCACCAACTATGCTCAAGCGCCCACGCAATCAGTCCGCCGGTCGGCACGGGCATGGAATAGATGAACCGGTTCATGCCATAGCAAAGCGCGAACATCATCAGCGGCAAACCCAACAGATAGGCGGGAATCAGGACAAGAGGATGACGCCAACCGGCAGACTTCGGCAAGCGGCCACGGGATGCGTTTCGGAGCTGATGGTACTGGCTGCGAAGGCCCCACAGAACCACGCTTGACAACACCCCCATAAGAACCAGGCATCGGCCCCAATGTAATCTCCACGGCAGGAAAAAGCCCGAAAAGGCGATCAGAAACAGCATGGGGAGGGCGAATGTGGCCGCCCTCCGAAATGCCTTGCGATCCGTTTCTTGCTCGGAAATGTCCAATTCCTCCGTCCAAGTTCCCTCCTCGATGCCAATGCACATCCGCCGCCACAGCACGACGATGAACGACACCACGATAATCGCTGCGCAGGCCAGCAGTCCCGCGGCCAAGGCAACCCAATAATCCAATCGGCGGCCTAAAAGACGAGGAAGCCAGTAAAGCCCAATACCCATGGAAACGGCGGCGAAGGCAATCTGGAACCAAGCCACACGCGTCATGAATCGCCGTTCGCGCGGGGACTTGGTGTCCTTGACGGCGGCCATCCACTGGAACGCAACGACACCAAGCGTCGGCCACAGAACCCCCAGTTTGCCGAGGGATAACCAGCCTTTCGCCCCGGCACTTTTGGCCAGGACGCTCCCTGCTGACGCCGCTTTGGCTGAAGCGACGGCGGGCAACGCCCCAACAACCGTCTGTGTGAAGACCGATCCAGGCGAGGTCTTTTCCAGTGCGGTTTCCACAAACGCCAAAATCTCCTCCTGCAGCAATTTTCGCCCCCGTGCCAACCGCTGCCTCACCGCCTCCTCCGTCAATTCCAAGTCGCGCGCGACGGCTTTCACCGATTGGTGCTCCCGGTAATAGAGAACCAGCGGCTCCCGGTACGTTTCGGGAATTTGCTCCAACGTCCGCCAAAGAATCTCGGCCTCTTCGCGGCTGATGGCCCGTTCCACCGGCAAAGGCTCCGGAGCGGATGGCTCGCTGATGTCGTCCAGCGAACTGGCCCGGTGGCTCGGATCGCGTCCCTGCGCGCGCCGGTGGTTGCGGACCAGGTTGCGGGCGATGCCGCAGAGCCAGGAACGGAGTTTCGCCGGCTCCCGCAAATCGGCCATCTGCTTCCATGCCGCGATGAACGTCTCCTGCGCCACGTCCTCGCTGTGGCCCAAATCACCGGTCGCGCTGTAAACAACGGAGCAGACCAACGATTGGTAGCGGGCGACAATCCGCCCGAAGGCATCGCGGTCGCCAGAAAGGCTGGCGTTGACCAGGTCCGCGTCGGCGCCGGGCGTTGGCGGTGTTAAAATGTCGGTTGTCATATCATCGCATCCGTGGTCAAAAGCAGCGCGGACGTGACAAGATTTGTTTCAGTGTGGAGCAATAGCCATCCCTGCATCCAACCGTTTTTGGCAATAGCGTGCTCTTTTCTTGCCAAGTGGTCCCCGGTCGTGTGCTCATCTTCCCACCCTCCAATGCACGCTCATTCTCAATCGCACCAGCGCGATCGTTCGGTCGCCATGGTTGGCGTCTCGCCGGCCACATCCCCGCCCCTCCTGCATCCGCACCCTCATGGTGGCCATATCGAGATGCGCCCCTCTGAGTCTATGCGCGGGATTACCAAAGAAGAGGCTCTCGCCAATTCCTCAGGCAGGTTGAGGTTTTTCCTTTCGGGGTACGAAGCGGATCTCAACGCGCTTATTCACGGCTCCGGCGATCCGCTTTAGCATGGGAAGCGAATGTCCCCTGTAATCCGGATCCTCCAGTCTGCTAATGACAGACTCGGTTGTTCCGATCATTTTGGCGAGCCGCGCTTGCGTCAAACCTGCTTTCTCTCTCAACTCGTGGATTCTACGCGCGAGATCGTCCTCGGCTCTTGCTTCCTCAAGCTGGGCGATCCGTTCCGGCTTGCCCTGGTAATACCGCCGATGCAGACTCTCCACAGCGTCGGATGTCGCTTTGTTCTTCTTTGGCATAATCATCTCTCCTCGTACGTGTGCGCTTTGGGGTCCTTTTCAAATTCTCGTTTTCGTTCGATTGCCTCCTCAATCTCTTTCGCCGGCACCTCCGCCTCTTTTACCGACCCGTGCGAAACGACTGCTGCCGATCGCCCGTGGAAAAAACACAGCATTCGATAATTCACGTGCTGCAATCCGACGCGGATCTCATAAATTCCATCCTGCAGAAAATCCGCTTCCGGCCGTCGGAGTTCGTGGCCCACTTCCCTCAGGCGTTCGATCCTGACTGTGCATTTGTCGAGCGCCTTTGGCTGCAACGAATCCAACCATTCGAGAATCGGTACGGAGCCGTCCTCCTCTTTGTAGAAGACCACCTTAATCTTCGGCATTCGTACCCTTTCTCATCGAAAGCATTTTCGCAAAATTGCGAAGTGTGTCAAGATGCTGAATCGATGGTCTGCCTCAATCTGGAACCGTGACACTAATTGAGCAAATTATACCAATTGTCCCGCTGCCGCGGTTCGTAGCCGGCGTCCTGGATCAGGCGCCGCATGTCGGCCACGCCCATGCGGTAGGTCGTGCCGGCCTGGGAGACGACATTTTCCTCGATCATGATGCTGCCCAGATCGTTGGCGCCGAATTGCAGGGCGACCTGGCCGATGGCCGGGCCTTGCGTCACCCAGGAACTTTGCACGCTGGGAAAATTGTCCAGGTAAATCCGGCTCAGCGCCTGGGTGCGCAAATACTCGTGCGCCCCGGCCGTCGGCGCTTTCAGGCGCGTGTGCTCGGCCTGAAACGTCCAGGCGATGAAGGCGGTGAACCCCTTGCTTTTGTCCTGTTGCGCCCGCACCCGCTCCAAATGTTCGATGCGGTCCTCAATCGTTTCCACGTGGCCGAACATCATCGTCGCGGTCGAACTCAATCCCAGCCGGTGGGCCACGTCCATCACCTCCAGCCATTCGTCGCTCATGGCTTTGAGGGGGGAAATCCGCTGCCGGACGCGATCCACCAGAATCTCGCCGCCGCCGCCGGGAATGGAGCCGAGGCCCGCTTTGGCGAATTGGGAGATGATGTCCTGTAGGGGCAGCCCAAAAACCTTGCGGAAATGGACGAACTCGCTGGGGCTGAAACCGTGGACGTTGACGCCGGGGAATTTGGATTTTATATGCGACAACAAATCCAGGTACCACTGCATCGTCAGGCCGGGGTGATGGCCGCCTTGCAACAGGATTTGAGTTCCGCCCAGGGCGATGGTCTCCTCTATTTTGCGGTCCATTTCCTCCAGCGAGATGACGTAGGCGTCGGCGTCCTTCTCCGTGCGGTAGAAGGCGCAGAATTTGCAATAGACATTGCAGACGTTGGTATAATTGACATTGCGATCGACGATGTAGGTGACGATGCGGTTGCCGCGGCCCTCGTGGGCGCCGGCGCGCGCCAGTAGGCGGCGGCGGTGCGCCAGCAGCCCCAGTTCCTCCAGCGGCAAAGGATACAATTGGAGCGCCTCGGCGGCGTCCACGCGCCGTCCCTCCCACACCTTTTGCAGCAATTCATCCGATGGCATCCGGTCTGTCATGCAACCCAGTTTGCCTGCTGCCCCGTCCGAGTTCAATGCCTGTTCGCGCGGCGCGCGGTCACTTGCCCAGTTTCTGGATTTGGGCGTCCAGTTCGTCCAGCGAAAAACCTTCCGCGACGACCTGATGATTGGCGTCCGCCAGAATCAGCCACGGCAACGCCGCGACCTCCGTGGCCCACTTGGTTTTGCCGGATTTTTCGGTCACGCGCCCGACTGGAAATGAAACCGGCCCGGCGGATTTCCATGCGTTGAAATTCTCGTCGCTGGTGATGGCCGATTGAACGCCAAGGATGGAAACATCTTTTTGCCGGAGCGCGGCGGCTTGTTCATCCAGAAGATGGATGAAGTGGCGGGAGGGCCGCTGGCCGGCGTCGAAAAGGCACAGCAACACCGGTTTGCCGGGTGGAGTGGCGTCACTGGCCAGATTGACCGTCGCCAGGTCGGGCAGCGGGCTGCCTTTGAGTGAGACATGCCGCTGCGGCTGGGCGAAAACTCCCTGCTGCGAACTCAAGGTCATCACAATGTTGGTGTCGCCCGCCTCTGCGCTGGCCTGCGCCGAGCCGCCTTGAGAATTGGCAAAGAGGCGGACCTGCCCCTCGCAAACCTGGAAATGAAACCGCCCCTTGCTGTCGGTCGTCATGTTGCCATCCGGCTGGTCTTCGCCGTTGAGTGACACGTTTACGCCGGAAGCGGGCTTGTCGTTCTCGTTCAACACCTGGCCCGCCACAACGCGATTGGCAAGTTTGAGCGCGAACGGCGTCAGTTCCATGCGATTGGTGTCGGAGTCGTTTTGGACTTGTTGCTGGCTGCGGCCGCGGCCTTTGGCGGTGGCGAAAACGGTGTATCGCGCCTCCGGCGGCAGGCACTTGATCTCGTAGCGCCCTTGCGCGTCGGCGGCCACCGGTTGCTCGTTCAACTGATCGTAACTGTTGCCCGCTTTAAGCCAGACCCCGACCTGCGCGCCGGCCAGTGGAGCACCATCGACATCTTCCACGCGCCCGGCCACAATCAGGCCCGGCTTCAATTGCACGTCCAGATTGGTGGTGTCCTCCGCCAACTCCTGGCTCGCCGCCAGGTTGCGGGCAGTGTCGCGAACGACCAGCATCGCGCCGCCGGACTGCAATTGCCAGGGCTGGAGCGACCAGGTGAGATTGAACGCGCCGTTGGTTCCCGTCTTGACCCATCTGATGCCGTTGAACGAGGTCGGAAACACCGCCACCTGCGCGCCGGCGGCGGGTTTGCCCCCGGCATCCGTTACGGTGCCTTGCAATTTGTGCGCCGAGGCGCCGGGGGCGGAATTATAGGTTTGACCGAGCCGCACAACGACGTTCGTGTCGCCGCCTTCCGCGGAGAGGTTGCCGTAGGACCCGCTGGAATTGGCAAAAAGCTGGGCCGTGCCTTCGCAGACGTGCTCAAAAACAAAGCGTCCCTCGCGGTCAGCTTGCACGTGGGCAAACGGCTGCCCCTCGCCTTGGAGGTTCACATAGACGCCCCCGGCCGGTTTGTCGTCCGCGTCGAGCACCTGCCCGGCGAGCTTGAGGTTCGCTGGCCTGAGTTCGACGGGATCAAGCTCCATGCGGCCCGCGTCGGACGCGCCCACGTCGTACATCGATTTTTGTCCGTAACCGGGCGCCGAGATCAGGACACCGTACTTCCTGCCGGGAGGAAGGGCGGGAATCTCGAAATGCCCCGGAACGTTGGTTCCGCGGCTCAAGCCGGTAAGATGCATGCCGCTCCTGCCGGTCCAAAAGATCAGCGTGGCGAATGCGTTCGTCAATGATTTGCCACTGCACTCCACCCGTCCGGCCAGCGTCACTGCCGGAGCGAGCGTGAGGTCCGTCTGGCCAGTATCTTCGTCAATGTCTTGCGCCGCGGCCAGATTGCGCGCTTCGTCACGAACCAGCAGGCAGTCGGTCATATCGTTCTGTCCGAATTGCCGGGGATTCCATTCCATCTCAAATTTGCCGTTTGCATCCGTCTTGGCTGCCGATGCGTTCGGACCGCCACGGCCAATAATTCCGACGGCGACGCCGGCAACGGGCTGGCCGTTTGTTCCGCGAACAACGCCGGCAATCATTTTTGGCGCCGTCACTTCAATTTCGACACGGTTGGTCTGGCTGGCTGCGACCTCCGCGGCGACTTGACCGGAAGAAAACGTGGAACCCCGGAATGCCATTACGTTGTAACTGCCGGGCGGCAGACGCAGCAGCGCCACTCCATTGCTGTCAGAGGTTGCAACGCCTTGGAAACCTTCCTTATGAGCGTTGACGCTGATATGCGGAAGAGGGGTGCGTTCATTTTTCTTCAACACGGTCGCTTCCAAAAAGCCGCCGCGAAGGGCCTTCACTTCAATTCCGCGCGAAGTCTGGCCCGATTCGACCGAAACTCGAACCGTCTCGGCCACCCAATCCGGCAATTCATTGGTCCCAAAAGTGGCGCGGAGACGATACGAGCCGGCGGCCACGTCGCTCATGCGGAATACGCCGTCGCTGCCGGATTGGACGGGTTCCACCTCGCCCGGTTCAAAGAATCCGGAGCCTTCGCTCTGCAACTTCAGCGACGCGATGGGAACCGGCTCTTTGCCGCGCTCGGCAACAACTTTGCCTTCGACGGCTCCGGCCGGCTCGGCGATTAGCTTGATGTCGTTTTGACCCGCTCGCCATGGGAGCGAATTCAAATTGAGGGACTCATGCCCCCACTGCCGCAATGCCTTTCCGGGCGACCGAATCAACAGAGCGGCGGTGGCATTGGTCGGAAAGTTCTCAATGCGGAAATGGCCGGCGGCATCGGTCCGCGCGGCAAAGCAGTCTCGCGCCGGTTTGCCGATGAGATAGTCTGGCCCATTCCCTCCCTCTCCTTGCGAAGTTTCGCGGAAGGCGGCGGCTGCGAATACCTCAGCATTGGCGACGGGCTGGTTCGATTCGTCCACGAGCGATCCCGCCAGCGCCGCCGGCGCAGTCAACACCAAATGTTGATTCGTTTCCTGGCCGGAAACACCGGGTTGGCCTAGCGCCGCCCATCCCGGCGCCCACCCCGGCTTCCGCGCCACCAAAAACCCCACGGCGCGCGAGACGCGCAATTCAAAAGCGCCGTTCGTCCCCGTCGTGATGCGCTCCTTCGCCGCTATGCGGTTCATCCACTCCTCATAACGCCAGTATGCGACCTCCGCGTTGGCCACCGGGGTTCCGGCGGCATCAGTGACTGTTCCGCCGCAATTGATTTCCGCCGTGTTGGTGTCCGGCGCCTGGGCGCGCGCCCAAACGCCGACAAGCGTCGAGGCGGCGCAAACCGCAAGGATCTGCCGCAGCATTTTCATATTTTTGTTGGATTATTTCTTAGCTTCCAGCGTCAGCGGACTGGTCAGCACCTTGTAAGGGCTGAAGATTTTGACATCGCCGGTCAGCGGACGTTTCACATTTTTTGGCTCCCGCCATGAGAGCGAGCAGACGCCGCCTCACCCAAACTCGAACGTGTTGGTGCTGTGCAGCGAGCCGTTCGCGTCGGCCAGCATCAATTTCGGCCCGCGCGGGCGCTCGCCGCCGCAAAGCATTTCGATGGACTCCTGTTGCAGGCCGGCAAAGTGGAGATTGAAGGTGATGTCGCGGCTGTTGGTGGGGCTGTCGGCCTCGAGCTTGGCGGTCACCGGTTCGCCGATCTTCAGGTCGGCGGCTTTGTCGGCCGCCACCTCGAAATTGGCCGTTTCGGGAAAATTGTAGCCCGAAAGCGTCCACGCCACGCCCTTCTCGTCCTTCCGGTCAATTTTCCAGTGGACCATCCGGTATTTGCCCACCGGCAGGGTGAATTGGCCGTTGGTCGGCTGACGCACAAAATGGCCGTTCTCTCCATAGGCGGTGAATTCGGAAATGTTCTCCGGCACGCGAACCGGGCCGAACGTCAGGTTCTCGGCTTTCTGCACTTTGACGAACGCGCCGTCGCGGGCGGCTTCGATGCGGAAAAGCTTCCCGTCCACTTCCAGCATCCGCGCCAGAAACCGTTCGCCCACCTTGTCGCCTTCGACCTGGACGCGGTCGCTCTCATACGGATTGTCCGCGATGTCGTTGAAGGTGCCGTTGACGTTGCCGTCGATAAGCTGGATGCGCTTCTTGACGCCATCGAAATTCACCATGCCCTCATACCACCCGGCGGATGACGCCAGCAATTGAGCGGGATTGTTTTCATATTGGTAAAAACGAAACACAAGATGATAGGTGATCGGCCCGTCCTCGCCTTTGAATACGATGGGCGTCGCCGGGAAATAGGCAAAGTAGGAATCCAGCCGCGCCATCACCGGCGTCTTGTCGTCAAGCCGCCCGTTGCCGGTGCTGTCAATAAACAGTCGGTCGCAGGGGCCGGACTTGCGCGCGCGGTCCAGGCAAAGCCAGCGTCCGCCCGCGGGGTCCATCAGCGTTTCCCAGCGCGCAAAGTAAGCGTGCGCGTTTAACTTGGGGAGGGCGACGCCCGCCGGCGGGTTGGTGGTCAGCTCCAACCGGTGATAGGCCCGGCCCTCGCCACCGCTGTGATACTCCAGCCATTGCTCGGTTTGGGCCAGCGCCGTGCCGGCCAGCGCCATCGTTGCCAGAATCAATTTTAGTTTCATAACACGTTAAGTTTTCAAATTAGCCTCGGGGGAAGGCGCGCTCAAGGGCGGCGGCGTGTCGGCTGTGACATTCAGCAACGCCTTGAGCCGTTCGCGGAAAAGCGGGCTGGCCGAGGACAGGACCAGGAACGGCAGCAGCGTCGCAAAATTGACCGCCGCCGCCACAAGGACGACAGCAACAAGCTGGCTCCAGTCGGGCCTCCCGGCCCCGGAGATGACCCCGATCAAAAAGAACAGCGCGGTCAACACCAGCCAGGTGGCGGCCAGCAACACCAACAGCCACAAATAATTCCCCAGCGGACGGTAGCGACGACGGCAAGCCAATCCGTCAAGGCTCAACGCGACCGAAGTGGCCAGGACGCCCAAGCCCAACGCGATTCCGCCTCCAATCGCTTCATTGCCCACCAAGCTCCAGCCTTGTCCCGCAACAAAGGCCAGCGCGCTGAAGCCCGCCAGGACGGCAATGACGCGCAGGAACGTGAGCAAGCGATGCCGCTGTCGCAGAGTATCTGACAGGAGCCAGACTGCGGCCAGACCCACCGCCAGCGCCGCGATGGCATCGAGGAAAAAGTTCGCCCCGTTTGGCAGGATGGAAACTGGGGCCAACGCCGGCGCCACCACACAGCCCAGCGGGAGCCAAATCCACCACGCCGCCCCGCTGCGGTTGGGTTTCAACGCCAGCAATCCCAGGATGGCCAGCCACGGCAGCAGCAGCGGCGTGACGCCTGGCAACACCCACGCGCAGGCAACCGGAGAACCGTCCCGGGAACCCAGCCCGCCCAGGTCGGACGATGCCACGATTTTCAGTTGGCCGGCCGCGTTAAGGGGTACTCGCCATGAGTACGAGCAGGTGCCGCCTCAGCCAAACTCAAATTTGCCCGACGCAATTTTCTTATCGCCTTTATAGACGGCGAACTCCGGCTGCACGGCAGGACCGTGGCGCACCAGTGAATAAGCCTGGCCGCCCGCGCCGAGCAACTTGTAATCCAGCCGCAGGTCCCGTCCCTGGCGGTTGGCGGTGACCGTATTATTCAGGGGCCCGCCGGCTGCCAAAGTGACCGGCGTTTTGTCATTCACGGCAATCCAGTTATCAGCTCGGGAGAAACTGCCTGGGCAAAAGGCCTCGACCCCGCCCTGCGCGAGCCGGATTTTCGGCTGCCCGTAGCCGCCGAGCGGGACTTTGACGATGGGAGCCGGCAGATCGAGAACCACCAGGTACGGCCCGCTGGCCAGCGCCAGGCGTTGGATGAATTGGCCGGTGATTTTCAACTCGCCAAGCGCGGTGGCTC
>Ga0187860_1004495_pt1 | contig 10443 bp, 10 predicted proteins | sample June2016WEW_10_4_FD_132981 | JGI IMG/M metagenome (GOLD analysis project Ga0187860, IMG submission 132981) | Peatland microbial communities from SPRUCE experiment site at the Marcell Experimental Forest, Minnesota, USA - June2016WEW_10_40 | ecosystem: Environmental > Terrestrial > Soil >... | reverse complement strand
TGACGATGAAGGCGGGGAAATCCTCCGACACCGCGATCTGCTTGCCGAGCTTGGCGATGAATTGCTTGGTGGTCTCGAAGGTCTCGTCATCGGTGGCGATGCCGCGGATCACTTCGACCAGCTCCATCAGCGGCACCGGATTCATGAAATGAATGCCGATGAAGCGCTCGGGCCGGTCGGTCGCGGCGGCAAGCCGCGTGATCGAGATCGACGAGGTATTGGTGCCGACGATCGCCTCGGGCTTGAGCGAGGGGCAGAGCGCGGTGAAGATTTTGCGCTTGACCTCTTCCTTCTCGGTGGCGGCCTCGATCACCAGATCGCAATCGGCGAGCTCATTGAGCGTCTTCGCCGGGCTGATGCGGTTCATCGCCGCTTCGCGTTCTTCATCGGTAATCCGCTGACGGCTGACTTGACGCGCCAGATTGCCGCTGATGTTGGCGAGCCCTTCGGAAATGCGTTCGGCGACGATGTCGTTGAGCATCACATGAAGACCGGAAAGTGCGCAGACATGGGCGATACCGTTGCCCATTTGCCCAGCGCCGATCACGCCGACCGTGCGAATGGCATGCGCCGTGCCGCCGCCGTGGTCGCCGCGCGTCTTCGGCCGTTCCTTGACTTCGACCATCTTCGGTTACCTTCTTGGCACCACACCTTTGATCAACGACCGCGCTTTTCGAGCTCCTGGGCCAGCTCCGGCAAGGCCTGATAGAGGTCTGCCACCAACCCGTAGTCGGCGACCTGGAAGATGGGTGCTTCCTCGTCCTTGTTGATAGCGACTATGACTTTCGAATCCTTCATTCCGGCCAGATGCTGAATAGCACCCGAAATGCCGACGGCGATATAGAGGTCTGGTGCCACTACCTTCCCGGTCTGGCCGACTTGCCAGTCGTTCGGCGCATAGCCGGCATCGACCGCCGCACGCGAGGCACCCACCGCCGCGCCGAGCTTATCGGCGACCGGCTCAATATACTTGGTGAAGTTATCGCGGCTTTGCATCGCCCGGCCGCCGGAAATGATGATTTTTGCCGAAGTTAGCTCCGGCCGCTCCGATTTCGAGAGTTCCTCGCCGACGAAGCCGGAAATGCCGGGATCGGCCGCGGCCGCCGCCGGCTCGATCGGCGCCGCGCCGCCCTCCCCGGTCGCCTGGAACGCCGCGGTACGCACAGTCACGACTTTCTTGGGATCGAGCGAGCGCACGGTCTGGATGGCATTCCCCGCATAGACCGGCCGCTCGAAGGTATCCGGCGCCACGACTTTGCTGATCTCGGAAATCTGCATCACGTCGAGCAGCGCGGCGACGCGCGGCATGATGTTCTTTCCGCTCGTCGTCGCCGGCGCGATGATCGTTTCGTAAGGGCCGGCCAGCGAGACGATCAGCGCGGCGGTGGGCTCGGCCAGCATGTGCTCATAAGCGGGCGCATCCGCCAGCAACACCTTCTTGACGCCGTCGAGCTTGGCCGCAGCATCGGCGACCGCCTGGCAGTGATGACCGGCGACCAGAATGTGCACGTCGGCGCCGATCGCCTTGGCGGCGGTCAACGTCTTGTTGGTCGAATCCTTGAGCGATTTGTTGTCGTGTTCGGCGACGAGAAGGGTCGGCATCAGATTGCTCCCGCCTCGTTCTTCAGTTTATCGACCAGCTCGGCGACGGTCTTAACCTTCACGCCGGCCTTGCGCACGGGCGGCTCGGTGGTCTTGACGATCTCCAGACGCGCTTTGATGTCGACGCCGAAATCGGCGGCGGTCTTCTCGTCGATCGGTTTCTTCTTCGCCTTCATGATATTGGGCAGCGACGCGTAGCGCGGCTCGTTCAATCGCAGATCGGTGGTCACGACCGCCGGCAGCTTGAGCTTCACCGTCTGCAGGCCGCCATCGACCTCGCGCGTGACCATCAGCGCTTCGCCGTCGATCGTCACCTTCGAGGCGAACGTGCCCTGCGGCCAGCCGAGCAGCGCGGCCAGCATCTGGCCGGTCTGATTGCAATCGTCGTCGATCGCCTGCTTGCCCATGATGATGAGGCCGGGCTGTTCCGCCGTCGCGATCGCTTTGAGGATCTTCGCCACCGTCAGCGGCTCGGTGCCGCCTTCGGTTTTCACCAGGATGCCGCGGTCGGCGCCCATCGCCAAAGCGGTGCGGATTGTCTCGGCCGCCTGCGCCGGCCCGATCGAGACGGCCACGATCTCCGTCGCCTTCCCGGCCTCCTTGAGCCGGAGAGCCTCCTCGACCGCGATCTCGTCGAAGGGATTCATCGACATTTTGACGTTGGCAAGCTCGACGCCTGAGCCGTCCGCCTTGACCCGTATCTTCACATCCTTGTCGACCGCCCGCTTCACGGGCACGAGAATCTTCATGGCTTGGTTCGGCTTGTCCCGGTTTCTATCTGCTGATCTCAGCCGCACTGCGCAGTCGCAACGATGCTGCGGTGCGGGAACGTACCGGCGGTCGCGCCCCCGGTCAACGCCGCGAAGGCTCGCAAGAGCGGTGCGCCAGGCCGGGATGGGCCGTCTAAACGGCCTTTAGCGGATCGGCCGCGTGAACGGGAGCGAACTGGTAAGCCCACCATCGACCGGGAAGGCCTGGCCGTTGACGTAGGATGACTCGTCGCTGGCGAGGAACAGCGCCATTGCCGCAATTTCCTCCGGTGCGCCCGCGCGCTGGAGCGGGTTGAGTTGGCCGATCTTGTCCAGCGTGCCGCTCACGCGCGCGCGGTCGAATATCGGCTGGGTCATGCCGGTTTCGATCAGCCCCGGGCAGATGGCGTTGACGCGAACGCCGGTGCCGGAGAGTGAATTCGCCCCCGTTTGCGCGAGGCTGATGACGCCCGCCTTGCTGGCGCTATAGGGCGCGCCGCCGGCATTCGCGCGTAATCCCGCGACCGACGCGGTGAGAATGATCGAACCGCGGCCTTGTTTGACCATATGCATGGCGGCGTGTTTGATCGCAAGAAATGGCCCGATCAGATTGGTCTGGAGAACCTGCCGCCAATAGTCTTCGGTCTGCTCGAAGAGGGGAATGAGGCCGCCGCTGATCCCGGCATTGGCGTAGACAATGTCGAGCGCACCGAACGCCGAAAGCGCGCGATCGACAAAAGTCTTGACGTTTTCCTCCCGGCCCGAATCCGTGGCGAACGCATGCGCGGCGCCGCCGCGCTGCGATATGGTGATCGCTGTCTCGTCCAGCCCTTGCGCGTTCAGATCGACGATCAGCAAACGGGCGCCTTCGCGCGCGAACAAAATCGAAGTGGCGCGGCCGATGCCGCTTGCTGCTCCCGTGACGATCGCAACCTTGCCGTCAAGCCGCCCCATAGTCCCCCCTTCACGACGTGTTTTTACGTCAGCGGTTCTGCCCCGGCTTCCACAGCACGTCGCGCATGCCCTTGTCATTGGCGTGGCGAGCCGCAACAAATAGGTAGTCGGACAGTCGATTGACGTATTTGAGCACCTCAGGCGTGACGCTCTCGTCCGCTTTGTCCTGGAGTTCGGCGACCAGCCGCTCTGCGCGCCGGCATACCGTGCGCGCGAGATGCAGATAAGCCGCCGCCGGACTGCCGCCCGGAAGGATGAACGACTTCAGCGGCGCGATGTCGGCATTGAGCCGGTCGATCTCGCTTTCGAGCCACGTCACTTGCGGGGCGGTGACGGTGAGTCGCGCGCCGCCCGGGCCCCTGCCCTTGCCGGGCGTGCAGAGGTCGGCGCCGACGTCGAAGAGATCGTTCTGGATACGGCAGAGCGCTGCGTCGAGCGCCACGTCATCGGCGGTATGCAGCCGCGCTATCCCGATCGCGGCATTGACCTCGTCGAGCGTGCCGTAAGCGGAGATGCGCAGATCATATTTCTTGCGCCGCTCGCCGGTGCCAAGCGCCGTGGTGCCGTCATCGCCCGTTCGGGTGTAGATCTTGTTGAGGACGACCATCGTTCACCGCACCAAAGGCGATTTCCGGATTTTACTTCGCCATCACCCAGATCGTAAACATGATGATCACGATGGCGATGAATTGCAGCAGAACCCGCAACCGCATGAACTTTTGCGACGTATTGCCGGAGCCCCCCCGCATCATGTTGACGAGGCCAAGCAGCAGCACCACCGCGACCGCACCGATGGCGATCGGGACGAGACCATGAGTGAGAAAGGAGGACATGGGAGCTACTTAGAACGCATTGGGAGCGGGTTCAACCTAAGTGACCGTCATCCTGAGGTGCGAGCGAAAGCAAGCCTCGAAGGGCAACAGCCCGGGCCATGATCCTTCGCGGCGCGCCTTGGGCGCGCACCTCAGGATGACGAGGCCTAAACTCTAATTCGACCCGTCCAGCAAGCGCCGCGCGATCACGTGCGCCTGAATTTCGGCCGCGCCCTCGAAAATGTTGAGAATGCGCGCGTCGCAGAGAATCCGCGACACTGGGAATTCCAGCGCAAAACCGTTGCCGCCGTGAATCTGGACGGCATTGTCGGCGGCGGCCCACGCGACCCGCGCCGCCAGAAGCTTCGCCATGCCGGCCTCGAGATCGCAGCGGCGGCCTGAATCCTTTTGCCGCGCGGCGTAATAAGTGAGCTGCCGCGCGATCATGATTTCGACCGCCATCATGGCGAGCTTGTCGGCGACGCGCGGGAAATTGGCGATCGGCTCGCCGAACTGCACGCGCGTCGTCGCATAGCTGCGCGCCTGTTCGAGCGCCGCTTGCGCTACGCCGACGGCGCGCGCCGCAGTCTGGATACGCGCGGACTCGAATGTCGCCATGAGCTGCTTGAAGCCGAGCCCTTCGACGCCGCCCAGAAGATTTTCGGCCTTCACGGTGAAGCCGTCGAAGGCAATCTCGTATTCCTTCATGCCGCGATAGCCGAGCACCTCGATTTCCGTGCCCGACATACCCGTGGATGGAAATGGATTCCTGTCGCTGCCGCGCGGTTTTTCCGCGAGCAGCATGGAAAGGCCGCGATAGCCTTTCTCGGCCGGATTGGTGCGCACAAGGAGCGTCATCAGGTCGGCGCGCACCGGATGCGTGATCCAGGTCTTGTTGCCGAAGACTTTGTAGGTGCCGCCCTCGCGCACCGCGCGCGTCTTAAGCGACGCAAGATCGGAACCGGTATTCGGCTCGGTGAACACCGCCGTCGGCAGCACTTCGCCGGAAGCGATCTTCGGCAGCCATTTGCGTTTCTGCTCTTCGGTGCCGCTGCCGAGAATAAGCTCGGCCGCGATCTCCGAACGGGTGCCCAGACTGCCGACGCCGATATAGCCGCGCGACAGCTCTTCGGAGACGACGCACATCGATTCCTTGCCGAGCCCCATGCCGCCGTATGCCTCGGGGATGGTGAGGCTGAAGACGCCGAGCTCGGACATCTGCGCGATGATATTGAGCGGAATGTACTCATTGCGCAGATGCCACTCCTGCGCATGCGGCACCACCTGGCCGTCGGCGAACTTGCGCATCTCCTCGCGGATCGCGTCAAGCGTTTCATCGAGCCCGGTGGCGCCAACCGTCGCGTCCGGCTGCTCGCGCATCAATTCCGCGAGCCGTGCGCGGCGCTGCGCCGTGTTGCCGTAGGCGATCAGATGCTCAACCGCCGGATTCAAGCGCGCCGCGACCGCCGCGGCATTCAGCCCGAGATCCGCAAGGCGTACGATCTCACCCTGGCTCATCGGGATTCCGCCGACAATTTGCGCCAAGTATTCGCCGGCGCCGATCCGCACCAGGAGTTCCTCGACCTCACCGAAATTGTCGGCCGCCGACAGCCGCTGCACATAGTCCGCAAGCTGGCGGAGCGCCTCGACATAGGTTGCGAGCCAGGCAAGACCATGCGTAGCGCGCTGCTCGCGGTCGAGCGCGCGCGCGTTGGCACGGCCGTCGCGCATCACTCGATCCGCGACCGCCCGTCGCGCATCCGCGAACAGGGCTTCGGCGGCCTCGACCGCCTGGCCCAATGTTCCGATCAGGTCGTTTTCGGCGGGCATGGTGGATACGGCAAGCGACATAAGCGGGCTCCGATCACCTCGGTTTCGACGACCCCGGACTGCCCGCCAACCTTACGCGTGCAGTGCACAAAAGCCAACATTTTCAGCGCGCGAGACGCCAGCGACATCATTTCGACGCGCCTCGAAGCGGTAAGCCGGAATCCAGAGCCGCCGCCGCGTAAGCAAGGTTCGTGCTACCAAGAACATCCCTGCGCGTGGTTATTCTGGGCACGCCGGCGAAGCCTTGTATCGGGCCGGCCAAGCCCGGACCTGTCGGCCGGCGTCCCGGAACTGACGGGACGGATCGCACCTGACAAGCAATCGAGCGTCCGATGAGAAATTTATTCGCGGCGGCGAAACTGCTGCTCCTCGACATGGCGTCGACGTTCTTGTTTGTCGTGCTTCTTCTGCTGACCCAAAATATTCCCTTATCGGTAATGCTCGGTGTGGCGCTTGGCGTCTCCCAGATCGGCTGGGAGTTCATGCGCAAGAAGCCGATCGACACCATGCAGTGGATGAGTCTCTTCTTGGTGGTGGGCTCAGGCGCGGCCACGCTCCTGACCAAGGATCCGCGCTTCGTGATGGTCAAGCCGAGCCTGATCTACGTCGTCGTCGGCGTGGTGATGCTAAAGCCAGGATGGATAAACCGCTATCTGTCCCCCGTCGCCAAGGCGGTAGTGCCGGATATCGCCGTCATCCTGGGCTTCGCTTGGTCGGGGCTGATGTTCATTTCTGCCGCAGTGAACACGATCGTCGCCCTGAACTTCAGCATGGCAACCTGGGCGTCTTTCATGTTGGCCTACGGCATCGTCAGTAAAGCAACCCTGTTCCTGATCGGGTACGCCGGCATGCGTTATATCGGCAACCGCCGGTGGCGGGCCATACCCCTTCTTGAGCGTGATAGTTTGACGGCGGCATTGCAGCAATAATCTAACTCCGCTAGGTGCGGAACGCGCAAAGCGCACGGGGCGCGAAGAAGAGATCGCCTCAGCAACGTCGAGGGAGAGTTCATTGGACCGAAGCGCAAACATGCGTAACGAGCGGCGTTTGACCAATCCGGTGTTCAACAACCGCAAGCTCAAGCTCGGGACGTTCCAGAGCAATCTCGACTACGGCTGCCTGATGGCCGACGTCGAGGGACGGCTGAAAATCAGTTGGCCGAATACGGTCGCGCTCGCCAAACTCGCCGACGAGATGGAGTTCGAGGCGCTGGTGCCGGTGGCGCGCTGGCGCGGCTTCGGCGGCAAGCTCAATCCGGCGGGCCCGAGCTTCGAGACCTACACCTGGGCGTCGGGCATCGCCGCGTCGACCGAAAACGCCGGCGTTGTCGCCACCTCGCATTGCTCGATCAATCATCCGATCGTCGCGGCAAAACAAGGCGCGGTCATCGACCATATCTCCAATGGCCGCCTCATCCTCAATATCGTGACCGGCTGGAACAAGCCGGAAATCGACATGTTCGGCGTCGAAATGCTTCCGCACGGGGACCGTTACGACATGGCCGAAGAGTGGCTCCATGTGGTGAAGCGGCTGTGGACGGAGGACGAGGAATTCGACCACGAGGGCAAGTTCTACAGGATCGTCAAAGGCTATCTGCAGCCGAAGCCGATCCAACGGCCCTACCCTGCGATCATGAATGCCGGCGGCTCGGAACGCGGCCGCCACTTTGCCTGCAAATTCTGCGACCTCGTGTTCACGGCGCTGGGTGCGCCGAGCTTCGAGCAGAACAAGGCGCAGGTCGAGTCGTATCGCAAGCTCGCGCGCGAACAATACGGCCGCGAGGTCGCGGTGTGGACGTCCGCGAACATCATCCAGGCGGACACGGAAGAAGAGGCGCGCCGATATTCCGATTACATCGTGAAAGAGAAAGGCGACTGGGAGGCGGTGACGTTCGCGCTGGATACGCTGGGCCTCAACGCCAAGACCTTTTCGCCTGAAGCTATAAAGCATCTCAAGGAACTTTTCATCGCGGGCTGGGGCGGCTATCCGCTGATCGGCACCAAGGAACAGGTGGTCGACGGTCTCAAGATGCTCTCGGCCATGGGCCTCGACGGTGTGCTGTTGTCATGGCCGCGCTTCGAGGAGGGCATGCGGGAATTCAAGAACGTCACCTATCCATTGCTCGTGCAGGCCGGACTGCGCTGAAGGAATTTTGCAAAGGAAATCGTCATGTCGCGTCTGGAAGGAAAAGTCGCGCTCGTAACCGGGGCGGCGGCGGGCCAAAAGGCCGCGCTCGGATCGGTGTTCGCCAAAGCGCTCGCCGCCGAAGGCGCAAAAGTCGTTGTCGCCGACGCCAAGGATTGCAGCTCGGTCGCAGCGGAGATTGCCGGCAGTGGCGGAATGGCTCACGCGATCCTCGCCGATGTCCGCGACACCAAGTGCGTCAATGCGATGGTCGCGGAAACGGAGAAAAAGTTCGGGCGGCTCGATATCCTCGTCAACAACGCCGCCATCGGCTCGAACATTCCGCCGGTTTCGATCGAGGACATCCCGGTCGAGGTGTGGGACGACTTCATGGCGGTCAACGTCCGGGGAACGTTCCTCTGCACCAAGGCCGCGATCCCCGCCATGCGCCGCAACAACTACGGCAAGATCATCAATCTCGGCTCGACGACAATGCTGTCGGGGCTGTCCCATCGCTTGCACTACGTCACCAGCAAAGGCGCTATTACCGCGATGACACGGTCCATGGCGCGCGAGCTGGGCGCCTACGGCATCCGGGTAAATTCACTGGCGCCGGGATTGGTGATGAACGATTCGGTGGCGGCGGCGATGGCAGGCCGTCCGGGACTGCACGACTACGTGCTGAACTCGCGTGCGATCAAGAAGGACGTGTTTGCCGGCGAGCTTATCGGCACTTTAATCTACCTGGCGGCGCCCGACAGCGACGCCGTCACCGGGCAGTTCCTGATCGTCGACAATGGCGGCGACTACACCTAACGCGCGCCTGACGGCTTCGCAAGCGCAGTAGAATGACGTATCTGGTTGCTCAAACCCTCCGCGAAGGCCGCCCCGCAGTGGACACGATACGACTGATCTTCCACGTCGTTATTGAAGCCTTCTGGCGCTTCAACCGTGATGACGGCTGGGCGATCGCCAGCCATATCGCGCTGTCGATTTTGATGGCGGTGTTCCCGTTTCTTATTGTCGTAACGGCGCTCGCGGGCTTCGCCGGCTCGACCAATTTGGCCGACGAAGTCGCCCGGCTGCTGTTCGCGGCCTGGCCGCAGCAGGTCGCAAGCCCGATCGCCAGCGAGATCCATAACGTGCTGACGACCACGCGCGGCGGTGTCCTTACCCTCGGCGCGGTGTTCGCGGTCTATTTCGCCTCGAGCGGCGTCGAGAGCCTGCGCATCGGGCTTAATCGCGCTTACGGGCTGCGCGAAGAGCGCGGCTGGTGGCTGCTGCGGCTGGAGTCGATCGGCTACGTGCTGGTCAGCGCGCTGGCGCTCTTGGTGCTGGCGTTCCTGGTGGTGCTCGGACCGCTGATCTTCAAGGCCGCCGCCAAATACGCGCCCTGGCTCGAGCCGCTCGAAGCCCATTACGATATCGCGCGCTTCGGCATCGGCGGCGGGGTGCTCGCGGCGGCGCTGTTCATTCTGCACATGTGGCTGCCGGCCGGGCGGCGCGGGCTGGGCAAGGTGTGGCCGGGAATCGCGGCCACGCTGGTGCTGTGGCTGGCCTGCGGCTTCGCCTTCGGCCACTACCTCGCCGATTTCGCCTACACCTACGTGACCTATTACGCCGGCCTCGCCTCGGCGATGATCGCGCTGGTGTTTCTCTATTACAGCGCCTGGATTTTCGTCTATGGCGGCGAGCTCAACGCCGTGATCGCACGCGTGCGCGAGCAGACGGACTAATGCAGATTTAGTCAGCCCCGGCCGGATTGGCGGTTCAGCTCCGGCAATGATGCCGCTTCCAGCACGTCGTCAAAATTCCGCAGACCGGGGCGCCCGGCATTGACCAGCACCGCCATATTGCCGGGCTTGTGACGGTTCGTGCGCATCAATTCGTGCGCGTAGGGGATCTTCTCCCACGGAAACACGTCGCTCATGCACGGATCGATGCGGCGATCGATGACGAAGCGATTGGCTGCGCTCGCCTGCTTGAGATGCGCGAAATGCGATCCCTGCACCCGCTTCTGCCGCATCCAGACATAGCGCGCATCGAACGTGATGTTGTAGCCCGACGTGCCGGCGCAGAACACCACCATGCCGCCGCGCTTGACGACGAGGCAGGACACGGGAAACGTCGCCTCGCCGGGATGCTCGAACACGATGTCGACGTCGCGCTTGCCGGTGATATCCCAGATCGCCTTGCCGAAGCGGCGCGCTTCCTTGGTCCAATCATTGTATTCCGGTGTATTGACCGTCGGCATCTGGCCCCAGCATTTGAAATCCTTGCGGTTGATCACGCCTTTGGCGCCGAGGTTGAACACGTATTCCGCCTTCGACGCGTCGGAGACGACGGCGATGGCGTTGGCGCCCGAGGCCCCC
>Ga0187860_1004492_pt1 | contig 10453 bp, 4 predicted proteins | sample June2016WEW_10_4_FD_132981 | JGI IMG/M metagenome (GOLD analysis project Ga0187860, IMG submission 132981) | Peatland microbial communities from SPRUCE experiment site at the Marcell Experimental Forest, Minnesota, USA - June2016WEW_10_40 | ecosystem: Environmental > Terrestrial > Soil > Wetlands... | reverse complement strand
GATTTGCGAGCAGGCCCACCAGCAGCTGAAAGAGGAACTCGGCCTCGATCACTTCGAGGGGCGATCCTGGCAAGGCCTTCACCGTCATGCGCTCATGACGATGGCCGCTTTCGCCTTTCTTCAGCATCGCCGCCTCAAAAAAGTCAGGCGGGAAAAAGAATCAACGGACCGCCGCCTCAACCAACCTTGCCAGCCGTGCGTCACGCCATCGTCAAACTCATAGCTCGACTGCCACCGCAACGTTGCCCGCACTGCCAAAAGTGGATCTGTGGAAAGACGCAGCGTAAATAATTGTGGCGGAGCGCGTCCTCGGCCTGCTCGGCGATCGGCGTGTCGATCATCGTGGGACGCCGGCCAGAAGCGACGCATGAGCGAGCCGATGGCCTCGAGTAAGCTGACGGAAAGCTAGTCGCGCCACCAAGGTTATCAATAGTCGGCTCCAACCTGTTTGAAGAGATCGCCTTTGACCACCCTTGCTCCGTCCGCGGTCTTGGGCCGGTCGCACCATGGCGGAAACTTCATATCAACGTCCGAGCCTGCGTAAAGAGTTCAAGTCCGGTCGGGCCGCCCGTGGCCATAGTCGAACTCACCGATATTCTCGGACCGAGATACATCATCCTTTTGCCGCGGCGAACAGGCTCGCCCAAGATCGAGGAAATCGCCTGTAACAGTTGTTCGGGCGATTCATTCAGACAATCACTTGGCGCCCGGGCCGAGGACCAGGTCGTGCCGAAACGATTTCTCGATTTCGTCCATCAGCGGATTGACGAGACCCGCCTTGCGGAACGTCGCAAAATCTTCGAGTACCAATGCCTCCCATACCTTTCCTTTGAGAGTTTTTTTGCCCCGAAACTCAAAATAGACCGACCGCGCCTCATCGGTTCGATTGAGAAACATCAGCGCATGGGCGAGATTGGTTCTGATCCAAATCAAATCGGGCGCCAACTCTGCGGCACGACGCGATGTCACAAGCACTTCGTCGAAATTTCGAGCGAACAGCGCGTACCAGGCCAGGCCGCCTAACTCATTCGCCGTCGCAACGCCCGGCTTACCCTTGGCTGCGGTCTCCTCGCGTTCAACGCCGGCTGCAAGCTTTTCTCGGATGGCAAGAACGTCGCGGTAGTGGGTAATGGCGTCGGCATGCTGGCCTTCGGCCTCCAGCGCCGCGGCAAGGTGCTCATTGTCGTAGGCGAGATCCTTCTGTCGCTGCGCATCATCGGGCTCGGCAGCCGCCAGCTTTTGCCGGACGGCGAGGGCCTCTTTGTAAATCGCAACAGCGTCGGTGCCCTTGCCGACGGTCAAGAGTGCATCGGCAAGGTGCTCGTCCACATAGGCGAGAGCATTCTGGCGGTTGGCATTTTCGGGCTCGGCGGCCACAAGTTTTTGCCGAATGGCGATGGACTCCCGGTAGGCCGCAATCGCTTCGGATCCTTTGCCATCGGCCGCTAGAGCGTCCCCAAGCAGCCGCAAAGCAAAGGCAACATTTTCCTGCAGGTCGGCATGGCCTGGCTCGGCAGCCGCCAGTCTTTGCCGGGTGGCGAGATTGTCGCGGGCATTGCGCGAAGCTTCGACCAGATTTCCGTCGGCAAGCCATTCTTCCGCGAGTTTCTCCTGGACGTAAGCGAGCGCAGCCTGTCGGCTGCCATCATCGGGGTTGGCAAGCGCAAGCTTCTTGCGGATGGGCAGAGCCCGCCCGTAATCGGCAAGAGCATCGGCCCTTTTGTGCTGGGCCAGCAGAATATCGGCTGTGATCTCGTAGAGGTACGCCAGGTTCTTTTGTCGGTCGGCGTTATCCGGCTCGGTAGCGGCCGCAGCGGCGATAATGGCACGCGGCTCATCGAGAGTGGCACGCGCCTCCTCGAGCTTGCCTAGCGTCTTGAGCTCCCGACCAATATCGATCAGATCAAGCGCGTATGCGAGGCGCCAACGCGGGTTGTCGGGATTGTCCCGGGCGAGGTCGTCGTTGATGCTTGCCGCCTCCTTCAGGAAGACGATGGCCTCAGCCGGTTTCTGAGCGAAGAGGTCGGATCCCCTCTTTGTGACCCACTGATACCATTCGTTTGTGTCGGGCTGCGGCGGTTTCTCATTGTCATCCTTGTGCTGATGCCACAACTTCCAGGCTTGGCTTTGATACGGCCATTTCTCAGCCGTGAAGCACCATTCCGGAGGAACTTCAGATAGATTGAAGTCGGCGCGCTCGGCAGGAACGAGACAGCGCGTAACTGCAGTCTTTAGGTCGGCAACTAGGTCCTCGACGTTGAACGCCATTGGTGCGATGCGCAGTGTTTGCGAGCCCGAGGCCATCAGCAACCGCCGGCCGTCGGCGCTGGCTGCGGCAGTCCAAACCCCGCCGCCGAATCCGGCAATAACGGCGGCCTGCCTGCCGTTTTCGGCGTTCCAAATACGCGCGGTGCCGTCGAGAGACGCAAGCAACAGGTATCGCCCATCGGGGCTATAAGCCACATCCGTCACGCGTTCGCCCAGTCCAGAAAAGGACGCGACCTTGTCGCCCGTTTCGCTGTTAAGAATCCTAACCTCGAGCGAGGTCGTCACGATGCGGCGGCCGTCCGGGCTGAAGGTCGCGGCCCAAATCGCGTCGTGCGAAATGATTCCGGGGCCCGCCGGCTTGCCAGTTTCGGCGTCCCACAGCCGCACCGTCTTGTCGAACGGTGACGCCGAAACCACGCGTTTACCGTCGGGGCTGAATGCCATTTTGGCAATTCCACCCTCGTGCCCGGTGAGGACTGTCAATTGCTTGCCCGTCTCGACATCCCAGATGTGCAGCGCATTGTCGCTGGACGCCGTTATGACGCGCTTGCCGTCGGGGCTGAAAGCGACGCTGGAGACCCCGCCCTGATGACCCGAAAGGACGACCAGCGGCTTGCCAGTGGCAGCGTCCCAGATCCGTGCGGTCGAATCGTCCGACGTTGTGGCAACGCGCCGTCCGCTCGGGTCGAAGGCGACTGCATTGATGCTGGAGGCGTGTCCGGCAAGGACAGCCTTCACCTCGCCGGTCCGCGAGTCCCAGATCCGCGCCGTGCCGCCCTCAGACGGCGCCGCGACACGACCGCCGTCCGGCGATATGGCGGCACGCCACACCTGACGAAATCTTGCAACGTGATCGGTCGTAATGTTGATTGCATCGTCCGCCCACAATCGAGCCGTTCGATCCTGCGCGGCGGTCACGACGCGCCGGCCGTCGGGGCTAAAAATAGCCTTCATCACCCATTTTGTGTGCCCCGATAGCGTGGCGACCAGTCGGCCCGTATCGGCATCCCAAATTCGCGCGGTGCGATCGGTGGAAGCCGTCACGATAGAGCGACCGTCGGCGCTTGGCTGTGCCGTCATCACCGCGCCCGAGTGCCCGGCAAGTACGGCGATAGAGGCTCCCGTATTGCCATCCCATATGCGTGCCGTCTGATCGTACGAAGCGGTTACGATGTGGTTGCTTCCCGGGATGTACGCGACCGAAAACACCATGCTGGCATGACCCTTGAGCACGACGATCGGTTTGCCGGTTGCGCTGTCCCAAACCGTTGGCGTGGCGTCTACAGAGGCAGTGACGATGCCAGCGCCATCGGGACTGAACGCGCCGCCCCAGCGAAGTTCTCCCTTGTTTCGGGAAAATTGCGATACTTGGGTGCCCTTGCTGGCATCCCAGACGCGGGCCGTTCCATCGTCCGATGTGGTCAGTACGACGCTCCCATCCGGACTGAACAGCACGGTTGAAATAACTTCAGTATGGCCGAACAGGACGGCGGTGGCTTGGCCTGAACTGGTATTCCAGATCCGCGCTGTCTTGTCTTGCGAACCGGTAACCACCTGGCTGCCGGTGGGATTGAACGCCGCGCTCGTCACCTGGGCGGTATGCCCCTTCAGCACGAAAAAGGTCTTTCCCGTCTGCACATTCCACAGCCGCGCGGTACCATCGTCTGACGCGGTGACGATGAGCATGCCGTCCAGGCTGAAGCGGGCATCGTTGATCGTGCCGGTATGTCCTGCAAGCATGGCCAGAAGCTTGCCGGTCCTCGCCTCCCATATTTGCGCGTTGTTCGAGTTCGCGGTGACGAGCAGGCGACTATCCGCGCTGAACGCGACGGCGTGCACTTCGTAAGTCTCTGTGGGCAGAACCGCGAGTTCGCGAAGATGCAGGCGGCCGTTGATGAGCGCCGCCTCCACTTCGGGCGTGGCCTTCTGGTCGGCTGCTTCCATCGCCAGAAGCGTACCGGTGGCGACGTCGCCGTCATTAATGCGCTGGTCGGCCACGGCGGCCAGGGCGCGGCTGCGCGCCTGCACGGCCTGATCTCTCTGTGCGTCGGCCTCGCGTGCGGACTCTTCTGCGCGCTGGGTCTGCGTTTGAGCGATTTTCGTTTGCGCCGTGGCTTCTGCGGCACTCTCGACCGCGGACTCGCGCTCGCGAAAGGCCTGCCGCTCGGCGTAAACCGCGGCGCCGGCTACGACCGCGAACAGGACCGCCGCGGCCGCAGTAAGCGTCTGCACCAGGCGCGCCCGTCGCTCCGATTGCTTGATGAAGTCGCGTGTTGGTGCGTCAAGTTCGTCGCCCCACCGCTTGGCGAGGTCAACAGCATTGGCAAGATCGGGGTTGCGCAGCAATAGAAGCCGGCGAGCACGGCCGCGCGCCTGGTTCCAGCGGCCAAACTCTTGCTCGACGATCGCTCTGGTCTCCAGATCGCGGCGATCGGCGGCAAGTTGATCGCGCGCTCGCTGCCAGCGGCTGATCAGCGCCTCGTGCGCGAGCCGCACCGTCGCCGCGGCGCCACTCTCGCTCGCGGCAACCAATAGCCGCGCCGCTATGAATGCATCGATCAGTGCCCGCGCTGGACTGCCTTCGGCAAAGCTTTCGAGCAGCGCCGACCGCGCAACCGGCATCTGGTCGGTTACCCTACTTACGGTCGTCAGCGCCCGCAGCACCCGCGGCAGCGCCGCTTGCGCAGGCATAGGCAGGCCAGACACGATCTCGTCGGCACGCTTGGCGATAGCGCCTTCGAGGCCTCCCAGCGCCTGGTAGCTCGCATGCGTGAGCACGGCTTCGCCGCGCGCTTTCGCATGCTTGTAAAGCTCGTCGAGCGTGAACGAGAGCAGCGGCAGCGCGCCCGGCGCGGCGGCGGCATCCTCTGCCAATACCGCATCGAGCCCGAGCCCCGTTTCCGGATGCGCCTCGAAGGATAATCCCGCCGCCTGGGCGGGCTTGCGGATCATCTCCGCAAGCTCCGCCGGCGACGCGGCTGCAAGATCGATGCGCCCTTGACCCTCAGCTAGCGCGATCAGCTCGGGGATTTCCGCGGCGCGATGCCAGAAATCGGCGCGCACAGTTGCAATCACCCACACCGCCCCGGAGCGCGCCAGACCGGCGAGAACTTGAACAAACAGGCGCCGGTCGTCGGGACCGATGCCCGGAACCGTGAACAATTCCTCCAACTGATCGACAACGAGGATCAGCTTGGCGTCCTCGAAGGCGAGGAGACGGCCCGACTTGCGCCCCGCTTCGGTCAAACGGCCGAGCGCGTTGGCCATCAGATAACCCGGATCGCCGACCGCACCCCGCAAATGCGTCGCGAGCTGGCCTGCGTCCTGCCCCGGAGCGATCAGCTCCGGCAGACCTACGTCCTGTCCAACCGCCCGGGTTAGTGCATTGGCGAAGCACAGGAAGACATCAGCGCCTTCAGTACCCGGCCGGAACACGGTCCGACGCACGAACGCCGCGCCGCTGATGCGCTGCGGTTTCATCAGCCGTGGCACGACGCCAGCCTTCACCAGCGACGACTTGCCCGATCCGCTCGCCCCAGACACCAACACGAAGGCATGTCCGGAGTGCGCGTTGGCCGCAAGCTGCTCGATCGTCTTCGTTACCGCAGCATCACGCCCGAAGAAGATCGGCGCATGCTCGAACTCATAGGGTTCAAGCCCGCGGAACGGTTCGCCGAGCCAGATCGGTCCCGTGCGCAACTCGCCGGCTGAGACATACTTGATGCGCCGCTCGACCAGCTTGCGTAGCGACTCTTCGAGCCGCTGCGCAAACTCTTCCAGCGTGCGGTATTCGTCATAGGCAGCCAGGAACACGCCCCGGTCGGCGAAATGCCGCTTCCAGAACGCATTCAACGCACCGAGCTGTGCCATGCTCTTGGCCTGGGCATCGAGATCGCGTGGATCGATCGGCGCGGGACTGACATTGCGGAACGCCAGCAGGTCAGGCGCCTTCTTCTCCTGTGCAACCTTGAGCGCTTCCTCGTATTCCCATTCGGTCCCCGTTACCGGCGCACGGCCGTCAATGCCGCGATATTCGCGCTCCGCGGTCTTCTCCGGAAGCGGCGTGCCGAGCCGGGACCACAGGATCAACACAACGATATCGAAATCGCTCGGCGGCTCTATCGCATCCTGGAAATGTGCGGACGCAAGCATCGCCTCGTGCTCCCATCGATATGACTCGATGGAGAAGAAGCGGCTGTAGTCCTGCGACAGCTTGTCGACGATGAGTGCGGCGCGCAGCCGTTCATCCGGCACGTCGGACGGCGATGAGACGAAGATCCTGAGGCGCTGCGGCATTCCACCCCTCAGCGGTATGACGCCAATGGTGGCGAATTGTCAGCCCTCGTGCAATGGCGCCTTCAGGGATGGGGCCCGCCCTACTTGTCTCCTTCGGGTCGATAGCGTTGAAAAAGTCGTCGAGATAATCGACGAATCATGATTCCGCTTCGTTGAGGGTTTCAGCGGCGGGGTCGGATCATGATGGGTCGGCAGGCGGTCGATCAGAGCCAGCTTTTCTATCTCTTCAATCTCGAGAAGCGCATTCCGCAACGCCACCTTGCCTCGCCGACCCTAGAGCCGGCGCGGCGGGACCTCCTTCGATAACTGCCGCGCTGGCGCGTAATTGGAGTGGCCGAGAAGGGCCAAAGAGACATGGGATTTCTCGGACAGGCGGATAGGCATAGACTAGCGGCAGATCGGCTTTAGCCCCCAAATGCCTGCGCTGGCATCCCTTGAAAAGCCCGCGACTCGGGAGGTGACGATGAAGATGGCTGCTATCGCGACTGGCACCGCGTTGCTGCTCGCGTGCACATTCGCTGCACAGGCCCAGGAAAAGGTTTCCGACGGCGTGGTGAAGATCGGCATGATCGAGGACATGTCGAGCATCTACGCGGATATCACTGGCGTCGGCGCGGTGACCGCGGCCAAGATGGCCGTAGAGGATTTCGGCGGAAAAGTGCTTGGCAAACCGATCGAAGTCGTCGCCGCGGATCACCAGAACAAGGCGGATATTGCCTCGGCCACGGCGCGGGAATGGTTCGACACCCAGCATGTCGATGCGCTCATGGACGTGGCCGCATCAGCGACCGCGCTTGCTGTGATCGATGTCGCCAAGACCAAGAACAAGATCGTGGTCCTCAACGGGCCGGGCGCGGCGCGTATAACCAACGAAGCATGCACGCCGGTCTCGATCCACTATACCTACGACAATTACGCGCTCGCTCACGGCACCGGCGGCGCCATGGTCAAGGCGGGCTACGACACCTGGTTCTTCCTTACGGCCGACTATGCGTTCGGCCACGATCTTGAACGGATGACAACCGGCGTCGTAACGGCGAGCGGCGGCCAAGTGCTCGGCAGTGTCGCAATTCCGATCAACACTTCGGATTTCTCCTCGGCTTTGCTTCAGGCGCAGTCTTCGAAAGCCAAAGCGATTGGCCTCGCAAACGCCGGCGCCGACACGCAAAACTCCATCAAGCAGGCGGCCGAGTTCGGCATCGTGCGCGGCGGACAGAAACTGGCGGGGTTGCTGGTCTTCATCAACGACGTCAACACCCTTGGCCTGGAAGTGGCGCAAGGCATGCTATTGACCACTGCCTTCTACTGGGACCGTGACGAGGAGTCGCGAGCGTGGGCCCAGCACTATTTTCAGCGCATGAACAAGATGCCGAACATGACGCAAGCCGGGATCTATTCAGCGACCACGCATTATCTCAAAGCCGTACAGGCTGCCGGCACGGACGAGACCCAAGCGGTGATGGAGAAAATGCGCTCAACGCCGATCAACGACTTCTTCGTCAAGAACGGACAGATCCGCGAGGACGGTCGGATGGTCCACGAGATGTATTTGTACGAGGTCAAGAAGCCGGCGGAATCCAAGGGGGCATGGGATTATTACAAGCTCGTCGCAACGATCCCGGCGGACCAGGCGTTCCAGCCGTTGTCGGAATCCAGGTGCCCGCTGGTGAAGAAGATGCAGTAGGCGTCGACCCCCATCTTCCTCCTGCAGTGAGAGGGTTGGCAGCGAGCAAAAAAGGAGCCATGCTGCCTCGCAGCAACGCACCGCGCTTGCGGCTACGCAGCAGATGGCGCCGTTACAGTTGGATTACCGCGGGTCTTGGTAAAATCCTACCCAATATCGCTCGACTGGTTCTGCATCTGCTGCCGCAACAGCGCCTCAGCCATTTGGCGCAGGCGCACCCTCTGCACTTTGGGGCCGTTCGGGCTGTCGACGATCGGGAACGCTTCTACCACCACAATCCGCTCCGGGACTTTGAACCGCGCCAGTTGTTCCAGGCAACGTGCCCTCAATGGCGCCTCGTGCAGAATCGCCCCGTCGCATGGGCGAACGAAGGCCACCGGCACCGGATCGACATCTCCGCATGAGGCCGACACAACCTGCACGCCCGCCACGCCGGGCTGCGCCTGAATGACAGCCTCGATCTCCTCAGGGTTGACCAGAAATCCACCGAGGTGCATGGCATCGCCAATCCGCGCCGCATAGATGAAGCCCGTGCCGGCCAGCCGGGCAAGATCACTGGTTCGGAACATGCCGTCGGCGTCGATCACACGTTCGGTCGCCGCCGGATTGTCCAGATATTCGATGAAGCGGGATGGTGCGTCGATCCACAGTTCGCCGGATGCGCCGACCGGCAGTGTGCTGCCGTTTTCCGGATTGCGTACCGCAAGCCGCGCCTGAGTACTTACCGGCACACCGCCGCCGAGTAGCCGGTTCTTTCCTTCCGAGACCGAGAACAGCGCCTGTACTTCCGAACTGCCATAGAGGCCGTGCGGCTTCATGCCCGCCGCCTCCGCTGCGGCGATCGACGCGGCGGCGGTGGAGTGGAACGCGGCGAACCCCGAGAAGCGCACTGAGTCGAACCGGCGCCGGCCGGACGCCGCCGCGATGCGGCCGAACATATCGTCGCCACCGATCACGTGCGTGACTCGATGCTGACGGATCAGTTCGGCCGCCGCCTCACCGTCAAACTGTGCGAGGCACACTACATGTGCGCCGCCGGCGATCGCGGCCATCGCCGCGGCATTGCCGAAAGTTCCGCAGAACGGCACCGCCCCGAGCAGCGCCGCATCCGGCGCATCCAGTCCGATACGGTGGGCGACGTCCACTGCGTGTCCGGCAATCGTTTGCTGATCGTGAAGGACCAGTTTCGGCCCACTGGTGGTGCCCGAGGTAGTGAAAGTCAGACAGCGTGTCTCCCCTGTCGCCTCGTCCGGCCCTGCACCGGCCGCGGCGCCGTCGAGCGGCGACACCGGCACGCCGGCAAGCTGCGTCACGTTGAGAGAGAGTGGCAGTCCAAGCACGCTGCGAACTGCTGCGCGATCCTCTACAGGCAAGGCGGTGAAGATCGCCGGGAAATCGACGGGGGGAAATCCCCATGCCGTCACCAGTGCGACGGCGCGGGACCGACGGAGAAGACTACCAACTTCCGCCGCGCGAAAGCGCGTGTTGATGTGGATGGCGAGCGCACCTAACCGAGCGCAGGCAAAGATCGCGGCCAGGTAATCGGACCCATTCGGCAGCCACAGCGCCACCCGAGCGCCCGGGCCTACGCCTGCGGCGCGAAGCCCTGCAGCCACGCGCAGCACACGGTTTTGGAAAGCGGAGCCGTTCAGCGTACCCGCAGCGTCGGTCACCGCTGGTCCCGCGAAGTCCCGCCCCGACCACGCTAAAAGAGCGCCCAGCGTGCGCGGATATTCGGCTCCGTAGGCTTTCCGCATCAGAACAACTCCATCACGAATGGTGGTGTGTCACCTTACAGCGACCGCTGCACTGGTGACGAGCATGCCATTGCAGGCCTGGCGCGCCCCTGTGACGTCCTCGAGAAGTGAGCGGCTAGGCGCCTTGCCCGTTCTGCTCACTTCGGCACCCGAAATGATGTCGGCAAAGCCCGATGGCGTGGTGTTCCGGACGGCGGGGTCATCGGCCGTGTCAGTCGACCCGAGGGCTATGTCTGACCATTGGGTTTCCGGCGGGAGAAAATTCTCAGCCCGAAATCAGCGTCGCCTCAGGCTCGCTCGGCTCGCGCAACACATAACCGCGGCCCCAGACCGTCTCGATGTAGTCCTTGCCAGACGAGGCGTTGGCGAGCTTCTTGCGCAGCTTACAAATGAAGACATCAATGATCTTGATTTCCGGTTCATCCATGCCGCTGTAGAGGTTGCTGAG
>Ga0187860_1004490_pt1 | contig 10456 bp, 7 predicted proteins | sample June2016WEW_10_4_FD_132981 | JGI IMG/M metagenome (GOLD analysis project Ga0187860, IMG submission 132981) | Peatland microbial communities from SPRUCE experiment site at the Marcell Experimental Forest, Minnesota, USA - June2016WEW_10_40 | ecosystem: Environmental > Terrestrial > Soil > Wetlands... | reverse complement strand
GAAATATGCAGGTGTATGCTTGCGTCAAATTGACGGAAAAATGGACTATTCAGGCTTCTACGGCACAGACCCCGTCTTCCACAACTGGGTAAAAGACCTTTTTCTCTACTACTGGGAAAAAGGAAAGCGAGCTTAACACAAATCCTAAGGATTCGCTTAATATTTTAAATGCATCCCAACAGGCCCGCCACCCTACGTGCGAATATGTATTTTTTCGGGGCAATAGTAACCTTAATTATAGGTAGATTTTGATTCTGTGAATCTTTGCCGGATACGTAGCCTCAATAAAGAGCCAAGATTGCGCCTACTTGCCCACACAAGTCCAAATAACACAAATATGAACCCCAAATACTGAAGAAACATTAGAAAGCTGTAATTGCCTACTGGCGAGGAATTAAAAAAAGAATAACCAGTATTAAGATTGCTTTCCACTCTTAACTGTAAATAATTGAACGTGGAAAGAACATGCGCAACATATATGCTATAAAATATGGCCGCAGCTAGCAAAATCACCCCCGTAAGAGCGGTCGAAAAGAAGAATAACTTTTTTAGTTGCATTTTTATTTTTGCTGATTTAAGCAATGTACGGCTTTTGCCCGTCAAAGACGCCGCTAACAAACTGAAGAAAGGCAGAGACTGATAATCATACTTAACAGCGCCAATATAAGGTGCACTAAGGTTCAAATCTGCACTCAAAAAAAAGTCCACACCCAAAATAATCACTATTGTCGTCAGACAAATCAAATCAAAAACAAATATTTTCGAAAAGGTTTTCCTGAATGAGAAACAAATAAGCAACGAAAAAACGGCAGCAAGTATAAAGAAAAAACCCAGACCGAATTCATTAAGGAAGGTGCCAATAAAAAAGGGAGAAGTAACAACGCCCGCTGGATTTAAAGCGCTGAAGTCGCCATTATTGAAAATGTAAAGTAATCCTTTCCCTAAAATAACTTGATACCATAAGAAAACAAACAATAGCGCAGGAAAGCAAAAAGCCGCAAACTGGCTAAGTATACGTCTTGGATTCTTCGGTCGATAATAAAGGTAGAACAATAGCAGTGGAATAAGTATGAAGGCGGCGAATAACTTTGTCAGAAGAGCAATTGCGAAAAAGACGCCTGAAAGCAAAATAAGCTTAACTGACCCTTTGCGAATAGCTAAGATTCCAACAGATAGGCAAAGTAGGCTAAAGAATAGACATTGCGCATCTATGAGGAAGCTTCTTGAAAGAACGAGTTCCCACGGGGTTAATGCAAACAACGCAGTTGCGAACAATCCTGTTGGCTTGTCATACAATTCCTTGCCAATTTTGTATATTAGAACGGTGGATCCAATCCCAAACAACGTTACTAAAGTTGTGCCCGTATAGATTGATGCACCGAAGATTCTGAAGAACAGTGCTTCAAAGTAGAAGCCTAAAGGGGGCTGGTTCACCATGTTGCCAATACTGTTTACATAGGGGAGACCCCATTTAATTACCCCTAACGCTGCTTGGTATTCGAGTTGCGTATCCAAGTTTTGGTATGGACCTATCGAAAAAGAAACTAGCACAGTCCCGATTAGAATGCTTAACAAGGAGCAATTTTCATTAACCAGTTTTCTTAGGCCAACCTTATCAAGCATATTTACACCCCATCGCTTATCTTGCACGGTTAAGTGCATTTTTTTCTTCAATCCAGAGGCGCATCGGTTTGAACAAGTTATTAAAGAAATCATAAAGTTCGTGCCTGCTTGTGTTAAAGAAATCATAAAGTTTGTGCCTACTTGCCCATAAAAGTCCAGATAGCAGAAATGTGAACCCCAAATATTGAATATCCATTAGGAGGCTATGTTTGCCAATTAGATTGGGGTTAGTAAGAGAATAACCCACATTTTTGCCCGTCTCCACTCTGAATATCAAATAACTCCAAGTGGAAAATTGATGCGTATAATACATGTTGAAAAATATTGCAGCCGCCACTAAGCCCAACCCGCCTAAAGCGACAAAATAGACGAGCAGCTTGTTTGGTTTTCCCCTTGATTTTAAAGAATTAAACAGTGAAATGCATTTACCCACCAATGACGCTGCTAACAAACTGAAGAAAGGCAAAGACTGGTAATCATACTTAATGGCGTTAAGATAAGGCGCATTAAGATTAAGAACAGCCCCCAAAAAAGTGTTGACGCTTACAACAGATAATATGGTTGCCAAGCAAATTAAATCAAAAACAAGTAACTTGTGAAATTTTCTGTACATTAAGCAAACGAGCAAAGATAAGATTGCTGCACCTATGAAAAACCATCCCAACCCATAATTTACAAGAAAATTGACAACAAAAAAGAACGAAGGTACGCTGGAATTACGGTTCACGAGATCGCTCTGATTAAAAAGGATCCCTTGCCTTAAAATTACTTGATACCAATAATAAGAAAATAGTAGGACAGGTAAGAAAAATGCTCCAAACCAGCTAAATGTACGTTTTAGATTTTTCGGTCGAAAATAAACGTAGAATAACAGCAGTGGAATCAATATATAAACGGCAAAAAATTTTGTCAGAAAAGCAGCGGCAAAAAGAGCCCCTGTCGCCATAAAAAGCTTAAATGAACCTTTGCGAATAGCAATGATTCCTATAAATAGGCAAAGCAGGCTCAAGAATAGGCACTGCGCGTCAATGAGGAAGCTTCTTGAAAGAACGAACTCCCATGGGGTTAAAGCAAAGAGCGCAGCTGCAAACAACCCTGTTGATTTGCCGTACAATTCCTTGCCAATTTTATATACCAAGACAGTGGATCCAAGCCCAAACAACGTTACTAAAGTTACGCCCGTGTTGGTTGATGAGCCAAAGATTTTGAAGAACAATGCTTCAATGTAGAAGCCTAATGGTGGCTGGTTAATTATGTTGTTGCCCCAACCTGACAAATAAGGCATGCCCCATTTGATTACTCCCAGTGCAGCATCATATTCCCATAGCGTATCCCCGTTTTGATAGGGTCCTATTGAAAGTGAAACAAGCATAATCCCGATTAGAATGCTTAAAATGGAGTAATTTTCACTCAGTAGTTTTCTTATGCGGTCTTTTTCAAACATAGGTGCTCATTTTAACATTGTTGGTAATGGATATGTAGGGAAGCCAATTTATCTTATGGAGTAAGAACAATTAAGTTCTTGCTTTTTCAACGATTAACACTGATTCTTCCTACATCTGCATTATCACTGCATCCGCGTCATTCCCAGAGTCTAACTCTTTGTTGCGAGCAAACCATAAATGTTCAACCTACAAAAGGCGCCGTTATAAGCGTACTTGTTCGGATCTATGAGGTGTACTGGAAACTCCAACCCATATTTTCAAAAATACTTTACTAAATTTAACCTATAAGTTAAAAACTTTAATATTACTTTTATGTTACTAGTTATTGGTAGTTAGAATGGCAATTGGTAAGGACGGAGTTGATTGGGACGACCCTACGTTGCAACGTTGGCTCGGCGGAATGTCTAACGAACAGACGATTAAAAACTACAAAGTATCTTACCGTTTATACGCAATATACACCGGAAAATCGGCTTCAGAATTAATTGACGAAGCGATAGAGGATTTCAAACGAGACCCCAGAGAACGACGGGACATAGTTCTCAAAAGGCTAATTGGCTTTTACAATTGGTTGAAAAATGACTACGTTAAGAAGCTTGGAAAGTACAAGGGTAAAAAAGGAACAACGGGACGCTCAGCAGAACTACGAGTAAACACAATGCGTAGCTTCTACGCTACCTACGACATAGTAGTCAAAATGAAAGGGAAAAACAAACTCCCAAAGTCTAAAGTAGAAAATAAACGCATTATTTTCAAACCTGAGGATGTTTGGAAAGTTAAAGTTTTAGTTGACAATGCTCGAACACCTAGAGATAGAGCTATTGTGCTTTGCCATTTTCAGGGAGGAATGGATGTCAGTACAATGTGCAGTTTGGATTATGGCGACGTAGCGGAAGGATTAGCTAAAGGTGAAGAACCCCTTAGAATTCAAGTTATGAGAGTGAAGACTGGGATAGAGTTTTACACGTTTATAGCTAAAGATGGGATAACGGCATTGAAAGCTTACTTAGCTGATATGCAAAGCAGAGGAGTAAAGTTTGACAATAGAACTCCACTTTTTCTTCAAGATAGGGGAAAGAAAAGACTCAGAACGACTAATATTTGTGAGATGATGAAAGAATTGGTCGTAAGGTCTGGCTTTGTAACAGCAGAGAACAACGGAAATGATTTCAATCCGTTAGGCACTCATAGCTTACGAGAAAGCTTTGGGTCATTGATGATAAACTCAGGGGTCCCAGATACCATAGTTGACTTTTGGCTTGGACATGAGATAGGCGAAATGGCTGAAGCATACAAAACCGTACAGTATGACAGCTTGCGCAAAATGTACATGGAAAGGGAACAATTAATCAGCATAAGCGTACCAAACAAGGAAAACGAGAAGCTAAAGGAAATAGAATCCATTACAACTGATTTAGTTTTGAAGCTAAAAAGGACGGAGACCGAACTAGCCCAGCAGAAAGAAGAAATGGGAAAAATACAGAACGACTACAAATCTTTGCAAGAGAAAATTGATGCTTTTTTAAAACATCATGAAACATTGTAAAGGAAGCAAGTGATGCAAGCGATTACGGGTTTTAGAAAACTTCATGTCTCAGGACTTTTTAGTAAGGTTTGCTGAGGCTCTGGACTTTCTTTGGAGAAAAGAAAAATGCAAATTCTTTCCAAGGAACTTTGTGTGAATTTAACCAGAGCCTTCTCAGCCCCACATTTTTTTCTCCCATACTTTGTTTTTTTTAAGACTAAAAAAGGGGAAAGTAGTTTTTGTTTGGTGTTTTTTATGGTCGTTTTCTTGTGACGAGTAATGCGAGGATGGCGCCGATTATGATGATGATGATGATGATTGCTACGATTCCGTATTCGACTGTGGTGTTTGATGCTAAGCCTGAGACTGGCGTCGATGTGGGTGCCGTTGTTGCTGATGCTGATTGGACAACCATGTTAGTTTCTGATTCGGATGGCCAGTAACCGTTGGTGCCAGAAAATGTTGCGTAGACAGTGTATGTACCTGGGACGTCTTTAGGAGTCCAAGTGTAGTGAAATATGCCATTTATGTCAGTTGTTGCCGTTCCGACGGTGTATGTGTTGTTGTTGGGGTCAAGCACGGATAGTGTGACGGTAACGCCTGTAAAGTTGGTTGGATGTGGTTGTTGCTGGTAGACGTAGCCCATCCAAGCCGTCATGCATGCATCTGATGGGCATGGAACGCCATTTGGAAAGTCAGCTGCCTGCTCAAGTTGCTTTGTGCCAGCGGAAATATCCATCACCGTGCCCTGTATAACTACACGAGTACCTGCTGTAATAGCCATCTGTGGAGCCTGTACTGTGGTATCGCTGGGTCCTCTGCCTAAGCAATAAATTTGGTTGTCATAGCCGTTGTATATTGTTGCGTAGCCGTCTGCGATAGCGGCTGTTGCAGTGTTAAAGGCGCTGCAGTAATCTGAAAGAGTATAGATTTGTGCTCCGTTTGTAGCGTTAATGGCGCTTGTTAATGCACCCTTGTAGATTGGTGTCGTCACCGTGTGCTCGGTAGTAATCAAGTATACTATTCCGTTGCCAATAGCGTAGATTGTAGTTGGATAGTTACCAGGGTAAGGTTCACCGCTGTTAGTACTGTTGCCTGCCCCGCCGTTACCATAAGTCCACAAAAGATTTCCAGTCGCCAAACTATAACAGTAGACTATTCCTCCGAAACCAGCAGCGTAAGCATTACCGTAAGCAAGGACAACTCCGCCAAGTCCACCGCTGTAGTATCCTAATGTGCTGTAGTATTGGAAGGCTACTTCGTCGTTTGGTGTAGTCCAAAGGTACTTTCCTGTTGCCATGCTGTAGCCTACTAGTTGCATAGTTTCCTTGTATTTTTCAACGAAGACACCGTGACCAGCGTCAGCAGTTGGATCAGCTCCGGCGAAAGAGACCGTGATGTTGCCTGCTGGTGGTTGAAGAGTATTTGTCCACAGTACCGTACCGATTGCACTATTGGTTGCGTTGAGGTTGATAGCGAAGTATGTGTAGGGAGTCGAGCTTGGTATTTCGAGTACAGCTCCTAGAGGAGTAGGATAAGAGCCGCTCATGCCAAGCACCATATTACCGGAGATAACGTCAACTATAGAAGATGGCAAGGTCATAGCGTGAAGCGATGGTATTGAAATGTTCCAGTCAAACATGAGTGGGTTGCTTCCGTCAGTTATAGGCGGAATCACGGTTGGTGTTGTTGACAAGCCGTTGTATTGCCCGTACCATAGATTAGACGAGTTCCATTGAGCCAAATAATACTGCGGATTCGTTGGTGTGCCATCATTTGCCAGAACATATATCAAGTATTCTCCATTTGGACCCCTAGCTGTTGCACCAATGGGAACGTTAGTTACGTTGAACAGTGGAGTGCCGGTGTATGCATCAAAAGCCATCCATGACTCAGGCACTGGCCCAAAAATCGTAGCTCCTCCAGTTTGCGCGAACAGTATCGGTTGGTAAACTCCGTGTTGGTTGGGTTCTTGAACGTCATATATGTAGCCGAAGGTTAACCAAGGTACTTTAGTGCTTGACCAAATGGTTTGTCCTGTTTGCAAGTTAACGGCGACTGTTGGACCAGTGGGGTTCGGCGTAAGCGATCCACCAACGCCTGAGAATGACAGTGGTTCAGTGTAGAAGAGCATTCCGTCAAGTATTATTGGATTTTCGAATCTTTGAGCATATGCAGAGCCTTCGAAGTAGGTGTCTCCCTTAGTGACAAATTCGTCGCCTCCAACGACACCACCACTCTCATCCGGCCTTGTCCACATGATATGAGCAGTTTGAGGACCCACAGCATCGCCTGGATAACCGGTCCCAAAGCCCGGTGCTGATACACCAAGCCAGTTAGAGGAAATCGAGTACCAGAGATAGTTTTCACCGTAAATTGGGTAAGTCCAGTAGGCTGATGGAAGCGGAACATTTGGGGCCACCGGTGGTGCTGTTTGCTGAACAATAAGAGTTGCTGATGCATGGCTAGGCTCGTAAACATTGCCTATGTATATGGCTGAACTAGAAGGAGGAGCTCCGAATTCGCCTGGGACTATCTCGTTAAAGTTGTATGTTTGTCCTGGGAAAGTAAAGTTAAGAGTGTACGTACCAACTTGGGTTACATAGAAGGAATACCCTTGACTTGATGTTGGGTCTGAGATAACAGGAAAAGTCTGTGTCGTTACTGAATCGTTAGGCGAAGTAATAGTGAGCTCGTAGTCATGGAATCGAATATCATTGCCTAGATACGCATCAGGTAATACCTGTTCAAGCCACATATAAACACGTGCGTAACTGTTGACACCGCATGGGTTAGGATTAGCTTGAACATAGGCGTACGTTACAAACTTCCCCGGAGTAGACTGTGCACTGGTAGTTGGTAAAAGCATCATTGAAGCTGACATTGAAAATATTAATAGCGCTACGATTGCAATAGCTCCTGTTTTGTTTTTGAAAATTGCCCTTTTTATATTTGACATTTTGTTTTTTTCTCCTTTTCTGTAAGTGACCTTTACTTTTTTTTATTATTTAAAACTTCACAAAATTTATAAAAATGTCAAATAAAATTGCCTTTTTTACAAATAAAAGGCGATAACATAAGTCCTAAAATCATAGCAGGATCCTCTAACATAAACCGCAAAATGCGAATTTGAGTTGCTTAGAAGTGCCAGTGACAATTTTGATTTTGTGAGAAACCTATTAGAAGAGACCAAAGAGAGCTTAGATATTGTTGATTGCTGGATGAGTTTCAAGCATGTCATTGTTGATTATGGGAATGTCTACATGAAACTTAAATCAAACGTCCGATTCATCCCTGACAAACCCTGCGAAGGAGAGACTATACCTAAAATTGTTCAAACCTTGAAGAAAAAGAACACATTTAAACTAAAATTTATAACTGCCCCGCCTCCATCCACATTTGTAATTGTCGATAAGAAGCAACTTAGGGTGGGAATCGAATCAACAAATTATGCCACACGATGCCCTGCTTTAATTTCAAACAATTCAAAGCTAGTCGATCTACTTCAAGACTATTTTGAACTTTTGTGGAGCAACGCAACTGAAGAGAATACGTAACCACTAATCCAAGCACGTATTCAATGTTGTTCGCCTGTTTCGTCTGCTCATCAAGAATGAAGCAGGTTTTGGAAAAGCGCGCGGTAGGTTTTAAGTGGTTACCCAAGAGTTTGAATGTCGACCTGACTAGGGTTTGATGTAGCCCGGGATAGGTTCAAACTCTCATTTATCCACTAAAATTACTTGTTTATAAAATTTAGTTTAAATCTTCATAAAAGAAAAGGTGAACATGATTGGCGCTTTCTTGATCCCAGCGAAGAAAAATGGAGGTTTAGGTTCAAAGATTATTCTTTTCGAACCCCTGTACCTCGACCATCCTCTAAGACTTCCTTTTCTATTATTTTGTGGTGGGCGTGAAGTTCCGGGTAACATTCCGTGCAAACTGGATGGTGAGGCCCCAAACCAAGATTAGTCGCTTGAGAAGTCATTTGAGTTTCTTTTCCACAAGCTTCACACGCGAATGGCTTTTTAAAAAAGTTCAGAACTGTGATTTGCGAGTCGTGCTTTGTCCAAATCAATTCGTTATCTTTTACCTCCAGAAAAGAGGTACACTTCTTTCCCTTAACCTTAACCATACCTAAGACCTTTCCTTTTTTGGTATTGGACCACAGGTAGTTTAGATAGTAGCCGCGTGCTCACGCTGTATTGATGCGTGTTCTATAATGTTCTTTTTGCTCCGCAGTTTGGACAAACAGTGGCCGTATCGTCCATTAAGGCTCCACAGTATTTGCACGGTATCATGACCACTTCTTTCTCCACAGTCATCGGTTGGGCGGAAGCTGCTTGCGCGTGAGGCCCAAACATCCCGACTATGTTTTTTACCACTTCCTGTTGTTCTATCTTTTTTTGCTCTTTGTACCCCACTAAGGCCGCGGGGTTATCGCATGAATCTGTCAGGGCGGCTTCTGCTACGTCCATTGCTTCCCCCGAACCATCAACTTCAAGGGTCAAGTCTTGAGGTGCTCCTTGAAAGTGGATAGTTGCTTTTTCTAAGAAACCTTTTTTCACTTCAAACATAACGCTATTTGTAAATGGAAGAACTTTCTCAACAGTCCATCCTGCTCGTTGAAAATATTCAGGTAAAGTCTTCTGCAGACTTTCCATCCGTGCTCCGACCCCTTGATAACGTGCAAATTTCATCTTAAACCCCTTCGCAAACGCGCTTTTGTTCCACGTTCTTTACAAGAATACGTAGGCTATGCAGATTTAAGACTTATCTCTATAAGTTTCCAGCTTACCGAGACCATTATAGCACCTCAATGTACTCTGTAAATAGCGAAACCTTAACCCTTGAATGTACTCGCTAATAGAAGCACACGCTTTTTGTGTCAAGAAATCTTTACAAGAACTCTTTTATCGTCAACCGTCTCTTGGACTAAGTATGAGTACTATCAGCAAGAGTTTCTCATTGCTTCTTATTGTTATCTTAGCAGTCTCAAGTCTAACCGTAATATTCGCAACTATACCCTTTGGATTAGCTCAAAGTGGCACAAACGTAAGTGGCATAATCGCATCAGATACTACGTGGACGCAGGCAGATAGTCCATACAATCTTACAGGGGATATTTTGATAAGTAGCGGGACAACTCTGACGGTTGGAATGGGAAGCACATTAAACCTTGACGGCTATTACATTATGGTCAATGGTTCACTTATTATTCAGCAAGGTTCAACAATAAACATGGGAAATGCAGATGCCTACATACAGGTTAATGGCGTTTTGTCTGCAATAGGAACAAACAATAACCCAATACAAATAAATGGTAACGTGGCTGGTGTCACAGAGTTTGGTCCCGCATACTATTCATATATTACGTTTTCTGTATCCAGTACAGGATGGAATGATGCAACCAATTCAGGTTCTATAATAGAAAATGCGGTTGTTAACCTTACTGAATTAGACGTAAGCACTTCTGTTAAAGTAAGTAATGACACAATTAGCGGTGGAGAGATGGATATCTTGGGTGGTTCGCCGTTAATTTATGGAAATTCAATTTCGACCTTGGTCTATATTAAGGGTGGTAACTGCTTATTATCAAATAACAATGTAGTAAATGGATTTATTCTATATTCAGGTGAAGATGGTGGGGATGGTGCAACAATCATAAATAACGTTATCTCTAATGCAGAATATGTAAGCGATTTTCGGGACGGTATTTGGTTTAGCGGTGAACCAATCGGGAATGTTTTAATCGAAAACAATCTCATTTCTGATAACATCTATGGAATACAGATTTTTAGCCCAAACGTCAGTGTAATGCCAACGACTTTGACCATACAAAATAATACCATTACTAATAATAACG
>Ga0187860_1004481_pt1 | contig 10466 bp, 9 predicted proteins | sample June2016WEW_10_4_FD_132981 | JGI IMG/M metagenome (GOLD analysis project Ga0187860, IMG submission 132981) | Peatland microbial communities from SPRUCE experiment site at the Marcell Experimental Forest, Minnesota, USA - June2016WEW_10_40 | ecosystem: Environmental > Terrestrial > Soil > Wetlands... | reverse complement strand
AAGCGAGACGCCCGAGGCGATCGCGGCTATATCGCCGTCTATCCTCATTTTGGCCATCGCTGTGCCGATGAAAACGGTCCAGAACAGGATACTGAAAAAGCCGAGACTGCTGCGCCGCCAAGCGATAAAACCCATGGCCTGCTGCGCCAGCATGACGCCGGAAACGGCCAGCACAGGCAGCGATGTGTCGGCTGAGTGGGGAAAGTACTCGTTCAGGCAAACAAACATTCCAAAGGGCTGGAGGAAAGCGGCGACGAGAAAAAACGGCGTGGCGGCTTTCTCAGAGCGTTGGTCCTTCAGGCACAGCGCGCCCATGATGCCCCTGGCGGGCGCTCCTCCCTATTACGGGACCGCTCAGTTGATCGTCTGGGTCGGCGGGGAAAAGCCATGAGCGCTGCGCGAGAGGAAGCGCTGGAGCAGATTGCGGCGCTGGTCCGGCAGCATGGCATCGGCATTGGCGAAATCGCCGCCCGCCTGAAAGAAGACGAACCGTCAACCGTCATAGACACGGGCGGCAGCGTTTTGAAAACCTCGCTCGGCTATGCCAGCGGCAAGGCGGCGCCCGCCACCAAAACCACGTTTTCCTTCAAAAATTGCTTCATGTCAAAGCGCCCCAGTAAACCAAAAGCCGCATGGCTCTAGCTGCAACCGTGTTTCGCCGTCCGCAACGGCAGCGCCGCGATCTTCCGCAGCATGCTACCAAAGAGCCGTCCCGTCAGATGCCCCTCGGCCAACAGCAACCGCGATACTTCGGGGTCACGCGCAAAAGGCACGCTAGAGGCCCGTGCTTTCGATGAATTGACTCTCATGAAGCCTGCTCCAGGCGGACAGCGCCTTGCTTCGGCGGGACTTCGCGTCCCTGGCTGCGTACCCATACCTGAGTCAATTCGACTCCCAGCAGAAAGATCAGCGCTGAGTAGTAAGTCCACAGTAGAATCACAGCCAGGGACCCCGCAGCCCCATAGGCGCTGGCTTTCCCGGCGTGCGCCAGGTAAATCCCGATCAGAAATTTCCCGACTACAAACAATACGGCGATAAACAGGCCACCCACCCAAACGTCGCTCCAGCGCAATTGGACATCCGGCATCACCTTCAGAATCGCCGCGAAAACTACCGTAAACATGACCAATGATGTGACAATCTCCCCAACATGCGCAGCGCCGGGGAAAGGCAACATATGCGCCAGCGCCGAAATCGCGGAACTCGCTGCCACCGAAACCATCGCCAGGATCCCGGCTCCAATCAGCAGAAGAATTGAGCGGACGCGTTTCATCGCGAAATGCCTTATGCCGGAACCAACCACCCTTACTTTCCACGCTTTGTTGAGACACTGCTGAAGTTGCAGCAGCACGCTGGTTGCGGAAAGTATGAGCCCGACAAGTCCCAACGCCGTCGCGACCAATCCACCAGTATGGTTCTGAGCCACGTTGCTCACCATGGTCTGGATTTGCGCGGCGGCCTGTGGGCCCATCGCGCCGCTCAGCTTCGATTCGATCTGGCCGCTCGCAGCCTGCGGACCCAGAACGAGGCCCGCAATGTATATGACGATTAGTAAGAGAGAAGGCAGCGAGAACAGCGTCGCGTATGCCAAAGCCGCGGCCATCGACGGGCATTCGTCTTTGGAGAAATCGCGAAACACCTGCTGAAGGAACTCTTTTGGAGTAGCTAGCATCTGAGGCCTACCTCAGAGTAGCTTCCCGAGAAAGCTACTCTTGAAAATCGTCACCGGTTGTTCAAAATCTATGACGCGGGAAAACGCTGGCATATTCGGCCGGGTTCAAAGCTAGGACATCCACCCGTGGCTCGCCAGAAATTCCGAGACTGCGGCTTATGATGTGTTTGTCCGACAACAGAGTCATTGTCAAATGTTGTGGATCGGGTGGTATGGCAGGCTTCGCGCGGAGCCGGTCCTCAATGCCGGCGGACCGCCGGAATCACTTCTTCGGCGAACGCCTGAAACTCTTGCTCGACGAGAATCGGCCAGCGCAAGCTGAAGATGAAGTGCGTGACGCCGACCTCGGCGTACTGCGCGATTTTGTCGAGGCATTCGTCCTTACCGCCGATCATGATTCGATCGCGCGCCTGCTCCGGCGTGATCCGCGCCATGCTCGCCACGCCCCCGGAGATCAGCCGCTCGCGCTCTTTGGACGCCTTGTAGCACAGCGGCATCATGATGGTCTTTTCGATTTCATCGGTGTTGCGACCGACCGCGTCGCCGTGCCGTTCGATAACGTCGATCAGGCGCTTCATCTCGGCGGGCTTCGCATGCATCGTATTCCACATATTGGCATGCTTTGCGACGATCTTGAGCAGGGATTTTTCTCCGCGTCCGCCGATCATCAACGGGATGTGCGGCTTCTGGAGCGGCTTGGGATTACAGACCGCGTCGACCACGTGGTAGTGCTTGCCCTCGACGGTGGTTCTGTCCTGAGTGAACATTTCCTTGATGATCTGGCACGACTCGTCGAGCGCCTCGAGGCGCCCGCGGACGGTTTTGAATTCGATCCCAAAGCTCCGATGCTCCAGTTCATACCATCCGGCGCCGAGACCGAGATTGAGTCTGCCGCCGCTTACGTGGTCGAGCGTCGCCGCCATTTTCGCCGTCAGGCACGGATTGCGATAAGTATTGCTGCTGACGAGCGCGCCGATGCGGGCGCGCCTGGTGTGCTGGCTGAGCGCGCTCAGCAGCGTCCAGTTCTCCATGCAGGGACCGGCCGGGTCGGGCGTGAAGATCGGATAGAAGTGATCGAAGGCCCAGAGCGAGTCGTAGCCCCAGGCGTCGATTTTCCCCCAGACGTCGCGCATCCGCTCCCACGTGACGTTCTGTTGTCCGGACTGGAATCCAAATCGAATCGGAGGCTTGCTCATTTTCCTTGTGACCTCCCTTATGTGCCTTATATGGAAACTCTGAAAAGGGTCTAACCTTTGTACATTTCGCAGCTTGCGGAATTGTTGGAAGCCACAAGCTATTTCCCCTTCTTCTTGCGCTCCGCCCAGCGCTTCTTCATCGTCTCCGATAAGCGCCTGCTGCGCGGCGAACGCGACGATGTGACGATCGACGCCGACGCGAATATGCCGGTTTAGCCCCTGCGCGCTACCGCAGCATCAAAAGCTTCAGCATGAAATCGGCGAGTTTGCCGAAGGGCGGACGCAGCATCCACGCGCTGTTGAAGCGGCTCTGCAAAAACACGCCCTTGCGGTGCGAGAAGGTCTGGAAGCCGAACTCGCCGTGATAGGCGCCGATGCCGGAGGCGCCGATGCCGCCGAACGGCAAATCATCGACCGCGAGATGCATCAGCGTCTCGTTGACCCCCACGCCGCCTGAAATCGTCCTCTGTAGAACTTCATCGCGCTGCTTGGGGTCGAGGCCGAAATAGTAGAGCGCCAGCGGACGCGGCCGGCGATTGACGTACTCGATCGCTTCCTCAAGCCGGTCGTAGCTTTTGATCGGCAGGATCGGGCCGAAAATCTCGTCGCGCATCAGGCCGAGCCCGTCGTCCGGATCGAGCACAAGGGACGGGGTGAACTTGCGCGCGCCCGGCTCCAGCGCCTCGCCAGCCGGATTAATTTCGACGACTGCGGCGCCTTTCGCCCTGGCCTCGTCGATATAGTTTGAGAGGCGGCGGTAATGGCGTTCGTTGACGATACTGGTGTAGTCGGGATTTGACTTGAGGCTTGGATAGAACTTGCGAACCGCGGCCTCGGCCTGCCGGACGAATTCCTCTCGCCGCGCCCTGGGCACGAGAACGTAATCCGGTGCGACGCACGTCTGACCGGCGTTCATCAATTTGCCGAAGATGATGCTTTCAACCGCGGCGGGCATCGATGCGTCATCGCCGACGATGCACGGCGATTTGCCGCCAAGCTCCAGCGTGACCGGCGTCAGGTTCTCCGCGGCCGCGCGCATCACATTGCGGCCCACCGCGGTCGAGCCGGTATAGAAAAGATGATCGAACGGCAGCCGCGAAAACGCCTCGCCGACCTCGGGCCCTCCTTGCACCACCGCGACCTGATCGGCGGGAAAGAGACCGGAAAGAAACTCGGCCAGGAATGCCGAGGTGCACGGCGTCAATTCCGACGGCTTCAGCATCACGCAATCGCCGGCGGCAATCGCCGCCATCAGCGGCAAAATCGAAAGCTGAAACGGGTAATTCCACGGGCTGATGATGCCGACGACGCCGACCGGCTGATAAATGATACGCGCCTGTCCCGGCATCAGTTCCAGGCTGACCGAAACCCGCTTTGGCTTCATCCATTTGCCGAGATGACTGCTGGTATGGCGGATTCCTGCCAGCGTAGTCCAGATCTCGGCAAACCGGCTCTCATGCGTCGAGCGATTGCCGAAATCCGACGAGATTACCTCGGCGATCCGTCCCGTATTTTCCTTAATCGCTTGCTTGAGCTTGGCGAGGTCCGCGCGCCGCGCTTCGAGCGAAGGCGCTCCGTTGCGAAGAAACGCCTCGCGCTGGCGGGCAAGGATCGCGCCGAGATCGGTTGCGCCATTGGATTGCGGGAAGTGCTGTACAGTTGCGGCCGTCATGATCGGGATTATCGATCTTTCCCGATTAGCAAGCGAGACCCAGACCTTATGAGATTGCGACGGTAGTTGGCTTTACGTCGAGAAGCGCGAGCCGCCGGCGCGGTCCCACGATTCGAAAACCGGCGCGGAAGCGAATGTCCTCCGAAGAGGCGCCGACGAGAATTTCCATCTCTCCCGGCTCGACCGAAAATTCCATGTCGCGGCCATGAAACGCGGCCTGACTCGTGTCGAGCGTGAACACTACCCGGCGCTTTTTGCCCGCGAGTATCGGCACCCGCGCGAATCCTTTTAGCTCTTTCACCGGCCGGGTCACACTGCCCGCCACGTCGCGCAGATACAACTGAACAACTTCTTCGCCGTCGCTCGGCCCATCGTTTGCGACGCTGATCGAAATTGACAAACAGCCGTCCGGCGGAACCTCGGTCGCATCAAGGCTCCCATCCGAATAGGTGAAGCTTGAGTAACTAAGGCCATGTCCGAACGGGAACAGCGGCTTGCAACTCATGTCGGCGTAGTCGCCCCAAAACTGGCTGCGCTGGCCCGATGGCTTGTGCGAGTAATACAGCGGCATCTGGCCTTGATCGCGTGGCAGCGAAACCGGGATGCGTCCGGCGGGATTGACGCGGCCCGTCAACACATCGGCAATGGCAGTCCCGCCTTCTTCGCCGGGAAGGAAGGCGAAAAGCGCGGAATCGGCCTTTTCAACCGCCTTCGTCAGTGCGAGCGGGCGCCCCTCGATCACCACCAAGACGATCGGCTTTCCGGCCGCGCCAACAGCGGCGACCAACTCCTCCTGCACCCCGGGCAGACCTAGAGTCGCGCGATCGGTCGCCTCGCCACTGGAGCATCCTCTTATCAGGCCCGACTTTCCGCCAACACACAGCACGACGACTTCCGCCCAGCGGGCGATTTCCACTGCTTCGGCGATGCCGGAACGGTCGTCGTCGAAAGCATTGCAGCCGTAAGTCGAGCGGATTTCGGTCTGCGGACCGACAGCGGCGCGGAGGCCCTCAAGCGGCGTCACCATGCGCGGGAATCGATCGCCGAGAGGCCGCTTTGGCGCCTCCAAGAATGGCTTAATTTCTCCGGATGCGCCCAAGCGGCCGGATCCGGGCGGAGCCGACTTCTGTGGCGCCGGCCGCTCGGCAATCGGGCCAAACAGAATCTCCTGATGGCTCGGGAAGTGGTAGTCGCCTTGCAAGAGCCGCTTGGAATCGGCCGTCGGTCCAATCAGGGCGATACGCTTGAGATTGGCGCGCAGCGGCAGAAGCCCGCGCTCGTTTTTCAGCATCACAATTGATTTGCCCGCGAGTTCCCGCGCAAGCGCGCGATCATCGATGGTGTCAAACATGGCCGGCGCCGCCGCGGCATCAACGTACGGATTCTCAAACAGGCCGAGTTCGAACTTGGCGCGCAAGACGCGCCGGACGGCGCGATCGACCAGCTCCATCGGCACTTCGCCGGCTGCGATGGCCTCCTTTAGCGGCGCGCCGTACACGTCAAGCTGCGGCAACTCGACATCGAGGCCAGCTTCGAGACCGAGCTTCGCAGCCGCCCGGGGGCTCGCCGCGATGTTGTGGTATCCGTGCAGGGCAGGCAACGTGAAGTAGTCTGATACCACAGTGCCGGTGAAGCGGAGCCCGCCGCGAAGCAGATCGTTGAGAAGATAGGTGGACGCGCCGCACGGGATTCCATCGATTTCCTGGTACGCGTTCATGATCGATCGCAAATTGGCTTCGCCGATCATTGCGGCAAATGGCACAATGAACGTATCGAGCAATTCCCGCGACCCGATATGCGAGGGCGCCCAGTTGAGTCCCCCCTCGGAAAGACTGTAGCCGGCATAGTGCTTGCCGGTGCAGATCACGCCGGCCGCGACATTGCCGCCCTGCACGCCCCGCACGTATGCGACGGCCATCCGCGAGACGAGATAGACATCCTCGCCGAAGGTCTCCTCGCAGCGGCCCCATCGCGCGTCGCGCGCGACGTCGGCTACGGGGGCCAGCGTGTGGCGCGCGCCGACGGCGGTCATCTGGCGGCGAATCGCCGCGCCCATCCGCTCGACCAGATCGGGGGCGAAAGTGGCAGCTAGGCCCATCGGCATCGGAAAGCACGATGCGTCCTGCGCTTGATAGCCCGCGCAACTCTCCTCATGGAAGATCGCGGGAATGCCGAGCCTGGTCTGCTCGACCAGCACGCGCTGGATCGCATTCATGGTGCGGGCCGATTCAGCTGGACCCATCAGTTCGGCGGGACGCGAAATGTGCGCGATGCCATTCTTCAGCAACTCGCGCGCCCGATCGCCGTCAATCTCGCCGCCTTCTTTGAGCAGGAAGCGACTGAACATTCCGCCCAACTGGGCGATCTTCTCATCGAGCGTCATTCGCGACAGCAGGTCTTCGATCCGCGTCTCGAGTTGCAGGGAAGAATCTTTGTATTTGTCCGCCATTGGATATTCCGCTCCCACTACCGAGTCATCCGGGATTTTTGTTTTGCCTCTCCGATTCCAACTCGCCGTGTAGACCAGACGGCCTCCCTCTGCAAGGTTTTAGCCCTGCTCAGTATGCTACCCTGTCGCTTCTGTTAAGTTCCGATTGCCTCCCGCTGAATTAGAGTTCATTCTCTTGTTGAACTATGTAGTTCGGTAGATGAACTTAGGAGAATCGCCATGAGCGACGACTGGCAAAAGACCGTGTGCATCCTGTGCAGTGTTAACTGTGGAGTCGAAGTGAAGCTCGACGGGCGCCATATCACTCGCGTACGTGGAAATCGCGAACACGTCGCGTCGCACGGGTACGCCTGCGAGAAAGCGCAGCGGCTCGACTACTACCAGAACGGACGCGATCGGCTCACATCGCCGCTGCGGCGCAGACCCGATGGCACGTTTGAGGAGATCGACTGGGACACCGCGATTTGCGAGGTCGCCGCAGGTTTCGTTAGCGTTCGCGATCGATGGAGCGGCCCCAGCATCTTCTATTACGGTGGTGGTGGCCAGGGAAACCATCTCGTCGGCAGCTACGGTACATCGACCCGGCGCGCCCTTGGCTCGGTATTCAGCTCCAACGCGTTGGCCCAGGAAAAGACTGGCGAGTTTTGGGTGGACCATATGCTCTTTGGAACGGGCCTCAGCGGCAGCTACCAGCAGGCGGAGGTCGCGGTATTCGTCGGCAAGAACCCATGGCAGTCGCATGGCTTTCAGCGCGCCCGTCCGATCCTCCGCGACATTGCGGCCGACCCGAACCGTGCGCTTATTGTGATCGATCCGCGTCGCACTGAGACAGCGGAGATGGCGGACTACCATTTACGGGTACGTCCCGGGACCGACGCTTTCTGCCTCGCAGCGATTCTTGGGGTCCTCGTGCAAGAGGATCTGATCAATCAAGACTTCATTCGAGGCCGCACTCAAAATGGCGATGAACTGTTCGCAGCGTTAAACGACGTACCGGTCGCGGACTACTGTGGGCGCGCAGGCGTCACCGAGGAATTAGTTCGCGACGTGGCGCGCCGAACCGCCCGGGCTTCGAGTGTTTCGGTCTACGAAGACCTCGGCATCGAGCAGTCGCTCCACAGCACGCTCAACTCCTACCTGGAGAAACTTCTCTTCGCCGTGACCGGGAATATCGGGAAACCCGGCGCCATGAATGCGGGGACAAGTTTGACCGGGATGTTCGGCGGCGCGCTCTCGTCTGTGGCCAGTCCGGTCGGCGGACATCGCATCATCGGCGGGATGATCCCGGCCAACGTGATCCCTGATGAAATCCTGACCGACCATCCCAAGCGTTTCCGCGCGATGCTGATTGAAAGCGAAAATCCCGCGCACTCGGTCGCCGACAGCACCCGGATGCGCGAAGCGTTACGTGCGCTGGAATTCGTCGTCGTCATTGATGTTGCGATGACCGAGAGCGCGCGTGAGGCGCACTATGTCCTGCCCGCGTCGTCACAATACGAAAAATGGGAAGCCACCTTCTTCGGGGCGGCTTCCCATGCTGAGACGCAATACGCGAACACGTTCACACTCCGCGCCCCGATTCTCGATGCGCTGCCTGGAACGCTTCCCGAAGGGGAAATTCATCGCAGGCTGGTTCGCGCGATTGGCGCGATGACCGATGACGACGTGGCGCCTCTGCATGCGGCCGCAGCGAAAGGAATGGCCGCCTATGCGAGCGAATTGATGCGAGTCGTTTCAGAGCGGCCGCATTTGGCGGAGGTGATGACCGTGCTTCTGTATGAGACCCTCGGCCCGACGCTCGGAGCTGGAAACGAAAATGCCGCGTCGGTCTGGGGTATCGCGCACAATTTCGCGCGCAGGTATCCGGAGTCGCTGCGCCGCGCAGGCTTCATCGGCGAAGGTGGCGAGCTCGGTAACGCCTTGTTCGACGCGATGTTGAAGAATCGCTCGGGAGTGGTCGTCAGCATTGATCCGTATGAGGAAACCTGGCGGAGAATTCACGGGGGGCGGATTGATCTTGCGATCCCCGAGTTGATGCCCGAACTTAAGTTACTTCGCAACGAGCATCCGTCCCGCGACCCCGAGTTCCCGTTCGTACTCTCCGCAGGCCAGCGGCGCTCCTCTACCGCGAACACCATCATCCGCGATCCGCAATGGCGTCCGAAGGATCCAGCGGGCGCCCTCTGGATGAACCCGGCGGACGCCTCCGCACTTGGAGTCCAAAGCGGTGGCCGCGTACGGATCATAACGAAGCGTGCGAGCGCCGAGAGTGTAGTCGTGCTGACAGATACAATGCTGCCTGGTCATGTCGCGCTGCCGAACGGAACCGGCCTGTGGTACCCCGACCGCGAAGGCCAGGAATTTCAGCACGGGGTGGCGCCTAATGAGCTTACGGTGACCGAGGACCGCGACTGGTTCGCGGGCACCCCTTTTCACAAGCACGTGCCGGCGCGAATCGAGGCGGTTGCCTGATGCGGCGAACTCGCTTCGACCGGTGGCCGTGCCCCATCGCACGCACCACGGACCTGGTTGGCGATTGGTGGACGCCGCTCGTGATGCGCGAGGCATTTGCCGGTCGCCGCCGCTTCGAGGATTTCCAGCGCGCGCTAAAAGTTCCGCGCGCGGTGCTCGCCCGTCGGCTCGATCGACTAGTCGATGAAGGCCTTCTCAAGAAAGTTTCTTACGAAGAGCATCCGCCCCGCTACGAATACCGGCTGACGGACAAGGGCCGCGTTCTGGGACGTGCTAGCCGCGATGTGGCGATGGGGTAGCGATTGGCTGTGGGGCAAAAACGGTCCTCCGGTGATTCTCGTGGACAATGAAACGGGCCGCGAAGTTCGCCCGCTGGTGGTCGACGAAAACACCGGGATTCGCCTGACGGGCCGCCGCCTGCACATCGGTCGCAAGCAGGACGTCAGGCCACCTTCATGATACTCTGTGTGAGCCACCCACCGGTCTTCAAAATCAAAATCGGCTATGGGGCTGCCGGCGGAGATTGCCTGCGGGTGCGTGGCCGCGCCTTTCGCGAAGTATTTGACAGCCAATTTGACAGCCACGGGCTTGGACAAGGGCGGATAAAGGGTACGCGGGCGGAAATAAAATCCCGCTGTTTCGTTTGATTTGGACGCCCGCGGACGCCTTTCCCACCACCTCTCACGTCGGGAACGCGGGTTCGACTCCCGCTGGGATCATTCAAGAAAAAACTTCGGATCGTCGGACCCGGATCGACCTCCTGCCGCCGGCGTTAACATTGTGCTGGCAACGCGTTTAGACCCCCCTATCTTTGTCCGCGCAAATAGCGTACGGTAATTATCTAAACGCTCGGATTGTTCCTTTCTCTAAGCCCGGGAATTAGCCCGGGTTTTCTGTACGAGAGCTTCCCGGCAAATACTTACGGAGGGGCAAAAATGCCCAGTAAATTGTACGTAGGCAATCTGGCCTACTCGGTGTCGAACAGCGATCTGGAAGAACTGTTTT
>Ga0187860_1004480_pt1 | contig 10473 bp, 8 predicted proteins | sample June2016WEW_10_4_FD_132981 | JGI IMG/M metagenome (GOLD analysis project Ga0187860, IMG submission 132981) | Peatland microbial communities from SPRUCE experiment site at the Marcell Experimental Forest, Minnesota, USA - June2016WEW_10_40 | ecosystem: Environmental > Terrestrial > Soil > Wetlands... | reverse complement strand
CTTCGTTGCGCTGGACCATGCCGATATCGAAGAACCCGGCATATTCCGCGTTCATCGCGTGGTGCATGATTGAGCGATCGCCATCGCGATGATCCTGCGGCGATTGAACCAGCCCGACGCGCGGGTCGGCGAACAGCGGCACCAAATCCTTGAGCCAGTCCGGCTGCACGACATAGTCGGCGTCGATCACGCCGACGATTTCCGCGTCGCTCGCCGTGTGCTCGAGCGCGAGCCGCAGCGCACCCGCTTTGTAGCCGCGGAGGTTCTCGACGTTGATGAACTTGAAGCGCTCGCCGAGCGTCCGACAATGCTCCTCGATCGGCCGCCAGAATGCCGGATCGGGCGTGTTGTTGATGACCACTACGCACTCGACATTTGGATAGTCGAGCTTCGCCACGGCATCCAGCGTCGCGCGAAGCATCTCCGGTGGCTCGCAACAAGCAGGTACGTGGATCGAAACCTTCGGCGCGAAAATTTCGGGCGCCAAGGGTGGCGAACTGGCGAGCCTGCGGGGCGGGCGGCCGAATGCGATTGCGGCGATCTCGTCGATGCGGGCCAGCGCGATGGCGATCAGCGGCACCAGGAGGGTCACGCCCAGCCCGAGCGCAAAGGCGGCGCCCGGCACGAAGTAATGGGCATTCCAGAACGCGACAATCGCCGCGAACCAGGCGCCGGCGAGGTTGGCCGATGTGGCGAGCGTCAGCGCCTGCGCCAGGGTTACGCCGCTCATCGCCAGGATCGGCAAGGATAGAAGTAGGCCGAGGAGGACGGCGAGCCCGGCGCGCTTGATGTAGTCTGGATCGGTGATCGGTCCGGTCCAGGAAAACTTGGCCTGACGCGAAGCGTCGAACAGGCCCCAATAGGGGCCGACGCCGCCTTCAAACGTCTTCCAGGGCTGATCGATCGCCTCGACGATGTTGTAATCGATGCCATACGCCTCGGCGCGATTGACGAAATCGCGGATGACCATGGCTTGCTCGATGCGGCCGGGATTGGCGCCGTGATAGTTGTAGCCGGCGCTCGGCCAGCCGAATTCGGCGATCACGACCCGCTTGCCGGGGTGGACGCGGCGCAGCTTGTCATAGAATTCGATGGTGTGATCGACCGCGCGGGAGGCGTCAAAACCCTCCCAGTAGGGCAGGATGTGCGCGGCAATAAAATCGACCGCCGAGGCAAGCTCCGGATGGTCGATCCAGACCGTCCAGATTTCTCCCGTAGTGACCGGGACCGGGCTGGACCGCTTCACGCGTTGGATGAGCTTGATGAGGTCGTCGACGCTCATTTCCGCGCGCAGCGTGGTCTCGTTGCCGACCACGATGGCGTTGACGTTGCTGTAGCGGCGGGCGAGGTCGAGCGCCGAGCGGATTTCTCGCTCGTTGCGATCTTTGTCCTTGTCGATCCAGGCCCCAACCGTGACCTTGAGGCCGAACTCGGCAGCGATTGGCGGCACGAGCTCGCCGCCGCCGGTAGAGGAATAGGTGCGAATGGCGCGGGTGTAGGGGGCGATCGCTTTCAGGTCGGCCCGGATCTGTTCGACCGTGGGCCGGTCCCCGTAATCCGGATGCTGGGAGTTGACAAACGGAGCGTAGGAAACACTGGCCAGCTGCCCAGTAAAATCGGGAGCCGTTTCTTTAGTCCGTAGCGAAGCCCACAAGCCGGCATGCACGCACGCTACAAGCGCGAGCACGGCGACGACGGTGCGCATCGAATTTCAACCACGCGGGGCGAGAACACTTGGCCAAACCTGTCCCCAGGGCTTGGCAATGAATATGAAGAAGCGACCAATGAGCGGCAGAACTAGAGGTAGCCCTCAGTGGTGGCAAATTCAAGACAACGCGTTTTGTTCCGTACTTTTTTTAGCGCGTCTATCAGATCGGTAAGACCGAGCAGCGCTAGTTCTTGGCGGCCGGCGCCGCCGCGGCCGGGGGCGGGGCAGGGGGAGGAGGCGGAGCCAACGGATTGATCCAACAGGCGTGGACGCGCCCATTCAGGGTGTCAGCGGCTTTTGGATCGATGTTGCTTCCATGCAGGATGAGACAGCGGAATGACGCCTGGATGTGCGCGGCTGGGCAGCCGAAACGGTCGTAGAGATCGAGATGGCGGAAGGCGGTGTCGAGGTCATCCCGCCAGAGTAGGCTGACGACGCGGCGGCCGAGCCAGACGCATTCCGGATTGCCGGCCGGCCCGCTGAGCGCATGTTGCGCTTCCGCGAACTCGTCGACCCTCTGGGCCTCTTTGGCCGGTTCCTGACCCGCCGCGGGAGCCTTGTCCCCGGGTTTGGCATCGTTGGTCTGGGCGAAAGCGGAAGGAGCCAGGGGGCCAGTTGCGGCGGCGAGAAGAAAGAGCGCCGCGCACAACCCGCCGGCAACGCTGAACGAACGATGGAACATGGTGCAACTTGAGTTAGTGGCCGACGTGAGCCGAGAAGGGACGTTTCCTGGGCCACCGGATTGGGCCGTCATTGCGGCATCTTCCAGGCGCGGCCGGTATGAACATCACCCCAACGGCGCCGGTTTGTCCAGCGCGGATCGCGGCATCGCGCTTGAAGCTTGGCATCGCGCCGCCGCGAGGTTAATGGCAGAGCGTGTCCCGCCTGCGAAACCCCTCTGCAATCGGTCCGGCGCTTGCGTCGTTTTCGCTCACCGCGCTTGCTATCGGCGTGGCGTGGTGGTGGCTCGGTGCGCCGATCAAGCTCCCGCCGTCCCCGCAGGCTGCCGGGCAAAAGCTCTATTGCGTCTCCTATGCGCCGTTTCGCGGCGCGCAGAACCCGCTGGTCGAGGGAACCCGGGTCGAGCCTCAGCAGATCGACGAGGATCTTGCGCTCCTGTCCAAATACACCGGTTGCGTGCGGACCTATTCGGTTGATGACGGCCGCGACGACGTACTGAAGAGCGCCAGGCGGTACGGATTGAAGGTTCTGCATGGCGTGTGGGTCTCGAATGATCCGGAAAAGACCCGCCGGCAGATCGCGACTTCGATCGCCCTCGCCAAGGCTTATCCCGACGTCATAACGGCGGTGGTCGTCGGTAACGAAGTGCTGTTGCGCGGCGAAATGTCGGCGACGAACCTCATCGCCGTTATCCGCGAGATCAAGGCGCAGGTGTCGATGCCGGTTACCTACGCCGATGTGTGGGAGTTTTGGCTACGCTATCCCGACGTGCAGAACGCGGTCGATTTCGTGACCATTCACGTGCTGCCGTATTGGGAGGACTTTCCGATCCCGGCTTCGCATGCGGCCGCCCACCTGACAGCCATCCGCCGCCAGGTGGCCGCCGCCTTCCCGAACAAGGAGATTGTCATTGGCGAGTTCGGCTGGCCGAGTGCCGGCCGTATGCGGGAAGGCGCGCGGCCGTCCCCGTCGAACCAGGCGCGCGCCATTATTGAAACGCTGGCGCTGGCCCAACGCGATAATTTTCGGGTCAATATCATCGAGGCATTCGACCAGCCGTGGAAACGTGCCCTCGAAGGCGCCGTGGGCGGCTATTGGGGCATCATGGACCGGGCGACAAACGCGCCGAAGTTCAGCTTCGACGGGACCGTATCCGATCACCCGCACTGGCTGGCGCAGGCGCTGGCCGGGATATTCCTGACCGCGCTGACTTTTGCCGGCGCATTGGCGGCCGGACGCGGAAGGGAGCTTTCCGCGTATCTGTGGGGCAAGATCGCCATGCTGACGTTTTTCCCCGCGGTCTTGTTCGGCTGGACGATCGAGACGGTTCCGGTTGAAAGCTTCAGCCTCGGCAGCTGGCTGCGTTCGGTTGCCTTTGCGGCGACCGCAGCGGTCGCCCCGATCGTCTGCGCTAGCGCCTGCGCGGCCGGCCGTCCGGCGCCGATATTCGCCTCGTTCCTTGGCCGCGGTGCCTGGGACCGGCGCGATGGCTTCGATTGGGCGCTCGGCGGTACCAGGGTCGCCCTGCTGCTTGTTGCCGTCGAGGCGGCGCTCGGGCTGGTGTTCGATCCGCGCTACCGCGACATACCCTTCGCGCCCCTGACCGCGGCGGTCGTACCCTTCCTTGTCTTGTTGTTGTTTGCGCCCCGTCCGGCGGGCTCGCGGGGCATGGCGGAAACCGCGGCCGCGGCCGTACTCGCGCTCTCCGCGGGCTATATTCTTTTCAACGAAGGCTTCGCGAACTGGCAATCGGTCTGGTTCTGTGCCGGGTTGGTCGTGCTTGCCTTCATCCTGCTGCTGGGGCGGGACGCGCCAAGCTCAGGATAAGCACGCCGGCCGCGAGCGCCGAGAGGTCGGCGTTATGCAGCACGATTCCGAAAGCCGCTGCCGCGAGTGCAACAGCCACCAGAACGAGCGACGGCCGCAGCAGGTTGAGCAACGCGGCTGCCAGTGCGACCCCGCCGAAAACTTCATAATTGAACAGGATGACCGTCAACCGAACTGTGCCGCACAGCCACGTATTGAGCCCCGCCTGGCAGGCGAGCGACACCGTGCTCGTCTCAAGCGCCTGATAGCGCAGATACATCGCCTCTCCCAAGGAGAGGAAAGCGATGATCAGAAGCCAATTCGTCTGGCCTGCTGTCGGCAGGAAGAGCGGGCGGCGCATGGTCAATATCGGCATACGCCGATATCATACTGGGCAAATCACTGCAGCGCGAGATGGCGTCCGTCGAACATCGTCGGCTGGCAGAATAGGCGGAAGGTGCCAAGCAGCGCGCAAAGCTGCGCCGCCGCTTCGGCGTTGGAAAACGGCCCGACCACCAGGCGCAACTCGATCCGGTTGGATCGTTGATTTTCCCTGAGACTCACGACCGGCTGCAAGCCCTCGAACAGCTGCGGATGAGCCGCGCGCAACCCGGCCCAGCGTGTGCGCAGCGCTTTGACCGAAAGGCCGCTGCCGATATCGGCGCCGTAAGCCGGGGGGCCGGAAGCGGCCGCGTCTGCCGCCGGCGCGACAACGGGCGTGACCATCGCCGCGATGTCCGCCGGCGTCATCGGCACAGGCGGTGCACTGTCGGGCCAAGGCGAAACGTGGGTATTCGCCGTTTTGGCCGTTTCGATCTGTTCTTTGATCGATCCGGTCATATCTTCCATATCATGCTCGACGGCGGCGAGCCGCGTCATGAGTCGATCGCGATCGTCTGTCAGGCCGTGCACAGCCTGCGCGAGCTGTCGCGTTGCCGATTCCGCGTCGAAGGCGTGCGGTGTGGCTTGGCTTGACTGCGACAATATAGGGGTGAGTTTCAAGAAAGAGAAAATGCTCGCGGCTCTCTGCCCGCCGACGTCGCTTCGGCCGCTCAGAATGGCGACGAGAAGGGCCGCAGCCGCCGCGGATCCCCACAATGCTTGGCGCCAGAGCCGTTGCATGGTGAGGGGCGATTTCGCGGCAACGCTCTGTGACGTCACGTTGAGATGGTGCTCTCGACCCAACATCCTGCTGCTGCTCCCGGGTCCCGTCAGCCGAATCAGTGGTAAAAATAGCAGATTCCATTTTTAGAACCTCTTGCTGGCGGCTTTGGCTTGTTCAGTCGAGCATGATGCTCTCGGAAACCCGGTTTCCACTTTTCCGGATCATGCTTTATGAGAGCGCCGCGGAGGCCTCTTTCAATGAAGGATCGGACCTGCCTTGCGATCGTGCTTGCAGCCGGGGAGGGAACGCGCATGCGTTCGGCCTCGCCAAAGGTCCTGCATTCAATCGCTGGGCGTTCGCTGCTCGCGCACGTGCTCGCTGCAATCGCCGAAGCGGGTGTCACAGCGACGGCCGTGATTGTAGGCCCCGGTCAGGAAGCCGTCGCCGCGGAGGCACGACGAGTTCTGCCTGACGTAAAATGCTTCGTGCAACAGGAGCGGCGCGGGACGGCGCATGCGGTGCTGGCGGCAAACTCCGCGATCAAGCGGCAACAACCGGACGACATTCTTATTGTCTATGGTGACACGCCGCTGATCCGGGCGGCGACGCTCAGTCGGTTGCGCGCGCCCTTGGCTGCGGGCGCCGCCGTGGCTGCGCTGGCGTTTCGGCCTTCCGATCCGTCCGGCTACGGAAGGCTCGTCGTCGCAGGGGACAAGCTCATCGCCATCCGCGAGGAGGCCGATGCCAGCGCCGCCGAAAAGGTGATTGGTCTCTGCAACGGTGGCATGATGGCGCTTGCCGGAGCGCATGCGCTCGCCATCCTGGAGCGGATCGGCGACCGTAATCGTAAAGGTGAATTTTATTTGACGGATGCGGTCGAGATCGCGCGCGGCATGAAGCTCGACGCGGTCGCGGTCGAAGCCGAGGAGGACGACGTGCGCGGTATCAATACCAAAAACCAGCTCGCCGAAGCGGAGGCCGTCGCGCAGCAGCGCCTGCGCCAGGCCGCGCTCGACGCGGGTGTGACGTTGGTTGCACCGGAGACGGTGTTTCTGTGTGCGGACACCAAATTCGGCAAGGACGTCGTGGTCGAGCCCTATGTGGTGTTCGGCCAGCAAGTGACGATCGAGGACGGCGCAGTTATTCACTCGTTCTCGCATCTCGCCGGCGCCCACGTGGGCAAAGGAGCGTCGGTCGGACCGTTTGCGCGGCTGCGGCCGGGAACGCGGCTTGGCGAGAAAGCGCGCATCGGCAATTTCGTCGAGGTCAAGGAGGCGGTGATCGAGGCCGGCGCCAAGGCCAATCATCTGAGCTATATCGGCGACGCCTCCGTCGGAGCGAACGCGAACATTGGCGCCGGCACTATCACCTGCAACTACGACGGCAGCACCAAACATCGCACTTCGATTGGCAAAGACGCATTTATCGGTTCCAACTCGGCGCTGGTCGCGCCGGTCGAGATCGGAGATGGCGCCTATGTCGGTTCCGGCTCGGTGATCACCAAGAACGTGCCGGCGGACGCGCTCGCTTTGGCGCGCGGGCGCCAGTTCATTAAGGAAGGCGGAGCAGCGCGCTTGCGCTCCCTCAAATCGCTGGGCAAGAAGAAAGCGCGTTCGCCCGATTGACCCGTTGGTTCCGCAATTCCGCATGCTGTCGGGCTTGTTACGGTCCGAAACGTTTTTTATTTGGTATCCGCTAGGATTGCGCTTTAACGGTTAACGTCTTGAATAGCTAACGTCTTGGCGGGTTGGCCTGCGGCGGCGGTTGAGGAGACCATCCACACAGATGTGCGGTATTATTGGAATCATCGGCCACGAGCCGGTCGCGCCGCTGCTCATCGATGCGCTCAAGCGCCTCGAATACCGCGGCTATGATTCAGCCGGCGTCGCCACGCTCGAGCACGGCGTTCTGACGCGCCGCCGCGCCGAGGGTAAGCTCAAAAATCTTGAACAAAAACTCGCGGGCGAGCCGCTCTCGGGAACAATCGGCATCGGCCATACCCGCTGGGCGACGCACGGCCGGCCGACCGAGAACAACGCGCATCCGCACGCGACCGACCGGCTTGCCGTCGTGCACAACGGCATCATCGAGAATTTCGGCGAATTGCGGCGCGAGCTGGAAGCGAAGGGCGTCAAGTTCGCGACCGAGACCGATAGCGAGGTCATCGCGCATCTGGTCAGCGAGCAAATGAAGCAAGGCCTCTCGCCGGTTGAAGCGGTCGACGCGTCGCTGCCGCGGTTGCGCGGGGCCTTCGCGCTCGCCTTTCTGTTCTCGGGCGAGGAGAATTTGCTGATCGGGGCGCGTAAGGGCTCGCCGCTGGCCATCGGTTTCGGCGAGGATGCGATGTATATCGGCTCTGATGCGATCGCACTTGCCCCCTTCACCGATACCGTGAGCTATCTGGAAGACGGCGACTGCGCCGTCATTCACCGCACCAGCGTCGAAGTTCACGATGCCAAAGGCGAGGTCGTTCACCGCGCCGTGCTCAAGTCGCAGGCTTCGGTGATGCTCATCGACAAGGGCAACCATCGCCATTTCATGGCCAAGGAAATTCACGAGCAACCCGAGGTCGTGGGCCATACGCTGGCGCATTATCTCGACATGGTCGCCGAGCGCGTGGCGTTGCCGATGGCGTTGCCGTTCGATTTCCGCGAGCTCAGGCGGATCTCGATCGCCGCCTGCGGCACGGCGTACTACGCCGGCATGGTCGCGCGGTATTGGTTCGAGCGTTTGGCGCATCTGCCGGTCGAGGTCGACATCGCGTCTGAGTTTCGCTACCGCGAGGTCCCGCTCGATCCCGGCGCGCTCGCGATCTTCATCTCGCAGTCTGGCGAGACTGCCGATACGCTCGCTTCGCTCCGCTATGCGCGCGAGCACAAGCAGCACATCCTCTCCATCGTCAACGTGCCGTCGTCGACGATTGCGCGCGAGAGCGACATCGTCATGCCGACGCTGGCCGGACCGGAAATCGGCGTCGCGTCCACCAAAGCATTTACGTGTCAATTGGCGGCTCTTGCCGCGCTCGCCATCGCGGCGGGCCGCGCCCGCGGTGTGCTTTCCGAGAGCGACGAGAAGCGGCTCGTGCACGCACTGATCGAGGTGCCGCGGCACTTGACCGAGGCGCTCTCGCTCGAGCCGCAGATCGAGCAACTCGCGCGCGATCTCGCCAAATGTCGCGATGTGCTCTACCTCGGTCGCGGCACCAGCTATCCGATCGCGCTTGAAGGCGCGCTGAAACTCAAGGAAATCTCCTACATCCACGCTGAAGGCTATGCTGCGGGCGAACTCAAGCACGGCCCGATCGCGCTGATCGACGAGACCATGCCGGTGGTCGTGATCGCGCCCTACGATCGGGTATTCGAAAAGACCGTTTCCAACATGCAGGAGGTCGCCGCTCGCGGCGGCCGGTTGATTCTGGTGACCGACGCTAAAGGCGCGGCGGCCGCGGAGGGTCAACCGCTGGCGACGCTGATACTCCCGACCATGCCGGCGACGGTCGACCCGATCGTTTATGCCGTGCCGGTCCAACTCATCGCCTACCACACGGCCGTCGCGCTGGGCACCGACGTCGATCAGCCGCGCAATCTGGCAAAGTCAGTGACGGTCGAATAAACGCGGCGGTTGCCGCCGGTACCTCTGTGCGGGCGCGTCGTGTCCCTATATAGATGCCGCGATAGACGCAGCCGCGAAACCGTCTGGTACAGCCGAACCCATGATGGACGACAGCAACCATATCGCGGGATTGTCCACCGGTGCAGTGAAGCCTGCGCCCGGATTGGTCAGCCGCATCCGCAACTATTTTTTGACCGGATTGGTCGTTGCCGGGCCGGTGGCGGTGACGGTGTGGTTGATCTGGTATTTCGTCACCTGGGTCGACAATCTGGTGCGGCCGCTCATTCCGGTAGTGTATCGCCCGGAAACTTATCTGCCGGTCAACATTCCGGGCCTGGGCTTGATCACCGTCTTCGTGGCGCTAACGCTGCTTGGCTTTCTCACCGCCAATTTCGTCGGCAGCAAACTCGTGGATTTCGGCGAAGGCCTCTTGAGCCGCATGCCGATCGTGCGGCCGATCTATCGTACGACCAAGCAAATCTTCCAAACGCTCTTCTCAAGCTCGGAATCGAGTTTCCGCCGCGTGGGCCTGGTCGAATTTCCGGCGCCGGGCATGTGGTCGCTCGTGTTCCTCACGCAACCGCCGAGCCCCGCTATCGCCGGGCATCTGCCGCAGACAGAGCACGTGTCGGCCTTTTTGCCGTGCACGCCCAATCCGACCACCGGCTTTTTCTTTTACGTGCCGCGGGGTGACGTCATCGATCTCGACATCACCGTGGAGCAGGCAATGTCGCTGTTGATCTCCGCGGGAATCATCCAACCCGGTGTCGAGGATCCGCAAAATAGGCTTTCAGCGCTCGCCGAAACCGCCCGCGCGGCGCAGGCGGCGCGAAAATCAGCGGCGAGTCCGGTGAGATAAAGCCCGATATTCGCCAGCGTCGGTTACCGCGCTGTGCTATCATGATGCCGCGGAGTAAGTAAGCGCATCCTAGGGGGTAGCATGAACTTCAGCCAGGCAATCACATCGGGATTCTCGAACTACGTAAATTTCTCTGACCGCGCCACGCGCTCGGAATATTGGTACTGGGTGCTGTTCGTCATTCTCGCCGAGATCGTGACCTCGATTATCGATTACGTCATCGGCTATCAGCTGACGACCGGCATCTTTGGTCTGGCCACCTTCCTGCCGAGCCTCGCGATCGCGATACGGCGGCTTCACGATCTGGACCGTAGCGGCTGGTGGATACTGCTGGTCTTGATCCCGCTCATCGGCGCCATCGTGCTGATCGTCTGGTACTGCTCGAAGGGCACGGAGGGTTCGAACAGGTTCGGCCCGGATCGGTTGGCAGTCGTGAGTGCGCAAATCACCCAGCGCCCAACAACCTGATCGCTTCGTCGCGCGCGAACAGATAGAGCAGGTGGCGCAGCGCCGCGCCGCGCGCGGAGCTGAGTTTCGGATCGCGGTTGAGGACGAGCGCTGCGTCCTCGCGCGCCGTGCTGAGCAATTTGCCATGGACATCGAGACGGGCGAGGCGAAAACCGGGCATGCCGCTCTGGCGCGTACCGAGCACGTCGCCTTCGCCGCGCAACCTTAAATCCTCCTCGGCGATGCGGAAGCCGT
>Ga0187860_1004477_pt1 | contig 10475 bp, 8 predicted proteins | sample June2016WEW_10_4_FD_132981 | JGI IMG/M metagenome (GOLD analysis project Ga0187860, IMG submission 132981) | Peatland microbial communities from SPRUCE experiment site at the Marcell Experimental Forest, Minnesota, USA - June2016WEW_10_40 | ecosystem: Environmental > Terrestrial > Soil > Wetlands... | reverse complement strand
GGGCCGGCCCGCGCCGCGGTAGGGACCGATCTGTGAGGTATTGGTGAAAACGCACTTTGACGAAACCTCGATCAACGGTGTCCGATACATGCTCTGCACGTTCTTCACGATGTTGAGCGTGCCGGGTATCGGTCCCATGGGCGAAAGGAACGCCCCCATATCGGCGAAGCCGGTTAAACGCAGCGCGAGGAAAGTGCCGTCTTCAGCCAACGCAAGCTCGCTGATGAAGTCTTGATCGCGGCCGTGACTGTCGGAGAAAAAGCTGCCCGAGCGTTCGTCCGTCCATTTCACCAGTCGGCTAAGCGCGCGGGCAGCATGCAGCACGCAGACATATTCAGGAAACAAAACGCCCTTCATGCCGAACGAGCCGCCGACTTGTCCGGTCATGATGTGCACGGCCTTGGCGTCCACACCGAGCGCGTCGGAAACCTGAGCGCGCATGCCGGTAACGCCCTGCGAGCCGACATATAAAGTAAAGCGACTGCCGTCATAGGCCGCGAGCGCGGCGCGCGGCTCCATGGCGTTCACGATCACGCGGCTGTTCACAAGTTTCAATTTTGTGACGTGCGCTGCGGTGGCGAAGGCAGCCTCGACCGCGGCGGCATCGCCAAAGTGAAAGTCGAGCGGAACATTGCCCGGCACATCATCGTAGAGAAGCGGAGCGCCATCGCGGGCGGCGGCTTCGGCCGAGACGACGGCGGTGAGTGGATCGATGTCGACTGCGACGGCTTCGGCAGCGTCTTTTGCGGCGAGTACGGTCTCGGCGATCACGCAGGCGACCGGATCGCCGACGTAGCGCACCTTGTCCTTCGCCAACGCGCCCCGCCACGGTTTCTTCATCGGCGAACCGTCGCGATTTTTGAACGACGCGATGCACTTGAGGGGGCCGTAGCCCTCGAGATCGGCGGCGGTATAGATGCCAAGCACGCCGGGCATTTTTCGGGCGGCTTCCGTATCGATCGCGCGGATGACGCCGTGGCCGTTGCGGCTGCGCACCATCACCGCATAGGCCTGTCCGGGAAGATTGACGTCATCGGTATAGCGACCTTCGCCGCGCAACAGCATCGGGTCTTCACTGCGGGGCACCGATTGGCCCACGGCGAATTTCTCAACGGCCAATCGCTCGACCGCTAAATCGTCCGTCGCCAATTTGTCCGCCTGTTCGGCAGGCTGATGCAAATTCATGGCTCTCCAATCCCGCAAGATTCGTATTGTGGTGACATAGTGGACTTGGTGCAGCGCGACAAGCTAGGCGCCACACATGGCTCATAGGCGCCAAAAGCACAGTATTGGCCCTGCCGCCTATGGCTGATACATTTGCTGCGATTTGAGCTTGACCATCGCCGCGGCCGTCGAGCTGCAGAGTTCTGGCGCGGCAGGAAGGTACTGGATGAACCAGGAAGCGCCGCCGACCGGCGGCCTTGATGGCCGTGGGGCGTCGAGGCGGCGCTGGCCTCGCCGAACGCCGTATGGCGTTCGGCGCGATGGTTTCCGCCGCGACGACGACCGGGCGCTCGCGAACGGGCATTCCAACGGAACCTACGCGGCGCTCGATCTCGGCACCAACAATTGCCGCTTGCTTATTGCGCGGCCGACCGCGGACGGATTTCGCGTTGTCGACGCGTTCTCGCGCATCATTCGTCTTGGGGAGGGCGTAGCCGCTACGCGCCGCATCAGCGAGGCTGCCATCACGCGCGCCGTCGAGGCGTTGCTGGTCTGCCGCGACAAGATGCGGGCCCGCGGCGTGAGGCGCGCCCGGCTTATTGCCACCGAGGCCTGCCGCGCGGCGGAGAATGGCGAAGCGTTTCGCGCCCGGGTCGCCGAGCAAGTCGGCCTTGAACTCGAGATCGTCGATTCAGCGACCGAAGCAAGGCTGGCGGCGGCCGGCTGCACGGAGCTGTTCGACCCGGCAGCTACCGGCGTCATCCTGTTCGACATCGGCGGCGGATCGTCCGAAGTGGTGCGGCTCGGCCGGCCTAACGGCGTTCGCCGCGGGCCGCCGCAGCCCGATATCGTCGGCTGGGCATCGCTTCCCGTTGGGGTCGTGACCCTTGCGGAGCGTCATGGCGGCAATGTCGTGTCGAGCGAAATCTACAACGCCATGGTCGAGGAAGTCGCCGCTTTGGTGGAAGATTTTGCCGCGGCTCACTGCGGCGACCTCGACGGCTTCCACATGCTCGGCACGTCGGGCACGGTGACGACGATTGCCGGGGTGTTCTTGAGACTAAGGCGTTATGACCGCCGGCGCGTCGACGGCTGCTGGCTGTCGCGCGATCAGGTATCGCGAGTTGTGGCCGAACTTATGGAGATGAGCTTTGACCAACGCGCGGCCAATCCCTGTATCGGGGCCGAACGCGCCGATCTCGTGCTGGCCGGCTGCGCCATCCTCGACGCCATTCGCCGATATTTTCCTTGCGAACGATTGCGCGTCGCCGATCGCGGCCTGCGCGAAGGCATGCTGGTCGAGATGATGCGCGCCGACGGCGTCTGGGGCGAAACCTGACGCGTCATGGAGCGGCTCAAGCGAGACAAACGCCGTACAGCATCCTCGCGCGCCTGGCTCGATCGCCAGATCAACGATCCCTATGTGATGCGCGCCAAGCGCGAAGGATTTCGCTCACGCGCCGCCTACAAGCTCGCTGAAATCGATGACAAATTTCACCTGCTCAAGCCGGGGAAGCGCGTCGTCGATCTCGGCGCGGCGCCGGGCGGTTGGAGCGAAGTGGCAGTGCGGCGGGTCGGAGCGAGCGGGCGTGTGCTCGCGCTCGACATTCTCGACATGAAGCCGATCGTTGGCGTCGAATTCCTCAAGCTCGACTTTCTTGACGATACCGCGCCGGAGCGCCTGAAAGCGATACTGGGTGGCGGCGCCCAGGGAACGGTCGACGTCGTCCTCTCCGACATGGCGGCCAATGCGACGGGCCACCGGCCGACCGATCATTTGCGGATCATGGCACTGGCGGAAGCGGCGGCGCATTTTGCCCGCGAGGTGCTCCGCCCGGGCGGGAGCTTCATTTGCAAGGTTTTGCAAGGGGGAACCGAAGCGGCGTTGCTGGCCGAACTCAAGCGCGATTTTTTGACCGTCAAGCACATCAAGCCGCCGGCAAGCCGCAGCGATTCCGCTGAACTTTATCTCCTTGCGCGGGGCTTTCGCGGCAGCGGAACGGGACATGCGCCGGGGTGAAGCGGGAGGCTGCTTGCCGCCGATTTGATCAAGCTGATTAGAGATTGCGCGGGCATTCGCCGGCTCGCGGTGCTGATTGCGTTGCGCCTGGCGTTTCAGGATTTGCAACCATTACGGACGCTTTTCGGGCTCCGCCGGTATGGAGACGCTTCGCCCGGCGAGCTCGGCGCCGGCGTCTGGCGGCAGCCGCAAAAACACCAGGCTTGCGGCGGCGGTCAGCGCGCCGACCACGAGAAAGGCCGGCGGAAAATCCATGGCGCCCATCGTGCTGCCGTGCTTGAGCCGCAGCGTGATCTCAACGACGAGCGCGCCGACGGCGACTCCGGTCGAAATCGCCAATTGCTGAGCGACGGAGACAAGCGTGGTGGCTTTGCTGATCAGCGCCGGCTCGATCTCGGCATAGGCAATCGTGTTGATGGCGGTGAATTGCAGCGAGCGAAAAAAGCCGCCGGCGAGCAGAATAGCAATCATCGCCGCATAGGGCATGCCGGGCACGAAACTCGCGCATGCTGCCAGAAAGGCGGCGCTGATGAAACTGTTGTAGACGAGCACCGGACGATAGCCGAAGCGTTTGAGCACGCCGGCCACGGCCGCCTTCATGAACATCGAGCCGAGCGCGCCCGTGAAGGTGATAAGGCCGGATTGGAACGGCGTGAGATCGAATCCGATCTGCAACAGGAGAGGCAGCAGAAACGGCAGCGCGCCGATGCCGAGCCGGAACATGAAACCGCCGAAGATGCTGGCGCGGAACGTCGCGAACTTGAACAGTCGCAGGTCGAGAATGGGCGCTGGCGTGCGGCTCGCATGCAGCATATAGGCAGCCGCCGACACTGCGCCGACGCCAATGAGTGTAGCGACCACGCCGGTTGGTAAAAATGCAAGCCCCATGACTGAGAGACCGAAAGCAAGCCCACCAATGCCAAGGCCGGACAAAACGAAGCCGACAAAGTCGAACGGTGGAGGGCAGTCGGCATTTATGACCGGAATGTAGCGCGTGGCCATCACCACGCCGACGAGACCGATCGGCACGTTGATGATGAAGATCCAATGCCACGATGCGTATGTTGTGATGAAGCCGCCGAGCGGCGGACCGCAAATCGGTCCGATCAGCGCCGGGATCGTCACCAACGCCATGGCATTGACCAGGAGCCGCTTGTCGATGCTGCGCACCAGGATGAGGCGGCCGACCGGCGTCATCATCGCGCCGCCAGCGCCCTGAAGAACCCGCGCCAGAACAAATTCCTCGAGCGAACGCGACAGCGCGCAGCCGATCGAGCCGAGCACGAACACCCCGATGGCTATGCGAAAGACGTTGCGGGCGCCGAATCGGTCCGCCATCCAGCCGCTCGCCGGGATGAAGATGGCGAGAGCGAGCAGATAGGAGGTCACTGCGAGCTTCAGTGCCAGCGGATTGGTGCCGAGAGCGCGGGCGATAGCCGGCAGCGACGTCGCGATCACGGTCGAGTCCATGTTTTCCATGAACAACGCGACTGCAACGATCAGCGGGACGACCCGATCATACGAACTCGGCGGCATGGTCGATTGCATGCGGCTAGCGGCGCGCCGGGCCGGCTTTGAGCCGCTGCAAGCCTTCGGCAGGTTGCTGGAACGAGGGGTCGATCTCCAACGCTTTGCGGAAGTCGGCGATAGCGCCTGCGGAATCCGCGAGCCGCTCGCGGATAAGCCCGCGGGTAGAGTAAGCGCTCGCCGAACGCGCATTGAGCGCGAGGGCGCGGTCGGCGTCGGCCAGCGCCTGGACGTTGTCACCAGCGAGGTAATGCGCCCAAGCGCGATTGTAAAAGGCGAGCGGCGCGGTCGGCGAAAGCTCGATGGCGCGCGAATAGTCGGCGACGGCGTCGGCGAGGTCTTGGCGCTCGCGCTTGGCGTTGCCGCGGTTGATGTAAGCGTCGGCCGAGCGCGGATCGAGCTTGATGGCCTGATCCAGATCGGCGATGGCGCGCTCGCTTTCGCCCTTCGCCAGCCAAGCGCTGCCACGGTTGTTGTAGGCCGTGGCCGTCGGATTGAGCTTGATGGCCTGATCGTAATCGGCAATCGCACGATCCAGATCGCCCTTGCGCCGCCAGGCAATGCCGCGATTGTAGAGCGCCGCGGCATAGCTCGGGTCGACGCGCAAGGCTTCATTATAGTCCGCGATGGCGCGATCGGGGTCGCCCTTATCGTCGAAGGCGTTGCCGCGATTGTTGTAGGCGACGGCGAATTTCGGATTGAGCTTGATCGCCTGATCGTAATCCGGGATCGCCCGCTCGAAGTCATGCTTCTGATAGAAGGCATAGCCGCGCTCGTTGTGGGCGCCGGCGTGCTGCGGATTGAGCCGGATGGCTTCGCTCAAATCGGCGATCGCGCGATCGAAGTCGCCATCGCGGCGGAATGCGATGCCGCGGTCGTAGTAGAAACGCGCATTGTTGGGGGCGAGGCGGAGCGCCTCGTTGTAGTCGGCGATAGCGGCGTTGCGGTCGCCCTTATCGTCGTGCGCGTTGCCGCGGTTGCTGTAGGCGTCCGCGTTGTTCGGATCGAAACGGATCGCGGCGTCGAAGTCGGTGATGGCGCGGTCGTAATCCCGCTTCTGGTAGTAGACCAGGCCGCGATTGTCGTAGGCCAGCGCAAATTGCGGTGAAAGCTGAATGGCGCGATCGAAATCTGCGAGCGCGCGTATCGTATCGCCCTTGGCGCGCCACGCATCGCCGCGATTGTTGTAGGCCGGCGCAAGATTGGCATCGAGGCGCAGCGCCTGATTGTAGTCGGCAATGGCGCGGTCGAGATCGCCTTTCTCGAACCAGACGATGCCGCGATTGTTCAACGCGGAAACGTTCTTCGGGTCGAGCTTGATGGCCTGATCGTAGTCGGCGATGGCATGGTCGAAGTCGCCTTTGCGGCGAAACGCTAAACCGCGATTGAAGTAGGCCGCAGCGTAGTTCGGCGAAAGACGGATCGCGTCGTTGTAGTCGGCGATGGCGTGGTCGAAGTCCATCTTCTCGTCGAAGGCATTCCCACGCGTCATGAATGCGCCGGCGTCGTTTCCGTCGAGCCTGATTGCGGTGTCGAGGTCGGCGATGGCGCCGTCCAAGTCGTGCTGCGCCAGCCGCACGCTGCCGCGGTCGGCAAAGGCCCGCGCGTAGTCGGGATTGAACCCGATCGCCGCGGCGAAATCGTTGAGCGCGCCGGCGAGGTCGCCTTTGGCGCGCATTGCCACGCCCCGATCGTGATGCAGGATAGCGAGATTGGCCGGCTGGTAGCGGCCGGAATCGATCAGCGCCGTGCAGGAGGCAATTCGCTCGTCACTGGTGGCGCGCCATTGCCCGGTGCAGCGGCGCTCGTCTGGCGTTGTCGCTTCTTGCGCGCTCGCAGACCTGGGCACGACCAGCAGCGCGGCGAGGGCGAGCGCAACCGATAGGGCCGAATAGGAGGGCAACACTTGCCGCGGCAGCGTAGTTTCGCCCGGCACGCGGTGGGCAAAACGCCTGGTCTTGTCTCGCATTGCTCCGTCTCGGTTGCGCGCAATCTACTCCGCCGTGCACTGGCCGGCCAAGCCGTCCAACACCATCTATGAATCACGGCGCGGACATGCTAGGAACCGCCGCCAACCCAAAAGCGGGCCATCCGAGGTGGATGAGCAGGCGGGCAGGGCGAGTGCTCGACCCGCGCGATTTCATCTTTATTACCGGCCTTTCGGAGTGCCCGCACCAGCAAGCCCGCGGAAAACGCGCGGGCGCAAGCGGAGTTGGCAATGCTCAAGAACAATCCGCGCGAAGGCCTGACCTTCGATGACGTGCTGCTCAAGCCGGGTCTCTCGGATGTGCTCCCCTCCGAGGTGGATATCCGATCGCGAATCACCCGCGGCATCACGCTCAACATCCCGATCGTCGCCTCGGCCATGGATACGGTGACTGAAGCGCATATGGCGATCGCCATGGCGCGCGCGGGCGGCATCGGAGTCATTCACCGCAATCTCGAGCCGGCGGTTCAGGCGGCGCAGGTTCGGCAAGTCAAGAAGTTCGAATCAGGCATGGTGGTGAATCCCGTCACCATTCATCCCGACGCCACGCTCGCCGACGCGCTCGCGCTGATGCAGGAGAATCATATCTCCGGTATTCCCGTCGTCGAAGGCGGCGGAAACGGCCGCGCCGGCAAGCTTGTCGGTATCCTCACCAATCGCGACGTGCGCTTTGCCAAGGACCCGCGGCAAAAAATCTCCGAGCTGATGACCAAGGACGGCCTCGTTACCGTGCGTGAGAGCGTCGGCCAGGACGAGGCCAAGCGCCTCCTGCATCAGCATCGCATCGAGAAGCTCCTGGTAGTCGACGGCGATTACCGCTGTGTCGGCCTCATTACGGTGAAGGATATCGAGAAGGCGGTAGCGAACCCCAATGCCTGCAAGGACGAGCAGGGCAGGCTGCGCGTCGCTGCTGCTACCAGCGTCGGCGAAGCAGGATACGCTCGCAGCGAGGCGCTGATCGAGGCGGGCGTCGATCTGGTCGTCGTCGACACTGCCCACGGTCATTCGCGGCGCGTGCTCGAAGCCGTGACCCGCATCAAGCGCATGTCGAATGCGGTGCAAGTGGTTGCAGGCAACATTGCCACGGCCGAAGGGGCGAAAGCGCTGATCGATGCCGGCGCCGACGCGATCAAGGTCGGCATCGGGCCGGGTTCGATCTGCACAACCCGGGTCATCGCCGGCGTCGGCGTGCCGCAGCTCACGGCGATCATGGACGCAGTCGAGGCGGCGCAAAACAGCGACACTCCGGTCATCGCCGACGGTGGTATCAAATATTCCGGCGATCTCGCCAAGGCGATGGCGGCGGGCGCCGATTGCGCGATGGTCGGGTCGCTCCTCGCCGGCACCGACGAAACGCCGGGCGAGGTTTTTCTCTATCAGGGCCGCTCCTACAAATCCTATCGCGGCATGGGCTCGGTCACCGCCATGGCCCGCGGCTCCGCGGATCGCTACTTCCAGCAGGAGATCAAAGACACGCTCAAGCTCGTGCCCGAAGGCGTGGAGGGTCAGGTGCCCTACAAGGGTCCGGTTGCAAACGTGCTGCACCAGCTTGCCGGTGGATTGCGTGCCGCCATGGGCTATGTCGGCGCAAAAGATCTCGCCGAGTTTCACGAGAAAGCCGAGTTCATCCGCATCTCCGGCGCCGGTTTGCGCGAGAGTCACGTGCACGATGTCACCATCACCCGCGAGAGCCCGAACTATCCGAGCCGTGAGTAGCGCCAGTTATGAAAAAGGCGCCCACCGATCCGTTCGCGGAAATCCGCAAAGCTACGGACCAGCATCGTGCGCGGCACGGCTGCGGCGCTTATCCTTACAACAACGGCCCGTTGCTCGGCGTGCTCGCGGCGGCGGTCCAGGCGCGGCGCATCCTGGAGCTTGGCACCGCGCTTGGTTATACGGCGCTTTCATTTGCGCGCGGGGCGCCGGACTCCACGGTCGATAGCATCGAGCGCGACCCGCAGCACGTGCAGCTCGCGCGGGACAACATCGCGGCCGCCGCGCTGGACCATCGCATCACCGTGCACGAGGGCGACTTCGCCAAAGTGCTGCCCACGCTCGATCCCGGCTATGACCTCGCTTTCTTTGACGGTCACACGCCGGTACCCGGGCTGCATACCGCCGTGCGGAATTTGCTGCGCACTGGTGGCACGCTGATCACCGCCAATCTGAACCATGGCGGGACCGCCGACGCGGTACACAAGGCGCTGTTCGACGGCAAATCCTGGCGCAGCGCGCTCCTGGATGACGACGGCGAAACGGCGGTCAGCGTCAAGCTGTAAGGGGCCAGCATTGGCGGCGGCAAGAACGCCGTGATAAGGAATGCGCCAATCAACTTTGGGGTCGGGCTGATGTCACTCCAAGCCGTTCTGCTGCCGCTTTTCGTCGAGGTCATTCTCACCTTCGCGCTCATGTTCTGGATGGGCGCGCTGCGCAACGGCGATTTTCGCTCGGGCGCGGTCAAGCCGCAGGACGTTGCGTTGCGCGAGCCGATTTGGCCAGGACGCACGGCGCAGGCCGCGAATTCGTTCTCCAATCAGTTCGAACTGCCAGTGTTGTTCTACGTTCTCACGATTCTGGCATGGGTCACGCGGCACGCCGGATACGTTTTTGTCATTCTGGCCTGGATTTTCGTGATCTGCCGCGTGCTTCAGGCTTACATACACGTGACCAGCAACGATTATCGGTTGCGCAGCACCTTCTACTCGATTGGCGCGCTGGTGCTGATGATCATGTGGGCCCTCTACATCGTCGAGGTGCTCACCGGTGTGATCATCTAGTCCTCACTCTTTCCTCAGGTTCGTCACCATGCCGCTCGACCTTTGGCATCCCACCGCGCCGCATGCGAAGCTCAAGCTGCCGGAATGGTACGTCTCCAATCTCATGATGGATCGCGCGCTCGACGCGATCTGCCGGCGCGTCAAAAAATTCGACCGCAAGCACGACATTCCCTACCTCGCCGGCTACAGCGAGGACGGCAAGACCATCTACATCGACCGCCACATGCCGCAGAGTTTGAAGTTCCGCGGCCGTAACATCGACATCGATCGTTTTCTCATCCTGCACGAGGAAGTGGAGAAGACCCTGATCGATCAGCTCGGGCTGCATTATCTGCACGCGCACCAGATCGCGACGCGAGCCGAACAGGCCGCCGTGCGCGCGGCCGGCGTAACGTGGCGCGACTACGACCGCTTCATGCGGAAATACGTCAAGCGCATCGGTGACGAGCGTTTGACCAAAGTGCCCAACGATCTCGACACCAAGCCGTACCGCGATGAGCACGACGACGATCTATTGCGGAGAATGCTCGTTTCGATCAACAAGGGCTACGTGCCGGCGGGATTTCGCGGCAAGCAATTGCGTGATGCCGCCCACGACATCCGCCAATACGTTCGCCGGCACGATACGGCGGGCGCCCGCCGTGCGGCCGCCGTCAAGCGTGCAATGAAGTGACGGCGAGCTGTCAGGTGGCGCTCGCATGACTCCGGCCGCTCGTCTTTCGGCCGCTATCGAGGTGATGACCGACATCGAGACACGACGGCGGCCGGCGGCCGACGCGCTCAAGGACTGGGGCCTCGCTCATCGTTTCGCCGGTTCGTCCGACCGCGCCGCCATCGCCGGCCTGGTTTACGACGGGCTGCGCCGCAAATCGTCGTCCGCTTGGCTTATGGGCGAATCCGGCCCGCGAGCCGTTCTCATTGGCATGCTGCATCGTGAGCGCGGACTTAATGTCGAAGAGATCGCGGCGTTGTGCAGCGGAGCGCGCTTCGCGCCGGCGCC
>Ga0187860_1004474_pt1 | contig 10493 bp, 10 predicted proteins | sample June2016WEW_10_4_FD_132981 | JGI IMG/M metagenome (GOLD analysis project Ga0187860, IMG submission 132981) | Peatland microbial communities from SPRUCE experiment site at the Marcell Experimental Forest, Minnesota, USA - June2016WEW_10_40 | ecosystem: Environmental > Terrestrial > Soil >... | reverse complement strand
TGACGCAACATCCGGAACTGTTCCGGGCCGTGGTTTCGTACGTGGGGCTCTACGACATGCTGCGCGTGGAGTTGCATCCGAACGGAGCGTTCAACGTCACCGAGTTCGGCACTGTCAAAGATCCGGCTCAATTCCAGGCACTCTATGCCTATTCCCCCTATCATCACGTGCGCGACGGCGTGAAGTACCCGGCTGTGTTCATGGCGACCGGCGACAACGACGGGCGGGTGAACCCGGCGCAATCCCGAAAGATGACCGCCCGCCTGCAGGCGGCCACCGCTTCGGGCCTGCCCATTCTCTTTCGCAGCACAGCCGGCGCCGGCCATGGAATCGGAACCTCGCTCAAGGAGAGAATTGCCGAACAGGCCGACCTGATCTCGTTTCTTTTCGATCAGTTGGGGATGGACGCCTCGAGGTGGACGTTTCAGTGAGGAGACAGGCCCGGCCGTTCAAGCCACGAATTCCAACTCCTGGCGATGGGGGATCAGCCCCTGTTCGTGTGCCTGGTCCAGGAAACGCCGGATGGCGGCGCGGCCTTTTTCCCCGTAATCAAGCGTCCAATGATTGACGTACATGCCGACAAACTGGTCGGCCAACTCGCGCCCCATGTCGCGGGCGTAACTCAAGGCATGGGCGACGGCCGCCGGACGGTGATCGAGGCTGAATTGGATGCTGGCAGTGAGGACGCGGGAAACAGCCGATCTGGTTTCAGGCGGAAAGCGCTTGTGAATGACGTTCCCGCCCAGGGGCAGTGGCAGTCCCTCGTTCTCGCCTTTCCACCACGCGCCCAAATCCTGGCACACCGTCAACCCCTGCTCTTTGTAAGTGAGCTGGCCTTCGTGGATAATCAATCCCACCTCCGCCTGGCCCGATCGGACGGCCTGAAAAATCCGGTCAAAGGGGACCACCACAAAATTGATTTTGTCCGCCGGCCGTTGCAGCCAAAGTTGGAGGGCCAGAAACGCGCTGGTCATCGTTCCGGGGACGGCGATTTTTTTTCCGGCCAATTGTTCGCGGGTAAGGTGTTGCCGGGCCACGAGCATCGGGCCGTAACCGTCTCCCATGCTGGCGCCGCTGGGCAACAGGGCGTAGTGGCTGCTGACGTAAGCGTAGGCATGAATGCTGATGGCGGTGATGTCCAATTCGCCCCGCGTGGCGCGTTCATTCAACGTTTGGATGTCCTGTAGGACGTGTTTGAATTTGAAGCCGCCAGTGGGGATCAATTCCCTGGCCAGTCCGTAAAACATGAAGGCGTCATCCGGGTCGGGCGAATGGCCCAGAGTCAAGGTTTGTGACATAAAAAGTCAGGGGAACACCTGCTGAACTGTCACGACGGAGGGACTGATTTCCACGACGTTGACATCGGCCGGAGCGTTGGCGCGCAATTCCAGCAAGGTCGGCTGCTTGGTATTGAAATCAGCGAGGTCCACAGAGGCCTTGATCTCTTTTTTCGCCGCCCGGCGCAGGGCGGTCTCCTCGCCGACGGCAATGATAACGACCTCGTTGGGCGTGATCTTGAAGCTGCGTGTGTCGCCGGGGCGGGTCACGACCGTCACCGGCACTCGGATGTATTCCTGCGCCAGCAGATGATTGATGCTCAAGTGGTTCAAGACCGATTCCTTGTGAATGTCGTAATGAATGGCCAGCCAGATGACGGTCGCCAGGGCGAGCGAGAAGAACTTGAGCCAGAAATTGCGCAGGATGATGTTTTGGACTTGGATCACTTTTTTGGCTCGGGTTGGAGGAGCGCTGCGACGGCTTTGACCGGCCCGCCAGGCTGGCGCAAAAGGCTAAAGAGGCGATGCGGTTTACCCGGTGTGACGAGGACGGAGGTCAGAAAGGCCCGCAATTGCTCGGCGCTGACGGGCCGGACCAATTGCCCCTTGTAAGCGTGGGAAATGGACCCCGTCTCCTCGGAAACGACCACCACCAGGGCGTCGGTTTCCTCCGACAACCCGATGGCGGCCCGATGGCGCGTGCCCAGGGACGGGTTTAAATCCTGGCGCTGGGTGAGCGGAAAGATGCAGGCCGCGAAGGCGATGCGGTCGCCCTTGATGATGACGCCGCCATCATGAATGGCGTTGTTGGGAAAGAAAATCGTCTCCAGCATTTCCGGCGTGGCCTCGCAATCCACCGGCAGTCCCGATTCGGTGGCCTCCTGCAGGTCGATCGATTGCTCGATGGCGATGAGAGCGCCGATGCGGACCTCGGCCAGGCGTTCGACCGACTGGATGATGACCTCGATGTTCTCGCGCTGCTCGTGACTGGTGGTGAAAATCGGGTGCGTGCCCAGTTCGGCCAGGATGCGCCGCAGCTCGGGCTGAAAGATGATCAACACCGCCACGGCGGCAAAAGCCACAAACGAACGCAACAGCCAACTGAGCACTTCCAGGCGCAGAAGGAAGGCGACGACGGTCAGGCCCAGAAGGAGCAGAACGAAGCCATAGACGACCGGCGCCCCGCGGGTGCCGCGCACGAACTTGAAGCTGAAGTAGATGCCAATCGAGAGGATGGCGATCTCCAGCGCGGGCCGCCAGCCGTCATGGATTAGCTGTAGAATGTTCGGCATTTGTTTGTTGACTCATCAACGCTTCGGTCATGCGCACCGCGTGCCGCGTGGCCGCCACATCATGGCACCGGATGAGCCTCGCGCCATTTTCGACGCCCCAGCACGCGCAGGCCAGGGACGGCGGCAGACGCTCCTCGATTCCGGCGCCCACCACCCGCCCCATAAAAGACTTGCGGGAAACGCCCAGCAACAACGGCCGCTCCCATTTTGTAAATCCCCGCAAGCCCGCAAGCAACCGCAAATTATCCTCCACCCGCTTGCCAAAGCCAATCCCCACGTCGAGGACGACTTGCTCTGCATTGACACCGCAAGCCAGCAAACGACTCAATCGATCCGCAAAAAAACGGTTCACCTCGGAAACCACGTCCGTGTAGGAGGGATTGTCCTGCATCGTCGCCGGCTCCCCTTGCATGTGGACCACCACGTAAGCCGCGCCGCTCTCGGCCGCCAGCCGCCACATCTCCTCGTCCTGGCGGTTGGCGGCTATGTCGTTGATGATCCCCGCCCCGGCCCGCAAGGCCTCGCGGGCCACGCCCGGTTTGACAGTATCTATGGAGAGCGGGACGGAGACGGCGCCGGCCAGGGCTTCGATGACGGGGATGACCCGCCGCAATTCCTCGGCCTCACTGACCGGAACGGCCTTGGGACGGGAGGATTCGCCGCCGATGTCGATGATGTCGGCCCCTTCCTCAACCAGGCGCCTTGCGTGGGCGACAGCGCTCCGGGTGTCGCCATAACGGCCGCCGTCATAGAAGGAATCGGGCGTGGCGTTGACCACGCCCATCAGAAGAGCGGGGCGTGGAAACACGAATGCACAATGGCGCGTCCGCAAGAGCATGGTTGCCGGTCCGCGGGCGCGCGACGGCGCCGCCCTCGCCCTATTTGCTGGCGGCGTCGTAGTTTTTGGCCACCTCCGCCCAGTTGACCACGTTCCAAAAGGCCTTGAGATACTCAGCCCGGCGATTCTGGTATTTCAAATAATAAGCGTGCTCCCAGACATCCACGCCAAAAATGGGACGGCCCTCGGCGCCGACGACGGTCTTGCCCATCAAGGGATTGTCCTGGTTGGCTGTTGAACAGATTTCCAGCTTGCCGGCATGGACGACCAGCCAGGCCCAACCGCTGCCGAAACGGCCCATCCCGGCGGCCTCAACCTTCTCTTTGAATGCGTCAAAGCCGCCAAAGGCCGCGTTGATGGCGTCGGCCAGCGCGCCGGAGGGCGCGCCACCGGCTCCCGGTCCCAGTATCTTCCAAAACAGAGAGTGATTGGCGTGGCCGCCGCCGTTGTTGCGCACCGCTCCGCGGATTTCCGAGGGGACGGCGCGCAGACTGGCGATGAGTTTCTCGACGGATTTGGATTCCAGGTCGGGCTTGCCCGCCACGGCTTTGTTGAGGTTGGCCACATAAGCGGCGTGATGTTTGTCGTGATGAATTTCCATCGTGAGCGCGTCGATGTGCGGTTCCAGCGCGTCCTTGGGATAGGGAAGAGGAGGTAATTCGTATGCCATAACTGTGTCTCTTAGTTTCCTGTTTGAATTTTTCTCGTAACGATTCCGTTAACCGGATTTCCGATTATTCACATTACCAAAACGCGGTCAAAACACAAGGGGGGAAAATTTCAAGCGCAGGAATTGGGGACGGTAGATGCGGGCGTCGGCGGCCATCTTCCAGAAATTGTCGGCATTGCACACATAGGACACGAGCAGTTCGTCCTCCTGCCGGGACAGTTCGGGATGCGCTTTGGCGGCGTAGCAAAAATAGGACTTGTCCCAGCTCATCTCCGGCGTGCGGAAGACGATGCGCGGCGCGCTCCACGGGCCGACGGGCGAACCGGCCCAGCGCAGCATGATCTTTTCGGATAGGCCGCTCTCGGTGTACACCAGGACGTATCGCTTGAAGCGCGGAAGGTACGAAACGGAAAGTTCGGCGCCCATCTGGTCGCAAAGACGGGAGGCCTTGCGATAGTCGCGCTGCCAGACGCCGTCCGCGTAGAATTCCCAGGTGGAGAAGTCTTCCAGAGTATTGACATCGGCGCGGCCCGCGAGCAGGTAGCGGTCCTGCGCGGTTTTATCGACTTCCAAGCCGTAAAGATAGACCAAGTTGCCCTCGCGCAAGAGCGGCATTCCGAAAGCCTTTTCGTTTCCAGCCGAATCAGATTGCACCCAGGGCACCGGCACCTGCTCGACGCGCCATCGGGCCGGGTCGTCGGACGGATTGGCGATCTTCGCCATGACAATGCCGATCCCTCGAAATCCCCAAACCGAGTTGCCGCCCGGAACACTGACTGTGTGGCCCATAAAAAGATAAAGGCCGCGGTCGGTCTGGATTCCGGCATCAGACAACCAGAAGTAGCCGACGCCGTCGGCTGGCTTGATGAAGTCATCGGGTTTGCCGTCTTTTTCGCCGTAAAAAAACTCGATGCGGGCCGACGCGGGGTCCAGACCCTGTTGAATGGCGATGGTATTGTGGACCATCGCCGAGTCAGTGTGCCGTCCATTGCGAACTGGGCCGATCCAGGTATCGCCGAAAAGCCAGAGGATGCGCCCGTCCAGCAGAGGGACAGAAGTGGCGATGTCGGCTCCGGTCCAGCCGTCCTGGCGGGTGAAGAGGCGGTTGTAATCCGGGGCGGTCGTGACGACGAAGGAAGGCTCCGGCGCGGCTGTTTTTCGAGGGAGCGAACAGGCGGCGATAATCAGCAACGCGGCGCAGGCGAGCCAAAGGCCGCCATGCCGGCGAATGCCGGGCGCGGACGAAGGCCGATTACGATTAAGAGCAGGGTGAAACATAGGGAAACCTCATATACATCATCCTCCGTCGGAGGCGAAGGAGAAAAAACAGGGAATTCTTGAAGATCTTTCTGGTCCACGCCGCAGCTCGCAAAGACGATGTTTTGTTGTTTCACCACCCGTTGCGCGCTATAACACGGAGCATGACGGCTGGCACAAACCGCAAATTGTCCGGAAATTCAGGCGGTGTCCTCGGCTTTGGGGCGACGCTAGAGGAGCAGTTTGTGGAATCGGCAAAGCCAGCGAACGCTATACGGCGCCGTCTCGCCATGCTAAACTTGGGCGGGAAAACAGAACCATGAACTTGCGAACCGAACATCTTGCGCGCTGCCTTCAGACGCTGGATAAATCCCTGGAGCAGCTCAAACGCGCGCCTGAGGAGAGCATTGACTACGAGATTTACCGAAACGCGGTCGTGAAGGGTTTCGAGCTGACACTGGAAACCGCCGGCAAACTGCTGCGCAAAGCCATCAAGACATACATCGGCAACCCGCGCGCGGTGGATGAACTGACTTACAAAGAAGTGCTTCGTCACGCGGCCAAACACGGATTGCTGGAGACCGCCGCTGTGGAACGGTGGTTCGCCTATCGCGACAATCGGAACAACACAGCTCACGATTACGGCCAGGGCTTCGCCGAAGAAACACTGGTCTTGATGCCGGATTTTCTGATCGATGCACGCCGCCTCGAAGCGACGTTGCGCGAAAAATTTGGCCATGCCGAAACTTAATCTCAAGTCAGACCACCTGCGCCTGTTACTGGACGTGCTGGAGAAACACGCGCCCGAGGCTGAGGTATGGGCTTACGGAAGTCGTGTCAATGGCGCCGGACACGAAGGTTCGGACCTTGATCTGGTGGTGCGCAACCCGGCTGGCCTGGACCAGCCGCAAGTACAATTTCACAGGCTGCGCGACGCGTTGAGCGAGAGCAATCTTCCGATGTTGGTGGATGTTCTGGATTGGGCGCGGCTTCCTGGTCCCTTTCGGCGCGAAATTGAACGGCAGCATGTGATTGTTCGCGTTTCGGCCACCGCCGAACATGTTTCCGCCAAATGAAAGCCGCACTTGACGAGCAAGTCGCGAAACTGGCGAAGCTGGGGAAAGTGATTCAGAAAAACCTCGGAGGGTTTTGTGGTATGATGGCGATGTTGATCTGAACGGCCCGCCGGCTTCTGAGCACACTGGAGAGCATCGCCACCCCTTGCTCCGTAAAGGCAAGTGGATGCTTGGAAAACTCGAGTCCCGGGGAGTATGCCACAAATTGTGATACGCTCCACGTTGCCCCGTCGCTGCCGGAGGAAAAGACAATGACCTTGCGCTGGATTGCCAGACGATTAAACATGGGCCTTGCGGGTTCTTTGGCGGGCCTGCCGCGCGATGTGGAAGGAAAGTGGCCCTTCTACGACAGTGGTGCCGACTGATGCGCTCGGGCTGCCCAACCGAGCGAAGCACCAGCGATGAAAGAGACACCCACGAATATCAAGGAATAAGTGTCCAACTGGCCAGTCTCGACAAAGAATACCAAGGCGATACCGCCACACACGCATCCACATAAGCATGAGCGCAAGAATGACGTAAATCTGAATACATGTGCTGACACAAGAGCTACAAGCAATGCAACGCCAAGCGGAAGCAAGGTGTAAATGAAAGAAACCGCGATCGCGAGTTTTGTGAAAGAATCAAACTCGAAGCGATGCCCCAAGGAATCCCACGTCGTCCAGAAGCCGATAACGAGCCACCAAAACAAAAATAGAACGACGGCGCGCATACTGATCCGTATGCTGGGACTGGATTTTCTGGTTGTCAAGCACGGAATCCGCGCAGATGAGGATGGCCAATCGACGAATTCCAGTCGGGTAAGAATGGAAAAAAACGCTCTGAGAGATTGGCTTGAAAACAGGGGCGCACAAGATAAAGCTGGCGCGGACAATGAAAATCGACCAGCAAATCCAGCCGGGCCACCTGACGCGCAAGATCAACCGGCTGTGGGATTTGTCGGCGCAAAAAATCCGCGCCATCGAGCGCCACTACGACATCGCCAAAGGCTCGCCCGTTTTCACCGCGCGCGGACGCTACCGGGCGCGGGGATGGACAGAGTGGACGCAAGGGTTCCAGTTCGGCGCGGCGCTTTTGCAGTTCGACGCGACCGGGGAGGCGGAGTTCCTGGAGCTGGGACGCAGCCAGACGGTCAAATATATGGCGCCGCACGTCAGCCACTTTGGCGTGCATGACCACGGATTCAACAACGTGAGCACCTACGGCCATCTGCTGCGGTTGATGCGGGACCGGCGCATCGCGGAAAATCAATGGGAGCGGGATTTTTATGAGCTGGCGCTCAAAGCCAGCGGGGCGACGCAGGCGCGGCGGTGGACGGCGCTCAAGAACGGCCGCGGATTCATCTATTCGTTCAACGGCCCGCATTCGCTATTTGTCGATACCCTGCGTTCGCTGCGCTCGCTGGCGCTGGCGCATCAACTGGGGCACGTGTTGCTGGAGGAGAATGACCGGCAGGTATCGTTGCTGGAACGGCTCAAGGCCCACGCCATCGCAACCGCCAATTATTCGGTCTATTACGGCGAGGGGCGCGACGCCTACGACGTGCGGGGGCGGACGGCCCACGAGGCGATTTTCAACGTCAATGACGGCAGTTTCCGGTGCTCCAATACACAGCAAGGCTACTCGCCGTTCAGCACGTGGACGCGCGGGCTGGCGTGGGCGATGCTCGGATTTGCCGAGCAATTGGAGTTTCTGCGGGCGATAGGCGACAAATCCATCGCGCCGCCGCTGCTCAAGGCGGCGCGGGCGACGTGTGATTTCTATATTTCGGAGGCGACGGCGGCGGATGGGATTCCGTATTGGGACACGGGCGCGCCGCAGTTGCACCGGCTGGGGGACTGGCGATCGCGTCCGGCCGACCCGTTCAACCCGCACGAGCCGGTGGACAGTTCGGCCGCCGGCATCGCGGCGCAAGGGCTGCTGCGGCTGGGCCGGCATCTCAAAGACCAGCGCTACTGGCAGGCGGGGTTGACGGTCCTGGATACGCTTTTTGACGAGCCGTACCTCTCCACCAGCCCGAAGCACCAGGGTCTGATTTTGCACAGCGTCTATCATCGCCCCAACGGCTGGGATTACATCCCGCCCGGCCAAAAAGTGCCGTGCGGCGAATCGAGTATATGGGGCGATTACCACGCGCGGGAGGCGGCGCTATACGCGCAACGCGCGGCGGCCAAGGGCCGTTACCCGGTCTTTTTCCTATGAAACGTGACAAGAAGAATAATTCCCAAAAGCGCGTGGCGCTGGTGACGGGCGGCGCGCGGGGCATCGGCTTTGCCGTGGCCCAGGCCCTGGCGCGGGAAGGCTTCGACCTGGCGCTGTGCGGCGTGCGCGGCGGGGCGGCGGCGGGACCGGCGCTGGAGACGCTGGGGAAACTCGGCGCGCGGACGCTCTACGTTCAGGCGGACGTGAGCGACCGCGCGGCGCGGCAACGCCTGGTAGCAGGGGTGGAGGAAACCTTCGGGCGCCTGCACCTTCTGGTCAACAACGCCGGCATCGCGCCGAAAGTCCGGGCGGACATTCTGGAGGCTACGGAGGAAAGCTTCGAGTCGCTGCTCAAGGTCAATCTGCAAGGGCCGTACTTTTTGACGCAGCGATGCGCACATTGGATGATCGCGCAGAAAAAGGCCGACGCCGCGTGGCGGGGCTGCATTGTGAACATTTCCTCCGTTTCGGCGACGGTGGCGTCAGTCAACCGGGGCGATTACTGCGTTTCCAAAGCCGGGGTGTCGATGGCGACGCAACTATGGGCGGCGCGCCTGGGAGAATTCGACATTCCGGTTTATGAAATCCGGCCAGGCATCATCCGCACCGACATGACGGCGGGGGTGCAGGCCAAGTATGACAAGCTGATGAGCGAGGGACTGCTGGCGCAGACGCGTTGGGGCCAGCCGGAGGATGTGGGCATAGCGGTCGCGATGCTGGCGCGAGGCGATCTGCCGTATTCCACCGGCCAAGTTCTGCTGGTGGACGGCGGGCTGACGCTGAGACGATTGTAAAGGGGAGCGGAAGGTCTGCGGCTTACCGCGGCAATTCGAGGGCGTCGGCCAGCCCTTCAATGGTGTGCTGGCGCGACTCAATATCCGGCTTAAGTCCCAGAGCAAGGATTGCCTTGGTGGTTTCCGGGCCGATGGAGGCGAGTTTGATTTGCGGATGTCGCGCCCGCAATTGGGGCAGATCAAAGCGGGCGTGGAAGTTTTCCACCGTCGATGCGCTGGTGAAGGTGATCCAGTCGGCGCCGGTTTCCAGCAAGCGGGCAGCGGCGCCGTCGCGGTCCTCGGTTTCGGGCACGGTTTTGTAGCAGGCGATGTCATCGACAATGGCGCCCATCTCCTCCAGTTTCTTGGGCAGCTCGGCGTTGGCCACTTCGGCGCGCAGAAGGAGGATTTTCAGGTTCTCCAGGCTGCCCAATTCCGCCATTGCCTCTGCCAGGCGCGAGGCCACGAATTCCTTCGGTGTCACATCCACCTTGAGGTGCAGTTGGCGCAGTTTCTCCGCCGTGGCGGGGCCGACGGCGGCGATGCGCACCCCGCCAATGTCGCGCAAGTCATCGAATACCTTGAAGAAATAATCGAAGAAGGCGGCGACGCCGTTGGGGCTGGTGAATACCAGCCAGTCGTAGGAGTTAAGCGCCAGCAGGACGTCGGCAATGTGCTGTTTTTCGGTGGGCGGAAGGATGCGGATGGTGGGGATTTCCAGGACGTCGGCCCCGCGTTCCCGCAGGAGCCGTGACAATTGGCTGGCGTTATCGCGCGACCGCGTGACGACAATGCGCCGGCCAAAAAGGGGGCGTTTCTCAAACCAATTGAGCTTCTCGCGCAGCCGCACCACTTCGCCGATGACCGTCAGGCCGGGGGGCTTGAATTGGGCCTTCTCGGCGACCTCCGCCATTGTTTTGAGTGTGCCGCATATCGTTTGTTGCCGCCCGGTGGTGGCCCAGCGGATCATGGCCACGGGGGTGTCTTCGGACAGGCCGTTGGCGATGAGGGCGTCGGAGATTTCTTTCATGCGGGTCACTCCCATGAGCACCACTTTGGTGCCGGGCGCTTTGGCGACCTCGGCCCAATCGACCTCCGGCTCCTCCTT
>Ga0187860_1004471_pt1 | contig 10494 bp, 10 predicted proteins | sample June2016WEW_10_4_FD_132981 | JGI IMG/M metagenome (GOLD analysis project Ga0187860, IMG submission 132981) | Peatland microbial communities from SPRUCE experiment site at the Marcell Experimental Forest, Minnesota, USA - June2016WEW_10_40 | ecosystem: Environmental > Terrestrial > Soil >... | reverse complement strand
TGTCTCGCGAGCGCCAGCAGATTGCGGCGATTGTGCGCGAATACCAGTCGCGTTATCCGGAAACACTGCGTTATTTTGAGAACGATGCGAACCTCGGTTACGACGGAAACGTCCGTAATCTGGCGCAAAAAGCTTCGGGCGAGTTCTGCTTCTTCATGGGTAATGACGATATCATGTGCGAACATGCCCTCGAAAATGCAGCTAATGTAATCCGCCGTCATCCAAATGTTGGTCTAGTGTTGAAGGCCTATGCCTGTTTCGACGAATCGCCTGAGAACTGGGTCCAGGAGATTCGCTGGTTCGACGAAGAAAAAGAATTCGCCGCTGGTGTACCTGCAATTCGATTTGCTTTCCGTCGTTCGGGCGTCATTTCCGGATACATTGTTCACCGCGACTCCGCGCACGCGGCGGCGACCAGCAAATTCGATGGCACTCTTTATTACCAGATGCACCTGACGGCAAGTGTTCTCGTCGATAGGACCGCCGTTTGCACCCCAGAGGTGTTGGTCCTGTGCAGGAATAGCACGCCGGATTTCGGAAACAGCCCCCAGGAGAGAGGGAAGTACATTCCCGGAAAATACACGCCTCAGGCGCGCCTTAATATGATCCGTGGCGCCTTGTCAATCGTCCGGAGTCTGCGAGAGACTCGAGGAATCGATGTAGTTGAAGATGTTACTCACGATTATGCTAACTACTTCTACCCATACATCAAAGACCAGCTTAACTTGCCATTGAAAGACTATTACCAGCTATACCGTGGATACGGACGAATGGGATTTGCAAAATATCCGTTGTTCCACTTCTACTTCCTGCTCGGCTATCTGCTTGGAGAAAAACGGGTCGATGCATTGGCCCATGTCATACGAAGGCGTTTGGGGCATACTCCGCAAATCTGAAGGCCGATCTAAGCATGATTATTTCGTACGACTTTGTCGCGAACTTCCCAGGATGGGTTATGGCAGAGGATTATTTTAAGTCCTTGATCGCCGAACACGGTTGCAAACAGATACTGGAAGTCGGCGCAGGCGCAAACCCGACGCTCTCTCCGCAATTCGTTCAAGCTAACCACCTTTCTTACGTAGCCAGCGATTTAAGCGCCGAAGAATTGCAGAAAAGAGACCTGGCCTTTGAGCGGCTTATACTGGACTTGTCAGCCAAGTCCGTTGATCCTTCTCTCACCGGCCGCTTTGATTGCGTCCTTTCACGGATGGTTGGTGAACATGTCAGGGACGGTAATCGATACCACCGTAATATCTACAAAATATTGCGGCCCGGTGGCATCTCGGCTCATTGTTTCTCGACTCTATGGGCCCTTCCATTCGTTGCCAATCGCTTTCTGCCAGAAAGAGCTGGAGGCATCTTGCAGAATGTTTTCTCGCCACGGGACGAACATCTCCATGGTAAGTTCGAGGCTCATTACAGCTGGAGCCGTGGGCCAAGCAGCTTGATGATTCGGCGCTTCCAGAAAATAGGTTTTGAGGTTCTCGCCTATACGGGATACTTCGGTCATTGGTACTATCAAATCAGACTTCCATGGCTCCACAGGCTGGAAATGTTGAAGACTAGGCTGCTGTTGAAACACCCGGTCCCGCAACTGTGTAGTTATGCGACGTTTGTCCTTCGCAAGCCGAGGTAGTCAGGTGCCGCTCGCTTCTTCGGGTTTTTCTAAGCCTCCGCGCCCAACGCTCCGACTCAAAGACATCCGCAGAGACCATTCCGTGCGGACTGGATCACCCCTGTGTTTCATATTTTGGGCGCGCCTCAATATGGTAGGCGGAGCACTATCCATCATACGTGACTATTCCCGCTCCAAACGACTTTAGAGATTTTCGCTCGACTGATCAGTGCCATTGCCAGGAACCCGCCAACAAAGCATGGGGAATCCAGCGACCTTATCCAGTCGGTTGAGAATGCGAACGAAAAGGACCCACACCGAAGCCAGAAGAAAGGGGAGCACGATAACCGGGTAGGCAAAGACCCAATACCTGATGTTGTCCTTAAAAAGTGGACTCAATACCACTTGAGGTTTGCTCTGGTCAGCGAAGGCACTGGCGCTCTTCTTGTATTCAAGCAACATCACAGGCCAGAACCTTTGGACCGTTCCGTTCATCACGATGCGGCCCAAGTTCGCGGAGCTCAACCAGGTTTTTGTGATCGTCGCCAAGGTAGATCCGAAAACCTGAAATACTTTATAACCACCGGTGTTGTTTGCCCGCACCGCTATCAGGGTTTCCCGAATGTAGAGCCCCCGAGTAAACCGGTTCAACGCTGTATAGGTCCAGCCGAGCTGTGCTAGACCTGTTCCGACCAAACTGGAAAAAGCTTTTGGCCCGCCTGCCAACACCGTGTCCTTATTGATAATGTTCCCGGATATAAAAGTAAAAAAAACGTGGATGCGTTTGACGTATGCCACTGGATCGGAGATTTCGACCGCGTCGCGTCGCGCCTTCGCAGTGAGAGGGATGTGGAACTTTCCGAATGAATAGCTGCTTACCCAAATCAGGTCGTATTCAGCAGCCTCACAATAAAAGAGAATCCTGGCAAGCCCCCCAGGAACGATAAGATCGTCGTCGCTGAAAATCCAAACGTACTTTCCCCGCGCCTGCTCAAAGCACTGCAAAAAATTCGCGTCGGGCCCTATGTTCTGAGAATTACGAATGTAGCGAACCGGAAGACCGCGAGCCACAAAGTCTTGCACCACTGACGGGGTTTCGTCCGGGGAAGCGTTATCAGAGATAATCAACTCGACTCGCGGTTCATCTTTAAGCTGATCAGCAAGAACCGGCAGAAGCTCTCTCAGGCACCAGGCGCGGTTGTAGGTTGGAATCGCAATCGTCAGCAATGGCTTTGTGATTTCACGGCGCCGCAGTTCCTCGGACATCAGTTTCCGGGTTCCTCAATCCAGGCATTCATTTCGATCTGATCAACCTCGTGTCTCGTCTTCACATGTTAAACATACAACCCACGATTTTACAGCGCGCGAATTCGTTCTTTGCGACGACGGAACTGATCCCGAATACAAACTTCAGGCGTGAGACGCGGTTGCGGACTCGGCAGGCTTACGGAGGACGTAGATCAGACCCGCTGTCACGCCCACCAGTTGCGCACAGGCTCGCGCGGCTAGCAGGACGGGAGAAAGCAGCCCGATTGTTGGGTCTTTCGAGACGGCTCGCCATGCGAATGGGAACGTGCTGACCAGAAAAGCGGCGCACACCAGCAGCGAAGCAGGTACTCTCGGGTGCACCACCAAATCGCCAAGAATTGCAAGCAGTAGCACGGGGGCGAACAGAAGCTGCAGCTTCATCAGCTGCGGTGTGTGGGTATCCTTCATAGCCTTATTCGGGTTCTTACGTACCGCCAGTACGCGCCAAAAGGCGAATTTGTACTTCTTGCGGAGATACTTCCAGAGCGTATTGGGATGCGTGTGGTAGACGATCGCCGTGGGGACGAATTTCATCGTCCAGCCGCGGGCAGACATACGGTAGGAGAGCTCCACGTCCTCCGCGCAAGCAACCGGGAAACTCGTGTCGTAACCGTTCATCTCAAGAAACCGGTCTCGGCGAAACCCGGCTGAATAGGTGTCAATGAAGTCAATCTGAGGAAGATCTGACATTCGACGATATTTGTCTTCGTATTCGATCTGCACAAAACGAGCCGCGAGACTCTTTTGACGAGTGAGGTAGATGCCTTTCGCTCCGACGACGCTTGGATCTTTGAAGGGTTCGATCATGGCGGCCAACCACTCCGGCGTTGGCACGCAGTCATCGTCGGTGAACAGGATGATTGTCCCGCGAGCTTCCAGAGCTCCGCGATTGCGCGCCGTTGCGGGCCCGGCGTTCGACTGAGTAATGAGACTAATGCCGGAAAAGCCGGCAACAACATCCGCAGTGTTGTCGGTTGAGCCGTCATTGACGACTAGAATCTCTGCATCCCGTCCGGCCGTCTGGTGCACAAGTGCATCCAGGCAGTTTCCGATGCGAGACGCGCCATTAAATGTCGGAATGATAATCGATACTGACATCATCTCGACGGATCTGGGAGTCGCGATGGTGAGAAGTGGGTTTTCGCCAGTCATATTCAAACGCTAAAAACTACTCCGCACTCAGGTCTGGGATACACGACCGCTAGAACCATCAAGATCAGAAGAACTAGGTGTGTAGAAAATCCATCATACCAAAGCATACGGTCAGTGCTGTTCATCACGCAGATACGGGCGGGGCCTGCGGGGTATGCCAAATTTTTCGGTACTTTCGGAATTTGTACGTCGCCCACACCAGTCCGCCCCAATTGAGAAGGCAGGTGCTGACCACTATCCCTATGGCGCCGTAGCGCCGTCCAAAGATGAAGGTACAGACCGTGACAGCTACAGCGCCGACGAGCGAATTGACGAAGAGTACCTCGCGCTTATGTGCACGAAGGTAGTAAGCTTGTGCAGAAATAATGACATTTACGATCATGTAAAGCAGCAAAATCCCGAGAGAAAGCGGGTCGAGTAGACGCTGAGCAAAACTAAAGTGCCGCAAATTGAGGTAAACACATCCCAGCCAAGCCACCAGAGCACCTGCGAGAGAAACGGCAAAGGATTGCCAGAGTGCCTGGAAGAATGCTTGATCAAGCCGTCGATATTCCTTGCGGGCGATCAGGGTTCCAAAGGGCGCAGATTTTGTGCTCACCCAGGAAACGGCGATAGCCTGAATCGCATTTGCCAGACTGAGCGACATTCCCATCCTGCCCGCCTCCACGGGACCGCGAAAGGCAAACAGGACCGGATTGAAGATCCAGAACAGGAAGTAGCCACTGAGCCAGCTTACGGCAATTCTCCATTGGAATGGCCAGACTTCCTGAATCCATCGGATTCGATGGGTGCCAGTTTGATGCCGCAGTAGTCCGAGCAATAATTTTCGTTTCCCCGTCAGCCACAGAAGCGAGGTGGACGCCATTCCGAAGAGCATCATCGACGGAGCGAACAGGCCGTGATGGCTCATCAGAACTGCCCAAGCCAGCAGGCTTCCCGTTACCGACTGCATGAGCCGGAGACGCGCAATTTCCGGAACATAGCCGCAGCCTTCCAGGAAAGAGAGGAACGGGTCAAGCTGGAAGTTGAGTGCGGCCATCAACGCCGCAGAACACCAGGGAAGCTGCCAGGAAACAGTTTGCCCCGCATGCTGATGCGTGGAAAAGAAATAAAAACCGGCAGGAAGCAATGCCGCGGCCATGAGCACGGCGGCCACCGAATACCACCGAACTGACTTCTGCATGACTGACGCCAGCCTGGCATGCGCAATTGGGGCTCCGCTGATTTCATAATCACTGGAGATAGTGAGCTCAGCTCGCTCGTGGCTCGCGAGTTGCAAAATGACGTAGGAGAAGCCCAGCTCAAACACGATCTGCAGAGCCACTAGGCTCCCAAACGTGTAGTAATATCCCTGCTCCGCCGGAGAAAGGAAGCGTGCGATCAGGGCAACGGTGACCAGGCCGGCGGCGCTGGACCAGAATCTGGCAAGAACCGTGAATCCTATCGCCCGATCAACCCCAAGCACTCTTCGTATCCATTGGCGAATACGCGCAATACCAGATGCATTCATTTGGAGAGGCGCCACTTCCGGCAAACCCTCAGACATTCAGTGCCCTCCCGAACCGAGACGGCAACTCGACCGACCGGAGATAGTAGGCTAACAGGCAATCGGTAAAACTGAATATACGACAGCGTCAGCAGTGCAAAGACGCTATCTAGTACGACCTGAAACAAGTTCACCCGGGAGGTCTCGTCGCAAATCTTGATTCCGCGGGCAGTCGCGTTCCCCCGTCAACTTTCACGTCACAAGATCATAGCGTGCCTCGCTGCCCGACCGCATCGTCCGAGCGGAGAAGCGGTGCGTGAAAGCCGTCATCTCTGCTCAGCCTTATGCGATCGCTACAATTAAGTGCTTTCAAGAGTTTGAGAGGGATGATGGAGGTGGTTGTATTCACTGTTCAGCTCCCAAATCAGGGTTGAGGATATGGCTCGACCACACCATTCATCTTTATTGAAGGCAGACCCGCATCCTCGACTCAGGGCGTCGGCACGCAGAATAGCCCGTTGCTGGACAAACTGCAATAGATGCCCTTCGGCGGCTCTCAGGTTCTGTAGCAGAACTCGCATGTCGCCTGCCCCAAAACAGCCCAGTTTTCCATCGCGCATTTCAAGGTAGCGTGACTGCTCCTTGGACTGTCGCAGGGGCCCGTTTTCGCCGCGTCTAGGCGGAGGCGGGGCGTGAGAAGGGGCAATTCTTAAGCCCTGTAGAGGTACTCATACTCATCCGATTGCGGATTGATTCCCAGAGTCCATCCGGCAAGCTCCCGGTTCACCAACTTGAAGCTGCGCTCCTCGACGCCGAACTTATCTGCGCTCAGCACCGCATTTCTATTGTGGTTGACATGTAGAAAGTAGCCGCAAGTGATCCGCGCGATCTCGTCTAGGTAAACGCGGATTGCGGCGGGCGCCATCTCTGCAAGACTATAGGAATTAAAAAATACAGCAGCCGACTTCGACGGCATCTTCATGATTTCGAAACTCGGCATCATGACAAAACCGGGCGTTGCAAGAACCTCCGCGGATAATTGCGCCTCGCCATAGAGGCGGATAGGAACATTTGGCAAGCACCGCATAAGGTAGTAGGACGCAAGAGCGGTCGCCTCAGGAAGATCAAAATCCACATACGTCCGCTCCTCCCGAAAGAAGATTGGGAATGTTGATCGGGAGTCCCACTAGGCCTATGCTACATGGATCTCTAAAGAAGTTCTGATACATTCGCCGCAGTTCAGCGACGTTCTCAGTGAGCAGAGCTTTCATCACCGGTCCGAGGTTCCGCTCGTAAATTGAAAGCCACTCGTTGCTGACGTTGAACGCCTCACCGGCACTGTTCTGCGTGACCTTCGCTTTCTTATACGCAGCAATGATTCGCTCCAGGATAACGAGATCGTCCTGGCCATAGACTAAACGCGGAACAAAATAGCCCGGAACAAGATCTGGCCGGAAGTTCGGATCGTTCCCGAATCGCCGCTTGCCGTTCTTAACAGCTTGAATCATCGCTCTGCGTTGGACGACCCTCCGTTTTATTGCAGCGTAAAGTTTCCGCGGCTTCCAAAGCACTGAATAGTTCATATGATGTCTGTATCAAGGAAGCCGCAAATCTGCAATGAAAAATAGGCTTTGCCATTTCCGTTATCGCGCCAGCCGAGGGCGCATAAGGTTCCGAGACGCTCGGAACTGGTTTCCACTCTACATCCGAATCCGACTCGCTCACGTACTGGAACCTGTATCTTAATCCCCTGCTTTGACAAAGAGAGCCGCATCTTTTCTCAAAGACTCGGGTCATATCTACATCGAGGTTGCACTGGAGGTGAGCAAGGAGGCTCTGCAAAATCGGTGACGGACCTTTTGCGATCTGCGGGTCTTTCGTTAGAAGCGGTGGAAACGGAAGAGGTGGATATCGGCTGGAACAAGACGAAGATCATCAGCACCCTTGGAAGAAGACTGTGAATTTGCAATAATACGCATGCGCCCTTTCTGAGAATGAAGTCGCCAACTCCATCCAGGCAGCGATGCATCCCGGAGACTTTTTGAGGTTCAATGACTGTTTCTAACCCGACCATCATTCTAGGCGCAGGCAATCTCGGTCGGCGCGTTGCTCGCGCCATCCATCCGGTATTGATCTGCGACAACAAACCTTCGTTGTGGGACAGCGTTATCGAAGGCGTTCCGGTTGTGTCGCCGGCTATTGCTGTCAAACGGTATCCAGATGCCAGGTTCGTGGTTGCGATCTGGCATCCCAGCCGCACCGAACGAATGATAGACCGCATTAATCAGGTCAGGTTACTGGGAGCTTCCAACGTCATTCCCTTCTGTTGAGCTGCTTGCCAAATATGGAAATCTGCTTTTGCCCAATTTTCTTTGGGAGCGACCGGGTTACTATGCCGAGCACGCTGAAGAGATCAGTCGTGGGCGAGCCCTGATGGACGAAGCGGGACGCGAGGAGTTCGATCGACAGATGCGACTCCGGATGGGAGACGTCTCGGAGCAAATAATCGATCCCGGAGTTCAGTATTTTCCTAAGGATCTGTTCCAACTGACCCGGAACGAAGTTTTCATTGACTGCGGCGCCTACGATGGCGATACGATTGCCGAATTTCGCCGCGCTACCAGCGATCATTTTTACCAGATCGTTGCGTTTGAGCCAGACCCAGAGAATTTCGCGGCGCTAAAGTCCACTGTCAATGGCGATTCACGCATTGACTTGCAGCCATATGCAACCGACTCACGACGAAAAAGCGTTCGTTTCGCGGTAGGTGGTACCAGCGCTCGAATATCTTCCGCAGGGACCTGCGAAGTTCAGGCCATTACGCTCGACGAGGCCCTTGACGGTATCGCACCGACCTATATGAAGTTCGACATCGAGGGAAGCGAACCCGATGCGCTGGAGGGAGGTCGCGAAACGATTGCGCGTCATCGCCCGAAAATGGCGGTTTGCGTCTATCACGCCCCAGATCACTTGTGGAGCCTCCCTCTCCGCTTGAATGAGCTATTGCCCGAGTCCCGTCTTTCTCTGCGCACCTATTGTGCAGACGGATTCGACTGCGTTTGTTACTGCATTCCGCATTAGAACGGTCAGCGAACTCAGAGTTGCTCATACTCCACAATCTGTTTCTCGGTGAACTCCGCCATGTTGTCCCCTCGATTCCAAGCGCGATACCACGCCATCGTCCACTCCAGCGCTGCTTCGATTTTGAGCCTTGGTTGCCATCCGAGTTCTACACGAGCCCTGCTGGCATCCAGCCGGAGAACATGATCCTCGTGCACGCTGGGAACTGAATCGCGAATCCAGGACGCGCCGTTGCCCCACATATGCGCGAGTTTGGTCGCGATGCGCTCGACCGGCCAGACGTCCTCATCGCTCGGTCCGAAGTTGTAGGAAGAGGTGAACTTCGCATGCTGAGCGACGAGTTCCTCAGCCAGCATCACATAACCGTGCAGAGACTCGAGCACGTGTTGCCAGGGACGGATGGCGTTGGGGCGCCTGATCAGAACGGGTTGTCCGGAGCTGAAGCCGCGGACCAGATCCGGAATGAGCCGGTCCTCGGACCAGTCACCTCCGCCAATGACATTGCCGGCACGCGCCGTGGCGAGGGCCACATGGTGTTCATGCAGCCGCTCGCTTGGAAAGAATGAGCTGCGGTATGCCGCGCTGACAATTTCGGCGCAGGCTTTGCTGGACGCATACGGGTCATATCCGCCAAGCGGATCGGTCTCACGATACGGCCAGATCCATGCCTGATTCTGGTAGCACTTGTCTGTCGTGACACACACCACTGCGCGCACGCTCGGAGTCTTGCGGATAGCCTCCATCAGATGCACCGTACCCATGACGTTGGTGCCGTACGTACCCACCGGGTCGGCGTACGAGCGCCGAACGATCGGCTGTGCCGCCAGATGCAAGACCACTTCCGGCCCAAACTCCGTCATCGAAGCTTCGAGCCTGGCATAATCGCGGACGTCGCCCCGGACGTCTTCAACCACCCTACCCACGGATGCCAGGTCGTATAGGTTGGGTTCGGTGCAGGGGTCGAGAGAGTACCCTCGAATCTGCGCGCCCAGCCTACTCAGCCAGAGCGCGAGCCAACTGCCCTTGAAGCCAGTGTGACCGGTTAGAAAAACACGACGCCCCTGCCAGGTTTTCACCACGTCTTCCAGGGTGCCCTCCCGTCGGCCCACAACTCCTCCAGCCGTTGTTTATCGCGTAGAGTATCCATCGCCTGCCAGAATCCGCGGTGCAGAAATGCATGCACCTGGCGTTGTGCGGTGAGGCTGTCCATAGGCTCCTTCTCAAACAGCCACGCATCGTTGTGAATTTCGTCCAGCACTTTAGGCGACAACACGAAGAAACCGCCATTGATCCATCCGCCTTCACCCTGTGGCTTCTCCTGAAACGAAGTGATGGCTGTTCCGTCCATGCCCAATGCGCCAAATCGCGCTGGCGGCTGCACGGCCGCGATTGTCACCCGACCTCCATGCTGCTTGTGGAAAGCGATGCTCGCCGAGATATCAATGTCGCTCAAGCCATCTCCGTAGGTCATGCAGAAGGCGTCCTCGCCCTCGATATAACGAGCCACTCTTTTCAGCCGTCCTCCTGTGCCCGTCTGATCTCCGGTATCCACAAGCGTCACCTTCCAAGGTTCTGCAACGCTCTGGTGGACTTCCATAGAATGCTTCTGCATGTCAAAGGTCACATCGGACATATGGAGGAAATAATTCGCAAAGTACTCCTTAATCATGTATCCCTTGTATCCGCAGCAGATAAGGAAATCGTTGATCCCATGATGTGAATATAGCTTGAGGATGTGCCAAAGGATCGGCCGGCCGCCGATCTCAACCATCGGTTTAGGCCGGATGGCTGTCTCCTCACTGAGACGCGTTCCAAAGCCCCCTGCAAGAATCACTGCCTTCATTTGCTCTCC
>Ga0187860_1004470_pt1 | contig 10497 bp, 4 predicted proteins | sample June2016WEW_10_4_FD_132981 | JGI IMG/M metagenome (GOLD analysis project Ga0187860, IMG submission 132981) | Peatland microbial communities from SPRUCE experiment site at the Marcell Experimental Forest, Minnesota, USA - June2016WEW_10_40 | ecosystem: Environmental > Terrestrial > Soil > Wetlands... | reverse complement strand
TTGGCCCAAATTGCATCGGGCCGCAATTGAAAGCTGCCTTTGGCGGCAGTTACATTGCCAATGAGAAATTTACCCAGGCAACGGCCAGCCAGGTGCTGGCGTCCGGTGAGGCCGACGCGGTTGCCTTCGGCGTGCCGTTCCTCGCGAATCCCGACCTGCCCGAACGTTTTCGCCAAGACGCCCCGCTTAACGCGCCAGATCCATCCACCTTTTACACACCCGGCCCAAAAGGCTACACCGACTATCCATTTCTGGGCCGGACAGACCCAGGCCGGCCACCTTGCTTTATTGACCCGAATAGTTAAAATCTGTTCATGCGATCTCCCTCGAATTCAATGGAAAGCAAACTGGAAATATGACAAACAATGATTCAATCGAAGAATTGAGGCGACTGCTCCAGGCGCGCCTTCAAGAATGGCGTCTGCGCGAAGGACAACCGCAGTACCGGCCCAAGCCTGTCGTTGCCATTACTGAAGAACCAGGATGCGGAGGCGAGGCCATTGCTGAGAAGCTTTCCGCTGAACTCGGTTTTCACTTATATAGCTGGGAACTGGTTGAACAAATTGCCAAGGACGCAGATGTGAGCACTCGGCTTGTCGCTTCGCTCGAGGCCCACCCGCGTTCTGAACTTGAGGATTGGCTGGCTGAACTCGAAGGAGACTTTAATCTTACATTGCAGGCTTACGTTGGAAGTCTCAAAAGGGTATTGTTCGCAATAGCTGTGCATGGAAATGCGGTTATCATGGGCAGGGGCAGCAATTTCTTCCTCGCCCCCGATAAAAAAATCGGTTTGTGCCTCGTAGCCCCGCTGGATTCAAGGATAAAGAATGCGATGGAAGAACTTGGACTTTCGGAGAGTGATGCGCGAAAGCACATCACCAAGCTGGAAAAGGAACACCAGCGACTGGTAAAAAAGTACTTCCAGGCGGACATGCGGGACTCCACTCACTATCATCTCGTCGTCAACACGGCCGTGGTCAAACCGGAGATCATTGTGCAGATCGTCAAGATAATGGTCCAAACATAACGGTGCTTCTGCGCGAAAGCGCGGTGGCGTTTCTATTGCTTCGAGAAGGCTGGCGGCAGCCGCGCCGCCCGCCGGGTATATAAACTCGTAATTCAATTGCAATAATTCGTAAACAGCAGAATTCCGTTGTGTGTCGTCCATCGGTTGTTTCATCAAAATCGCCTCATCCTCAAGTATTTGCAACCAACTGCCAGGTTGGCACGGCATCTGCGATCACCAGAGGTATATGTTGGTTGAATTCGACCATGTTGAGCCAGCCAATCGCTATTCAGCGGAGCGAACCCTCCACGAAGTGAACTTTTCGTGCATCGCGCCTTCCGCCAAAAAGGTGAGCGTCGTGGGTGATTTCAACCGCTGGAATCCCAGCGCCAATCCGATGCTCCGGATGCCGGATGGAGGCTGGGTTCTCAGTCTGCCTCTTCACCACGGGCATCATCAGTATTATTTCCTGATTGACGGGCGGCCAACGCTCGATCCTCGATCCTTGGGCACGGTGCGGAACTGGCGGGGCGAGGCTGTCTCTTTGATCGCCGTCAGTTGAGCGGCCGCACATAAACTTATCGAAGCGAACTCCGGAATCGCTTGAACGCCTTGATCAACGCTCAGTGGAAATAATGGCGTATTCGGTGAATTATTCGGCAAAATCATGTATGCCCGGAAGATCGAGTCAGATCCTATTGGGTTGCCAAACCAAGCTCGAAGTTCCGCGGCACGGCATAACCACGCGTGTATGCAAACTTGATGAGACCGTCTTTGTCTGCCCGCGGGGAAGCGGTAATTTCACCATTGGCTTTCAGTCTGTAAATCGCGTTGGGGTGCAAATGGCTCAGAATATGGAGCGTCTCTCCTTTGGGTTGCGGCGCCGCCTCCGTCCACTGGCGTGGCGCGTCTGGATTGTCGGGCCAGCTCTCAATTTGAACCGTTAATGGCTGGGCGGTTGGCCGCGAGATTGACATGGCCCAATCGGTGTTTGTGCCCGGAAAGTATTCCAGTTCCGTGTCGGTTGCATTGACAGCAAAGGGGCGCGAGTCGCGTAGCGTGCAAACACCCGCGGTTACCGCGCAACCTTCGGTGCTCAGATCAATAACATAAAGCCGCCCTCGCAATCGGTAACGAAGTATCGTGCCGTTGAGTTCGGCAGTCAGGCGGGATTCGAGATAGAGGCGGTTGGGCCTGGGTCGAACGCCATAAATATCGCGGTACAACCCCACGATCGGCATGCAGTTTCCAGCTAAAATGTCATCACCCGCGCCACCTTGTGATTGCCTAAGATAGCGTTGAAAAGACAATCCATCTTCCTCATAGCGGGCCAGGGTTTTCTTAACGTACTTGAGCGCCAGGGCGGGATCATAAGCAGCGTAAGCACGAACTCCGACTTCGCCCCAGGACAGAAACAGATCCCCATTCTCGTACTTCGGGAACGGGAAATTGCTTGCGGCGCCTTCATCACGCTGGTAGGTGAAAAAGCTAAGTGGCCAGGAGAAAAGATTCTCCTTTTGCATCTCCGCTTCGATCCGGTCGAGAATGGACTTTTGCCGTGAGGTGACGTCACAAAGACCGTAGGCAATTGCCGCGAAATTCACCGGGGTGACCAAGTTGTCGCCATGGATGGAACCATCCTTATCGCGCCAATAGGCGTACCAGAGATTAGTCGAATCCCAGAAGCCGCCCTCGGAAATCGGACGATTGAAACTGGTCTTCAATCGCGCCGCGAAATCGCGATAAGATGCCGCCTGAGCCGGGTCGCCAAGGGTTTCCTCCGCGCCTGACCACAGTTCCAGAGCGTAGTAAAGTTCGGCGTTAACCAGTGCGTTTTCGTAGGACGCCCAGATAATATCAATCCAGTCGCTGCCCCGCTGCTCTTTGCGGGAGTCGGTCATCATGGCCACGAGGCCGCTGTGTTGGACCTCACGGCGCATCAGAAAACTCAATGCTCGTTCGCACGCGGTCTTCTGCCCGGCCAGCCATTGCCGGTCCCCGGTCAGATCAAACTGCTCAGCCACATTGATCACGTAATCCGGCTGGGAATCCATCAGGTATCCCCACTGCGCCTCATAAAAGCCCAGCGCATCATAAGTGCCGGGCATGGCATCGCCCGCGTCATAATTCCAGCGAGCTTTGACTCGTCCGTCCGGGCTGAGCGCGTGGTCGCGCTCGTAATCGAGCGCTTTGGAAAAATTGGCAATGTAATCCGTGTCGTCCAACGCCAGTCCGATCTCCGCAAACCATTGCTCGTGCAGACAGATGTAACCGGACCTCCAGCCGTTTCCGCCCACCAACCGCGTGTCTATCACACCGTATCGGCCGACCGTGTTCAGTAACTCGCGAATGCTCCCGCCATCCAATCCTCGAAAAGTGCCCGAGTCAAAGACTTCGTTGTAATCCGGTGCCTGCAGCGCAAATTCGACACTCACTGCGCCAGCCCCCGCTTGGAACGGAGCCCAAAGATCCTGCCGATCCGGCAGAAAACGACACAAATCGTGTTTGGGTTTCAGCTCCTCACTGCTGGCGACGTAATTGAAGGAGAAAATGTTGTTCTTCTGATGTGAGAAGCGGACGGTTCCGTATTGATTGTTGGGCAGGGTGGGAACGATTCGCAGGCAATCGCGTTGCCTGCGGTTCCAAAATGAGACAGATCCGGCGTGAGCGCCATAGGTCGCGTTAGGCGATTCCAGATACTTGTTCCAGACTACTCCGCCATTATCGAGCAGCCCCCCCGTCCACGTGGACATGCTACTGAAATCCCATTCTGGAAACGCCGCGTCCTGCAGAGTGGCCGCCGTTGAATATTTCCGAGTGATCCGCCACACAATACGATCCGTCTGAACGGTAAACTGCCAGACCTCGTGGATCTCGCTACCCGGCTTGCCGAAGACTATCCCGGTTATGGTGAGAGTGTCCTCACTGATGGCAACGGCAGGCGTGGCGATGCCGGCCTTCGTGGTAAACCATTGGCCGTCCATGCAGATGCCGCTGGCAACGCCCGATTCCGCCGCCACCTCACGCCCGCGCACGATGACTTGATCCAAGACGCAACGCCCATCGTAATTCAACCTCAACGCCAACTGCCCTTGCCCATCGGCCAGCGTCACGAGCTTCCGTTCGGCATCCGGATGAATCGTCCCCGTTCCGGCGGCCCGAACGGATGCCCCACCCATCAACGATGCGGCGAAAAACAAAAATACAATCCAGCGACCGAATTGAATTCGTCCCGGAGCTTTTCTTTGGGGCGACGAAGGCATCTCACGCTCGGGGCGAACCCAGAGCAACTCCAAACGGTTCTTATAGCAGTTCATAAATATTGTCATTGGCGAAAATTGCCCGTCTGCCAGATTATCAAGTAAAATGGCCTTCGGCACGGAAACGTTTTAATTCACGGAGCTTTCTTCAGTCCCTCCCACTTCACCACCCATTTGCCATCATCAGGAAAACCGGGCGCGTGTTGGCCGGCTGGCGCGCCATCCCATCCGGCAGCCATCAAGGCCGTGGCATACAACAGGCCGCCGTTGCCGGGCAGATATAATGGCAGAGTCGGACCTTGCGGGTTGTGGCCATTGGCAAGATAGCGGTTCTTAGCCTTGTCCATCAGCAGTGCCTGGATCGCGGTCTTTCCTTCACCCAGTCGCGCCGCCGTCATGGCCATCATGGGATAATCCCAGCCCCAGGTGTTGTTCCAATCCCAGTTATCCATCACCTTATGCAGCGTGCGCCGCATGGTTTCACGGTCCACCATGCTGCCATCGAGCATTCCCAGCGGGGCCAACATGCTGGGGTGCGATGTGTTCCGGCCTGGCGTCATAAAAGTGTCCGCGGCGGTTTCTCCGGCGACGTAAAGACCATCGCGGGTTGACAACGGTGGCAGATGGCCAATGACATCATCCCACTTTTTGTCGCGCGGCAACCCCAACCGCTGGCGCCAGTGTTGGGCTGTCTCCAGGCCCCAGCGCCAATACGCGATCTCAAAGGTTGGATTCCATTGATGTTCGTGATCCAAATAGTAAACCTCCGCCGCATCCGCAAAGGGCGGCCCGATGCGGTATTGGTTGCGGTTCGTATCCCAGGCTGCATAGGAGGCCATGAATTTCGCGGTTTCAAACACCAGTTCCTGATATCGCTTGAGGGTTTTCTGGTTCGGATGGGAACGGTAAGCCAGTTCCGCATAGAATATCGGATGGGGCTGCTGCCAGATCAAGAAGCATTCCAGATACGTCGGCGCGGGATCACCGGCAGGGCCAACGCACTTGGGCCAGCGGGCGCCTTCGTAGCCCTGGCTCTTCGCCTGCGCTTCGGCCTTGGGCAAGATGCGCTGGTAAAAGGGAAGGCTGCGCTCCAATAATTCACTCCGTCCCCAAAGCGCAAAATGGGCGGCATGCCACCAGTGCATTTCCAGATGAAACTTGCCGAACCAACTGTTGCAGGTCAGTCCCGTCTCCTGCGGCGGCAGCGAACCGCAACATTGAATGCGGGAGAGATATTGTGAATGTATGATCCGGCGCTCCAGTTCCTTCCAGCGGGGGTCCTCGCTTTGCGAAAGGTCAATCGCCCCGCCGGTGCTCCAGAAATTTTTCCACATCGCTGCCGCTACGGTCCGGGTGGCCGCCGCTTTTGGCAGGTTCGCCGAGAGGGGAGATTGCGAAAAGGCCGCGACAAACTCGATGGTTTGGGCGTTAGTTTTGCCGGCCAGCAGATACCGATGGGGGCCGTCAGACGTAAGACGGTTTCCCTTCGCCCAAACCAAGGCGGCGTAGTAACGGTCGTTATTGAGTGTCCGAACAAAGTCTGCCCGCTGGTCGCCCTTGAGGGTCATGACGGTCTGATGCGCCGCCGGTCGGCCCCAGTCGGCTCCATTGCCGTTGAAACTACCAGACCCATAAGGAAAGGCCAGTAGCACCAACAGACGACCATCGGCAGCCAGAGCAGAATGAATTCGAACCGCCACCAGTTCACGATCCGGATGGCAGCACGTCGAGACATCCACCGGCTCACCCTCAAAGGTGAAATGACTGCGCAATTCTCCGGTCCACAGGGCCAGTTCCTGATGGATGTCCTTCAGATCCTCCAAACGGGCTTCGTGCCCGTCCGCGGTTTTCAGAACCAGCGCGATGCGGCCGAGATTCAGGCGGCTGGGATTAGCGTAAAGGTAGCCCGCCGCCGCGTGCCACGCCGGCGGAGTCTTGCCGTTTTCATCATACAAATAACCGACCGGTCGCCCACTGCTATCTATCATCGTCAGGGGAAATTTCTCCAGTGAAAAGCCCTGAGGGTTGGGCATCGTGTGAAATCCCCATTGCGACATGGTGGAAAGTGGAATGCCGCCATTGTAGTTCCCTTCAAAGGTTTGCAGTCCCGTCACGTCGGCGGTGAAAGCAAACTCGCCATTGCCCACCGACAGTGGCGAAGACACGTCTGCATTCGTCAACACCACGTTGTGTCGCCTCACCAGCGCATGCCGGTCGATAGGGGTGCCATCCTTTGGCGCCGGAAACCCGTCGGCGGCCCAGTTGAGCGCAGGCAGCAGCGCCAAGATGGAAGCGATGAATGACGTGTTGCGGATGAATTTCCGGTGATTCATATTTTTTGATTTATCAACTCAATAACACTGAGAACCTGCAGGTGTTTTCATTGACATTTCTATCATCATCACTTCGGGAACTTGGAAGTTCGAAGTTCATTAATATGGTGCAGCCTAATTTCCCAAAACCCGGTAGAAGTGTTGCGAATAGTTGATGGAGGCATTGGTCAAAGAAACCGCTGTCTGCGTAGCAACAAAATTGGTTTCGGTGGTCCAGAGGCCCGAGGCCAGATTGGTCGTGCTCTGGAGCATATAGTTCCGGCCGGCCACCAGGCTGCCGATGTTCATGACAAAACTATCCGGCGTCAGGAATGTCACGTTCAAGGTCTCTGGCATGGCCGGAGGGATGGTCGGCGTCCCGAACAACTCAATCTCCGAGTAGCCCTCATACCCGTTCTCTCCGGCGGGAGTGGTGAAGTTAAACTTCACCGCCGCCACGTTGGTGGCGAGCGCGCCGCTCGCCGGCATGAGTGTCGCCCGCGTGGCGCATTGCACGGCTGAAGCATTCGCGGGAGTGTAATTGACGGCGCTTAACTGGATGAAGGTTACCGGGGCGGCGATGGTGGAATAAGAAACCGTATAGGCCTGTTGGTCCCGGCCGGCATCTCCCCACCCGCCATAGACCACGATGTTGGTCAGGTTATAGCCGGTGGCCGAACCAGCGAGGGTGTAAGTGACCGACTGGCCCGCTCCGCCAGCAACCGTGCCACAAGTGACCTCGGTCGTGCTGCTGCCGACGTCCGGCCAATAGTTCAGCGAGCCAAAGGCGCCGTCGGTCAGCACGGCGACCACGCCCGCACCGAATAGGCTGAAATTGCCGCTGCCAACGCTGCTGGGGGATTGTCCGAAAATCAAGCTGCCGGGCGCAACCGTCCACGCGGGTACGAAATTCGTGTTGGCGCCGCCAAGCCCCGTTTGTGCGGCATAGGTGGTGATGACATTGTTCACCGCCGCCGGCACGCTGGAAACCGTCAGCGAACTCGGCGCACTTACGGCAACTCCGAAGACGTTGGACGCCTGAAGCTGATAGGAACCCGTGTTCGTCAATTGCAGATTGGCAAGCGTCAATGTCGTGTTGGTGGCGCCGGGAATATTATTGGTCACCCCGCCGCTGATCATCTGCCACTGGTAAATTATGGGAATGGCCGCCGCGAAAGCCGCCGTGAAGGTGACCTGGCCGCCCATCACATCCGCCGCCGTCACCGGCAAGGTGTTTGTTGTTATTTGCGGGCTTGGGCTTATCGAAAAGCCGGTAACAGCAATTTGCACGTCGTCAATAAAGACGGCGTTGTCATTGCCCGCCAAATCCGTTCCGACAAAAGCCAGGGTTTGCGTAGCCGCCGTGGCCGTGAAGGCGGCCGAGTAGGGTGCATAGGCGGTGGCCGCTGGACCCGGATTGTAGCTCCCGACCGTCGTCCCGTTGACCGTCACTTTCCATGACTCGGAATAGCCCGGACGTTCCGCCGCCAGAAAGGTGATGGTGTAGTTTGTGCCCGGAATAAAACCGGAGATGGCCTGCGTAATGGTTCCGTAGGTCTGAACAAACGCCGCCTGGACGCCCTGCGGGGCATTGGGATTTGAAAAGCCGCTGCCGTTGGCCACGATGCCTGAACCATTTGGACTCGCGCCGCTGAACGTCCAGGATCCGCCTGGCGGATCGTACTCGAAGTTGCCGGAGCCGATGCTCGGGGTCTCAAAGCCGAAGTCGGTTACGTTGGTCAGAGCCGGTCCTGGCGGCGTGGCGCTGACCTGGCTGGAGTTGGCAGTCGGGCCACTGGAGTTCATTGCCGAAACGACGTAATAGTAGCTTGTGCCGTTGTTGAGGCCGGTGTTGACATAGTTCGTGGCCGCCACATTTGCCACCGTAGAGTAAGGGCCTCCGTTTTCCGTCGCATTCTGCACGAGGTAACTGATGGCCCCGCTCGAAGCGGTCCAACTCAAACTCACTTGCCCGTTCCCAGCAATCGCTATCAAGCCCGTTGGAGGCGGAAGTTGTGGCGTTGCGCTGACCTGGCTGGAGTTGGCGCCCGCCCCGCTGGCGTTCACTGCCGAGACGGCGTAATAATAGGTCGTGCCGTTGGCCAGGCCGGTGTTGACAAAGTTCGTGCCCGTCACATTGGCCAGCATCAAGTAAGGTCCGCCGTCCACCGTCGAACTGGCCACATTGTAACTCGTCGCCCCGCTCACGGCGTTCCAGCTCAAACTCACTTGCGCATTGCCGGCCGTCGCCGTCAAGCCCGCCGGCGCCGGCGGCGCTCCCGGCGAAACCGCGGTAATTTGCACGGCGTCAATAAACACAGCGTCCTCATTGCCCGCCACATCCGTACCGACAAAAGCGAGGGTTTCCGTGGCCGCCGTGGCCGTGAAGCTGGCCGTGTAGGTGGCATAGGAGGTGGCGCCGGCCCCCGGATTGTAGCTCCCTGCCGTTGTGCCATTAACCGTCACTTTCCAGGACTCGGAATAGCCCGAACGTTCCGCCGCTTCGAACGTGATCGTGTAGTTGGTTCCCGGAATCAAACCGGAAATGGCCTGCGTAATGGTTCCGTGATCCTGAACAAACGCCGCCTGGTTTCCCTGCGGGGCATTGGGATTTGAAAAGCCGCTGCCGTTGGCCACGATGCCGGAACCATTTGGACTCGCGCCGCTAAAGGTCCAGGTGCCGCCGGACGGATTATACGCAAAGTTACCGGGGCCAAGATTGGGAGTCTCAAAGCCGAAATTCTCATTGACGCCGATGGAGACATTATCCAGGAAGACGGTGTTGTCGCCACCCGCCAGATCGGTGCCCACAAACGACAAGGTAAGAACGGCCGCCGAAGCGGTGAAGTTGGCTGTGTAGATTGTATAATTAGTGAACCCGGGAGCATTATTGACTTGAATCACAGTATTATCCAGCAGGACATTCCATGACTGGGCGCCGCCGGCGCGCTGGGCGGCCTCGTAAGCAATGGTGTAGTTTACCCCCGGCGTAAAACCGTTCAGAGTCTGCGAAATGGCGCCCTGTCCCCGCACAAAGGCGGCTTGGACTCCCTGCGGCGCATTTGGATTACCCAAAGCACTGCCGTTGGCCACGATGCCTGAACCGTTGGTAACCGCCGCGCTCCCGCTGAACGTCCAAGCCGCGCCGGACGGATTATACTGGAAGTTGCCCGCACCGAGGCTGGGGGTTTCAAAGCCCCAATTGACGCTGCTGTTGGTGACTGCGATGTTGACGGCAGCGGAATCCGCAATGCCGCCGCCGTTGTAAAATACCTGGGCAAACAAATTGTAACTGCCATTGCTTATGTTGGCCCAGGAGCAGGTATAGGGCGCGCTGGCGACCTGCCCAATCAAGGTGGAATTGGCATAGAACTCCACGCTGTTGATGACGTTGCCATTGGTCACCACGCTGGCCGCCAGATTCACCGTGGCGGGGGCGCTAAATGCGGCGTCGTTGGCCGGCGCGGTCAGCGTGATCGCCGGGGCGGCGAGTTGATTGGTGGCGACGTCGATCGTTACATTATCCAGGAAGACGGTGTTGTTGCCGCCTCCTGAATCGGTGCCCACAAACGACAGGGTATGAACCGCCGCCGAAGCCGTGAAGCTGGCCGTGTAGTTCACAAACGCGGTCGCCCCTGCCCCGGGATCGTAGCTGCCAACCACAGTGTTATCAATCATCACATTCCATGTCTGCCCTCCATTGTTGCCGAAACCCCGTTCCGCGGCGGCGAAGGTGATCGTGTAGTTTATGCCCGGTATAAAACCGGAAATGGCCTGTGAAATCGTGCTGTATTCCTGGAGAAAGGCGGCTTGGACTCCCTCAGGGGCATTGGGATTTGAAAAGCCACTGCCATTGGCCACGAGGCCTGAACCGTCGGGACTCGCCCCCTCAAACGTCCAGCCCGCGCCGGACGGATTA
>Ga0187860_1004469_pt1 | contig 10498 bp, 7 predicted proteins | sample June2016WEW_10_4_FD_132981 | JGI IMG/M metagenome (GOLD analysis project Ga0187860, IMG submission 132981) | Peatland microbial communities from SPRUCE experiment site at the Marcell Experimental Forest, Minnesota, USA - June2016WEW_10_40 | ecosystem: Environmental > Terrestrial > Soil > Wetlands... | reverse complement strand
GGGCGATGCGCGCCGCGGTCACCGCGACCTCTTGTGCGATCCGCGCCTTCTCGGTTTCCTCGCGCGCCGTGATCTCGGCCTGCTCGACGTTGCGGGCCCGCTCGATTTCACGCCGCTGATCGCCCTCTTCGCGAGCGATCCGGGCCTCGGTGATGACGCCCTCCTGCGCGATGCGCGCACTTTCGACCCGTTCGCGCGCGGCAATTTCCGCTTCGTCGATCTGGCGGCCGCGCTCGATCTCGCGTTCGCGGATGTCGCGCTCCGAGGCGATGCGCGCTTCAGCGAGCGTCCGCTCGTGGGCGATCCGGGTCTTTTCGACCTCCTCGCGGCCGGCGATCTGGGCCTGCTCCGCCTCGGTGTCGCGCAGCGAGCGTTCGCGGGCGAGTTCGGCGCGTTGCACCGCGCGCCTCACCTCGATGTCGCGTTCTTGATTGAGCCGCGCGGTCTCGCTTTCGCGATCGATTTCAAGCGCCTGCTTCTCGGCTTCGAGATTGCGGCTGCGGATGAGGATCATCGATTCCTGCTCGATGTCGTTGCGCAGCTTGCGCCGCGCCTCAATGTCCTCGATCAGCTTGGTCAAGCCTTCGGCGTCGAAGCGGTTCGATGGATTGAAAAATTCAAGGTCGGTCTGGTCGAGATCGGTGATCGCCACGGATTCCAGCTCGAGGCCGTTCCGCTTGAGTCCTTCCAGGGCCGACTCCTTCACCCGGGCGACATATTCTTCGCGCCGCTCGTGCATTTCCTCCATTGTCATTTCGGAGGCGACCGAGCGCAGGGCGGAGACCAGCTTGCCGGAGAGGAGCGCGTCGAGCTCGGCGACATTCATGGTGCGGCGGCCGAGCGTCGCGGCGGCGATCGTCACCGCTTCCCGCGTCGGCGGCACGCGCACATAAAACTCCGACTCGATGTCGACGCGCATGCGGTCTTTGGTAATGAGAGCATTATCCCGGTTGCGAACGACCTGCATGCGCAGGATGTTCATGTTGACCGGTGTGACCTCGTGAATGAACGGAAGAACAAAAGCGCCGCTGTTGATGACGACCTTTTCGCCGAACAGACCGGTGCGCACAAAGGAAACTTCCTTCGAGGAGCGGCGATACAGCCAGTTGACGAAATAGACGACGATCGCGATGACGATGACCGCGACGATCAGCCAGATGATCAAGCTACCGAGAATGGCGACGGACATCTTACTTCCTCCTCGCCCGCCGACCTTTTGGTCTGACGCGGGCTCTTACGAGTTCCTCTAAGCTTTCTTGATCGCTTTAAATTTTGCAACCTGGGCCACCAGCGCGCGTTCGACAGGAAGGCGCTCCATCGAAGAAGCACCGTAGAAACCATGACAGTGATGGGCCCGCGCGAGGACATACTCGGCGTCGGCCGGCTCGGCGATCGGTCCGCCGTGAACCAGGATCAAAGCTTCGGGGTTCACCGCAAGCGCTGCTTCGGCCATCGCATCGGTGAGCGCAGGACAATCCTCCAACCGGGTCGCGGTCGTGGCCCCGATCGAGCCGCCGACCGTCAGGCCAAAATGACAAACCAGAATGTCGGCGCCGGCGCGGGCCATCGCGGCCGCTTCCGAAGGGTCGAATACATAGGGCGTGGTCAGAAGGTCGCGGGCGTGCGCCTTGGCGATCATTTCGACTTCACGGCCATAGCCCATGCCTGTTTCTTCAAGTCCCGCCCGGAAGCGGCCGTCGATGAGCCCGACCGTCGGGAAATTCTGCACCCCGCTAAAGCCCAAGCGAGAGACTTCGTCCAAGAAGACATCCATTTGGCGGAACGGATCGGTGCCGCAGACGCCGGCGAGAACCGGAGTGCGGGCGACGACGGGCAGCACTTCGCGGGCCATTTCGACGACGACGCCGTTGGCGTCGCCGTACGGCATCATGCCGGCGAGCGATCCCCGGCCGGCCATGCGGTAACGCCCCGAATTGTAAATAACGATCAGATCGGCGCCGCCTTCCTCTTCGCCCTTGGCCGAGATACCGGTCCCGGCGCCGGCGCCGATGATCGGTTGGCCCTGCGCTTTCATCGCGCGGAAACGAGCAAGGATGTCGGAACGCGGGATACGGGGCATGAGGCTACCCTTTTGCCCGTCGACGGGTGACGCGGTTGCCGAACAACCGGCGGAATTCGGCGACGACTTCCGCTGAAAAGCGCGGATCGTTGATATGCGCCGGCACCCGGATGAGGCGGCGCGAGCCGGTTTGTCGAACCGTCGCTTCGAGCGCCCGGAATAGCTCTTCGTCGGCGTTCGGATCTGAAAACGGACGGCCCGGCGAGTCGAGCGCTGAGACCCCACCTTCCGGCAGAAAGAAGCGGACGGGGCCGTCCATCAGATTAAGCCGCTCGCCGATCCAGCGCCCGGCGCGCGCGTTCTCCTCGGGAGTCGTACGCATCAACGTGACGGTGGGATTGTGCACTTGCAGAGTGCGGCCGCGGTAACGCTCGGGCACGCTATCCATCGGCCCGAAGTTCACCATGTCGAGCGCCCCGCATGATCCGATATAAGGAATTCTGGTGCGCGCGATCGCTCCGAACCGGTCCTCGGTCGCCGGTAATACCCCGCCAAACAAGAGGTCGCAGACTTCGGTCGTCGTGATGTCGAGCACGCCGGAAAGCACGCCGGAATCGACGAGTTTTTCCATCGATTGGCCGCCGACGCCGGTCGCGTGGAAAACGAGACACTCGAAGTCCTCTTCGAGCGCCCCGACGATCGCGTCGACGCAAGGCGTCGTGACCCCGAACATGGTGAGGCCAATCGCCGGTTTGCTGCCGCCGCGGACCGCGGGCCTTCGATCCCGTTCCGCGTTCGCGGCGGCGCGCGCCTTCACCATGCCAACGACGGCTGCGGCCCCGTTGGCAAGGACCTGACGGCTTACGGAATTGAGCCCGGCCACGTCGGTGACGGAGTAAAGCATCATGATGTCGGAGGGGCCGACATAGGGGGCGACATTGCCGGAGGCGACCGAGGAGATGAGAACCTTAGGCACGCCGATCGGCAGTGCGCGCATGGCCGGCGCGACCAAAGAGCTCCCTCCCGATCCGCCCGCCGAAATCAGGCCGCTGACCGGTTCGTGCCGGCGAATCCACGCCTCGAATGCTTGCGCCATCGCAGTGATCGCGGCGCCACGATCGCCGGTGAAGACCGCGTTGGGGCCGCCGCGGAAATACGCGGCGACATGGTGCGGCGGCACGTCGGCCGGCGACGGCTCTCCCGATGTCGAAAGATCGACCAAAAGCACGCGTACGCCGGCGGCCGCGATCTGGTCGCGAATGAAGCGGAGTTCCTCACCTTTGGTGTCAAGCGTTCCTGCAACGATCACCGGCGCAGTGCCGCTACGGTGTATCGGCCGGATATCGACCGCCGGCTCCGTGCTCGTCGCGGTCGGCTCGGGCGCGCTGGTGCGCGTGCGCGCGGCGCTTTCGATCTGGGCGATGGGGATTGGCTGCGACCACCGCGTCGGCACGGCCGGATTTGAGATATAGACGCGCGTCGGGCCGCGCGCCTTTGCCGGCTGCCGCTCACTGTCCGGACCCGGAGCTTGAACAGCCTCTTCGGCGGGTTCCGCCTCGCCATGCTGGCCGACGCCGAGCAGTCTTTGTTGAAGTTCGCGATCTGCCGCCAGCCGTGCGGCATCCATAAGCCGATTGACCCGGCCGTTGATCATGATCGCGACTTGTTCAGCGACTGCGGTCGCGACGCCGATATTCTGTTCGACCACGAGCACGCCGATGTCGCTTTCCTCGCCGAGATTCAGAAGTATTTGCTCGACCTGCTCGACGATAACCGGAGCGAGCCCTTCAGTGGGCTCGTCCATGATGAGCAGATGCGGATTGAGCAGGAGCGCGCGCGAAATGGCGAGCATCTGCTGCTCGCCGCCTGAAAGCTGGTTGCCGCGATTGCTGCGCCGCTCTGCCAGTCGCGGAAACGTTTCGTAGATGCGTTGGATCGTCCACTGCGACCGGTTACTACCGGCGGCGAGCCGCAGATGTTCGTCCACCGTAACCGAAGGCCAAAGACGCCGGCCTTGGGGCACATAGCCGAGGCCCAGGCGTGCGATCTCCGCCGGAGTGCGGCCGACAAGTTCTTCGCCCATGAAGCGGATGGAGCCACTCGCGACCGGCGTGAGTCCGACGATGGCTTTGCATAACGTCGTCTTGCCCATGCCGTTACGGCCGACCAGTGAAAGCACGCCGTGCTCGAGCTTCAGGTCCACACCCTGCAGCGCATGGCTGCGGCCGTAGAAGACGTTTAGTCCTCTGATCTCGAGCAGGGCGGCAGGGCGGCGCTCAGGCATGGCCGCCACCCAAATACAATTGCTGCACTTCGGGATCGGCTTCGATCTCGCTCGGCGAACCTTCCTTGAAAATGCGTCCGTTGTGCATCATCGTCACGCTCTCGACGACGCGCAGCGCGACGTCCATGTCGTGCTCGATGATGATGTATCCGATATGGGCGGGAAGGGCGGTGAGGATCGCGACCAGATCGCCCCTCTCGCTCGGCGACAGGCCTGCCGCCGGCTCGTCGAAAAGAATGAAACGTGGCGCGCCGGCGAGCGCCAGCGCGATCTCGAGCTGGCGCTGTTGGCCGTGCGCCAGCTCCCCGACCAGACGATCGGCTACCGATTCGAGATGAACCAGCGAAATCAGATCGGCGACCGATTGCATGATCGTGTCGCGTGCGCGTGTGCGGATGAACGAGAAGCGGCCGCGTGAGACGCCGCGGCAGGCGAGATAGACGTTTTCGCTCACCGTGAGGCGAGAGAATAATAGTGAAATCTGGTAGGTGCGGCGCAGCCCGCGGCGGATCCGCTCGTGCGGCGGCAGCGTCGTCACGTCTTCGCCGAAAAAGCGCACCGTTCCCGACGTCGGCGGAAAATCGCCCGTCACGCAATTCAGCAGCGTTGTCTTGCCCGCGCCGTTTGATCCGAGCACGGCGCGCCGCTCGCCGGGCCGTACGCTGAGGGTAATATCCGTTAGCGCCGCCAGCGCACCGAAAAATCTGCTCACGCCGCGCAATTCGATCGCGTTGCCGGTGCCGGCTGCCGCCATCCGTTCGGCGATTGAGCTCACGGCCTGTTGCTCCTGCCGGGCGACAGCGCGCGCGCCGACCACCGCCGCCAAATGCCGATGACGCCATCGGGTGAAAACAGGACGATGATGAGGAAGCCGAGACCGATAAGCGTTTGAAAGCGTCGTCCGTCGAGACCGACTGAAACCAGCGCGTCGAGAGCGAACGTGCGCAAAATCACGTAGATGATGGCGCCGACAAAAGCCCCGATCGGCTGGCCGAGACCGCCGACGACCGCGATGACGAGAAGATCGATCGTGGCCTCGATGCCCGACGAGCCCGGGGAAATCTGATTATTGAGCCATACCATCAAAATTCCGCCGACCGATGCGAGGAGCGCTGCGAACGCCCAGGCAGCGACGCGGTGGGCGGTGACGTTGTAGCCGATCGCCTCCATGCGGCGCGGATTGTCGCGCACGCCCTGTAGCGCGAGGCCGAACGGCGCGCGGGAGATATAAACCACAGCCACGTAGCTGAGAGCCGCGAAGAACAGGATGAGATAGTAGAGCGGGACCGGGTGCTTCCAGTTGACGCCGAAAGCGATCGGCGCCGGAATCGTGGTGAACCCGGCGAAGCCGTTAAAAATCGGCCAGTTCTGCAGCGTCAGGTAGAAAAAAGCCGCGGCGATCGCCAGTGTGATCATGATCGTATAGATGCCCTCGGTTCGCGCGGAGAGCGCGCCGGCGAGCGCTCCGAATGTGACGGCGATCACGATTGCCAGCGGCGCCGCTACCCACCACGGCCAGAACAGGCTGATTGTGGGAAGCGAGCTCGCTCCCAACACGGTGACCATGTAACCGGAGACGCCTGCAACGGTCATTTGCGCCAAGCTGACCATGCCGCCATAGCCGGCGAGGAACATAAGCGACAACGCGATGATGCCCAGGATCAGCGCCCAGCCAAAAATTTGGTCGAGGACGAAATCGCTGGCAATCGCCGGCATAAGAACGAGGACAACGCCGAGCAGCAGGATCGCTGCATGCCGGGACGCCCATTGCGACGACGCGCTGCGCTGCGCGCTGCCAAAGCCGACCGGGCCGGATTGCGTGGTCTGCAAGAGCGCCATTCAGCGTCTTCCCAACAGTCCCTGCGGACGCAGGGCAAGCACGATGACCATGATCACAAAGGTCGAGACGGTCGCGTAGTTTTGGAAGTAAGTTTGGCCGAATTGTTCCGAGCAGCCGATGATGAGCGCCCCGAGCGCCGCGCCCGTTATCGAGCCCATGCCGCCCACGATTACCACCTGCAGCGAAGCCAGCAGGAAGTGCGAATCGTCGCCGAGCGAAATCGACGTAAATGTTCCGCCCACGATGCCCGCCATTCCCGCGAGGCCGGCGCCGAACGCGAAAACGAGGACAAAGAGCAGCTGAACCCGGTATCCGAGGACCGACAGCATGTCGCGATCGTCGACCCCGGCGCGGATCATTACGCCAACCCGCGTGCGATTAAGAGCGAGCCACATGCCGATACCGATCAGGACCGCGGCGGCGAAAATGACGAGCCGCACGAGCGGATAGTGAAGAAAGACGGCCTCGCCGCTCGATTTGACGGCAACGACGAAGGGCATCGGCACCGGGCCCGACAAATAGTCCGGGGTATCGATCTGGATGGCGTTGCCACCCCAGACCCAGACCATCAAGTCGGAGAAAACGATGGAGAGGCCGAGCGTGACCAGCGTCTGGCGCAGGTCCTCGCCCTCCATCCGCCGGAAGATCAGGAACTGCATGGCGACGCCGACGATCGCGCAGCAAACAAACGCTACCACGTAGCTGAAGAGCCACGAGCCGGTCCATTGGCCGGCCTCGTAGCCCATATAACCGCCGAACAGATAGAGCGAGCCATGCGCGAGGTTGACGTTGCGCATCAACCCGAAGATTAGGGTGAAGCCGGTGGCGACAAGGAAATAGAGGCCGCCGAGCGTGATTCCGTTGAAGAGCGCGTTGATAAAAAGGCGCTTCTTCCCGAACACGTCCTCGAATCCCGCGGGCCAAGGCGCCAAGACGAGCCAGAGCATAACGATGATCGCAACGGCGATGACAAGCGCGGCGATGGGATGACGTCCGACCCAGCGGCCAAACGCATCGCCGCGCGCCGACCCCGGGACTCCGCCGTCGTCGCTAAAAGTCGTAGCCACCGACCTCCCTCCACTTTTGCCGGAAACTACCCAAACCGAAGGCTCGGGGCATGCTCGCTAGTCTGATTTTTGCGATTCTGCGTAGGCCGCGGGCCGTTCGGTTGAGCCAGGCCGCGATCGGGAGCCGTGCCGGTCTCTCTTTCGGGATAAGGCCTTATTCGCTCACAACCCGCGCTATAGTCCGGTATTGGGTGGGCGCGATCCCCACATGCGCGGAAAAGAAATGCGTGAAATGACTTTGCGACGAAAAGCCGAGCTCGCAGCCGATGTCGGTAATCGAGCTGTGTGAGCCCATCAAACGATCGAGCGCCCGCTCGATACGCATCGTGTTGGCATAAAGCGCGGGGGTTACTCCCGTGTTCTCACGAAACAGCTTGAAGAAATGCGGACGCGACAGGCCGGCATCGCGCGCCACCGTGTCCAGTTCGATGCCCTCGGCAATCCCTTCGTCCAAAATGCGCAGCGATTTGCGAACGCGAAAGTCGATCGGCGCCTGCGGTTGTGGCGTTGGATTAGATCGCCTTGCGTTCTTCCAGGATTCGTCGAAACTCGCGTCCAAGAGCTGATTCAAATAGCGATTTACGATCCGATAGCTTGCGTTTGTCACCAGTGTGTGCGCGAGGCTGGCGCAGATTGACCGCATCGTCGTTCCGACCCGCAGCGCGTTCGTTCCAAAACGCAGTCTACCGCGGCCCTCGTGATCGCGGTCGAGCCAACGGTCGCTGATATAGGCCACCAGAAAGACCGACGGTTGATCGTCAGAACACGGTTGGAAAGAGTGTGGTTGCCAAGGGTTGATTGCGACACCGGCCGTTTGGTCGACCAAGTGGGGAACCTCGGCAATTGTTACGATTGCCGGCGAACCGCTCAGGAGGAAGGTCAAATGACCTTCGCGGTGGGCGTGGGTGCGCATCGGTTTGTTCAGCCGGTACACGGTCACGCGACCGAATGCCCCGTGACAGACCGCCAACGCGGTACTCATTAACGTCCTCCCAAACACGCACGTCTTTGTTTTGTTTGGCGGATTAAACGACGGCAGGCCGCAATTGACAAGTGGGGTCATTGCACCCGGCTGACGGCGTGCGGCCGCGGTCCGGTACCGGTCCCGGACCAGAATCAGACTGCCAGACACGGGGGCGGAGCCTGCTTTAGCCATTGTCGGGCTTGTCGAATTAGCCCACCCGCTGCTACGATTTATCTATCGGTCGGGCACGGGGCGATGGATACATCCCCGCAAGAACGCGCAAGCGCTATTCGACCGGCAAAAGGCGCCATCTCACGGCGCTCGGACACAGGAGGGAACCCCATGCACAAGGGCTTTGGAATTGCGGCCGCGGCCGGTTTCGCCGCGCTCGTCAGCACTGTATCGGCGAATGCCGCCGACAAGCTAAAGATCGGCATCACCGCGACGCTCGAAGGCACATACACCGTCCTCGGCGAAGACGGCATGCGCGGCTATGAGCTCGCGGTGCAGGCGCATCACGGCAAGGCGGGTGGCAAAGAGATCGAAACGATTGTTGGCTCTACCGACGCCAGCCCGGATTCGGCGGTACGCGCCGCCAAGAAGCTTGTCGAACAGGACAAGGTCGACGTTCTGATCTCGCCGCTTTCGGGGTCGGAAGGCATTGCGATACGAGATTATTCGAAGACCCAGCCGCAGATCACGGTCATTAACGCCGGATCCGGCGCGCTGGAGACGACCTATGTCACTCCGTCGCCCACTTTCTACCGCTTTAACCTGGACGGCGCACAGTGGCAGGCAGGTCTTGGCGACTACATCTACAACGTCAAGCACTACAAGAAGATCGCGACGGTCGGCGAAGACTACTCGTTCGTCTATACGCAGGTGTTCGGCCTCGTGACCGAATTTTGTCAGGCCGGCGGCCAAGTCACCAAGCGATTCTGGGTGCCACTCGGCACCAAGGACTTTGCTTCCGTCATCTCGGCGCTGCCGGACGATGTCGATGCTATTTATCTCGGCCTCGGCGGCGCTGACGCCGTGAACTTCCTCAATCAGTACCAACAGGCCGGCGGCAACGCCAAACTCATCGGCGGCTCGATCATGGTCGACCAGACCGTGCTGTCGTCGAAGGGTAAGGCGAAAGACGCGCTGATCGGCACCGTCGCAGCGAGCGGCATGGCCGACACCGACCCGGAGCCGAAATGGCAAGCGTTCGTGAAAGCCTATCAGCAACACCCGAAAGATGGCTATTTCAAAAATGCTTTCGGCAGTCCGTCACTGCTCGCCATTAACTACTACAACTCGGCCGACGCCGTGTTCAAGGCGCTTGACCAGGTCAGTGGCGATCTCAGCGACAACAACAAGAAATTCCGCTCGGCGCTGCAAAATACCGTGCTCGACGCTCCGAACGGACAAATCAAGCTGGATGAGAATCGCCAGGCGATCGGCACGAATTTCGTCACCGAAGTCGTGAAGGATGACAAGGGCGAACTCGTCGGCAAGGTCGTGAAGGTCGTGCCTAACGTGCAGCAGCGCCTCGGCTTCTCCAAGGAGGTCTTCGACAGGATCGGCCTCCCGGGTCGCGAAATCCCGGAATGCAAGAAGAGCTACTACTAGCTGCGACAACAGACAAAAGCTCTCGGCCGCGTAGTGGCGCGGCCGAGAGTATGTTTATCGGTGGGTCGGCTCGTGCCGGCCCATTATTTTTACGGGCTTAGCCTCTCGGCAATCGCGTTTGCGGCCGGCTTTGGCGATTTTTCGACTTTCAATCGCCGCTTTCAACGTATCATGGGCTTGAGCCCAAGCGCGTTTCTAGCATCGACTCGTAAACCGGAATCCTCGAAGGGCAGCGCGGGTGCCGCGCTGCCCAAATACGTTTCCGCGATCAGCGGCCGTAGGTCGCGGTAAAGCTCGCCTTTGCTTTTGCATGGAAATGCAACTCGAAGCCGACGACCGCGGCTGATACGTTGTGATTCTTGGCGAACTGCAGCTTGTCTTCATCGACCGCATAAACCGTGAAGATGTAGTGATGCGGCTTGTCGCCTTGCGGTGGGCAGGGACCGCCGTAGCCATCAGTGCCGAAATCGGTGCGGCTTTGGATGGCGCCCTTCGGCATGAGCTTCTTTTTCACGTCGCCCGCGCTCTTTGGAATCTCGGTAGTTGACGCCGGGATGTTGAACACCACCCAGTGCCAGAAGCCGCTGCCGGTCGGCGCATCCGGATCGTAGACGGTGATCGCGAAGCTCTTGGTGTCGCTCGGCGCCCCGCTCCACTTCAAGGATGGAGAAATATTGCCGCCCTTGCAGCCGAAGACGTTCGCCACTTG
>Ga0187860_1004460_pt1 | contig 10504 bp, 14 predicted proteins | sample June2016WEW_10_4_FD_132981 | JGI IMG/M metagenome (GOLD analysis project Ga0187860, IMG submission 132981) | Peatland microbial communities from SPRUCE experiment site at the Marcell Experimental Forest, Minnesota, USA - June2016WEW_10_40 | ecosystem: Environmental > Terrestrial > Soil >... | reverse complement strand
GCGAAAATCCGCGGGCCGCGTGTAATGCGGATAGTCGAGCAATCCGCCGGAAACGCAGGTCGAACTCGGCCCGTCGCCGGCCAGTTCCGCCAGTTCGGCAAACGACTCAGTGAACGATTCCTGCCGCGTCGAATTCTGGTTGCCCACCGCGCCCGGGATCAGCCGCGTGACTGTGTCCACAATCACCGCCGCGCCCAGTTCGCCGCCGCTCAGCACATAGTCGCCAATCGAAACTTCGCGATCCGCCAAGTGCTCGCTGATTCGTTCATCTACGCCTTCATAACGTCCGCAGATCAGCACGATCTGGTCAAGCGCCGAGAGTTCCGCTGCCAGCATCTGGTCGAGCCTGCGTCCCTGCGCGGAAAGCAGAATCACCGACTGTTTCGCGCCCGGGTTCAAGCGGAGTTCACGCGACGCCACGTCGCCGAACGACTCCAAACATTCAAAGATCGGTTCCGGCTTCAGGACCATGCCCTCGCCGCCGCCGAAGGGGCGGTCATCCACGGTGCGGTGCTTGTCTTTCGTAAATGCCCGCAGATCGTGAATGCTGATTTCCACCAGGCCCGTTTCCCGCGCCCGGCGGACGATTCCATAATCCAGTGGTCCGCGAAAGAAGTCGGGAAAGATCGTGAGAATGTCGATCTTCATTTGCGGACTAAACCTTTTTCACCGCCGAGACGCAGAGTTCGCCGAGTAAACTATTTAAAGATCAACCACCCGCGCCCTACGAACGACGAACAGCAACGACTAACGACTTCTTCCCTTTTCCTCTTTTGCCAGCGGCGCGTTCACTTCCAGCAAACCTTCGGGCAACTTCATCCGGACTCGCTTCCGCTCCAGATCCAGCTTCTCCAGATACGCCTCGGCGAACGGGATTTCGTAAGGCAGCTTCGCCTTCTGCTCTTTCCCTCGTACCACCAGCAGCGGAGCTTCTCCCGCCCCGAACTGGACGTCTTCAATCTCGCCGATCTCGCGCTGGCCATCGAACACTGTGCAACCGATCAGGTCGCTCAGGTACGTCCAGCCCGGCTCCAACTCGGCGCGTTCACTCCGCGGAATCTGAAGTTCGGCGCCGACCAGCGGCTCGGCATCGGAAATCGTTTCGATGCCCTGAAATTTCAGCACCAGAAAACTCTTATGCGGCCAAAGATCCTCGACCGTCACTTCGCGGCGCTGCCCGTCTTTCACGAGCGCCCATAGCCGCATGTCGTGCCGAAAGCGCTCCGGAACATTGGTGTGCAATTCGACCGCTACTTCTCCGCGGCGTCCCTGTGTCTTGATGACGACCGCCAGGGTAATCCATTCGCCGCTTGCGTCCGGTGCCGCGATTCGATGATCTCCTACACTCGAGATCTTCTATTCTCTTCTATCTCTTCTATTCAATGATCTCGAGCGCGTAGCGCCTGTTCAGCTTCGAGCCCGCCGCGCTGAGCAGGTTGCGCAAGGCGCGGGCAACGCGGCCGGAGCGTCCAATGATTCTGCCCAAATCGGCCTCGGCCACTTCGAGCTCGATGACGGTTTCGTCTCCGTCTTCGTACTCGTCAACAAAAACCTCACCCTTGGCCTCGACGATCGCCTTGGCGATGTACTCAATCATGGCGCGTGGGCTGGCGCTGGGCTCGATCATTGGCTTTGCTCCTGTCTTGCTGGTGGAGCGCCGGGCGTCCCCGCCCGGCTGGACGGGCGAGACGCCCGTCTCTCCATCGTAGGACTCATCCTGAGGTCATGGCTAGGCGACCGAAGCGGCCGCAGCCGGCGCGGGGAGAGCAAGCAGTTTCCTGACCCGGTCCGAACATTGGGCGCCTTTCGAAACCCAGTGCTCAATGCGCTCCCGTTTCAGGTCGAAAGTGGCCGGATTGGTGCGTGGATTGTACGTCCCCACCACTTCCACCGGGCGGCCATTGCGAGCGTGCTCCTTCTCAATCACCACCACGCGGTAATACGGTTGTTTGCGCGCACCAAAGCGCGCCAGTCGGATCATTAACACAGACTTCGGTATCCTTTGCCCGGAAGAGTCCGGCGAAGTAAAGACAAACCATTATTATGCCGGAGCTTAGCCCTTTTCGCAATACTGCGCATCGAGTGGTAGTGGCTTAATTTGAATTTCCACAACGTCCTGCCTGTGGAAATTCTTTAACGAGCTAAATCAAAGGAGATGGAAAATGAAAACGAGAGCGAGTAATTTTGTACTTGACGATACCTTACGGCATCTGTATATTACCATAAGGAACAAAGGAGCGCGTCTCTTGGCAATCAAGTTCATTCACCGAGGCAAGAAGTGGGAAGCGGACACACCGGAAGAAGCGGTGCGGCTGCGGAGAACACTCGAAGAATGGGACGAGGAAGACGCACAGTTGGGAACAGGACCTAACATCGATCAATTCATACGGGCTGAGAGTCCGTGGACACCTGACACTTTCTGGAACTTTGTTCACAGTATTGGGTCACACCAGAAGAAGGCCGTTATCGCACTTATCGAAAACCGACATCTTTGGTCGCATAAGCTGGCCGAGGAGATTGGAATTGATGAAAGTGCGCTTGGCGGCGTCCTTAGTGGTCTCTCTAAGCAACTAAAGCAGTGGGAATTGCGCCCTTCCGATCTGTATCAAGTGCATACTGATTGGAGTGGCGACGAAAGAAAGCGCATGTTCTGGCTGCAACCCGCTTTCAAATTGGCTGCTGAGGAAGTTGGATGGCCTGAGGAAAGGACAAAAGAAGATGCCGCCCCCACCAAAAGTAAACGCAAATAGTGAGAGCCGTTAGAGACGCGAATCTCTGACGGCCCTGAAACCACAACCCGGCAAGCCGGTATCATGGCCTCGCAACCTCGATTATCGGCTTGCCTCACCCTCCCGTCAAGCGGGAATTGAGGAGCCGATATGTACACACTCTCTGCTGAAAAGAAGCTCGCCGTAATCTCCGCACTGGTTGAAGGCAATTCTATTCGCGCAATCAGCCGCATGACTGACGTTGACCGGAACACTATCGCATCCCTACTACTGAGAACTGGTGACCGCTGCGCTGAGATCATGGATGCCACGATGCGGAACCTGCGCTGCCAGTATGTCCAAGCCGATGAAATCTGGTGCTATGTGGGTAAGAAAGACAGGCACATCCACAAAGACGATTCGCCTGAGATGGGCAGCCAATGGGTATTCGTGGCAATGGATGCCGATACCAAGCTGGTGCCTGTGTACACGGTCGGCAAGCGCAACGAGGAAACCACCTGGTATTTCGTCAACGAACTGGCGGAACGCATCTCCACACGAATTCAACTGACCACGGATGGGTACATCTTCTACAACCGCCACGTCGAGGATGCGTTCGGATCGGAGGTGGACTTCGCACAACTGATAAAGCTCTACGGCCAATATGGGCAGCATGACGCGGATGCGAAATACTCCCCATCGCCAATCGTCGAGGTTATATCCAAGGTGCGGGCGGGCGATCCCGATCCCGACCGCATTTGCACGTCGCATATTGAAAGACAGAACTTGACCATGAGAATGCAGATGCGAAGGTTCACGCGCCTGACTAACGCTTTCTCGAAGAAGCTGCGTCACCTGAAAGCCGCTTGCGCTTTGCACTTTTGCCACTACAATTTTGTGCGGGTACACTCATCGCTGAGAATAACGCCTGCAATGGCCGCCGGAATTGCGTCGGAGGTGTGGCCGTTGCTTGCTCTCATTTCTTGAAGTATGGCGGGTACGTTTCCAAATTCTTTTTCTGAAAGTGTGAGCCACGATGAATAATCATTTCCGGACAGTTCACTTTGTGGAATGCGACCGTGGGCATCCCACTGCTCTCCCGCGTCAAAGCCCATTAGGAATATACGAAGGTCTTGACTATCAACATAGGGGAAAGTGGCCTGCAACATTCTTGTGTATAAGCTGCGGGCAATTGTACGCTCGCTCGCAGCGTCATTTTGGCCAGGTTCCGACGATGGACCAAAGTCCACCAGCAGACCTTTGGAAGTTTGACTTTGGATGTGACCAAGAAAGCTGCGAAAAGACATATACCATATACACTGGGTACGGGCTAGGAACTCCTGAAATAGAAGTAAAGAGCCTCGTGCTCCATAGACTCTCCACAATTCAATGCAGCGCCGGACACTCCTTTGCAGCGAACGATAAGACGTTCCACGGTGCAGAGCGCTTTCCATGGTAGCCTCTGCGTGCGTATCTGTCTTAACTCCATGAAAAGACATGTAAATATAGTACTTGACATGACTCCCCAAGTTTAAACCACAACATATTGTGGTTTCACCGCTCTGAGTAGTGTACTAATCTATAAACATTTGAGAGGAGACCACAAAATGAAGTCGGTTATTCTCGCAACAGTGTTCCTCTTGGCAGGTTTCATCCTTGGCGCTTTCTTGCATCCGACAACCGCCCGCGCCACTGGTCTTTCTTTGGGGAACGTACAGAAAGTGCATGTCAGTGGAGGCGGTTCCTCTGTTTATGGAACTTTAGGAGATACGACCGTGATTGGTATTTCCTGTGTTCCCGACGAAGGCGCAGCGGCCTGTTATGTACTAACGAAGTAAGGGCAATCCTCATGCCACTCTCGCAACGAGAAGAGAGCAGATTCAGCCACTACCCATCGAGTGGTAGTGGGCTACTTTGAAGTTGTCCTTGGCCAAAATCGACGGAGTACATAAACCGCACCTGATATGCCCAAGGTTCCTGCCAAGAGGAACCCGCCGCCGATCACCAATAATTCACCAGGAACGATGTCTAGCGGCTTAGATAAATGGGCGCTCCCGACGATTATGGCAATAAAACTCGCAAGCCATAACGTAGCTCCGAACAGAGACGAACCTAGGAGCACTAGAGCACGTTTGCCGATTGATTTCACCTATGCCGCTCTTTCCGCCCTCCGCTGCTCGTAGGCTTCCCAGAGGGCAACCAAATCCTCTACGCTCCACAGCCAGTATGCCACGATAGCCAGTTGGATCAAAAATTCAAGGTAGCCCACTACCTATCGAGTGGGTGACGTCAAGCTTTTTTGCGGATTCCATGAGCCGCAGAGTGCGCGAAAGAAAGTCCGTGAAGCATAACCGCCGGTCAGATGGCGCGTCTTGTGATCCTCCGGTCTGGACCGGTATAGTGAAGAGGTATCGAGGCAATCATGGAAACGAAAATCATGGAAACGAAGATCCCGGAAGCGAACGCATTTGTGTCTCTGCTGGACGAACGCATTCATCCGTACGACTTGCTCTGTCATCCCTTTTACAAAGCCTGGTCAGCAGGCGAGCTAACCCACGACGATCTGCGCGAATATGCCGAGGATTACTACTCTCAGGTGGAGGCGTTCCCGGGCTATCTGGCGCAGCTTGGTATTCGCCTTGAAGAAGGCGAACTACGCCACGCCGTTCTCGCCAACATGACTGATGAGAAGGGCGGCGAAGATTCTTTCGGCGAGCCGGAACGTTCGCACTCCGAACTGTGGCTCGACTTTGTGGAAGGCATGGGCGGACGCCGCATTCCGAAACGGCGGCCGGTTGGGGCAGTTCGCAAGCTCATCTCCTGGTTCCACCGTATCTCGAGCGAAGGCACTCCGGAAGAAGCGCTGGCGGCTTTCTATACCTACGAATCGCAGGTGCCGCGCCTGGCGCAGGAGAAAAATCGCATCCTGCGTGAACTGTACGGCGTCGATGAGAAGACGCGCGGCTATTTCACTTTACACGCCACCGCCGACGTGCAACACGCGCAGGTGTGGCGCACACAGCTCGAGAAGCGGATCGAGGCCAATCCAGAGACTGCCAAAAAAGCATTGGCAGCCGCCGAGACTACGGCCAAAGCTTTGTGGGCCGTGCTGGACGGTTTCGAAGCGCGGCGGACGGAACGGACGGCGGCCTTAGCGTCAAGTCGGAATTAGCCTGTTAAGCCGCGCGCCACGCTATATGCGGGCATTCAGCGAGCGACCGCCTTCTGCAGAGCAGACCGCAGTTCGTCATACGAGAGTACACCCGGATGATACATCGCCACTTGCCCGGCGCGATTCAGGACGACCAGAGTCGGCGTCGTGCTCGCCCCGTAAGCATTGAAATTCTGTTTGCTCAACGGCACAGGCATGTCCTGCAGGCTGCCGTAGTATCGTGCGCGGACCCCTTCGATATACGTCCGCTCCTGTTCGGGCGCGGCATCGGCTCCTTGCGCCGCATAGCCGTAAAGTTGAGTCGGCCCGATGACGACCAGGCCCTCCGGAGCGAACTCCTGGCGCAAGCGGGCTATGACGGGAACTTCGGCTTTGCAGTCCACACACCAATGCGCCCAGAAGAACAGGAGAACTGGCGACCCTTTCAGTGACGCCAGAACGGGCGGCTTCGGTCCCAGATACTGGGTTGCTTGCAAGGGCGGCGCGGGTTGGCCGACCAGAGCGAGCAGGTTGAGGTTCTTCTGGAGCCGCGCTCGAATGGATGTGTTTCTATAGCGCGTTAAAGCTGAGCGCAGCAGGCTGACCGCTTGCGCGTGCTGTCCTTTCTCCGCCATTTCCTGGGCGAGAACTTCGTACGCGGCGCCGAGGGCGGTGGGCAGATGAGGTTCGGTGTCGAGTTTGCGCTTGGTCGCCGCCAGTTGCTGCCCCGAGAGCCGGCGCGTCTCGGTGGCGTAGGCATCAGCTTGGTCCCAGCGCTTCGTCGAGGCCGCTTCGCGCGCCATCCACGACAGGGCTTCGAGGTACTCCGGAGTGACGCCATGTTGACCCTTATAGGTGCGAAGTTCCGACTCGGCCGCGGAAAAAGAGTTCTGTGACAATTGGGCGCGAACGTCTCCGACCAGGTCGGCCTGAGCGGACAAGGGAGCGCATAAGGGAGCACAGAGAAGAATCCCGGCGACGCTGAGGCTCCACTTTCCCATTCGAATACGCATCGCTTGATGATGAATGAGGCTCTGGGAAGTTGCAAATGGGACGCTCAGGCAGCGATGCTGTATCGGCTATCAGAATCGGCCAGGATGCCCATCATTTCGTGGAAGGTTGCAATCTCGAAGTTCAGAATTGAGCGGTTACGCACCAGCCCTTCCACGACCGAGCTCGAGGGACTAAACAGCTTGAATTGAATATCGTGTTCGCGTGCCCAACCTTCGAGAAAGGCGAGCATCCCGAGACCTCCGCCGCCAATTGCTTCTACTTCGGAAAGATCCAGAGCAATGATGCGGGAGGCGACCTGCGCCTGCACAACATCGCGAAGCTTGAAAACCGAGTCACTACGGATGATTCGGCCTTTGCACTCAACGACTGCCAGGTCACTCAGGTTATCGACGTGTATAGCCAGCATGGAATCCTCCAGAGCTGATTTAGTGGTGTGGGCTTCAGTTTGCCGAGCGGAAGTTAGTCGCGAAGGACGAAATTTAGAAGTGAGCTGTGAACTTGCAACCCGCCCCCGCCATAGTCAACGAAACCTGACCTCCTGAACCTGTTCATGAAAAAACTGACTCGCGATCGAGTCGTGCCTATCATCTCGGCCAGGGTCTCCTGGCTGATCTTGGGGATTACAGCCTTGGGGACGCCTTCCTTGCCGGAGCGAGCCAGCAATAGCAGAGCCCGAGCTAATCTCTTTTCGCTGGAATTGAAGAGATGGTCAGCTAAATCCTCTTCGTATCGGATGTTCCGTGCCAGCAGACTAGCCACGAACATGTCGGAAAATTCGTGTTCCCGATGAAGCGCTTCCATCATGGCTTTCTTGTCGATGCATAGAAGTTCGCAGTCCGTCATGGCGGTTGCAGACTTCATGCGTAGCCTTCCGACGAGGCAATCTTCTCCGAAAAACTCTCCCTGGCTCAATATGCCCAGCGTTGCTTCCTTGCCAGTCTTGGATAGGACCGTAAGTCGAACCTTGCCTTCCTGGATGTAGAAGATCGAGTCAGCCGCGTCTCCCTGGGTGAAGACTGTTTGTTTCTCGGGAAAAACCACGACCTTCCGACCCACTCCGGTAGCGGCAAGGGATTTTGCCGGGTCGAGGTTGGGCCTTCTCTTGGCCAACGTGATGGGTAGCGGCATCGCGCGCCTTCCACAATCAGCCACCGCCAGATTATTCAGGGTTTCGACATGTAGGGCCATCATGAAGTCCTCCAGACTGATTCGGTTATTGCCTAAGGCAAGAACCCTGCCAAAAGGCAATGAGCCTTATTTTCAGTTGGATACAAAAGAATGTAGGATTGAAATCGAGAATTTTCGGGCGTGTCAGGGAAATGTGTACCCGGACCGATTACCTCTGTAAGCACAGAATCTTCTAGCCATTTGCACCTAAATATGTACAATTTAGGTGCGTTTGATCTTTGCGGTCGTCAGCAGTACCCTGCTCTGCAGCGTGACCTGTCTGCACTATCCTGCGAGTTCCGGCGCACATTTCAACACCAAAGGAACACAGTAACATCATGGAAACAGGGACAGTAAAGTGGTTTAACGATGCCAAGGGCTATGGATTTATCAGCCGCCAGAATGGCGAGGACGTTTTCGTTCACTTCTCCGCCATCCAGGCAAGCGGTTTTCGCAGCCTGCAGGAAGGTCAACAAGTTCAGTTCGACGTGGTAAAAGGCCCCAAGGGCTGGCAGGCAGAGAACGTCAAGGGCGTCTAGGCCACCAACCAAAATTCGGAAAAGGAAGGGCGGCCCGCAAAGGTCGCTTTTCTTTTTGGTGGTCAGATTGGATAACTGCGCTGGATTACTGCCACGGAGAAAGGAGAAAACTTTCCCCACGACCTCACGCCGCCTGCTCCGCTTCGGCGACGGTTCCGTAAAAATGAAAGAAGTTTTCCACCCGCGTGACTTCCAGCGCTTGGTGGATCCGCTGATTCACGCCCACCAACCCGAGGCTGCGTCCATCTTTTTGTCGAGTGACATAGGCCCCGACTAGCGCCCCAATTCCCGCAGAATCCACCAATGGGACATCCGTGAAGTCCAGAATGAGCGCTCGCGAGTTGTCGGCACGCAACTTGGATTGAAAGCCGAATAGGTTGGAAAGCGTCAGTGGTCCCGCAAGACGGAGAATGCGGATTCCCTCCCGCGACCCGGGAAGATCTTCGATGTGCAACGGCTGCTCAGGCATGCGACAAATGTTAATCGGTGAATGACGTGGGGAATGTTAACACAGTAAGAGACTCTGCATATCGACCGCTAGCCGCGCTTGAAAGGTTGCGTCTGGCTCACCATGAGGAGCGCGGTCTGTGCCAGACGCTCCAGAACCGCGAGATCGCCCTCGTCAAAAGCAAAGGACTGCGGGGAGAAAACCTCCACCAATCCGACGACCTCACGCTCGTATCGGATGGGTGCGGCTACTATCGAGCGAATGCCGAGTCGCCGGCAGATCGCGGCGTCGATGCGGGAATCGGTCTCGGCGTCGTCGCAACGCAGGGCTTTTCCTGTACGTATGCACCCCCCGGAAAAACCCGAGTTGACATCTACATGGGTTCCGAGGGGTGGGCCGCCGATTCCGACGCTGGCCCGGCACATCATCGGACCTCTGTCGACGAGCGCGATGGCGGCGCCACTGCCGCGTAGGAGCGTCCGCGCGCGTTCGCTGATTACCCGCAGCGCAGTATTCAGATCCGACCCAAGCGAGTTGAACTCGTACTGAATTGAGGTCGAAACAGGTGCTCGACCATGGATCTCTGCTGTGGAAGCTTCCGCTTCCAAGTTAATGGATCGCGGCTCACAAGTTCCATTGCCTAGAGACTTGCTGCCCCGGCCCGGCCCAGGCACTCGGTCCAAGGTAAGCTTCGGTGCCTTGCGACCGGGAGCTGTGTCATTGAGTACCAGCCACTCATCGAGGCGCTGGCGGGCCCCCTCGGGGAGTTCGGAAAATCGCACCCCGGCGCGACCCAGAGCATCTGCCCATGCGATATAGCCCGTCGTCTCCAGGTGGGTGTCCGAATCCGGCAGATCGAGGCGGAGCTGAACCTGGCCGCCGGTTTCCAGGGGGACGGCCGTTTGCATTGAGAGGCCCTGCTCGCTGAGGTCCAGAATCATGCCGCCGGTGACGCCATCGAAACTGGCAAAGACCGGCCCATGCACCTTATGCCGCAGGCAACTACGTCTGTCTGTAATCATCTTTCAGCCCCCACCCCGCCGCTTTCTCGCCCCATCAACACACGGAATCATCAGCCCGAAGGAAACGATGCCGTGCCGGCCTTAATCCGCTGCTGCGGAGAGTCTGCGGCGATTGTGCTGTTCAGATGATCGGAGCAAAGACGTATAAAAGGAAGTGCATGACCGGATTCTCCGCACTTCCAGCAACTATCGTCGCCGACTAGCCATGAACCTCAAGAAGTTTGGGCTCCCAGACACCGTGATCCAAGCGATCCTTTGCCAGGAGAATGTCTCGACGACGCAGAAGTTCTACATCCAAACTGCCCATCAAGACGTGAAGGACGCCATGCAACTGCTTGAGCGGAGAATCCAAAGTGCAGCATGTGCAGCAGGGTTGGTGAACTGATCGCTAAGTGCTTGAAAGAATGGAGCCGACGATCGGACTTGAACCGATGACCTGCCGATTACGAATCGGC
>Ga0187860_1004452_pt1 | contig 10511 bp, 11 predicted proteins | sample June2016WEW_10_4_FD_132981 | JGI IMG/M metagenome (GOLD analysis project Ga0187860, IMG submission 132981) | Peatland microbial communities from SPRUCE experiment site at the Marcell Experimental Forest, Minnesota, USA - June2016WEW_10_40 | ecosystem: Environmental > Terrestrial > Soil >... | reverse complement strand
GGAGCCGGGCGGCGGGTGCAATGTGGAGCGCAGCCGGATGAGGCGAGCAATACATTGACGCGACGACCGGCGACACACAATCCCGCCACCGATTCACGCGCACGGCTTCAAAGCGGATGCGTCACGATGTTTTCCGGGCATTTGACGGGACACTGCCCGGCAACTTCCCGGCTGTTGCCCGGATGCTACCCGGACATTTCAGCGAATAAACCGCCGGACAGACGCCAGCATTGTCACCGGCTGTCCGGCGGATAACACGGCGGATGGCCGCCGGGAATGCGGCGTCATTGCCGCCGGAAATCCGCCGGAGAATCGGCGGATACAGAATCCTTCGCATGGCGAAGGGGTTCAGCTTCTCATGCTCAATAGTAATAATTCTACGCCAATTTGCCATCAAATCTGGCACGTCATTTTGTGCAATGATTGCACCATCGCCCGCGCCGGTTCGGATAAATTCTGGTTCAAATGAATGGTGAAAATTACCAAACACTGGCGGGCGAAGGCGGCTTCATTGACCAAAAGCAATTGCTGGCACGGCTGCCAATCAGCCGCCGCACGTTGTTCAACTGGCGCACGTCCGGCAAAATTCCCTGCGTGCGGCTGGGCGGGCGTCGCATCCTGTTTCACTGGCCAAGCGTCGAGGCCGCACTGCTGCGTTACCAGCATCCGCCGGTATGATAATTCCCCTGATTGACACTTTGTCCGAATAACGCAATCTGTCCGCGACGTTTTTCGATTTGAAACCGAGATGATTCAATACCATGAGGGCCAATGAAAATAAACCCGGCGGCGAAGTGATCCTGTATCAGACAGAGGATTTGCAAACGCGCGTGCAAGTGCGGCTGGACGGCCAGATATTCGAGGTCAACCAATCGCTCCAGGTGGACGCGCACTTGCGTCAGGCTCCAGCCGCAAGCGTCGCGCAACTCCCGGCGGCTAAAGGTGGCAGCTTTCGCGCTGCGCTCTTTGCGCTTTTTTTTCACGAGCTCGCGGATGTGCGCGAGCAAGCGGCGCGTCTGCGGCGGCAGTTCATCGAGCGAACGACCGAGCATTTCCGGCGCGAGTTCGTTCGTCAGCGCGATGTCATCGAGCGTGACTTCGATGAAGTGTTGTCCGCTTGGAAGCGTTCGCGTTTCCCTTTGGTGCTGGTGCAAGAGCGCGATGGCGTCAATGAGCGTCAGATATTTTTCGTGGTCGCGCCGGTTGCGCGTGCGCGCCGTGGCAAAGGTCAATGCCGGCGCGAACGGATTGACGACGTGGAGCGGTTGCAGCAACCGCTGCGCGTTGCGCAAGTTCTTCAAGAGGTCTTTGCGTTCCTCGTGCGCCACCAGGCCCGCCAGCGTGCGGCGCTCGCGCTGCATCCGGTGGATGCGGCCGGTCTGCTCGGCGCTCTCGTCCACCGCCAGCGTCAGACAACGGTTTTGCAACTCCTCGTCCAGGTCAATGGCCGTGGTCGTCAAAAAAATCATCACCGGCCCTTCAACGTGATATTCCTGCGTCACCATCTTGCCCGTCTGCGGGTCTTTGCCGGTGCTGGCGATGGTGAGTTCACCTTCTGACTGCAGCAGCTTCAACGCGTAGCTGGCGCGCTCGGCTCCGGCTTCCTCGACCACGGCGAGGATTTTGTGTTTAAGGCTCGTCTCGCCCAGGTAGTAAAGCGATTGGCCGGTCATCGCCGAGTATTTGACGCGCTCCTCCTCCGGGAAGAACGACAGCACCGCGTCCATGAGCGTGGTCTTGCCCGCTGCGCTGGCGGATTGGATGATGATGGCCAGCGGTCTTTCGAGCTTGCGGCTCACGCCGGCCAGATACGCAACGAGCGTGTTGCTCTCCTCGCCGATGATGCCGGCCTGGTGGAACGCCTCGCGCAAACGCCCGATGAGATTCGGCTCGCGCAACCACTTCAACGCCGCTTCGCGTTCCTCCGGCGTCAGCGTGACAACCGCCGCGGCGTTCTCGGCTGGCTTCGCCAGTTCGGCTTGTGCCTGTTCGACGGCGAGCAGCAGGCGCGCAACGTCGCGTTTCAGCAAGTCCGCCGTCAGTCCGGTTTCCTCGGCGGCGCGTTCGATGAAGCGGCGGCGTTCCATGTCCCGGCACAGATCAACCTGGTCGAGGTGGAACCTCTCGCCGTGACGCAAGCGCAACGCGACTTTCAGCGCGTCGGTCCCGAGTGTTTTTTCCAAACCGCTCACGCGATATTCGCGCCCGTCCAACTCCAAGAACCAAGCGTCACCGCGTTGCTCAAGCGTTGGCGTGGCCGACGCTGGTGCTGGCGGCGGTTTTTCTTCTTTAGCCGCGTCCGGTTTTAAGCTGCTAACAGAAGCAGCTAAAGAAGAAGGAGCGGGCGCGTTTTTCTCCACGGTTGGCTGTGGCGGCGGCGCTGGTGGCCGTGCGCCTGCACCTTGCCAGGCGGCCGAGTTCAACAAGAGCGCCAGCGATTTGTCGGCGGGCGTCACCTTGCAGGCGTATTCGTTGGCGTCCATGCCGTGCGGGAACTTCACCCGGAACACTTCCACGCCATGCGCCCGGAACCGCTCCGCGTCGCGCTGCGCCGCCCGTTCACCGGCATCGTCGGCGTCGTAAGCGATCCGGACACGCTGAACTTTTTTCAACGCTTCCCAAAGTTCATCGGTAAAACCTTCCGTGCCGAACAAGCACGTCACATTGCGAAAACCGTTTGCCCAAAACGTCAGCGCGTCGAACACCGCTTCGCACAAGATGATTTCCGGCTGGTTCAAACATTCCCGGTTAAAAAGCCCGCGATGCGGGCCGGGCGGGTAAAGGTGTTTCAAGTCGCCCTTCTGCGCCCGCCGGCCGTAAAAGCTCACGACCTGGCCGGCTTCGTCCTGCAACGGCACGACGATGCAGCCGTTAAAATGTTCGTGGCCGCTGTCGCGCCACAAGCCAAGCTGCGTCAGCCGTGAACGCAACGCTTCGCCCGCCTCGCGATTCTTCTCCGGCAACCGCAAGCCCAATGAGCGGTCGGCAAAACCGATTTGAAAGCGGGCGATGAGTTCTTCGCTGTCGAGTCCGCGACCGGCGAGATACGCGCGTGCCGGCGCCGACAGCTTCAACCGTTCGTGATAGTAGCCCGTCACCTGGCGGAACAGCGCCGCATCGTCCGCTGCTGGATCCAACGGACACGGCAAACGTGGCACGGTGGATTGCTTTTGCATCGGCTGCGCCGTGAACACGGCGTTGCTGCCCTGCCGCAACAACTCGAAGGCGTGCCGGAACGAAACACCGTCATGGTGCTGCACGAACTGGATGGCGTTGTCCGGCGTGACGATGAAGTTCGGTTTGTCGCGGTCGGCGTGGAACGGGCAGCGCCCGATGAAGTCTTTCGAGCCGTGCTTCTTCAGCTCGATGCCCCGGCTCTGGACCAGCGCCACCAGATCGGTCTGGCGCTTGGCCTGGTCGAGATCGGTTTCAGGAATGCGCCAGGGCATGGGCAAGGGGTTGTTCCATTGCATGGCGTGCGGCAAGGCGGGCATCCGGTGCAAGTGGTCGTTGTGCGCGGTTTATTCATTAGCTGATAGACTCGAATTTCTTTTTCAACGTCACCCGCAAGGATTCAATTGCCGAATGGATGCGCTCGTAAATCGAATCAGCATCTTGCCCCGCCAGTGCGGGCGGCCACTCGTTCGCAAACCGTTCAAGCTCTGAAAACGTGAGCGCCATTGCTTCCGCTGCCTGCCTCTTTGCATCCGCCGTTTCCATCAGCCGACCGACTTCGATTTCGTTTTGCCGCGCCAGCTTCTTTTTGGTTTCGCGCAGGATGCCAAGCCGTTCCTGTGCTATGTCTCGGCGTAAATCCGGTGGCGCGCTGCCGATGCGTCCCTTTTGTGCGAGATAAACAGTCCAGCCGGTGAGATCACTGAGCGCAGGTGCGTCCGGCTTCTTGATGTATGCAGCTATCAGTTGCCGGGACACTCCAAGGGATTTGGCCAGGCTTGATTGAGTGGTTTTTTTGGTTTTATTTGGCTTCATGGTATGTAAAATAATTGTTTTTGGTTAATTTTAAGGAGCATCGGGACTGTCTAGACCGCTAGCCTTTTATATTTTTCAATTAGAAGGTATCCAACATGGGGGGGGGTCTATACCCGTTGTCTTGCCCCTTGGTTGCCCCGCCATGACCACGCAAGTTAAGAAAGCAGACTTCCATGCTGGTTCGTCCTTGGTGCGCTGCACGGGCTGGCGCGCGGTTGTCTGCGCAGGACAAAGGCAGCCGGGTCTTGCGCGAGTATGTTGTGAATTGAGTTATCATCGCTTTGGCTTTAATGCGAATTGGCTGTGCAGGTGCAGGTGCAATATCTAAGGGATATTGCACTTGCACTACTGCCAGTGCAGAAAGTGCAATTTGCACTTCTTGCACTTCTTGCACTACTTGACTTTGACGCAATTCCATTTGTTGTTACCTTTCGACTGAGTCACGCGCTTGGTGACAACGAGCGTTTTCTTCAGGCTGTAAAACGTCCGGTGTTTGATTCCGTGTTCATCCTCGGCCAGTTTTTTCCATTCGGTGGTTGTCAGGGATTTGTCACCGAGCGCGTCGAGTAAATTTTCTTCCGTAAAGGTGCGTCCACGACCGCCAGCTTTTTTCAACCGGGTCGGGTCGAGTTCATCGGCAATTTCAAACAGCGGAAAATTCCAACGCACGGCGAACGGTTCAACAGGCGCAAAGTTGCGAAGTATCGGTTCAACAACAAATGCGTCCTCATCCTCGTGCTTTGTAAAAACCAAAATACTGTCGGGGTCGCGGGCAAAAACCCCACTGCCGCTGATTCGGTCAATAGCTTCCTTGCCTGCCGCGTTTCCTTTGGCGAAGTGCGCGGCAAAAGCAACAGCCGCGCCGGTTATCGTCGCCATTTTTTCAAGTGAGTTCAAAAGCAACGCGACGTTGCCAGCGGAATTTTCATCCGTGTTGCCATAAAGTTTGTAAATAGGGTCGAGGATAATCAGCGAAAAGTTTTCCGACCGTGCGCGTTCGATGATTTTTGGAATGAGTTGCCGGAAGTCGGCAGCATGGCCGCGCAGATTCCAAAGTTGAATCATGCCGGGCTTTATCTTGACGCCTTTGGCACGAGCGACGCCGACAATGCGGCGTTGCCATGCGTGCGGTTGAATCTCAAAATTCACGAATAGAACTTTGCCCTGCGCCGTCCGGCGTCCAAGCCAGTCTGCGCCGGTCGCAATGGAGATTGCCAGGTCTAGCAGCGTCCATGTTTTGAATGATTTTGAAGTGCCGCCCAAAACCAGCTTGCTGCCAGCGTGCAAAATTCCGGCAATCAATTCCGGCGGCGCGTCAATCGGATCCGCTAGAAAATCGGCGGCGTCAATCAGGTCAGGCAAAACATCATCTCCATTCTGCGCACTGCCGCTCGCGCCACTTTGGTTGTTTAACAATTCGAGATATTGCTTGTGCTCGTCGGCAAGCGCGCGTTTCAGTTCGGCGCTGCTTAGTCCGTCCAATTGCGGATCGCTAGACGTTTTTGGACGCGGCGGAACTGGCGGTCGCGGCGGCGGAAATGATTTGGGCTGCGTCATACGGATAGCCACATTCCGCGCAATGTCTCGCGCTCCAACTCCTCGGTTTTCTTTAGGGTCTGCCATTCATGCTCATTGATATGCTGCACGATGGACTGCCGCACCAGGTCGCGGATCTCAGATGGTGGCATGGTGTCCAACTCGACACACTCGCCGCCCGTCCACTTTGCCGCCCGTGTGTCGCTCCTCTTGACTGGTCGCGTCGGCAGTTTCAGGCGGCGAATTTGTTCCTTGGTAACGGCGATCCGCTTAAATTGAACGTCCACCTTGAAGTCGTCACGGAACGCTTTGACCATGCTTTCGCCGGCCGCAATGCCGGATGGGTCAAAATCCCCACAGTGGTAAATGATGGCGGTTTTGCCGGCGTCGGTCGCGGCGCGAAAGGTATTGGCCGCGTTATAGAGACTGGACAAGGACGCGAAACCGCGCGCCACGAAAACAGGCACGCCAAAGCTGTTAGCAGTAGGTGCGATAATTCCCGCGCAGGCATCTTTCTCAACCCAAATTTCAAGATAAATTCGCTGAGTGCCCCAAAGATTTCGGCGGTAAGTATTGACAGTATTTTCCAGCGCATCCGCAACGCTGTCGAATGTCGCATCCTGAATATGCCAGCGGGTCGAATCCGCAAAAGAATCCCAAGCAACATCACCAGACCGCCGCCATTTCGACAAATGTGAACCAAGGACTCGGTAAGCTTGCTCGCTCTTTTCGATTACGCGCAAACCCACTAATCGGTAGAACAAATGCCGAATGGTGATCTGGCCGTCCTCCGCATTCAAGATGCCGTGGATGGACTCAAGGAGAGAATCCATCTGCGTTCCAGACCGGCGAACCCGTTTTATTAGGCTAGCCCCATAGTGGCGACGGCGTGTAGAATTTTCAAGGGGCACATGCCGCCCCTTTCAAAATCCGGCGCGTGGCCGAATTGAACTGCCGGAAGAAAGCGCGGTCGCCGCGAGATAAAATCTTTTCGGCGCGGCGGATGCCGGACATCGAAACGCCCTTTGGTTTGCGGGGACGATTTTTCACGGAGTCCCCCGCGTAATTGCGACTTGGTGCCGGGCGAGCCACTTATCTAAGTCTGCGCGGCGGATGCGTATAACTTTCGCGGTGACGCGAATAAACGGAAGTCCACGCCGCATTCGCCAGTCACGAACGGTGCGGGGTTCGACGGTAAGTAAAGCCGCTGCCGTTTCGTCGGTTAAAATTTGGCAGGCGGATGTTTGTCCGTCGGTTGCTGATGATGTCGCAATCATGCAAGCATAACTGCGCAATGCGTGCCAACCTCTGCGTTACAAAAGAACGGAGTTATGTTACGCAGTCAATTTCATCCGTTTTGCAGCCTGTTTGAGCTGGCCTTGTGTGAATTTTGATTCCTTTGAAATTTCCGGCCACGGGGAAAGTAGCGGCTCGCCATTCACGACGATGCCGCAATCACAGTATTTGAGAATCCAATGCCACGGCCCTGCGGGGTCGTTGTTGACTTTATCCACGGCCAAAAGTAGTTCCAAAATAAAGAGCCTGTGATTTTTGAAGATAGGATCAAGACGTGAATCAAGGTCGGTGATGGATGAAAGGAGCGGAGTCGTATAACTTTCAAGCATTATTCCAAGGAGTTTGTCGTGAATTTTTCCGCGCCAAGCTTTCCTGACATTTTCAACGGCAAGGGCAATCTCAAGCGCAAATCGTTTATGGTAAAAAAAAGGTTTGGTTGAATCATGGCGTTGAACTAAACAGACGCAGGTGATCATCAAGCTGTGAATTGTATCCGCATCAAAAATTTCTTCGCCTATTTCGGGTCGCCAGCGTCTCACAACTTTTTGAACGGGGGTTGCGTAGTATCCCAAAGGCGTGAGCGGGTCCATCCACACACGAGGCTTGCGCGGGTTCAACCGCTTTTTCGTTTTGGGTTGGTTTCCAACGGGCGACGGCAACGCCCTCGCACTGCGACTGCGTTGGTGAATCCGGCAATGCGTCGCGCCGCGCGATATTGTCACGCCACAAGCGGCGCAAGTATTTCGTGCTCTGGCACGCTCTTGAAAAAATGTCTTTGCTTCGCTCAATTCGGCGGCGCGGGCATCGTTGCCCTCCCTGCGTGCCGTGATGATTTGCCTCACACAATCGTCCTCGGCGCGAGCGTGTTCTTCGCGGGTTGTTACCTTGTATTTTATACCCGCAACGGCTTTTGCTTGGTTTGTTTTCATGGCGTCAATTTTCTGTGAATTTCCAACGGAGCAAATTTTCCGTGCGGCCTTGCTCGTAACCAATGCTGGCGGGATTGCGAAACATGAATCCTTCGCAACCGATTTTCACCAACGGCATGGCAAATTCCCAAAGGTGTTTTTCATCGGCGCGCAATTTCGCGCCCGGCCCGGCCATGCGGATTTTCTGAATCTCGACGGCAACCGCGCACGCGGATTTTTTCACGGCGCGGCTGGCCTCGTCCATGCGCTGCCGCCAGGTGCCAGGAACTTCCGGCGCGTCGAAAACCGAAAACCGGAGCGGCGTCGCCGTGATCGGGCTGGCTTTATCAAACCATTTTCCGCCAAGTCTCACGGCATTGCTGGCAACCGCGAACGATGCCTTGCCGCGCTTCCCGTCACGCCCGCAATTGATTTCACCGTCGAGGTGCATTGCCGGAAGTCCGCGCACAAACCATTTCGGCGCGGCGATGATGTTACCGGAGCGCGTCCAAAACTTCCGCCCGTCAAAATATGCCCGGCAACCGTTCCATTTTTCCGACGCAAGCCAGCCGTCAATTGCAACTTGCCCGCGCCAATCCACGGCTAAAGTCATTTGGGATTCGTCAATCATGCGGCCTTTGCTTTGGGTAAAGTTATGATGTTGGCGGGTTGCGTCGGCGTGACGGCAAACCATGTTTTCGCATCGTCCGCCGTCACCAGTTCGCGGTAGTGGCCGAAAATCATGCCGGGTGAATTGCCAGCTTCAAGCGCAACCTGCGCGACGTTTTGAGTTTCGGCGACGCGGTAGGAAATAAATGAGTGCCGCAAGGCGTTATGTTTCCACGGCACGGCGGCGAGCGCGGCAATTTTCTTTTTTCGGTTGGCTTTGACTTTGGTTGCGGCGGCGGTGTCGCGTTGGACTTCATGGAAATAGGCGCGGGTATGCCGAAAGATTTTGCCGGATTTCTTCGCGGCGTCTTTCAACCATGCGGCAAGGTTCGGCAGTATCGGCACAATGCGGCGGCTGGCGGTCTTGGCGTTGGCGGCGGTAATCTCAATGTGTCCGCGTCCAAGTTTCACGTTTTGCCAGTCGAGCCGCATGACTTCGGCGGAGCGCAAACCGGCGAATGCCTGAATCGCCAAAACGGGTTTGAAACTGTTCGGCGCGGCAGCGAGCAGCCGGGCAAGTTCATCCGGCGTGAAAATGTCAATCGCCTTGGTGTCCTTCGTTTTGATTTTTTCGGTTGCCGTCACCGGGTTTTCGCCTCTGGCGATATAACCACGCGCCTCGGCAAACTTGAAAAGTGCGCTGGCGGTTTGCCGGATGTTGCGGATGGTTCGCGGCGCGGCGTCCGTGCCGTCGAGCCATGCCTGCACGTCGGCGGTTGTCACGGTGTCCACGTTCACGGAAAACTTTGTTGCCAGTTTCGCCAGCCGGTTTTTCAAATCCTCGACGTAACGCGCGCTGGCCTTGTGTTTCGTTTTCAGTTCAACCAATTCGTTGGCAACCTGGCGGACTGTGCGTGGCGGGCGTTCGGTAGGATTGCGCCGGATGAAGTCTCGCGCCGCCTCGACGACCTTGTCTGTGCCTAAAATCTTCACGGCCTCGATGTAGTGCGCGACAATGAGTTCAAGCGGCATGTCCAGTCCAGCGTCGCGCAACAACTCGACGGAACGGCCAAAGCTGGCGGCGTCCGTGCTGCGAAAGTTCGCGGCGGTGCTTTCGCCGCTGGAAATTAACCGGCCAATGCGTTGTGCCTCGTCTTTGGCGGCGGCAAAATCGCTGAAGCTCTGCAAGCGGCGGCGTCCGCTGATATAGTTTGCCACTTCCCAGATCGTCCGCTTGCCGCCTGTGACGATGGGGCGGGTGCGCTTGTAAATCTTGATGACAACGGAGCCGACTTTCACCGTGGCCGGCTTTTTTGTTCGCTTACTCGTTTTTTCCTTCATGCGAATAATGTAGGCATAGTGTAGGCAAATGTAAAGATGCGTCTTGCAATTAAATAAAGAAACTCACTTTAACCCTTTGTTTGCAAGGTGTTTGTGAGGAAAGAAGTTGGCGACCCTACCGGGAATCGAACCCGGGCTCCCACCGTGAAAGGGTGGTGTCCTAACCGCTAGACCATAGGGTCATCAGAGCGCGCTAATATAGTCATCGCCCACCCCCTGTCACGCAAATTCACTAAAAACAGACGGCCTCCACAGTCCCAAATTCAAGTTTGCTTCAGCCGGTTTTTTCCAATAACCTGCATTGATTCTGAAATGAAAATTTTTATTGATGGCAGGTATTACGACGAACGCAACGCGAAGATCTCGGTCTTCGATCACGGTCTGCTTTACGGTGACGGGATTTTTGAGGGCATTCGCGCCTATCACGGCCGCGTGTTCAAACTCAAGGAGCACATTGACCGGCTGTTTTATTCGGCCAAGGCAATCCTGCTGAAAATCCCGATGTCGTCCGCGCAAATCACGCGCGCAGTTGTCGAGGTGTGCCGGGAAAACAAAATCCGCGACGGCTATATCCGGCTGGTGGTGACGCGCGGCATGGGCACGCTCGGTTTGAACCCGAAGAGTTGCAAACGTCCGTCGGTTATCATCATCGCCGACAAAATCCAGCTTTACCCGCCGGGAGTTTACCAGCGCGGCCTGGACATCATCACCGTGCCGACGACGCGCAATTTGCACAGCGCGCTCAACCCGGCCATCAAGTCGCTGAATTATCTCAACAACATCCTCGCCAAAATCGAGGCAAACAACGGCGGTTGCGAGGAGGCGGTGATG
>Ga0187860_1004449_pt1 | contig 10514 bp, 12 predicted proteins | sample June2016WEW_10_4_FD_132981 | JGI IMG/M metagenome (GOLD analysis project Ga0187860, IMG submission 132981) | Peatland microbial communities from SPRUCE experiment site at the Marcell Experimental Forest, Minnesota, USA - June2016WEW_10_40 | ecosystem: Environmental > Terrestrial > Soil >... | reverse complement strand
CTGCTTTCTTACTGGGCTCACCCTTTCGGTAATCTTCTTAGCTTTTTCAATAACCTCCATCGCCTACGTAATTCTGATTACGGCAGCAATGTTCGGCTTCATGAGCCTTTACGGTTACATAACAAAGACAGACCTCACTTCGCTAGGAAACATCGCGATAATGGCCTTATTCGGCATCATTCTTGCTTTAATCGTTAACTTATTTATCGGAAATTCGGTTCTTGATACGATTCTTAGCATTTTGGGCGTTATCGTTTTTTCAGGTCTTACAGCTTATGACACACAAAATATCAAGAATACTTTGTATGATGATGGTGACTTAATTAAGAAGGAAATACTGGGTGCTCTCAATCTCTACTTGGATTTCATAAATCTCTTCTTGGACCTAATCAAATTATTGGGCAGAAGGAGAGACAACTAATTTTTTTTCTTGTTCTCAGTATCCAGAGGATATTTCGGTTTAAGGACGGATTCCTTTTCTGGCACCGTCTGGTCGCGTCCCGTGTATGTGTGGTAATAGGGTGGTATTGAATTCAAGTAGTCAAGGATGGTTTTCTTTAGTTCTAACAGTTTTAAGGGGTTTATTTTAGGCAGGTCCTTTTCGGTAATTTTGCCTTTAATGTTGGCGTTCTTCTTGAAGGTCTCGATTGTGTAGCGAATGTCGTATCTGGACGGGAATACTTCAAGGATTTCTTTGTCCAGTTTTGTTAGTTTGTACACGGCTTCCATGGCTGTACGTACGGAGGTTTCAACGGTGAAGACGCAATCGCCTTCGACTTCGACGAATTGGCCGATAAAGCCTAGATTTGTGCAACCTTCTGGCACAACTCGTGGGCGGTCAGTGATTTTCCTTGGCATAAATTCGCTGTTGATGTAAGGCATCGTTGCGGTGGAAACGTATGTGTGCGCCAAGAGTTCGTCTTTCATGTCAAGCAGGTTAAGATGGTAAAGAAACTCGGTCAAGATTTCATTGCCAGTACATTCACCTATCGGCTTTTTAATGTAGTCGCCTTTGCGCTCGCCAGAAAGACCGTTTCCCCAGAACACGTCCTCATCATCAGCCTGATCTGGAAAGAACGGTTTATGGTGCAAGATGAAACCTATCTCCCAAGACGAATCTTTTATGCTGACTGCACCGCCTGTGCCTGCTTCACTGCCAGTTAACTCTTCTAATCTTCTGACGAACTGGGGATAGCCCTTGATCGTGGGGAAGAAGGAAACCCACTTTGTTTTTTCTATGTCGCTGATAAATTTTTCCGGGTGACCGAATTTTTCGTCTTTTTTAGCCAATTTTCCCCACAAAGTGAAAACACCAAGATCCTCAGTTGAACGGTTTACGTAGGCAAGGGTGTTATTGTCACCATAGGTCGTGTTCTGTGTCATGGAGCCATTGGTTACGAAAACAAGATCGCCATCAGATATGGCGATCGTAGTGTCTTTGCCTGCTTGGCGCGTGTGGATTCTGTGCACTGTGCTGCAGGCTTCATCCATATCCAGATCTGTGACTGAGCAATCCCTGACCATTTTAACACCCTTGTCCGCTAGCCAAATCTGAATTGGCTTGATTATTGCGTCATACTCATTGTACTTAGTGTGGACGATACCTTCTAGGTATTCGGCGCGTGTTCCAAGCGCAAAACGCAACATATAACGCTGTGCCTCAATAACGCTGTGATGTGGTTTAAATGCCAGCATGGTGTGGAAGCACAACCAAAAGGTGCTGTCAAAGAACGGTGAGTCTTTGCCAAAGTAGTCCTCGATGCTTTTGTCTTCGAGTTCTTTTTCCGGCGTATTTAGTAGGCGCAGGAAGTCTTCCTGAACCTTCTGTGGCATTTTGAAATCATGTATTTTACTGTAGATGTAGCCTTGATGCACGAGGGCTCGGCACTCGGAATGGATGGGCTCATCCTTGTTGAAGTCAACGATATCATCCAGGACGGTGCGGCCTGGATTCTCAAGAGAAGGAATCTTGCTACATAGATACCATAGGCATTGCATATGGGGCTCGAGTTCGCGTTCCCCTCGGTTCTGGTAGCCAGATTTTTTCCTCGCCCCATCCATTGATCCCCCAACAACGGAGAGTTGTTCAAGGATTGTGATGTTTTTTCCGGGCATTCCCGCATCATCCACGAGGAAGGCAGCTGTGGCCATGCCGGCCATCCCGCCGCCTACGATGTAGGCTTTACGGTTTTCAATACCCACTGGTTTGGGAGCATGGTACATGGTTTTATAAATACTACTACTGCTCATTCTGCTATCACACCTTTTTTCGCATTTAATTATCAAAACTAGTTATCAAACCAAAGGTTTCAAGATTCTACCGAATATGCGCGGTAGTTCATAAGTTATATATCGACTTAACCGAATATAACAAAAGCATGAGACGGATAGTTTTAGAGGTCCCCGAAAAGGAACTGGATAAATTAGGCGTTGAAATAGAGATTATTCAACGGATAGAATCATTTGAGCTATTGAATTTTCTTAGACAAGACCAAGCTGAATTTGCTGTTATTTGTAAAGTTAAATTTAAGGAATCCATGGTTGAAGCAAAGAACCTGCTGGCAAACGGGTTTTCGGTGGAAGTGCAGGTTCTAGAACAAGAGAAAGACGGTTCTTACATTGTTTTTATGCGTGGAGGACCATTATTGTCGTTACTTCTGAAAGCTGTCGGAGTTACAGAAGGCTATTTGTTTCCACCGATAGAAATCCATGAGGGTAAAATCAAAATGGCCTTTGTTGGCAGCGAGCAGCAAGTAAGCGATTTTCTCAAAAAAGTTGACGAGAAAAAGATACGTTACAAAATTGTTCGTATGACTCATGCAGACTTTGCGCCTAATTCACCGCTTAACCACTTAACGGCAAAACAGCGAGACGCAATAGTCGCAGCGTTCAAATTTGGATACTATGACACTCCGCGAAGAATAAGCACTGAGGAGCTTGCAAAAAAACTCAATATGGTGAGCTCTACTTTGAGCGAGCACTTAAGGAAAGGGGAAAAACGCCTCCTGTCAGAGTTGCTTAACGAGAAATAACTGGGCCAGCGCGCACATTGAGTTAAGCGGACATTAATTCTAATGGATCTCAATCAGGTTATCTATCCTTAGGTTGCTCGGATTCATGCCCAAACCAGACCGTGTAAATTAAAGATCTGGTTTGTCGACTTGTCCGCTACACTTTGCGCTTTGCATAATCTCAATTTGATATTGAATTGTTGCACATCTATTGTTAAGACGCGATCGCTTTTATAGCATTTTGAGTAGGATTCGCTTAAATAATTAAGCGCATCCCAGCGGTTCCACGTTTTGGTTTTTACTGGCAAGAAGGTGCTGGGATCCAACCCATCTAGTTTGATGAATACAGACTGGTTCGACGGTTTAAACGATGGCTTGAAGCTAACCCCCTGCACTTTTTGCTTATTTTCTGTCTGTTTCTGGCTATTTTCTTGCTTATTCACAAATAAAGAGTAAGGTACATTCACTTTGGTTGGGGTTCAAACCTCAAGGACCATAATGAGATTCGAACTCTGAAGGGTTCAAAGCCCATAGAGGCTCAAATTAATATTCAACCCATTTACCTATTTCACCAATTTTCTGAACAAGCACAACGTAGTGCTCCTGGTTATTACCAGTATTAATGCGCGCGCGCTATCGACCAACAAAAGATAAAATCGTTTTTGACTTCGCCATCTCTTGCGGAAAAACACCCAAACAAATAGTGTGAAGGAAAATGGAAGGTCTCACTCTATTCAAAAAGAAAAAAGGTGAGTTGATTGAGTCTATGCTAACTTTTTGCTATCTTGTCCTGGTGAAGCTGAGAAGACTGCACCTACTTTTATTATTCCAACACTTTTTATTTGCATTTTCATGGCTTCCATGATCTTCTTTGCGAAGTTATCGAAAACTGGTCCGTTTGTTTGGAAACCACTGAATGTTCCCTTTAGTTGGTAGCCTGTCATTGGTCCTTTGAACACTGCAATAGCAACTTGCTTTTTCTTTTCAAGGTTTTCTTTTGTTTTCTTGATGAAAAGTTCTGCAAACGCAATAGTTTCAGGGTCTACGGCTACAATGCTCCATACTGGAACTACGTTTGGAATGCCTTTAGCGTCTACTGTTGCCAACATTTTCGCTGAATCACTTGCACTTAGAATATCCATTACTTCTTTAGGTATACTAACCAAATTTCATATCACCTGTTAATGGGAACATAACTGCAAAAGGCTAATATACTTTTAGGGAATTAGAATATACTCAGCAAATGAAAGGGAAGTATAGTGTATTGGCTAACGAGGGCAAGGACACATCATCCGATTACCTAATTGGTGCAATCACTGAGTTGAAGATGGAGATTAAAGGCTTAAGAGCAGACATGAACAGGGTAGAAGAAACTGTTTTAAAGGAACGTCTTCGTGCGGTTGAAGATACTCTTTCGCAAAATCACTTATTGGTCTATGCTGGTCAGAGGTCTCAGTCTCTAAATCAAGATATTGCTCTGTTGCTCAAAGCAGATTGCCAAAACAGAGACAAATGTCTTGAGCATTACAAAAACACAATAGAAGAAAACACGCAAGTTATCAAACATTCTGGACCAAAAGTCGCTCTCGCAGACTTAGATGATAGAATAGCTGAGACCGAGTTAATGGTTGAAAAGACCAAAGGTCAGCAATGCGGAAACTGTTTTTCAAACTTTGATAAGAAGCTAAAGCGTGAAAAAAGAGCGTACCAAGAAATAGTCTTGGTCAAAGACATAAACAACGATACAAAGGTTCACAATCAAACTTTAGACATTCCCTTCCTTTTACAGAACTTGTTTGAACCGTTGGGAAATGATTCACGTCTAAAAATTCTAGCTATTGTGTATGAGGGAAAGAAAAGCTTCTCAGAGTTGTCAAAAATAGTTGACCTTAAAGCTGGTCATCTCGCTTTCCATCTTAGAAAACTAGTCAATGCAAAGCTGATAGCTCAAGAAGCATCAAAAGGAGACTATATCATAACTCAAAAAGGATTAACTCTAGTTAAAGAGATGCTGACTCTTCAAAAATAAACCTAATAGAATGATAAGGGTGATTTAATGAAGATAAAAATCAAGATGTACTCAGATTACATTTGTCCTTTCTGCTATTTGGGTGAAGCAATAATTGAAAAACTCAAAAACAAATTTGATATTGAGATGGAACATATCGGAATTGAAATCCATCCTGAAACTCCCGATGAAGGAATAAACCTGAAAGGAAGAATATCTGGAACAGAAGAAATGTATGAACATTTGAGAAGCAGAGGAAAAGAGTATGGTCTTAACTTCTGTGATATTAGACTCCTCTCTAATTCAAGAAAGGCATTGATAGTCGGTGAATACGCTAGAAAAGTCGGCAAAAATGCAGAGTTCACTCATGAGGTATTCAAAGCTTACTTTGAACGGTGCTTAGATATTGGAAAAGAAGCTGTGCTTTTTGAAATTGCACAGAAAGTTGGTTTGACTAAGAAAGATGTCGAAGACTGCTTGAAGAATCTATTGTATCGGAACAGTTTTGCGAATAACTGTGCTGAAGCTAGGAAATACGATATTTGGAGTGTGCCAACATTCATCATAAATGATAAACACCAAATTGTAGGAGCGCAACCAGAGGAAACATTCATTGAGTTATTCGAGCAAGTGTCAGATAGCAAGTGAAGGATTAATCCACAACAATAGATGGCTTCCAGTGTTGGCTACTTGATTACTATGAGCAGACTCTGAAAGTCAACACTTAACTGAGTTATTACATTTTCAAAATTAAATAGCAGAAGTGGCATACAAGGATGTGGTGTAACAGATGGCTAAGGCTTTAGTCGTTTATGGGACTCGCTATGGGGCTACTGCAAATACGTCTGAGATTATTGCAGATACTCTCCGACAAGTAGGCTACGAAGTCAAGATTGTCGATGCTAAAAAAGAAAAAGTACAAAGTATAAACGGATTTGACCTCATCATAGTGGGTAGCGGAATTCAGATGGGTAAATGGACAAGCGAACCCGAAGACTTCATCAAAAAGTACCAGAAGGAACTAACAACTAAGAAGTTGGCACTCTTTGTCTCTTGCGGTGGTGCTAATCCTTTGTCTGAAGGGGAGCAAAAAGACAAAGAATTGAATAACGCTAAGACTAAATATCTTGAGGAAAAAGCCGTAGAACTCAAAGTCGCTCCTATTGCTTTAGGGTTCTTTGGTGGATGTTACGACTTTAACAAAATGTCATGGTTCTTTAAGAAAACTCTGTCATCAATTAAACCAAAGCTCGAAGGTGCTGGTTACAAAGAATCGAAAGCTGGGGTTTATGATTTAAGAGACTTAGATGCTATACGTAGTTGGACAAGAGAACTAGCTAAAAAGTGAAAGACAAGTAAAAGAGGTTAGATTTTATGTCATTGGAAAAGAACAAAGACCTTGTTCGTGGGTTCATTGAATCCTATAATGAACGAAAACTGGATTTGATAGACGATTTTGTATCACCAGACTACATCGACCACGATAAAAATATCGGTCGAGAGGGTCTCAAACAACTAATTGCTATGGGTATTAACGCTTTTCCTGATTGGTATGAAACTGTTGAAGATATCATTGCTGAAGGGGATAAAGTGTGGGTTCGACTATCATATACTGGAACTCACAAAGGCGAATTCATGGGACTAAGTCCCACTGAAAAAAAGATAACATCAAAAGCGGTTGACATCTACCGCATAGCTAATGGTAAACTCACAGAGTACTGGAACGTAACCGACAATCTAAATATTTTCAAACAAGTTGGTGCTGTCGAAGTCACAGAAAAGGGAAAGCAACTCTTCCCAGAAGAAAGACAGGGGAAAATGAAGTTGCCATGAAGTGTTTGATAATTGTATATTCTTATCATCATAATAACACACAGAAAATAACAGAAGTCTTCGGAAAAGTGCTCGATGCACAGGTGAAGTCTCCGCAACAAACTAATCCAGAAGAGCTTCCAAACTATGACTTGGTAGGCTTCGGGTCGGGGATAGACAGTGGAAAAAACTACCCTGAACTTCTTGACTTTGCAGATAAACTCCCACAGGTCACAAACAAGAAAGCATTCGTTTTCTCAAATAGCGGAATGCCAATCGGCATTTCAGGTCAACAACGGTTAGAAGAGTACACACGCAAATGCCATACGACCCTAAAGGAAACTCTCCAATCCAAAGGCTACACGATTGTTGATGAATTTGGTTGTGCTGGATTCAACACTAACAATTCTTAAAGTGGTTTGGTGGAATTAACAAAGGAAGACCTAACGGTAAAGACCTCAAACTATCAGAAGAGTTCGCAACAAAACTAAAAGGCTAAGGCACATAAGCTTAAAGATAGACAGTAAAGAGAGGGAAACACCAATGAAACAGAACAAAAAAATTGCAGTAACAACAGGAATATTATTCATAATTGCAACCGTTGCAAGTATAGCTAGTTTACCATTTTTAGCACCTATTAACGCTTCAAACTATCTTGCTAGTGTTTCTCAAAATGAAAACCAAGTAATAACAGGGATATTTCTTACCCTTATCGCTGCTTTTGCATCTGCAAGTATAGCAATTTCGCTCTATCCAGTTTTAAAGAAGCATAGTCAAAGTCTAGCTCTTGGAGCAGTTGGTTTTAGACTCATTGAAGCAGTATTCTACATTGTTGGAATAATCGGTATTGTATTACTGTTATCCTTAAGCCAAGAATTTGTGAAAACTGGAGCTCCATCTTCATCGTATTTTCAAACCTTAGGGGTAATTTTATTATCAGGATATCACTGGGCAGGAAATGTTGCTGCAACATTAGCTTTCTACTTAGGTGCGATGATGTATTATTATATATTTTATCGAACAAAACTAATTCCTAAATGGTTATCTGGGTGGGGTCTTGTTGCAGTTTCAATGGGTATAGTTGCTAGTATGTTAGTTATGTTTCAGGTTGTGGGTTCTATGTCTACGGTTCAAGTGGTTTTGAATCTTCCAATAGCTGTTCAAGAAATGGTTCTTGCTGCATGGCTAATAATCAAAGGATTCAATTCATCAGTAATCGATTCAGATATAGTTAAGCCGACATAGAATGAAGAATTCGCTTCAAAACTTAAGAAAATTGAAAGGTTTGGCGATGAATATCCTGAGTACATGAAGCGAATCCCACGTTTAATCCCAAAACTCAGGAGGCCCAGTCGCAAAAATGACGTATGAAATGCGCGCGCTAATCCAGTTCCTGCGCACACATTTGAGGTCCGAACGACGGTTTAAACGACGGTTTCAAGCTAACCCCCTGCACCAAATATAAATAAACTGTTAGTGGGTCCCGCCAGTGGCGACAGTTAGGCTTCTGTATGTTAGAGTTTTCTTTTTTTGAAGATTTTTGAGCCTTCAAATTCAGTGACGTACTCAAAGCCGGCTTCGATTAAGCTGCAGATTTCTTTCTCTGTTTTGGCGACTTTGGAGATGTAGCTGGTTTCGCCTTGGAATAGAGCTTCTTCAAGCTGGACGTAGAGGAGCGTGTTTTTCATGTTTTTGTGGCCGAGGCGTTGCATGACGTAGTACATGTCTTTGGTTTCGTGGTAGAGCATTGTGCCTTTCCAGTATCGGAAGGTGTGGAAGTGGATTTTCATCAGTCGTGGGTTGCCTATTTTGTGGGCTATGCGTTTTCTTTGGCGTTGGAAGCTTATTGCTTGGCTGTCGATAAGCGTGTGTGCCTGTGAGAAAATTCTTTCTCCGTAATTTCTTGGTAGTTGTTCTAGCATGTCTTTGAGTTTGTTGCTTAGATGTACAACTCTTGGGTTGCTGTTTTTCTCCGGTGTTATGTTTACGACTTTACTTTCGAAATCGATGTCTGACCATTTGAGTTGCCAGATTTCGCCGCATCTTGCGCCTGTTTCTTTGAGTAATTGGAGGAAGGTTGCTGTTCGGGAGTTGCATCCTGCTATGAGCTGATCGATTTCTGTTTCTTTTGGAATGAAGGGTAGCTTGCGAACTGTTTGGTAGAGTGGTGCTTCCCACGTGCCGCCCGCCATTTTTAGGAATGAGGAGTAAGCATCGACTGCGTTGTTTTTTCTTCCGTTGCTCCAAGGTTGCTTTGCTATTGCGTTTTTGATGCTGTCAGGATCGTATAGGTTTGCGCCCCTTTTAGCCAGGATATGTAGGATTTTTGTTCTGTCTCTGATGGTTGAGTCGCTTTTTCCGTCTTTTTTGAGCCACCAGGCGTATTCGATGATTTTTCCTTTGACATCGTCAATTTTGTTCCTAAGCAGAACCTCAGTTTTCTGTTGTTCTGCAACCAAGTTTTTCGTCTCCTTTGCGGTGACGCATATTTGGCGAGTAAATACTATGCCATCTGCGCTTTTTAATGACTTCGTATCAACTGTTTCAACGACTCTAGCTGCCTCTTTTACTCTTTGAGTATCGTTTGGATCTGAGAAGCGCCTTCCGCAGTCTCTGCAGGACCAGCGTTGAATCTCAAAGCCATAGGGTGTATAGCGTTTGGCGTCTCGCCAGACTCTTTTTGAGTGGCAGTGTGGGCATAGGGGGCTGGAGCCGACGTCTCCCTCGGGGGACGACTTACTGTCTATTTCGGCTTTGCCAAATATGCTGTTTTCCCGTGTAAGTCCAGCCATTCCCTCCCACCTCAATTTTACTTTTCTATACGGTTTTCGATATGCTACTTTCTGTTTGATCCATAACTTGGTAAACTGCAACGTACACGCCGACTTCAGCCACAAACACCAAAGCCCTAACCGTTGGATTCACCTTCACCTGCTCGCGCCGGCAAGCCTCAGCCCTAGCAATAGCCAACAAACTGCCAAAATCAACAGTCTTCTCGTTAGGAGTAATGACAAGAGCCTTTAGCATTTTACAATCACCATTGTCATAATAGGATTTAGTTTTCCGCAAGGTTCTCTTTCGAATAAAGTTATCATTAAAATGAAGTTCTGGAAAGCTTTCCTGCCCAATTCCTGATAGTTTTTCTTGAAATATCAAAAATTTCTTCAAGCTGCCTTTCTGTGACACCTTCTCCTTTATGCTTCCAACAACTTCCCATTGTAGTGGTGGTGTTAGCTTTTACATAGATGGCGGCAGCCAGCAGAGTTGTGAGTCTCTTGGTTGTTATCTTGCCTTTAGTAAATCTAACAATTTCTGCTCTTGCCAAGTTTACCGTTGCCAAACTCAATCCAACTCCATATAATTGATTAATTTTTGCTTGAACAAGTTTGTTTAACTCTTCTGTGCGGTTTTCTTGCTCTTTAACGCTTTTTGAGTAAATTAAGCCACATTTTTTCGGGAGAGCTTTTTGGGGATTTTTTATTCTTGGGGCTGAATGGTCATTCATAGGTTCAATGTTATCCATATCACTCCAGTCATCTTCATCTTTTGTGTTATCAATTAGGTAAGCGTAAATTGCCTTACACTGCGGACATTTATCCACGAATAGGTCATAATCGTAGGCGTAGCGCGCGCATAAGTGGTCATTAATTCTTTTTTAGCTTAATTTCGCAAATAGAGCTGTT
>Ga0187860_1004436_pt1 | contig 10537 bp, 12 predicted proteins | sample June2016WEW_10_4_FD_132981 | JGI IMG/M metagenome (GOLD analysis project Ga0187860, IMG submission 132981) | Peatland microbial communities from SPRUCE experiment site at the Marcell Experimental Forest, Minnesota, USA - June2016WEW_10_40 | ecosystem: Environmental > Terrestrial > Soil >... | reverse complement strand
CGACCGTATCGAGGCGCTCGACATGGCACGCCGCTCGCTGCACGACGAGGGCTCGCACATCCTCATGGAGCGACTCAAGCGCAAGGTCGAGATCGATTTCGATACGGCGCGGCGGCTGTTCACGCTGGTCACGGTATTGCACTGGAAGGGGTGAAGAGCCGCAATGCCGGCGTCCGCGACGCCACCGGTGACGCGCCCCTTGGCGGTGCTATTCGCCTGCGGGCTCAATTCCGTGCGCTCCCCCATCGCTGCCGGGCTTTTTGCGCAGTTGTTCGGCCGCACGATCTATGTCGGCTCGGCCGGCGTGCGCAAAGGCGAGATCGATCCGTTTGCGGTTGCCGTGATGGCGGAGATCGACGTCGATATCTCGCGCCACAAGCCGATCACCTTCGAGGAGCTTGACGAGCTGGAAGGGCTGAATTTCGACCTCATCGTCACGCTCGCGCCCGAAGCTCATCACCGGGCGCTCGAGCTCACCCGCACCAGCGCAGTCGATGTCGAATATTGGCCGACGGCCGATCCGACCGACGTCGAAGGCAGCCGCGAGCAGCGGCTCGATGCCTATCGGGAGGTGCGCGATCAGCTCTTGAACAGGATTCGCGAGCGCTTCGCCGGCCAGCGCCCCGGCAACGAATGAAGCAAGACTGCGGAAGCTCCGCTAGTTGTGGAACGGCCCGTCATCCGCTAGGTTCCCGCGCGAATTTCGGCCGCGACGTCCGGCAAAGTCGCGGCCGCCGATCAACAAGTCCGGGTAGCGAATGGCGAAGGAAGAGCTTCTGGAGTTTCCCGGTGTCGTAACGGAGCTGCTTCCGAACGCCACTTTCCGCGTCAAGCTCGAGAACGAGCACGAAATCATCGCTCACACCGCGGGCCGGATGCGCAAGAACCGCATCCGCGTCCTTGCCGGCGACAAGGTGCTGGTAGAGATGTCACCCTACGATTTGACAAAGGGCCGGATTACCTACCGGTTCAAATGATCGGCCGCGCAAAATTTGTCCTCGCCTCCGGCTCGCCACGCCGGCTGGCGCTCATCAACCAGGCCGGCATCGAGCCAGATGCGCTGCGCCCGGCCGACATCGATGAAACGCCGAAGCGGGGAGAATTGCCGCGGGCCTGCGCCACGCGGCTGGCGCGCAGCAAAGCCGAGGCGGCACTCGCCATGCTGCGGCTCGATGAGGACCTCAAAGGCTCCTTCATCCTTGCCGCCGACACGGTGGTCGCCGTCGGCCGCCGTATCCTGCCGAAGGCTGAATTGCTCGACGAAGCGGCGCAGTGCCTGCGGCTGCTCTCCGGCCGCAACCATCGCGTCCACACCGCCGTGTGTCTGGTGACGCCGAAGGAGACATTCCGCCAGCGTCATGTGGAGACGCGCGTGCGTTTCAAGCGGTTGTCGGATGAGGACATCGAGGCCTACCTCGCCTCGGGCGAATGGCGCGGCAAGGCGGGCGGCTACGCGGCGCAGGGCATTGCCGGAACGTTCATCGTGAAGATCGTCGGTTCCTATTCCAATATCGTCGGCCTGCCGCTCTACGAGACCATGACGCTGCTCGGCGGCGAGGGTTACCCGATCCATTTCGGCTGGCTCAACGCGCTTTAAAGCTGGCGCCACCGGGCGCGCGTCCCATATTCCGCTCATGCCTGACGCTCAACGCCATGCCAAATGTCCGATCTGCGGTAAACCCGTGGCCGCGGAGTTCCGGCCGTTCTGCTCGCGCCGTTGCAACGACGTCGATCTCCACCGCTGGCTTTCCGGCGTCTATGCCGTGCCGGTGACGGAAGACGAGGAAGAGAACGAGCGGCGCGACGATGGCCGCGAAGAGGCGAATTAAGATCTCCGCCGTCGTTGCCGGGGCCGGTGGCTATTCTGGACAGTGGGAGATCGAGCAATTATAACCGCGGCGCTCGCGCAAGGCCCTTTCGCAGGCTTCGTCGGCGAGAGCGTGGGCCCAGGTAGCTCAGTTGGTAGAGCACTGCACTGAAAATGCAGGTGTCGGTGGTTCAATTCCGCCCCTGGGCACCACTCGCTCTTTTAAAGATTGAAGCCGCGCTTATTCCGCCGATTTTCTAAGCCTGTGAATTCCGAAATCGCATCTACCGGCTGACGCAGTTTCCGTGGGGCCGCAGCCAAGGAGCCAAGCAGGATTTCGGAGAGGTCCTTGCGCTGATTATCTTTGCATCTGCGTTGAACCACCGCGCTACCACAAGGGACCAATATACGATCAGCAGTTTTTTCTGGAGCATCATCATGAGCAATCCGGAGAGAGATTCGAATTAACGCCCGCAACGAACCTTCGCGGGGTTGCCGGTCAATTGGGACTGGAGGAATTGGAACAAAGGCTTTTGGAACGCGGAAGACCACCGTCTGTTTCCGCCCAAGCGCGTTGGGATCGGTTGGACGATTAATGTCTATGAACTGCTGCGGCGATTGCGGGTCATCAAATAGCGTTCTTTATTTCTCACTGCCCGCGGTCCGACGAACGGCGTGACCGCTACCATGCTTCGTGCGATACTCGCAGCGTGGCCGGCGTAGGTCCGGCCACGCTCGAAAGAGGAATGCTATGTCGGTTCAGTCGCTCGGAAGTCGGCATGGGCTTGTCGCCGACGTGGTTCCCGCGCCCAGCACTGCGCTCGCGCATATTCCGGGCGACGACGGCTGGCCCATCGTCGGCCACACGCTTTTGCTGCTGGCCGATCCCAAGGGATTCGTCGAACAACGGGCGCGGCGTTACGGCCCGGTCTATCGCAGCCGCGCGTTCGGCCAAGCCAATGTCTCGCTGCTTGGCCCCGAGGCCAACGAACTCGTCCTGTTCGACAGCCAAAAATTGTTCTCGTCCGCTCTTGGCTGGGGCACTCTCCTCGATCGATTGTTTCCCCGCGGGCTGATGCTGCTCGATTTCGACGAGCACCGCCTGCACCGGCGCGCGTTGTCTGTCGCGTTCAAATCCGGACCGATGCAGTCGTATCTGTCCCAGCTCAACGCCGGGATAGCGAAAGGTTTGGCGCAATGGCCGTGCGGCCGTGAATTCAAATTCTATCCCGCGATCAAGCAGCTGACGCTTGATCTCGCGGCCACCTCGTTCCTCGGCGAACAGCTCGGTCCGGAGCTCGACGCGGTCAGGCGGGCCTTCATCGCGATGGTGGCGGCCTCGATCGCGGTCATTCGTGCGCCGCTGCCCGGAACGGCGATGGGTCGCGGCGTGCGCGGACGCGCGCTGATCGTCGACTATTTCAACCGGCAGATCCCGCTGCGGCGCGAACGCGGCGGCCAGGATCTGTTTTCGCAGCTATGCCACGCGACCTGGGACGACGGCTCGTTGTTGTCGAATGCGGACATCGTCGACCACATGAGCTTCCTGATGATGGCGGCGCACGACACGCTGACCTCGTCGTTCACCTCGTTCGTCTATCGGCTGGCGGCGAATCCCAACTGGCAGGAGAAGGTGCGCGAGGAGCAGCGTGGTCTGGGCATCGCGCCGGACGAGCCGTTGCCGTTCGATCGCCTCGACGACCTTACTTTCACCGAAATGGCGTTCAAGGAGGCGATGCGGCTGGCGCCTCCGGTGCCGTCGCTACCGCGGCGCGCCGTGCGCGAGCTGGAATTCATGGGCTTCCGCATTCCGGCCGGGACCGGCGTCAACGTCAATCCGCTCTACACCCACTATATGCCGCAGCTTTGGCCCGAGCCGGATCGCTACGACCCAACCCGTTTCAGCCCCGAGGCCTCGCGCGGCCGGCACAAATTCGCCTTCGTTCCGTTCGGCGGCGGCGCGCATATGTGCCTAGGATTGAACTTCGCTTACATGCAGGCCAAGTGCTTCACGTGGCATTTCCTGAATAATTTCCGGGTATCGGTCGCGCCTGACTACCGGCCTGACTGGCGCATGTGGCCGATACCCTATCCGCGCGACGGACTGTCGGTGACGCTCACGCCCGTTTGATCGTTTGATACGGAGGCAGGCGCGCGGCCGAAGCGTATCTCGCCGCTGGACCTTCCTTAAAACGCGGCAGTTTTCACTTTGCGTGCGCGTGATCGTGCGCACAGGCGTCGCGATATCGTTTCATGCCCGCGAATAGGGCTATGCGGTCGAGCGGCGCTTTCGAGCCCGAGAACTGCCGGTACAAGGAAGCCACGTTGATGACGATGCGCTCGGGATCGAGCCACGCCGCAAAGCGATTGAGACTGATTTTGCGCGCGGCATCTTCGGAGGGCAGGCCGGCATCGAAATGCCGCCGCGTCTCCGCCGCGATGTATTCGAAATAGGCCTTCAGCTCGCGCACGGCCGGCTTCTCGGCGATCGGTCCGTGGCCGGGGACGATGACATCGACGTCGAGACTCAAAATGTAATCGCAAGCCTTGATCCAGTTTTCGATCGGGCCCGCCCAAAGGACCGGATGGCCGCCAACGAACAGCAAGTCTCCCGTGTACAGGATTTTGTCGGCCGGCAAGTGGACCAGGACGTCGCCGCGGGTATGCGCTGAGCCGAGATGGGTCAAGACCAGCCGCTTGTTGCCGACCATGACTTCCATCGTTTTGTCGAACAAGGTCGTCGGCGGTGTGCTGACCACGCCGCGCCAGTCGAAGCGGCTACCCATGATTTCGTGGAAAAAGGCGCCGCCTTCGCCAAGATTCTTCCATCCTGCTGCAAACGCCTGGAGGGCGCTCGGCGGCGCTTCGGCGAATTCTTCCGCGCAGGCGCGGCAGGCGATGATCTCGGCGCCTTCGACCAGCTGATTGCCGAAGGTGTGGTCGCCGTTGGCGTGGGTGTTGATGAGCTTGCGGATGCTGCGCGCGGCCGGGATGGCATCGCGCATCGTCTTGAGCATCTGCGCGGTCAGCGGCAGGTCGAACAGCGTGTCGACGAGCAAGGTCTGGTCGCCGTCCGTCACCAGGCCGGCATTGCTCCAACCCCAAGAGCCGTCCGGCTGCAGATAGGCAAAACAGCCATGCCCGATATCATGCAGTCCATTGGTGTATTGCCATTTGCCCATTGCGTTCATTCCAATGCGCGCCGACGCATTCACGCAGCCTGTTCGCGGCCCTTTGCCGACAACAGCGCAATCGTTTCACTCGTGGTCGGTACGTCGCCGAACACGCGGAGCATCGACGTCAACGTCGCGTTGTGTTCGGCGTCGCTCAATGCCGCATTGGCGTCGGCGACGAAGACCAGGCGATAGTTGAGCATCATCGCGTCGCGCGCGGAGGATTCGCAGCAGATATTGGTCAAGGTTCCGACGATGATCACCGTGTCGATCCCGGCGTTCCGCAGATGCCGATCGATATCGGATGAACCTTGGATAAACGCGCTGAATCGCCTTTTGACGACAATCGCGTCCTCGGGCCGCACGTCCAGATCGGCATGCAGTTCGAAGCCGCGCGAACCCGGGGTTAGCTCGGACAGCGTGGTCGGCCTCGGGTCGCCGTCGAAAAAGACGCACCATGCCTCGGATTGTCCTTCGAGACACATCTTAACCCACACTACCTTGCCGCCGGCCGCACGGGTCGCCGCGGCGAGCTTGTTCACGTTCGGCACGATCTCGCGCGCCGCCGCTACCTCGACCGGCATGCCGGGCAACATGAAGGGGTTCTGCATATCGATCACCATCAGCGCGGTCTTAGGGCCTAGCAGACGGTTGTAGCGGTTCAATCTGCCACGCTGCGCCTTGACCTGCGCGATCACGTCCTCGGGGATGGAGATCGTGTGCATAGTGTTCCTCCTTTGCGGGCCGGCCAGCCCATCATTCTCTTGCGGATCGTCATAGCATTCGAACCGATGAGATTCCACGCGATCGTCGCCCTTCGGCATTGCACCGCGCCGCCGCCGCCGTGATAGATTCGATCTGCCAAGGGGGAGGGACCGATGTCGAAACAAATGCAGGGCAAGGTATGCGTGATCACCGGCGGTGCCGGCAGTATCGGCGCCGCGGCGGCGAAGTTGCTGCTTCACGAAGGCGCCAAGATCATGCTCGTGGATCTCAGCGAGCCCGTCCTGAAGAAGTCCGCCGCGGACCTCGGTGGCGGCGACAGCCTTGGCTGGTGCGCGGCCGACGTCACCAAATCGGATCAGGTCAGAAACGCAATTTCGAGCACGGTCAACCGTTTCGGTAAGATCGACGTCCTGTTCAGCAATGCCGGCAATTTCGGCACCGTCGCGCCGATCAGCGACTATCCGGAAGATATTTTCGACTCGGTCATCGCCGTGCACGTCAAAGGCGCATTCCTCACCGCCAAGCACGGGGTGCCGCAGATGAACGATGGCGGCTCGATCATCATCACCTCCAGCATCGTCGGGGTTAAGGGCGACCCCGGCGTCTACGGCTACATCACTGCCAAACACGCCCAGGTTGGACTGATGCGGGTGCTGGCAAAAGAGCTTGCCGCGCGCAACATCCGCGTCAACACCATTCATCCGGGCCCGGTCGACAACGGCTTCCAGCTGAACGTCGAGAACAACTTGACCGGCGTGCTCGGGCGCGATGCGACCCAGTTCTTCAACGACATCATCCCCCTGCACCGGCACGTCCGCCCCGATGAGGTGGCTCGTTCCGTGCTCTATCTTGCTTCCGATGCGAGCAGCTTCACGACCGGCAGCCTGCTGATGGTGGACGGCGGCTTGAGCGCGTGATGTTGATTAACGAAGTGTAAATGGATGTTGGGGTAGCTACTGGACACGGGGGAATCGACCAGGCGCGAGGAATAATGTTCCCGGTCCTCAACCGTTTGACGCGATCGACGAGTAGCCGAGGGCTCGACCGCAAGGGCAGCCTGCTGGCGCTCACGCTCAACAACATGACGCAGGGCGTCGTTCTGTTCGACACCTCGGGCCGCCTTGCCGTTTGCAACGACCGATATCTGGCCATGTACGGGTTGTCCCCGGAGGTCGTGAAGCCCGGCGCCACCCTTCTCGACATCATCCGTGAGCGGACGAAATCAGGCAATTTGCGCCGTGATCCGGCGCAATATTGCGCCGAAATCATGAAGCAAATCGCGGCTGGAGAGACCTTGAGTTTCGTGAACGAGGCTCCCGACGGTCGCGCCATCTCCGTCGTCAATCGTCCCATACCCGGCTCGAAGTATTGGGTCGGCACTCACGACGACATCACCGAGCGGCGTTCGGCCGAACGAAAAAGCGCTCTGCTGAGTGAGCAGGAAGCGCGCCGCGCCGTCGTTGACGAAGCGATCGCCTGGTTCCGCGAAAGCGTCGAGGGCGTCTTGGCGACCGTCGCCGACAGCGTGGCGGCGATGAAATCGACGGCGACGGTGCTGTCGACAAGGTCAAGCGAGAGCACGGCACAAACGGCCGGCGCGGTTGCGACCTCCAACGAAGCTTTCGGCAGCGCCGAGGTGGCCGCTACCGCGGCGGATGAATTGGCTACGTCAATCGCCGAGATCAATAGGCAGCTGGTCCGCGCCAGCGACGTGGTGAGAGCCGCGGCAACCGAGGCGCAATCGACCAACGAAGACATCGCCGAGCTGGCACGCGCGGCGCAAAAGATCGACGATGTCGTCAAGCTCATTCAAAGCGTGGCCGGGCAAACCAATTTGCTGGCGCTCAATGCCACGATCGAGGCGGCGCGCGCAGGCGCGGCGGGCAGAGGCTTCGCCGTCGTCGCGTCCGAGGTCAAAGCGCTGGCGGTGCAGACCGCAAAGGCGACCGACGACATCGCCGCGCAGATCGCTGCGGTGCAATCCTCGACGCAAAGCGCTGTCGGCGCTATCGGCAACGTTACCGGACGCATGCACGAGATCCGTGAGTTCACCGCTGCCATCGCGACCTCGGTCGAGCAGCAGAACGCGGCGACCAAAGAGATTTCCTTCAGCGTCGCGGCGGCTGCGTCGGGGACCAAATCTGTCGTCGCCGTGCTGCAGCGCGTCTCCAGCACAATCGCCGACATGCACTCATCGGCGGATACGGTGCTGGCGGCGGCGCAAGCCGTCGAGGAGGCGGCCGACAATCTGCGCCGCAGCGTTGACGGCTTTCTCCGCAAAGTCGCGATGTAGAGTGACGGACGTTGGTTACGCCGCCCGTCCGGGCGTCGGCTCCATCGCCACGCGCGCGAAGGTCGCGATGATCCGCGCTCCGGCTTTGATCGACCCGCGCAAGCTGCCGGCGACTTTGAATTCGCCGCCGATGCGACAATGATAGGGGACCGGTAGTTCGAGCATGCGCAAGCCGGCGCGCGCCACGCGCATTTGCATTTCGAGATTCCAGCCGTAGGTAAGTTCGCGCATGCCGAGCGCCAGCAGCGTGTCGCGGCGGATGGCGCGATAGGCGCACATGTCGGTGTAGCGTACGCCGTAGAGAAGCTTGATCCGGAATCCATTACCACCGTCTGTGAATATGGATTCCGGACTCGCTGCTGCGCGGCGATCCGGATGACGACCCACTTCACCGCCGCACGTAAATCCGCCACCGCCCGTCCCGCGCTTCCGCCAAACGATAGTCCGGACTGGCGGCGAAAGGGTCGTTGTCCCAAGCCTTGTCAGTCGGCACGACCAATGCGGCGTCGCAGCCATATTTCGCCGCCATATCGTGCACGTCTTCCGGCGTGCCTTCGCCCGCGAACACCCGCAGGAATTGGGCGCTGATCGCCTCGCGGCGCTCCGGCGGCAGTGGGGCAAATGCGAGCGCCAGATCCAAGCCGGCGAAGCATGAACTACGGTTGGCGAGCAACGCCCAGGAGATGTTCACCGGCCAAGGCGTCACGTCTTTGACGAACAGCGGATTGTTGGCGACGCGCACGGCGGGCGGTGTATATCGGCGCACCTCCGCCCACAATTCGGGTGACTGCGCGAAAGCTTTGCCATCCGGCCGCTGCCGGCCGGCGACATTGTCGTGAATCATTTTTGCGGTGTCCGGCAGGCTGAGTCCGAGTCCGACGAGCGCAATCGTCGCGATGACGGCGCGGCGCGGAATGTTCGCTAAACCCGCCGCAACCGCCGCTGCCGTACTGACGATCAGGACAACCTCGGCGGGGATAATGGAGCGCAGCCCAAGATCGTTATTGTCGCCAAGCGTAGAGACCAGAAGCCAGGATACGACGAGCCCGGCGCCGGCGAGGCATGCGAGAACCGCAAAGACGAGTTTTTCCGGCCGCGGCAAAGCGCTACGCAGCACGACAGCGAGCCCGATGGCGCCGCCGATATAGGCGGCCGGCAATTCGATCGGCAGGATGATCAGCCAATAGGCCGGAACGTCCAGCACGCGCCGAATCGCCCGCGGCAGAAGTTCGCCGAATACGTCATAATGTGAAACGACGATCGGGGCGCCGCCGCCGCGCGCTTTCACGGTCGCCAATTGATCGAGCACGAATGGCGCAATGAGGCAGACGACGAGCAATGCGGCGAGCGCCAAACCAGCCGTGAAACGCAGGCGCCGCGCCGGGTCGGTCGCGGCGAGCAGGATCGGCGCCGCGATGAGACCTGCAATCGCGAACGTCACGCCGCCGACAAAGGTCGAGCTTTCGAAACCGGCGACGATGACCAAAGCCAGCGTCAAGATAAGCGTCAGGCTCCGCCGCTGCGCGTAACGCGTCAGCAGCAGCATCGCCGTCACGACGCACGATGCCGCCATCAGATGCTGGGGCACCCATGCGGCCTGAAACAGCCAGCCGGCCATGCCGACCGGCGGCCAGAACAAGGGCGCGAGATCGTCGGCGCGGACCAGCCAATCGAACGGCACCCACAGCGAGCCCGCGGTCGCGAGCGCCACGACCCCAGATCGCGGCGGCAGAACGTTTGCAGAGCCAGACCGCGAGCCCCATCATCAAGCTGAGCGAGGCGAAAGCGGTAAACCATGTCAGCCCGATGTCGGCTTCCCAGCCGCTGGTACCCAGTGTGAGGGCGACCTCGGCCGCGCTGAAATGCCAGAGGTAGTAGTAGGCAAGACGCCCCGGCGCGCCGAATTCCCCAACACCGGATTGACCGGTGGCAGGCCGAGCCGCGCCATCGCATCGATCATCGCGCTCTTCGCATGATCGAAGATCGGGTCGGCGAGCTGCACGGCGTCGCCGGCGAATTTCGGAAGGATCGCGGCGGCCGGCACCAGCGCCAGAATAGCGGCGGCGGCGAAGGCCCATGCCGGAACCGTCAGCGCGCTTTCAGCGTCGCTCCCCGGTGCCGACAGCGAAGCGAAAAGCCGCTGACAAGAATCAAGAATACCGAGCGCGCCGATGGCGACAACCGTGATCGGGGAAAATCCGATCCAGTCATAAAACGGCAGGGTCACCGCGCTGTGCGCCGCCCAACCGATGAAGGCCGCGGCGCCGAGCGCGAGTACGCGGGGCAAGAGGTGCCGGGCGAGAGCATAGTCCAGGATTGTCCAGAATGCGGTCGCGATCAGCGCGCAGAGGACGGCATTGACGGGCGACGCCATGGCAAGTCCGGGCCCGAGTTCCGACCGGTATCGATGCACACGTTATTGAGTCACGGCGGCAGGAGTTGCGGTGGCGAGTACGATGACTTTGGTCCCGACAGGCGTGCGGTTATAAAGGTCGACGACGTCGTCGTTGGTCAAGCGGATACAGCCAGAGGACACGT
>Ga0187860_1004435_pt1 | contig 10539 bp, 10 predicted proteins | sample June2016WEW_10_4_FD_132981 | JGI IMG/M metagenome (GOLD analysis project Ga0187860, IMG submission 132981) | Peatland microbial communities from SPRUCE experiment site at the Marcell Experimental Forest, Minnesota, USA - June2016WEW_10_40 | ecosystem: Environmental > Terrestrial > Soil >... | reverse complement strand
TGCCGCGCTGGGACCGTTTTTTCACCGAGCTGTTTTAAGGTTTTGCGCGGGCGGCCTGCGACCTTGTCACGACACCTGGCTGGAGTCGCCGAAGCGGCGCAGGAAGTCTTCGTAGGCGAAACGGATTCCAGTTTCCATATCGATCCGGGGCTTCCAGCCGAGGGCGAAGATGCGTGAACTGTCCATCAGCTTGCGCGGAGTGCCGTCAGGCTTGGAGGTGTCCCAGAGGATTTTGCCAGTGAAACCGATGACGCGCGCGACCAACTCGGCCAGCGCCTTGATTTCCAGGTCGCCGCCGGAGCCGATGTTGATGATTTGTTCGTCGCTGTAGTGTTGCATCAGGAAGACACAGGCGGCGGCCAGGTCGTCGGCGTAAAGGAATTCGCGGCGCGGCGCGCCGGTGCCCCAGCAGGTGACGGAATCGGCCCCGGCAGCCTTGGCCTCGTGAAAACGGCGGATGAGGGCGGGCAAGACATGGGAGTTGCGCGGGTCGTAGTTGTCGTTCAATCCGTAAAGATTGGTGGGCATGACGGAAATGAAGTCGGAGCCGAATTGGCGGCGGAAGGCCTGGCAAAGTTTGATGCCGGCGATTTTGGCGATGGCATACCACTCGTTGGTGGGTTCCAGGGGGCCGGTCAGGAGGTATTCTTCCTTGAGGGGTTGCGGGGCCAATTTGGGATAGATGCAGGAACTGCCCAAAAAGAGGAGCTTTTTGACGCCGGCCAGCCGCGCGTTGTCAATAAGGTGGGTCTGGATTTGGAGGTTCTCCAGCAGGAAGTCGGCCGGGAAAGTGGAGTTGGCCAAAATGCCGCCTACGCGCGCGGCGGCGACGAAGACATAGGCGGGCTTTTCGGCGGAAAAGAATTGGGCCACGGCGGCGGCGTCGCGCAAGTCCAACTCGGCCTGGGTTTTGCCAATCAAGTTGGTAAAGCCGCGGCGGAGCAGTTCGCGCCACAAGGCGCTGCCGACCATGCCGCGATGACCGGCGACGTAAATGGGGGCGTTTGCATTCATCAACGGGCGATGGTGAACGGAGGTCAGTAAAAAACCTAGCCAAAAATATGCCATCCCTTATCTTGGTCGCCGTGAGTGCCGTAGTGGAAATCCATGATCTGCGGGTGGAGTACCCGAGCCACGAGCTGCGCAAACCCCCGAAACTGGCCGTCGAGGGCCTCAATCTGGCGATCGAGGCGGGCGAAGTCTTCGGCTTTCTCGGTCCCAATGGAGCGGGGAAGACGACGACGATGAACGTGCTCCTGGGGTTCGTCAACGCGACGGGTGGGACGGCGTCGATTTTCGGGGTGGACGTGCGCCAGCCCATTGCGCGGAAGCGGATCGGCTATCTGCCGGAGATGACCTACTACTACAAATTCCTGAGCACGGAGGAATTGCTGCGCTTCTACGCCCGCATTTTCCGCATTAAGGGGGCGGAACGGGACCGGCGGATAGATGCGGTGCTGAAATTGGTGGAACTGGAGAGCGCGCGCAAACGGCTGATCAAGACTTACTCCAAAGGGATGCAACAGCGAGTCGGACTGGCCCAGGCGCTGATCAACGACCCGGACCTGCTCATCCTGGACGAGCCGACGAGCGGCCTGGACCCGTTGGGGCGGATGAAGGTGCGGGAGATCATCCAGCGATTGAAAGAGGAGGGCAAAACGGTCTTTTTTTCCTCGCACGAACTGGGGGAAGTGGAAACGGTGTGTGATCGGGTGGCGATATTGCACGAGGGCAGATTGAAGGTGGTTGGCCGCGTGGATGAGTTGGTCAGTCAATATCAATGCAACCTGGAGAATGTGTTTCTCAAAGTGATCGGATACCAGCCGCAGAGATGATATGAACAATGTAATCGCACTGGCGTGGGTTGTGGTCAAGGAGTTGTACCGGCGGAAGGACTTTTATGTGCTGTTTGTTCTGACGGCGCTGATCACGCTGCTGCTCGGCTCGGTCAACATCTTCAACGAGGATCGCATCGTCCGCTACCTCAAGGACGGTTGCTTGTTGTTGATCTGGGTCTCGTCGGTCGTGATCGCGGTGACGATCACGGCGCGGCAACTTCCGGCGGAGCGGGAAAGCCGGACCATCTTTCCGCTGCTGGCCAAGCCGGTGGGACGGGGGGAGTTGATCATGGGGAAGTTTGTCGGGTGCTGGTTTGCCAGCGGGGTGTCGCTGTTCGTCTTTTACCTGTTTTTTGGGTTAATCAGCGCGTCGCGGGAACATGCCTGGCCGCTGCTGAGTTACTTTCAAGCGATCTGGCTGCATTGGCTGTGCCTGGGGATCATCATCGCCATCGCGTTGCTTGGCTCGATTGTATTTGCGGCGCCGTCCTCGAACGCGACGATTTGCTTTGTGGTGATAGCGGGGATTATGTTTGCCGGGGCGCATCTGAACGGCGTTGCGGTGGAGATGGGGGGGTGGAGAGGGACTCTGGTCTATGGCGTTTATTATCTAATTCCGCACCTGGAATGGTATGACGTGAGAGAATTGATAGTGCATGACTGGGGGACGATAGATTGGCTGGCTTGCGCCGGGGCAACGGTGTACGCGCTGCTCTACTCGGCGCTATTGCTCGACGTGACGTGGCTGCTGTTTCGACGGAGGACGCTGACTGTATGATGCGGTGGGTGGCGGTTCTTCTGCTGGTCTGTTGCTTTACGCTGGCGACGGTGTTGGATCCGGCTGTGACAAGGATTCGGGGCCAGAGCCACTCCGCGGAAACAGGCGGCGTGCTGGCGGTGCTGATGGGGGACAGCCGGCGGCTGTTTGCCAACGAGTTTTTCGCCAAGGCCGACGCCTATTTTCACAGCGGGTTTTATCCGACGATCTTTGACAAGGGCGCGACGGACGAGCCGGCCCACATTAGCGAGGAGGCGCATAAATCGCAGGAAGAGCGCGCCAAGCCGGAGCATGAAGAAGGGGAGGGCACTTTCCTGGGACCGCCGCGGGATTGGATTGAACGCTTCGGAAGGCATTTTTATCCGACGCAGCATACGCATTTGCACGGGGGCAATGAGCGTGAAATCCTGCCCTGGCTCAAGCTGTCGGCGGAGATGGACCCGCAACGGATCGACACATACGTGGTGGCGGCCTATTGGCTGCGCACGTCGCTGAACAAGCCCGATGAGGCCGAGAAATTCCTGCGCGAGGGGCTGCGGGCCAACCCGGACAGTTACGAGATTCTTTTGGAGCTGGGGCGGGTTTATTATTACAACCGCAAGGACGCGCGGATGGCGCGCAACATCTGGTCGCTGGCTCTGGACAAATGGCGCCGCCAGGAGGCGGCGGACCTAAAACCGGATCCGCATGCCTACGAACAGACGCTGGGAGAGATGGTGCGGGCCGACCGGGACCTGGGCGATCCGGCGCAATTGCTGGGCGATTTGCAGCAATTGCTCCCGGTGTCCCACAACAAGGAGACCATCCAGGGGTACATCGATGAGGCGAAGGCCAAAATGGCCCGGCCGGAACAGTGAGATAGCTGGCATGGAACATAAATTGATACGATGTTAAGTGAGGACCACAGGAGAAGGGTCGCAGAGGCGCTGGCGTGCAGGGACGCGGATGACATTCCCAAGGTTCCCGGCGCCGGGGGCGTGCGAGTGGATGAAATGGGGAACCGGATTCAGATCATGCATAATGGCGTGGCGGTTGTCGCCGACGGATATTATGGGGAATTCATCACCGAGACTGTTGAGCGGCTGAAGGGGCACCACGAACCGCAGGATGAAAAGGCATTCCACGAGATTTTGAAGGTCATTCCAGCCGGGTCAACCATGATCGAACTGGGGGCCTATTGGTCTTACTATTCGATGTGGTTTCAAAAGTCGATCAAGGGAGCCCGGAATTTCATGATTGAGCCAATCGAACGGTGCCTGGAATGCGGCGTTAAAAATTTCCAGCTTAACCGAATGCATGGCGACTTCACTCGGGCCTACATTGGGCGATGTTCCAGCGAGGGTTGGGAGCAAGCGGGAGTGCCCGGCGCCAGCGGCGAGGCTGGGCGCGTTTGTATCAAGGATTTTGCCCAAAGCAAGGGCATTGACGCCGTGACGCTGCTTCATTCTGATATTCAAGGATACGAGTACGAGATGCTCCGGGGCTGCGGAGATTTAATCGGCCGAAAGAAGATCGAGGTCTTATTTATTTCCTCACACAGCTTGAAGGTGCATTACCAGTGCAGAACATACTTGACACAGCGGGGCTACTCGATTCTGGCCGAGCATAATCCCAAGGAAAGCTACTCCGAGGATGGATTGATAGTTGCCTCGGCGTCATTGAGGCCGCTGGAGCGGATTGAACTTTCAAAAAAGCCGATGTCCGTTCGGCTGCGATGGAAGACGGCTCTTTTCAGGGCTGTTTTTTGACGGGATGCCGTCGTAGCCATGTTATTCAATTCGTATGTTTTTTTGTTCGCATTTTTGCCTCTTGCGCTGTCCGTTTTTTATGGTTTGTCGGCGGTCAGCGGAGCCAGAGCGGCAAAGGGCTGGCTTATTGTGGCATCGCTGGTTTATTACGGGTGGTGGAATCCATTCTTCGTGCTGCTCATTGTATTGTCGATGCTGTTCAACTTTGCCGTGGGGAGGCTCATGGGGCAGTGGGAGAGTTCGCGGCGCCGGCTGCGCGCGCTGTTGATTTTCGGCATTGCGGTCAACTTGCTGCTGCTGGGGTATTACAAGTACGCCAATTTTTTCGTTGAGAATATCGACCGGTTTTTTGGAGCGGCGTGGACGCTGCAGAAGATCATTTTGCCGCTCGGCATATCGTTCTTCACGTTTCAGCAGGTGACTTACCTGGTGGACGCCAGCCGGGGGATCGGACGGGAGTACGATCCGATGGACTTCATGCTTTTCATTTCGTTTTTTCCGCATTCCATTGCGGGTCCGATCGTGCATCACCAGGAGATGATGCCGCAGTTTGCGCGGCCTGAAACCTACCGGTTTCGATGGGAGAATCTGGCTGTGGGACTGTCGCTCTTCGCCGTCGGATTGTTTAAGAAGACGATGGTTGCCGACGCATTAAGCGGGCATGCGGCAAAGGTTTTTAACGCGGCGGCGTCGGGCGCAACGCTGGGCATGGGGGACGCGTGGGGTGGTGTGTTGAGTTACACGTTTGAGATTTACTTTGATTTCTCCGGCTACTCGGACATGGCGGTGGGGCTGGCGCGCATGTTTGGGATCACGCTGCCGTTGAATTTCAATTCGCCGTACAAGGCGGTCAGTTGCATCGACTTCTGGCATCGCTGGCACATGACGCTCTCGCGCTGCATGAGGGAGTATCTGTATATCCCGATGGGCGGGAGCCGCCGGGGAGAAGCGCGCCGCTACCGCAATCTGTTGGTGACGATGCTGATTGGAGGGATCTGGCATGGGGCGGGTTGGACGTTTGCAATTTGGGGACTTTTTCATGGGGCCTGCCTGGCGGTGAATCATCTCTGGGTCTTTATGCGAAGGAACAAACCGCCTCGGAAGCCGGCTCCAACCGGAGTCTCGGTCTGGGCGGGGCGGGTGCTGACTTTTTTTCTCGTTGTCATCGGGTGGGTTTTTTTCCGTGCAGCCGGAGTCCGGGCGGCCGGGCAATTGTTTGGGGCCATGTTTCATCTGACCGGGGGGCCGGTCGCGGGAGCGGAGGCCTTGCTGAAGGGCAAAACGTGGTATTGGCTCGTTGGGTTGACCGGATTTGTCTGGGCGGCGCCAAACGCGGCGGAAATGCTGAGAGAGTTTCGTCCCGCGCTCAATCCGTTCAAGGGCGAATTGCCCCTGGGCGGCGGGTGGCTGCGCTGGCGGTTGACACCCTGGTGGGCATTCTTCGCAGCGGCGTTGCTGGCGGCCTCGGTGTTATCTCTATCCAACAGCAGTGAGTTTCTCTATTACAACTTCTAGTCAAACTGGAAACGCGCGCGGTTTTGTCCTGGCGTGTCTGGGGATAAGCGCGGCGGTGGTGTTGGCGCTGGCCTTGCTGAACTATGTCGTCGATCCTTATGGCGCCTTCGGCAACAACAGGCTGGGGGTGTTCATTTCCGCCGAACGAGAGGCAAAGCCGATCTTGCTGCGGCGCTATCAGCACGATGCGTTGCTGGTAGGTGACAGCAAAATGGGCATGATCCCAGCCGGCCAGCTCGAGGGGTACCGCTTCTTCAATGCCTCGTTTGCGGGGGCCAGCGACGAGGAGGAGTATTTCTTCCTGGACCATTTTGCCACCGATCAGAAACTAGTCGTTTTGGAGGTCGATTTTTTGCAATGCGATCCGGCCGTTTGCAGCGGGGACATTTTCGCGTCTCGCGGGATGGTGTCCACTTTGGATTCGCTTTTGAGCGCCAAGACGGTGGAGTATTCGGCAAGAACCATCCTGGAGCATCTGGCAGGCACACCTGCCTCCCTAGAGCCGGATGGGAGCGGGGATGCGAGCGGATGGTTCAAGCTATACGACCGGGAGAACAAAGCGGTCCAGCGGTACAAACTGGAGAGACTTTTCAACTATTACGACCACGTCAGTCCTGGTTTCCACCTTTCTTTTTTTGGAAAAATTGCGAGGCTCCTTCGGCAACGCGGTGTGCGGTGCGCGGCCTTTGTGCCGCCCCTCCATGCCGCGCTGGCGGATCACTTGAAATCGTCGCCCAACCGGCAGGTCTTTGACCGCTGGCGCGATGAAGTGCGCGCGATTTTTCCCGATGTGGTGGATCTTTCGGTGTCGTCCTACGGAGAGCCAAAAAACTTTTTTCAAACTGATCCCGTCCACTTCAAGCCGGCTGTGGGAGTGCGCCTGCTCAACGAGAGGGTCATCCCTTTGGCGAAGGACCTGATGTCCACCAATTCGCACTCCATTGGGGACGCCGAAAGAAAGTGATTAAGAACGGAGTCTTTGGTAGGTTCCATTTTGCAAGATGAATTCCGTTGCGGCACCAAGTCAAATTCGTGATCCGGTCAACGCCCGCATTCTGGCGGTTTCCGAGGACAAAATTGAGGGTTTTCAACGGCAGCCCTTGCACGCCATCGCGCTGCAAAGCGGGGTGGAGCTGCCGGTGGTGGTGCAGCGGATTCGCGCCATGCTGTCGGCGGGGACGATCCGGCGGGTGCGGCAAACGTTGCTGGCCACCAATCTGGCCCAAGGGGCGCTGGTGGCCTGGCAGGTGCCGCCGGAGCGCCTGGAGGCCGCCTTCGATTACATGTTTCAGCAAGACCCGTTTTCCGGGCACGTCGTGACGCGCTCGACGGACAGCGCGACGGCCGGGTCGAATTACAGATTGTGGACGACGCTGAAGGTGCCGCAGGGTTTCTCGCTGGAGGATCATTGCCGGTTTCTGGCGCGGCAAACGGGGGCCGAACAGTTCCGCATCATGCCGGCCAAACGGCTCTTTGCCCTGGGGGTGGGCCATATACGGCGGCGCGGGATGGAGCCGGGGGCCAAGGCGGAGGTCCCGGCGGAGGTGACGGAGGTTTCCGCAGTCCAGCTCAACGATTTGGAGTGGCGGATTTTGACGGCGCTCAAGCGGGAATTCAGCCCGGCGGAGATTGAGCCGGATATATGGCGGGGGCGGGCGCAAGAGGCGGGCGTGCCGTTGGAAACATTTTTGACAGTGGCGGAGGACTTCAACCGGCGGAAGATCATCGGCCGGTTTTCCACCTTTCTGGAGCACGTCAAACCGCTCCAGGACGGCGAGCGGGTGACGCGGTTCAACGCCCTGTTTCATTGGGCGGCGCCGCCGGGGCGGGAGATCGAGGCGGGGCGCGAGGTGGGCCGGCATTATATAATGACGCATGCCTATTGGCGGGAGGGCGGCCCGGAATTCCACAACGTCAACATCATGGGAGTGGCGCACGGGACGGACAAGGCGCTGCTGCTGGCGCACAAGGCGGCCATTGACGCGCATCTGGCCGGGTGCGGGATTCCTGTCACTTATACGAATGTTTTTTGGGGCGGCCGCAGCGAGATCAAGCCGTCGGAAATCGCCCCCGCCGCCTATCGCCAGTGGCGGCAGAGTGTGAAGATGGACAGGGAGGAGAAAACTCAGGGTTTTTCGCCGACCGCGAGCACGGTTTGAAAATGGGGGGGTTGCTCTTCGCGGGCCACAACGGACACTTCGATTTTTTTGAAGCCGGCCTCTTCCAGCCAGCCTTGCAACTCGCCTTCGGTGAAACCGAGCCAGCGGTCGCCGTAGAGCTCGCGCGCCTGCTCGAAATTGTGGCGCAATAGATCCAGAATCAGCACCTGGCCATCAGGACGCAAAATCCGATGGCAAGCGACAATGCCGCGGGGCGGTTGGGCGGCGTGGTGGAGGGCCTGGCTGAGAATGACGACATCGACGCTCTCCGGGTCAACGGGCGGATCTTGCAGGTCTCCCAGCCGGAACTCGAGGTTCTTGATTTTGTTCTTGCGCGCCTTGGCGGCGCCAAAGGCGACCATGCGCTCGGAGTTGTCCACCGCGATGACCTTTTTTGCGCGACGGGCCAGAAGTTCGCTGAGCAGCCCCTCGCCGGCGCCCAGGTCGGCAATGACCAGGGGCGGGAGGATGCGCAGGAGCAATTGCCCAAAGGCCTGCCAGGAACGGCCCGGTCCGTAACTGCGGTCAAAACGCCCGGCGACCTGGTTGAAATGAAGTTGGGCCTGTTGGGCGCGCCGCGCCAAAACCCGCCTGAGGTTGGGCTGGTCCGCTGCGTGTTCGGGCAATTCCCGCGCGCCCCGCACGGCCAACTGGATGAATTCCTGCCTCGCCGGCTCGGCGTTGGCGACAATGCGGTAAAGGCTCCTTTTGCCGTCCCGCCGGGATTCCAGCAAGCCGGATTCCTGCAACAAACCCAGGTGAGTCGAGATGCGCGACTGGCCCATGCGCGTGATTTCCTGGAGTTCGTTGACCGACAATTCGCCATGCTCGAGCAGGGCGACGATACGCAGGCGGGTGGGGTCGGAGAGCGCCCGCAAGGCTTTTAAAGTGGCGGACATGCAAATAAAGGTTGACGCATTAGGGAAATAGCATATATCTTCCTATCAAGATACGTCAATATGTTATTCGACACAACTTGAACATGAACAAAAATTACATCTTTTCCTCCGAGTCGGTCGGCGAGGGGCATCCCGACAAGGTCTGCGACGCCATATCGGACGCGGTGCTGGACGCGCACCTGGAGCAGGACCCGCGCAGCCGCGTGGCGTGCGAAACCTACGCCAAGAGCAACATGGTGGTCGTCGGCGGGGAGATCACCAGCAAGGCCAAGGTCAATATCAATGACATCGTCCGCCGCTGCATCGCCGGCATCGGGTATGTCAATGACGATGACGTTTTTCATGCCGACAAGGTCTTTATCACCAATTTGGTCACGCGCCAAAGCCCGGACATCGCCCAGGGGGTCGATGCCCGCGCGGCCGAAGGCAAGGAGACGGCCGAGCAAGGGGCGGGGGACCAGGGCCTGATGTTTGGCTTTGCCTGCGACGAGACGCCGGAATTGATGCCCGCGCCGATCATGTTCGCCCATCGTCTGGGGCGGGAGTTGAGCCGGGTGCGCAAGGCGGGCCGGGCCGCCTGGCTGAGGCCGGACGCCAAAACGCAGGTTTCCGTGCAGTACGAAAACGGCAAGCCGGCGCGCATCGTCAACGTCGTCGTTTCCACGCAGCACGCGGCGGATGTCAAACATAAGGAAATCAAGGAGTTCGTGATCAAGGAAATCATCGAAAAAGTCCTTCCCGCCGAAATGCTTGATAAGAAGACGCGCTTTCTGATCAATCCGACCGGCCGCTTTGTGATTGGCGGGCCGCAGGGGGACACGGGGTTGACCGGCCGCAAGATCATCGTCGATAGCTACGGCGGCATGGGCCGGCACGGCGGGGGCGCCTTCAGCGGCAAAGACCCCTCGAAGGTGGACCGGAGCGCGGCTTACATGGGACGTTACGTGGCCAAGAACATTGTCGCCTCCGGCCTGGCGACGCGGGCGGAAATCCAGTTTGCGTACGCCATCGGCTACCCGGACCCGGTGTCGGTTTGCGTGGATACGTTCGGCACGGGGCAAGTGGAGGACCAGAAGATCGAGGAGGCGGTGCGGGAGGTGTTTAACTTCAAGCCGGCGGCGATCATCAAGCAGCTCAATTTGCTGCGGCCGATTTATTCCAAAACCACCAATTACGGCCATTTCGGCAAGATCGACGATCTGAACAGCATTACGTGGGAAAAGACCGACAAAATTGCGGCCCTGAAGAAGGCGGTCAAATAGATTTACAAAAAGGAAACGGATATGCCAATACAACTTGCCGCTTCCCGCCGCGCCAAAGCGGCGCGGGTCGCGGCGCCCAAAGCTGGAAACGGAGCGAGGGACTTCAAAGTCAAAGACCTGTCGCTGGCCGACTATGGCCGCAAGGCGATCGACATTGCCGAGCAGGAAATGCCCGGCCTGATGGCCATTCGCCGCAAGTACGCGGCCGCCAAACCGCTCAAAGGGGTGCGCCTGACCGGCTCGCTGCACATGACGGTCGAAACGGCGGTGCTCATCGAGAGCCTGGCGGCCCTGGGCGCCTCGGTGCGGTGGGCCAGTTGCAACATTTTTTCGACCCAGG
>Ga0187860_1004434_pt1 | contig 10539 bp, 8 predicted proteins | sample June2016WEW_10_4_FD_132981 | JGI IMG/M metagenome (GOLD analysis project Ga0187860, IMG submission 132981) | Peatland microbial communities from SPRUCE experiment site at the Marcell Experimental Forest, Minnesota, USA - June2016WEW_10_40 | ecosystem: Environmental > Terrestrial > Soil > Wetlands... | reverse complement strand
GTGGACCAACGTCGCAACCGTAGCCGATGCGGTGGATAATACGTTGGTCTTTATCCCATTGCCCCGCTGATTCATGGGCGCCGAACAAAGTCAGCGTGGAAGATTTGGATTTCGAGTTGACGCCCGGAAAACGCGCCACCTATAATGAGCGATTTGTGAATCTTAGAAAGAACAAGGAGTGAGAATGAATTTCAACTTATCTTTGAAGCATTTACCGGCCGCGCTCGTGGTTGTATGCCTCTCCGCTGCCGGGGCTTGGGCCCAAACCACCGCGGCGCCGACGGCCGCACCGGTTCCCGGAAAGATCGTGGTGATCGACGTTCAAGGCGCGATCGCGGCCACGGCCGAAGGCAAGGAAGCCGCCGCGGAACTGCAGTCGCAATTCGCGTCGAAACAAAATGAGCTGCAAGACTTGCAGAAGAAGATCGAAGACATCCAGACCCGCCTCACCAATGGCGCGGCCACATTGAGCGACGAAGCGAAGAGCAGCTTGCAGCGGCAGGGCGAGTTGTACTCTCACGAACTGCAGCGCGGTCAGGACGATTTCCAAGAACAAGTGACCGCCGCGCGGCAGGACGTCGTGGACCGCATCGGCCGAAAGATGATGGATGTCGTGGACCGTTACGCTCGTGAAAACGGCGTCGCGATCGTGCTCGATTCGTCGGTGCAAGGCGGATCCCTGTTGTACAGGGCGGCGCCGACAGACATTACCGCCGACATCGTGCGCCTGTACGACCAGGCCTATCCGATCAAGCCCGCAGCGGCAACGGCCCCGGAGCACCCGGCCACACACGCGCCCGCCGCCGCAAAGCCCGCGACGCCTCCGCAAAAGTAGCCGGCCGCGGCCGCACCACCCGTCCCCCCGCTTTTTGTAGCAGGCGGGGGTGTACGCGCCCGACGGGCAGACCGATAACCGGCCTGCTCTAGGCAGAAGGTCGAAACGCGGCTACAATGTTTTGGCCTTCCCTACGGATTTCCACTGAGGATTCAGAGCGTGGAACCGATACTCGCCACCGAGAATCTCTGGAAAATTTATCGCGCGGGCAAACTCGACGTGCCCGCGCTTCGCGGGGTGAACCTCCAGGTGCTGCCCGGCGAATCGGTGGCCGTGATGGGACCATCGGGTTGCGGTAAGTCGTCTCTGCTTTACGTCCTCGGCGGCCTGGCGCGTGCGACGCGAGGAAAGGTGCTGGTGGACGGCAACGACCTGGCGGTGATGAGCGACGCCGAACGAACCAAGCTGCGCCGCCACAAGATTGGTTTCGTCTTTCAACGTTTCAACCTGTTGCCTACGCTCGATGCCCGTGGCAATATCGCCATCGCCCAGCACATTCACGGCAATGGATTCGATCCGCACCGCTTTGAACTCGTCACCAAGATGCTTGGGCTCACCGATCGCCTGCGCCATCGCCCCTCGGAACTCTCCGGCGGAGAGCAGCAGCGCGTGGCCATTGCCCGCGCGATCATCAACGAGCCGAAGATCGTGCTGGCGGATGAGCCCACGGGGAATCTCGATACGGAGAATTCGCAAGCTGTCCTGGCGATGCTGCGCCATCTGAACAAAGAACTGGGCCAGACGATCATCATGATTACGCACAATCCAGAGGCCGCCACGCACTCCGACCGAATCGTTCATATGCGCGACGGCCTGATCGTGGATGGCGTGCCCGCCGAGTGAACCATGCGCACGCTTTGGCGCATCATTAGCCGCACGGCATTCTGGTCCTACGAACGCGGGACTTGGCCGTACGACGTTGCCGTCGCGGCGATCGTGGTGTTCGTTCTGCTCTCCCCGCGCTCGTGGTTTCACGATCAGCCCGCGGTCGGTCCGCCGGCGGCGCAGACGTTGATCGTCCTCGAGTCGAGCGGCGGTACCGGCGCAACCCAGACGTATCGCGTGGACGCGCGCCTGCTCGCTTCGCCGATCCGCACGCCTGAGCTCGAGCACGATCTGCACGACGCCATGCGCAAAAACACCGAGGGCTTGCGGCACGGCAACTTTCGCATTTTGCGCATCGAACCCATCCGCGGGGAAGGCGATACGGTGATTTCCTACGATGTCACGATCGGTCCCTGAAACCGGTCTGCTCTTCGGGTGAATCATGCATGTGTTCCGCACTGTAACTCGCGCTCAGCGCAGGGCATCTTAGTAGTGTGCGATGTGTTAGGATGCGCAAGCGGTTCGCTGTGCGTCGCGAAAAGGACCAGGTCGGCCCCGCAGCATCATGAAGAGGATTCGTTGAAATTGTCGCGGACTCATCGGAAGATTTGCGCGGCGCTCATTGGGGTCGTAGGTCTCTGCTTGGCCGGTGCGGGTTCCGCGCCATCCGCGAGCGCGCCGCAAGGACCGTGGACGGTGGGCGGCGTGTTGCACCAGATGGATACGCAGGCCAAGGAATTCAACAGCCTGACCGCGGACATTGAGCGTACCAAGGTCACCGTGGTCGTCGACGATAAATCCACGGAGAGTGGGAAACTCTTCATCCGCCGCGACGAAAAGATGCGGATCGAGATGACCAGCCCGGACCTGCGCACCATCCTCCTGAACGGCGACTCCTTTTACATCTACACTCCCAAGATCAATCGCGTCGAGGAATACAGCGTCGGCAAGCACAAAGCGATGGTCGATCAGTTTCTTCTTTTGGGTTTCGGCACATCCGGCACAACGCTCGAAAAAAATTATGACATCGTGCTCCAAGGCGAGGACACGCTGGACAACCATAAGGTGTTGATGCTCGAATTGACGCCGAAAGCCGCGGATGTGCGCAATCAGATCTCTAAGGTTCAGATCTGGCTCGATGAGGGGACCTGGCTGCCCGCACAGCAGAAATTTTTCGAAACCGGCTCGGGGGACTACTTCACGATCCGCTATACGAATGTCGTACGCAACGTGCGCATTTCCGACGCGCGCTTTCGCCCGCAATGGCCAAAGGGCGTGACGAAAGTTAAGCCGGACAGTTAGTCTCCCACTCGATTACCACTTCCCCGTCGAGTTTCGCGCGTCACATTCCGCCCGAAAGCGTTTTCACCGAAATTTGCGTCCTTCAGATCGCCTTGCTTTTCTTGGCGTGCGCACCGCGATTCCATTGCGTTTCTTGCGCAAGCAGCGCCTTCTTACGCTCGATTCCCCAGCGGTAGCCGCCCAGGCCTCCGTCTTCGCGCACCACGCGGTGGCATGGGATGACCAGTGACACCGGATTCGTGGCGCAGGCGCGAGCCACGGCACGAGCAGCCTTCGGCCGGCCCAAGGTCCGCGCAATTTCGCTGTACGATCGCGTTGCGCCGCAAGGGATGCGGCGCAGTGCGTCCCAAACGCGGCGCTGGAAAGCCGTGGCCTGCACATCGACGGGCAAATCCAGTCCCGGCGCGCGTCCATCCAAATAACGCACGATGGTTCGCACCCACGATGCAGCCTCGTGCCCCCCGGAGCGAATGGCTGCCTGCGGATACTCCTGCCGCAAGGCATCCGTCAGCGCCGCGTCTCGGTCGCCCAAGTACACGGCGGAAATTCCGCGCGGCGTAGAACCAACCAGCACGCGGCCCAAGCGCGAATCGGCCAGTGAGTAACTGATTTCCATTCCGCGTCCGCCGCGGCGATAAGCGGCCGGCGTCATTCCCAGTTGCGCGTTCGATTGCTCGTAAAGGCGGCTCGATGAGCCGTAACCCGCTTCGTACATCGCTGTGGTCACTGTGGTGTCTCCTTTTCGCAGATGGCGCTTCAGGCGCCCAAGACGCACGGAATCGGCATATTGGCGCGGCGTGATGCCGACGGAGTGACGAAATATCCGCTCCAGTTGGTGCGGACTCAAACCCACGCGCGCCGCCAGCGTCTTCAAATCAACTGCTTCATCCGAATGCGCTTCGAGGTGGCGGCAAATGCGCTGCACGACCGCGCTTCGCGGCTCCGCTGCGTTTAGTGAACCCGCGGCGCCTTTCAATCCCGGTTTGCAGCGGCGGCACGACCGAAACCCGGCGCGCTCGGCGGCGATCGGAGTGGCGAAGAAAACCACCTGCGCGCGTTGCGGTCTGCGCGAAGGGCAGCACGGCCGGCAATAGATGCCGGTTGAACGCACGGCGTAGACGAACGCGCCGTCGAACCGCGCGTCGCGGTTCGTGACGGCGTTCCAATAGCGCCGCAGAACTCGGCCATCCGTTGTTCCCGTGATGGAGTGCGATTTCAAAAGTCGCGAACCTCCGTGCCGAAGTCCAGTCTGCACAAAACCCAATCGCGATTCTATCCGATTCTAGCGCTCAAATTCTGAAGCTCCTGCGCGCCAGCGCCCGGCTAGGGCGCAGCGGAATCCGAGTGGCGCGCGTTAGCCCTTAAGACACGCGCTCGGCAGTCCAAGTTTGACGCGCTCGGCGTCTCGGCGGATAGTGTCCCGCGAGCGGTGCCAGAAGCGCTGGAAGGGGAGAAGTATGCGCACGCGCACTGCTCGAATCGAAACCTCACTTACTGAACCCAACATCGGCCCCAGCAAAGTGGAACCCGCCGGCTTAGGAGTGCTTGCCGCCAGCGCGATGGGCACGCCCGACGCGCACAGTTGGGTTGAGCGCGCCCGGCCGCGCGGAATCAAGCGCGTTCCCACGCACACGGTCGGCGTGCCAAACGAACGCCGCACGTACGCGCGCGCCAATCTGCGATTGCCGCTGCGCGTCATGCGTGTCGCCGGGCAACGGCGAGACGAAGAGCCGCGGCTTTGCACTCGAGATATCAGTTCGAGCGGCGTGTTTTTCCTTTGCCCGCAGCGCATCGAGCCGGGCACGCCCATCGAAATCGAAGTGGCGCTGGTGGACCGGCCGCTGCAAAGCCGCAGCGTGACGATGATCACAGAAGCGCACGTCGTTCGCGCCGAACCCGAGCGGGCAAACGGATGGCACGGGTTGGCCGCGACCTTTGACGACATTTCATTTCATCGCAGCGATCCCCTCCCGGCGCGCTTCCAGCAATCCTGAAGGCGCGCCCCTAACATTTGAAATTGCGTTAGGATTGTGGGTCAGATGGCACCCGCTCCGGTAAATGTGCGTGCCGTGCTGCTCGATTGGGATGGCACGCTGATCGATTCCTACCGCGCCGACGCGCAGGCTTACCTGAAAATGTTTGGCGCGTTGGGAATCGATTGGGATCTGAAAGACCTCGAGCGGCACTACTCCCCGAATTGGTACACCGTGTACCGCGCCGCGCGCATCGCCCGCACGCGTTGGAAGGAAGCGGATCGCCTGTGGCGCAGCGCTTACCGATACGAGAACGCCAAGCTGTATCCCGGCACGCGCCGCGCGCTCCGAGCACTTGCGCTGCGATATCGCGTGGGGCTTGTGACCGGCGGCGGCCGCGCTCGCGTGCGCCGGCAACTCATACAGTTTGATATGGAGCGCCTGTTCGCCGTCCGCGTCTTCAGCGAAGATACGGCGCGCAAGAAACCTCATCCGGCTCCGCTGCAACTCGCATTGCGGCGGCTCGGCCTCAGTTGCGACGAGTGCGTTTACGCCGGTGACGCGCCGCAAGACATCGAAATGGCGCGCAACGCCCGAGTGTTTTCCATCGCCGTGATGGGCACGTCTCCGGTGCCGGCGCGGTTGGCGGCTGCACGCCCCGACGTGCGAATCGATTCCATCGACGATTTGCCTGGATTGCTTCGCCGCCTGAAGAGCTAGATCGCTTGCGCCTCAGTGCGAAGGCGCGTTGCCGGCGGCGGATGGCGAAGGAGGTGCGGGCACCGACGTGTAGTCGGTCCATTTGATGATGAGGCGGACGGGGATGACGTCGTCCTTCGTGGTCACTTGGTCATCGGAGCGCGAGTAGGCAGGAAACCAACTGTCTCCGACTTGCTGGCGGTAAGTTTCAAACAACGTAAAAGGCAATTTGGGCGACGTTACGTCTCCCAGCTCGGTGACCCACTTTCCGTAGCTTTTTACGATCGCCAAATCGTGGTCGTCCACCCAGACCACGCCGGAAAAATACGCGTGTTGCCGATCCACTTGTTTCGGCTCGATGGCGAAAACATAGGTGTTCAGCTCGTCTACGCGCTGTTTGCCTTGATACGTAATGTTGTACTTCGCGAGCTGATCTGTAGTGAAAGGAAACTGCGGCATCAAGGCCAGAGCCACAACGTCTTCGGGTTCAAAATGCAACGCGTGGAGATCGCCCGTCGTTGGGGGCGCGCCAACCTGGCCGGGATTCGTCGTGCTTGAGGACGGCGCCGGCGTAGCCGGCACGCTGACCACGCGCTCGTAGCGCTTGCCGTCGGGCCCGTAAAATGGCGCGGTGATCACTTCAACCTGGCCCGACGGCTTTCCATTGGGCCCCATCTCCTGAACAACGATGCTCTTGCGATAGCCAAACGACCGGCTGGCTTGCGCGAACGCATCTTCCTTCGCTGCGAAGCGCTTGATGATTTCCGCGGGCGGAATTGCGGCCGGCTCGGGCTGCGGGTGAACAGGAATGTTTACGACGTCGCGCGACGGGGGCTGGGCCATCGGCCCAGTCGCATTAGCCTGCGCTGCCAAAGCCGGAGCGGACACGGCGACGGCGGCGAGTACCAGCGCCCCAAAAAATATTTTCGTCATCCAAGTGTTGATCGAGCCTGCGCTAGTCATAGGATCCCTACGGAGTTCGATGCGGCCGCGCGCGTTTTCGCTTTCCGCGCCCCACTCCATCCCGCGCCGCAGTTAGAGTACCGGCCCAACAGTGTACCGCAGCACGGTCTTCGCAGGCAGACCTGGCGGCACCGGAACACCAACCTCCAGCAGTACGGAGTCGGATTTCATCACCAGCGTCAACGCGCCCGCGGTCCACTCAAAATCGAGCGCGGCGTGGCCCGCGGTGCGGACCTCCAGATGACTCACGCCTGCCGGCGCCACGAGCGTGGGGCCGTACGGCACAAAGCCTTCGCACGCGTCGGTGGATCTTGGCGGCGCGCCGGCGTTCGGATGCGCCGTGAGCGCAATCCAACAGAACTGCGTGGAGCGATCCTCGCCGGTCGTCGCGGGCAAAGAGGTTACGGCGACGAATTGAAGCGGCGGACCGGCGGCAGCTTCGTTTGCGGAATTTAGCGACACTCGATAGTGCACCTCCAGGGTCGCTTGCGCGGTCACACGGACAGTTTTTTCAATCGCCGCTCCGGCGGAGCCCGCTTCGGGTGCTTGATAGCGCATGCGCACGCCAACTGAACTGCCCGTGACGACCGCGGCGCCCGTTTGGGCGGCGTTCGGCGATGCCGGCGCCTGGGCGGACGGCCCTTCGTCGGTCCATTCGGCACCGTAGGCCCGATTGAACGTGAAGTCGTGCGCTTCGGCGTCTGCACCCAAAGCGAACCAGTCTCGCAACGCTCCGACCGTCGTCACGAGATTCTCGCCGGAATCCTTCGAGACGAACGCCAGCATCCTGCCACCGTCGCGCGGCGCAAGAAACACCCGCAGCGCGCTGCTTTCAAGAACCCATTCGAGCGAACCGTCACGCTCGAAATCGTACGTGTAATGGAGAAATCCCCCGGAACCCGCCTTTTGGAATACCAGCGGAAATCTGAGCTGCTTCTGGCCGGCGTCGAGCGTTAGCTCTCCCGGCATTCGGCCGTCTTGCGGCCATGCAGGACCGGTGAGCGGATCGGACGCAGTATTCATGTCATCGAAAAACGACATTCCGGAATCGACGCGCACGGATTCAGCGCCCGTGAACGGTCCTCGAATGCGCGCCTCAAAACTCACACCCCCATTGCCCCGATTATCCGTGCGCAGAATCATGCGCTCGCCCCTTTCGTCCCTCCCCTCTTGGCTCGATGTCAGGATCAGCGCCGGCACGCTCGCCAGCGACGGGCCCTGCCCCAGGGGCAAACGAACGGCGTTCAGAATTGAGACGCCGAAGGCGCTGGCGGGATGCTTCACTGCGCCAGCTTTTTCGGGAACCTGCGGCACATACTTCAAATAGATCTTCAACACGCGAAGGTAATCAGGTGCCGCGCCACGCAGCAAATTCACCTCGAAAACGCGCACCGGCTCCGTCCACTGGCCGTCGATGCTGTTGTCGTCGAGTTCCGCCTTTGTCGGCTGACTCTCCAGGCGCAGCAAAACTTTCGCGCTCGCCGGCGCGTAAAAGGTCAACTCGAGTGTTTTCTGTTCGCGCTCGATGCCCAGCAGCTCTGCCCCGGCCGAGATGATTTCGTCCTTGCACTGCTTTCCCGGAACCGCGCTGCCGCACAGCGGTGCATGCAGCGGCAGCAATAGCGATTCGCCGGGGGGAACCACGACGTGCACGCGCAGCGAACCTCCATACGCCCCAGAGCTCGAACCCGGTGGCGCCAAGACGTCCAGATCGGCCTCTCCCGTCTGCGAATCATCTAGATTCGTCGCGCTCAACAAACCCGCGGCGCAGAGCGGCCGCGTGACGCATCGCTGGCTTAATGTCTCTAGAGGACCGCGTGGTTCCTGGCCTGCAAGCTCGGTGATTGCGAGCGAATCGTGGGGCGGCATGGCGGCAGTTCTCTCGATTACGGCGTGCGCGCCGGCGTTATCGGTCAGCCGGCGAAACGTATTGACCGACCAATCGGCTTCGGGATGCGCGCGCAATTCGGGCACGGACTCGTCCGGTTCGACCCATGAATAGAAATCCTGGGGCCACTCGATCGTTACGCCATCGCCGTAGGTGCGACGCACGGCATCGGGGCCCTGAATTGTTCGCAACGGGGCCCCCTCAGTATTCCAGAGCACAGCAAGCGCGGGATCACGCGAATTCGAAATCAGCGTGCCGCCGCGGCGAACGTATTCGAGGAGCGTCTGCTGCGCGTGCTCAGACAACGCCGCGCCACCGCCCGGCTCTCGCTGAGATTCAACCAATAGCAAGACACGATCTCGCAAAAGCCGCTCGACCGGCTGCGTTTCGAGGTCAACAACCTCCGGCGCTCGACCGGCCAACTCCGCCACGCGCAGCGCCTGCTCGAGAGTGCGCCGCAATTGCTCTCGCGCAGAAGAATTCTGTGCTGCCGCGGAGTTTTCCGGCCGCTCGGCTTCGGCGCCACAATCGACTACGCCGAGATCGGCCCACATATGAGCCGATGCCAGCCGCTCGCCCCAAGCTTTTATCAGGACGCCATTGCGTTTGATCGCCACGGCTTGTGCGCGCGACTCTCCCTCCATATCGAGCGCGGCGTCGCGATTCAAGTAGCGATTGACTCCGGGCGCTTCGTAGCCCGCGGGCATCAAGGAATCTTGCAGCGGCGCGTACTCGATGCCGCCGATTCCTCGCCCGAGCAACAAGCGAGTGCCGAGAGTCGTCGCGGAAACTGCCGCATCCGGCGGCGAACTTTCGTCAGCCGCGGCATATCCACCGGCGTGGAAGCTGGTGATCAGCGGAGGAACGCTCGATTGCTGCTCGAGTTTGTCAGCCAGAAGCGACAGCGTCATTGCATCCCGCTCGCCGAGCGTCGCGCCCGCCGGACTGGCCTCCCCAACCGCAGCGCTCGGAGAAAAAATCCATTCCCCCGAAACTCCCGCGACACCCGGCTGCGCCGGCCCAGTATTTTGGGCAGCCAGCAGCGACGCGAGCCACGCATCCGGCAAATCGCCCGCCGCGGCCAGGCACGGCGCGTCCACGCCGCTTGCCGCCAGCGTCGAGCAGAGCACGTTCAAATAACGTTCTAGATTCGGCGCGCCGGAATCATGCGAAGCGGCGGATACGCCCGCGTAATTGACGCCATCCACAATGCCGTCGCCCACTATGACGAACAGCAGCGGGCCACTTGCATCCTTCGCTTCGGTCTTGCCCCACGTGTCCGGTGGACAGATCGAGATCTTCCGGTGCGAGTTATAGGGCGCGAGTTCACGGGCCAGCGCGGTGAACCATTCGTGGCTGGCGCGCAGGAAATCCTCGTGCGCGAGCCAGGAAGCCGCGGCGGCATCGCCATCGCCATGAAACGCGGCCGCGAGCGCCGGCTCCGCGCCGTCGGCTAGTTGCGAGGACGTCATTCCGTATGCGGGAGCGTTCACAAGCCAATCGGGGTAGCCCGCCAGGCGCCATGTTGCCGGCATCTGCGGTCCTGCGTGGACGATCAGCTTGAATCCGCGATCCGCAATCAATTGCAACAGGCCGCGGAGATCGCGGCGCGGATTCGAGTGACCGTCGAAATCGAATTCGCCTTCGGCCAGCTCGTGCCAATTCCACGGAATCGTCAGATCAATCGTGTTGATGCCCAGTTCTTTGTAACGATCAAGGGAGTGTGCCCACAGATCCTGCGGTAACCCGAAATAGTCGAACGAGGCGCCGTACACGAAAAACGGCTTGCCGTCCACTTGCAATTCCGGCCATCCCTCGTCCACAACGATGCGGGCGCCAGAGAGATCGGGTTCGGCAGGCGTGCCATCGGGTGCCGCAAACGCGGGTCTGGCGAAAAGGAAGAGTGCGCCCAGCAGCAAAATTGAGGCTACAGTGGATTCAAGTCGCGAGTGTGCGAGAAAGCAGAGCGAAACGGCACGCGCGCGGCGCGTATTCCGATTTCCCGAATCTGGGCCGCTGCGCAGCACGGTGGGCCATATTAACCCCAAGCGGTC
>Ga0187860_1004431_pt1 | contig 10546 bp, 13 predicted proteins | sample June2016WEW_10_4_FD_132981 | JGI IMG/M metagenome (GOLD analysis project Ga0187860, IMG submission 132981) | Peatland microbial communities from SPRUCE experiment site at the Marcell Experimental Forest, Minnesota, USA - June2016WEW_10_40 | ecosystem: Environmental > Terrestrial > Soil >... | reverse complement strand
GCGCTGAAGGCCAGAACCGCCGCCCCTAATGCTACTCTATTCATCGTTCCTCTCCCTTGGTTTGAGGCCGACATTCCCCAGATGAACTCCGGAACGGCGTGGATGATAGCAAAAGGCGGGACTCCCGGGTAGCCATAGGCGGGCTGCGCAGTGCTTCCGGCGTTCTAGCCGTCAAGAACGACATCCGATCCGGCGATCCGGCCATTCTTTCTGGCATCCAGGCACACTCCTTCCGTCGTGATGACGCATCCCCCCTCCAGTTGCTACGCTGAGGCTGGCCGCGGTCGCAGTCCATCGATCAGCCGCAGAATCTCCTGGAACAATTCCCTCGGCACCGCGACCTCGGCCATCTGGAAGATGACGTAGCGGCCATGGCGCACGATCTTGACGCCGATCTTAATCAGCTTCTCCCGCAGGCTCGTCAGCGACCATTGTTTGACTGCCTCCGGCAGAGCCAGCGTTCGCATGAAATTTGTGAGATTGTAAGCCAGCGCATGAAGCTGAAGCCGCACGGCGTTGGCGGTGAACGAGTAGCATGACAGCCGGGTCCACTTGACCGCATTCTTGCCTTCCTTGATCCACTGCTCCGCCGTGCCGCGTGCATCAGCACGGGTCCTGCATCGCGGGTAATGGAGAGCAACATATGGGCCGTTCACGATGTGGACTGACGAGTAAGATTCACGCCGTTGTGGACACCAAGGGTCTACCAGTGCACCTCGGCCTTACGCTCGGTGAGGCTCACGACAATCGTTATGCTCAGTTCTGCTCAGTGGACTGCGTCCGCGAACGATGTTGCTGGCAGATCGAGGATATGACGCCGATTGGATCAGGGCGCTCGTTACCGAGCAAGGCGCGTAGGCAAACATCCCACGAAAACGAAAATGCAAGAAGCCAATCTGCTTCAGCCCCTATCTCTACCGAGCGCGCAACTTGGTCGAGCGGTTCTTCAACAAGATCAAGCAATGTCGTCGCGTCGCCACCCGCTACGACAAACTCGCAGCCACCTATCTTGCCTTCATCAAGCTCGCATCTATCCGGATTTGGCTACGTGCTTATGAGTCCGCGCCCTTCTGTAATAGGCTTGAGGAAAGGGCGACGAAGTTGGTGAACGCGAGACCCGAAGTGTTCGTGCCTGCCTTCGCCGCGTGGCTGGCTCCGCTACGTCAACCGGCTCCGCCGACCACGCTCCGGCTGGCGCAACGGCCAACGCTAAACTAACATTCCACCTGGACCACTCAGTGGGGCCGATCAATCATCACGACGATCAGCTCATTTATACTTGGCAAGCAAGATAGGAAAGCTCATGACACCGGCCACAAGGTTGCGCGCGCTGCTCAAGGCCGAGGCGATGGTGATCGCTCCGGGCGCCTATGACGGCATCACCGCCAGGCTCATCGCTCAGGCCGGCTTCCCAGCGGTCTACATGACCGGCGCCGGCACCGCCGCGTCGTATGGTTATCCGGATTTCGGTTTGGTGACCATGACCGAAATGGTCGCCAACGCGGCCCGCATCGTGCGTGCCGTCGATGTTCCGGTGATCGCTGACGCCGACACCGGTTACGGCAACGAGTTGAACGTGGTTCGCACGATCCAGGAGCATGAGCGGGTCGGCACCTCGGGCGTGCATATCGAGGATCAGGTTTCGCCCAAGAAGTGCGGCCATCTCGACGTCAAGGAGATTATCCCACGGGAGGAATGGCTGGCGAAGATCCGCGCCGCCGTCGCCACGCGCCGGAATCCCGATTTTCTGGTGATCGCCCGCACCGACTCGCGCGCCATTGCCGGCTTCGACGAAGCTGCCGCACGCTGCAACCAGGCGCTCGCGGCCGGCGCCGATATGGCGTTCCTCGAGGCGGCACAAACGTTGGAAGAAGTGGCCGCGGTGCCGCGGCAAGTGCGCGGCCCCTGCCTTCTAAACATCGTGCGCGGCGGCAAGACGCCGGAGGTGAATCTGCTCGATGCGCAGAAAATGGGCTACCGCCTGGCGATCGTGCCCGGGTTGTTGATAACAGCGGTGGTCGGGACATGCGACGCGATGCTCTCAGAGTTGAGGCGTACGCACATCCATCCCGTGCCCGCCGGCGACCCGACAGTGCGTCAATTGTTCAACCGCTTCGGTGCCGATGAGTGGGACACGCTGCGCACCAGCTTTCGCGATGACGCAATCGCAAGGGCAGCCGAATGACCAAAGCGCAAACCCTGTTTGACAAGATCTGGGCGCGCCACACCATCCTCGAGCGCCCGGACGGGGCGACGCTGCTGCATGTCGCCCGCCACCTCGTGTATGACGGCTCCCGTGACGGGGGCGGCTCGGACCACTTCGACATCGACCCCTTCCGCAAGCAATTGCTGCTGTCGGGCATGGACGATATCAGCTTCACGCTGAACCATAAGGACAGTATCGCCGCGTTCGAAGCCAGGTTCGCGAAGGAACTTCCCTGGATTTAGGTGAAGTGGTGCGCGCGCCGATCAAGCGCCAGCATTAGTCCGTTAGCGGCGACCGCAAAGACAACCACGATCAGCGTCACGGTCGTCGTCATGCGCACGTCGTGGACCTCGATGCCGTTGATGATGAGGAAGCCGAGGCCGCGCTGGGAGGCGAACATCTCGCCGATCAGCACGCCGAGCAGCGTTAAGGCGAAGCCGACCCGCAGCCCGGTGATGATCTCCGGCGTCACGGCCGGTGCTAGCACGCTGAGCGCCGTCTGCGTCGGGCTCAGGCGCAGCACCCGGGCCGTGCGCAGCAGTACTGGCTGGATGTTCTTGACCGCCGCTATGGTGAACAGCATCACCGGGATCATGCCGTGGATCACACCGAACGCCACCTTGGCCGACATGCCGAGGCCGAAGATCAGCAGCATCACCGGATACAGCGTCACTTTGGGAATAGTGTAAAGCGAGCTGAGGATTGGTTCCGCCACCTCCCCCGCGAAGCGGCGCATCCCAAGCACCAGGCCAAGCGCCACGCCCGCCACCGCAGAGATCGCGAGCGCCATGGCGAAAGCCGCCATGGTCGCGCCGACATGGTTCCAGAATGACGCTCGGGAAAACAGCTCCGCAGCGAAGGCGAAGGTGCGCAAGGGTGGAGTGATGGCGGCGTCGCCCGCATAGGCATAGAGGCCGAGCCAGATCACAAGAATCGCCGCAACGATCGTGACCGCGTCGAAGAGCCGCATCATGTCCGCCCCCGGCGGCGCGCCAGGCGCCCGTCCCACATATGCAGCGCGCCGTTCACGCCGGTCGCGATCAGCAGCACGAACAGCATGAGCGCGTACATCCTGCGGTTCTCGAAACTTTCATAGGCATAGGCGATGCCGTAGCCGAGCCCGCCGCCGGAGAGGATGAACTCGCCAGCGATGATGCCGATGAACGAATATGCGAAGGCAAGCTTCAGCCCCGTGAACAAATGCGGTGCGGCGCTCGGCAAGGTGATCAGACGCACTTCCTGCACACGCGACAGCCGGTGCACACGCGCCACCTTTCGCATCACGCGCGGCACCCGGTCGAGACCGGCGAGAGTGCTCAGCATCATCGCGGGCGCGGCGAATATCACGCCGATGGCGATCAATGGCAGTGCGTTCAAACCGAATAACGCCACCAGCAATGGATAGAACACGAAGAACGGCACCGCATACCAGCTCACCAACAGGGGATCGAGCGCACGGCGCAGGCGCGGCTGCGCATGCACCAGCGCTCCCAACGCGCCGCCAGCCACGACCGAGACGGCGAAGGCGGTCCCCACCTCCGTGAAAGTGTACGCCGCGGGAGCGGTGAGTTCGCCCGAGGCTATCATGTGCGCGAGTTCGAACGCCATCTGGCTTGGCGCAATCATGGTCAGCGGTTTGATCACGCCCAGGCGGCACAGCAGCTCGATGAGGCCGACGGCCCCGACGATCAACGCGACGCGCGTCCAGATGATGCCTCGAGCTCTGGTCATAACGCCTGTCGTCCCATCGCCTTCATGGATTCGGGCCGCAGCGCCGCCCACAGGCGGGCGGTGATCGCACCAAAGCTCGGATCGGACGCGATGCGGCTGTCGCGGTCGCGCGCCCAGCCGGTGCTCACGAGATCGATGAACCGGCCGGGGCGCGCTGACATCACGCCGACCCGGTCCGACAAAAGCGCGGCCTCATCCAGCGCGTGGGTGATCAGCAATACCGTGGAGCCTGTCTCCCGCCACAGTCGCAGCAGCTCGTCGCCCATCAACAGGCGTGTCTGCTGATCCAGCGCGCCGAACGGCTCGTCCAGCAGGATCAGTCGCGGCTGCAGCACCAAGGTGCGCGCAATGCAGACGCGCTGTCGCATGCCACCGGAAAGCTGTGCGGGATAGGCGCCGGCGAAGTCGTCCAGCCCCATGAATCCGATCGCATAGGCCACCCGCCGCGCGATCTCGGCGGACTCGGTGCCGGCACGGCGCAGCCCGAAGGCGACATTGTCGCGTACCGTCAGCCAGGGGAGACTCGCATCTTCTTGGAATACCACGCCGATGCCGTCCGGGACTTCGCCCACGATCGGTTTGCCTTCGAAACTGACTCTGCCGGCGGTTGGCGGGTTCAGCCCAGCCAGCACGTCCAGCAGCGTGGACTTGCCGCAGCCGGACGGGCCGACAACCGAGAAAAACTCGCCGCGCGCCAGATCGAGGTCGAGCGGTCCTAGTGCATGCACCGGGGTGACGCCGGGATAGACCCGGGTCACGCCGCGTAAGGTCGCGTGCGCGACTTGCCTGTCACCCGTAGACACTGGGCGCAAGTCAGTTCTGCAGGTCGGAGGGCAGGAAAGAAGAGTCGACCATCTTCGGCCAGTCCACCGGGCCTTTCTGCTTGCCGACGATCTGCAACCCCTCAACCATGAGGTTCATGGCGTCGTAGTCGAACTTCCCTTCCGACCAATAATGGATGGCGACGTAGCGGGCGAATACGCGGCGATAGAGAGCGGGATTGCCGTTGAACGCTTTGGCGGTGATGTCGGCGGCCTCGTCGGGGTGATCTTCGATGTAGCGCACGCCGTCGCGCCGTCCGGCGATAATGCCGCGCAACTTGGCCGCGCCCTCGGTCGTGTAGTCGGCGGTCGTAACGGCGACTGTCTGCATCATGTTCGGCGACAGGATATCCTTGGGCCAGAACACCGGCTGCAATTTATCCTCGTTCTCCGACCATACCGGCTCTCCGCACATGCCGGCGTCGACAGCGTTGTTAAGCACCGCCGAGACATTGGCGCCGATGCCACCCGCTGCCACCAGCTTCATGGCATTGGGGTCGATGGCCTTCTTCTTCATGGACATCAAGATCAGCATGTTGGTCACCGAGCCGGGCGCGGTGAAGGCGACCTTCTTGCCGACGAGATCCTCAATCGAATGGAGCGGCGAGCCCTTCTTCGCCATCCATAGAATGTCGGCGATGCTCTGCGCCCCGGAGCTGATGATGCGCAGTGGCACGCCGTTGTTGATCGCCTCAACTGCCGCCGCCAGGGCCACCTCGCCATAGGGCAGATCGCCTGCCAGCGTGTTCCGCACGGAGGTGCCGCCGCCTTGCGACGTCAGCACGCCGGTGATATCGACGCCGTATTTCTTGAAGAAGCCTTTCTCCATAGCGACCGCATACGGGGCGCCATAGAAGGCCGACCCCCAATGGGTGACCGTGATCGTCTCAGCTCGCGATTGCATGGGGAAAGCGGCGACGGCTATCGCCGCCGCGAACGGCAGCAACCTCGTCAATAGCTTCAGCATGGATGTTCCTCACTCCCTGGACGGCTTTCCGATGCCGCTTATCGAAAATAGTAGCATGGGCGGGCTAGCCCATCTTATTCGCCAGACGACGCCTGAGAGGCTGGCGAGCGTGGTGCAATGCGCTGATGCGGCGTAGGATTCGGTTGCTGAAGCCAACCCCATCGCGTTCAACCGCGAACATTTGCCGCACAGCGCGGAGTCGCCTCCGAATATCATTTTTGAAAGTCGCAAACGCCACACGGTCGCGAGCTACGTACGCGAGCTGATAAGACACAAGCATACGGAATTATCGAAAGCTTGGCGACCGCGACCGACGCCCCCGCAATTAAAGTACCCGATTGATATATTGACCCGATCCCACCGCGTGGTCGACCAAAGCACCATCCCGCACGACAAAACGACCGCGCACCAGAGTGTGCGCGACCTGACCTTTGAATTGTCGGCCCTCGTAGATCGAATAGCCAGCCCTGGAGCGAACGTCCTCACGTCGGTACAAATACGTGCGGTCAAGGTCGACAATCGCCAAATCAGCATCGAGGCCGACCGCAATGCGTCCCTTGCGATGATGCAAACCCATCGCGTCAGCCGGACCGCTCGACAAAAGAGCGGCGATCCGCCCGAGCGGAATGTCGCGGCCATGATGGCCGTCAGTCAGCATCACCGGCAGCAGTGTCTCCAGGCCCGCGCATCCGGGCGACGCCTTCCAGATGCCGCCCGACTTAGCCGAAATGTCACGATGCACGTGATCCGTGGCGACGGTGTCGATATCACCCGCCGTGATACCGGCCCAAAGCGCCTCGCGATCATCAAGCTCGCGGAGCGGCGGGTTGATTTTACCGACATCACCGCCCTTCCAATCGACATCGTGCGTGAGGTAGTGCGGGCAGGTCTCGATCACGATATCGCTTCCCGCATCGCGGGCTCGTAACCCGGCGTCCAGCGCCTTGCGCGACGAGGTGTGGACGATATAGACGCGTGCCCCCGTTTCTCTTGCAAACAGCCCGGCGCGCTGCACAGCGTCCGCTTCAACAAATGGCGGACGCGATGCATTCCAGGCCCGCAGACCACCGAGTCCGTCGGGGTCCGCCGCCAACAGCCGCTTACGCAGTACCCACGAAGCCTCGATGTTCTCGGGATGAGGGCAAACCATTCCGCCATTCGCGGCTGCGGCTTCACATAGCATCAGCAGGAAGCCGTCATCGATGTCCGGCAAGCCAAGACGCGCGCCCTCGCCGCCGCGGTTGTTCATGAAAATCTTGAAAGACGGGACCCCGAAGTCGCGCGCGTAACGCGGCACACCCGCGAGCTGATCCTCGGTAGCGATGATGAAATGGTAGCCAAAATCAATACGGGCACCGGCCTTGGTGATGGCCTTCACCTCGTCGAATATCGTTTCGAATGGATCGGTGGCCATCAAATACGGAACAAAGGTGGTGACGCCGCCAATCGCTGCCGCGGCAGTCTCGGTCGAGGCATCCTCAGGCAGCCGCGGCCGGGCGATATCCTTGCCGTGCCCGAGATGGAGATGGACGTCGATCACGCCAGGCAACACCGTCTTTCCGCTCGCGTCGAGCGTCTCAGTTGCTTCGGCGGCGGTGCCCGGGAGCAGCAACGCCGCGATCCGGCCATCGCTGATCGCGATGTCCACCGCGACACCATCGGTTTGCGGCAAAACGACCGTGCCGCCGCGAATGACTAGATCGAACTTCATATCCGGGAACAGATCATTTTCGCCAAGCGACGTCACGCGGCAGCGCGTTCGACCGACTTAAGCGCAGCAAGCGCTTCATCGGTGCTCATCACGTCTGCGTATTTCTCCGACATGTCAAATAGGTTGACCGCGTGCGATACCTGGCTACGGTCGTAAACGCACTCATGCGGCACAAGGACGCGAAAGTTATAGGCGAAGCCGTCGACCACGGTGCCGCGCACACAGCCGCTAGTGGTACAACCGGTCACCACTAATGTGTCGATGCTGCGTTCGATCAAATAGCTCGCAAGCGGAGTCCCAAAGAACGCACTCGGATGTTTTTTCGGCAGGAGCACATCGCTCGGGTCCGGGGCCACTTCAGCAACAAAATCGTAGCCACGCTTGGCGATCGTCATCAACGCCGGTACTTTGTCGGCGAGCCGTCCTTTGTCGAACGATTCTTTTTGCGACACGTAAGGATAGAGCACCGGCCACTCCTTCGTGCGAAACAGCGCCAAAATCCGTGCGATCTGATGGACGGCATCCCAACCGACTTGACCGCAGGCCGTCGGGAATTCCCTGATGGCTTCCAAGAACGGCCGCGGCTCTGTGCCGACAGTGCGGTACTGCACGTCGATGATCAAGAGCGCCGGCCGTTTCCCGATGCCGGTGCGACGACCAAAGCCGGCGGCACGATATGCCTCCCTGTCACTCTGAGGGATGATGGCGTCCCATGGATTCATGCAGGCCATCCTTCGTGCGTCATTCGCGATAGCGCGCTTCGAGCGCGTCGTAGTGTTCCTTGCCGACCGCCCGCTGGCGCTCGTCGAACGAGGCGAGACGTTCGCGGACCTCATCGAGCGAGCCATTGTTTTTAAGCGATCCGAGTACCTCGCGCACCGACTTGAGCGCGGCCTGTAGCGCGGCATTGGCGTAAAGCACCGCGCCGAAGCCCATATCGGCGAGCCCCTTTTGCGAAACCGAAGGAGTCAACCCGCCGAACACCATGTTGGCGAACTGAGGAACACCCAGCACCTGCGGGATCTTGGCCAGCTCCTCAAGACTGACTGGCGCCTCGACGAAGGTGGCATCGGCGCCGGCCGCGATGTAAGCGTTGGCTCGTTCGAGCGCCTCGCCGAAGCCGCGCACAGCACGCGCATCGGTGCGGGCTACGATCTGGAAATCGGAGTCTTGGCGACTATCGACTGCGGCCTTGATTTTCTGGACCATTTCGGCAAGCGATACCACATCCTTGCCCGCGAAATGGCCGCATTTCTTGGGAAATACCTGATCCTCAATCTGCATGCCTCCGGCGCCAGCACGCTCCAGCGCACGAACCGTTCGCGTCATATTGATAGGATTGCCAAACCCAGTATCGGCGTCAGCGAGCACCGGCACCTCGACCGCATCACAGACGGCCGCCACGTGGTCCGTCAATTCGGTCAATGTTACGAGACCGATGTCAGGGGCGCCGAGCGACATGTTGGCGATGCCGGCACCGGTGACGTAGACCGCCTCGAATCCCAGATCCTCAATGACCCGGGCAAACAAGGCATTCGGCGTGCCAGGGAAAATGGCGGCTTGCCTTCGGGCCAGCAGCGCCTTTAGCCGCGTCGTTGAGCGTTCAAGCCGTATCGTCGCGCTCACGCGCCCTTCCTTTTTCGAGTAGGCCAAAATCGATCAAGCATTTCAATCTAAAAACTGTCAACAGATTTTGGATACGTAATGCATGTCGCGCTGCATGGGCTTCTCGCAAATGTTCCCTCCAAGCGTAAGTCTTTCTCACTCCCCATTTGCAAATGCAGAGCACTTCAGGGTCCCTGCGGGCCAAAAATTTGAGGATCGCATCGTTGACGAGCTTAATAGACGTTGCCTCGCGCTCCTTGCGGCCTATATCAACAGCAAGCTACGGACTCCGAGCGTCACGAATCGCTTGCTAATTGACCATTGTACAGAAGGAAAGATGGAAACCCTATTTTGGGACGTGCGCAGCGTCTCAACTTATCGCTTGAAGCGCTAGCGCCCCATCGGATCATGAGCGGGACGAAAGCAACGGCCGACATCCACAATCGCATGCCGCTTATCCTCGCGCCCTCCGATTACGTCCGCTGGCTGAGCGGCGAATCTGATCCTCATGACTTGATGCGGCCGTTCCCGGCCCAGCCGATGCGGATGTGGCCGATCTCAACTCGGGTCAACAACCCGGAAAACGATGACCCCTCGATCGTTGAGCCAATCGAGTTATCGGTCGCATAGGCCCATTCATTTGCCATCGATTGAATTTTAAACCAAACACCCAGCCCAGTAGCTGGACCGTAACGGAGAATTCCGGCCCCACTTGGGCGACGGCCTCACCCTATCGTTCATTTCGAATGAAATAATTCATCAAGCGACATCGCATTCGGACAATAGTCGCGGTAGTGACTAGCGGCTGTACCCGCGGCGAGATCGTGCTGGCACTGATTTTTGTGGCCGCAACTGATGCAGATGCGTTCCAAACTTCGCATTATGGCAGGGTCATCGGATGCAAGCTTCTGCGGATCGACGCCAAGTGCACGGAGAAGTTTTGGTAGCTCGTCGGCGGCGTGCGGCCCTTTGCTCGCAGCAAATCTTAGTTCCTCAGGGCTCACCCCAATATCGCGTGCTATAAGCGCGACCTCTTCCGCTCCACAGTTCGCCAGTTCGCCGCGCAGGCCGACCGCCTGGCGGTATTTTTTGACCCAATTGGCGATTGCATCGAGAATTGGCGCAACGGTGCGATGTTCCTGGGTGTGGTTGCTCATAACATCCTCTGTGGTTCGCGCAGATTAATGAATGTTGCAGGCTCCGTATCGCGCTGCCTCTGGCGTTTAGCGGGCTTGATTGTCCGATCAACCATAATGTTTCCTCCTAGAGAGGGGACTGACCGAGCGCTATATCGATCGACTCAAAACCGAAAGCGACCCGACTAAAGTGAAAATGTTGCAAATCGTCTTAACTGAGGAAACCGCCAAACAATCAAGTCACGCTGCGGACAAATCCTGACTGGACGAATAGGCCGCCTCTATTGGCGGCCTCGTTTCCTAGGCTCGTTGCCTGTGCAGGTCGCCGGCCTCATCGATCTGTGCCGCTAAGGTTTCTGCCCGTGCTTC
>Ga0187860_1004430_pt1 | contig 10547 bp, 6 predicted proteins | sample June2016WEW_10_4_FD_132981 | JGI IMG/M metagenome (GOLD analysis project Ga0187860, IMG submission 132981) | Peatland microbial communities from SPRUCE experiment site at the Marcell Experimental Forest, Minnesota, USA - June2016WEW_10_40 | ecosystem: Environmental > Terrestrial > Soil > Wetlands... | reverse complement strand
CGAGCGCCAGCCGGAGCTGCTGGCGCGTCATTGTACCGAGGCGGGGCTGATCGAGAGGGCCGCACGCCTGTGGGGCAAAGCGGGACAGCGGTCGCTCGACCGCTCGGCGCTGGTCGAAGCCGCAGAACAGCTCACCCGCGCCCTCGCCTATATGGCGACCTTACCCGCCACTCCCACGCTGCGTCGCGAGCAGATCAGGCTTCAGGTCGCGCTCATAACCCCACTTATCCATGTCAAAGGGTATGCTGCGCCTGAAGCCAAGGCGGCTGTGGAGCGGGCACGACTGCTGATCGAACAGGCTGAAGCGCTCGGAGAGCCTCTAGAAGACTCGCTGTTGATGTTCTCGGTTCTCTATGGCTTCTGGGTCGCGAGCTATGTGGCGTTCAACGGTGATGTGGTGCGCGAGCTTGCGGCGCACTTCTTGGCCCTTGCGAAAAAACAGAAGGCGACCGGTCCGCTCATGATCGGGCATCGCCTCATGGGTGTTTCCTTATTTCACGCGGGCGACATTGCCGAGGCGAGGATGCATCTCGATCGCGCGATTTCGCTCTACGACCCTGCCGAGCATCGTCCGCTGGCGACACAATTTGGCCAAGACGTCTGGGTGGCAGTCTTGTTCTATCGGTCGCTGGCCCTGTGGCCACTTGGCTATCCCGGGGCCGCGGTCGCAGATGCAGACCGCGCGCTCAAGGATGCGCGCGAGATCGGCCAAGCTGCCACTTTGATGTCTGCGCTGGCCCTCACGTCGTTGACTCACATCCACTGCGGGAACTACGCGCTAGCAACCGCGCAATTAGATGAAGTCGTCGCTTTGGCGGACGAAAAGGGCGCCTTGTTCTGGAAGGCGGGCGGAATGGTGCTCCAAGGTTGCGTATCAGCCATGACTGGCAAAGCCTCGGACGCAGTTCACATGATCGCCTCCGGGATCAACGCATGGCGATCAACGGGTGCAACATTATGGATGCCGGTGTACTTGTCATATTTGACGAGAGCCCACGCGGCACTCGGTCAATTCGATGACGCTTCACACTACATTGGCGAAGCCATGACGGCAGTGCAAACAACCCAGGAAAGGTGGTACGAAGCCGATATCCATCGCATTGCCGGCGAAATCGCACTGCTTGCGCCAGAGCCTGATGCGGCGAAAGCGGCAGCGTATTTTGAGCGTGCGCTCGCGGTCGCGCGTGAGCAGCAGGCAAAGTCCTGGGAAATGCGTGCGGCGATGAGCATGGCGCGGCTCTGGCGCGATCAGGGCAAGCGGCAACAGGCGCGCGATCTTCTCGCCCCGGTCTACAGCTGGTTCACCGAAGGCTTCGACACGCCTGATCTGAAGGAGGCCAGGGCCTTGCTCGACGCGCTGGCTGCATGATGCGGCATTCAACGGAATACGAGCGCGGCAAAGCAATGAAGAACGCTGGACTAGAGCACCCGGCCCGGAAATAGCAGTGACTGAAACGGATCGGCATACTGCACCAGCACCGGACGGGCTCCATCGAGTGCCAAGGTCCGCAGGTTGTCCGCCATGGGATGCCGGGAAGTTCCTACCGTCAACGCGAAACCGTCGCCGCCACTGACGTGAAATGGTGTCAGCACCCGTATCAGAGTTTTGATTACTAAGCCTTCACGCAGACTGAACGTGAGCATGTCGGTCGGTGGTACTGGAACGGAAGCACCACGCGTAACCTCCAGCGTGGCGATCGTTACGTTCTCGGGATCGCGGATCGTCATCGAGAACTTTTTGCGGTCACGCTCAATATCGATCGCAGCAACGAACTTGTTGTAGCCCCAAATCTCTCGCCCCGCGCGGTTCGCCACCGCGGTGTTGACAGGGAGGTTCACCACATAGAGCGCCGGAATCGGATCGCCGGGCGCCACCGCCGACACGGTCAGGCCGACTTCATTGTAGGGGCCGATATCTGTCTTGCGGTACTCGAAGCAGCCGAACGTCACAACCGCCTCTCCCTCTTCCTGCGGAACGGCCTGCAGACCAGTGCCCTTAAGCAGCTCGGCCGCGCGGTTGAGATCGGTCGAGAAGGTGGCAATGAGGCATTGATCGTCGAAGTAGCGAATTGGCAACGGAACCTCCGTTCCGTCGCTGAGGACGCGCCGCTGCAACTGCAGATCAACTGAGTAAGCTTGAGCGCCGAGGGCGCGGCGCGGCAGCGGCCGATCATTTGATGCGGCTTTATCGCTTCTGACACTATCCTGTTCGGCGAGGATGGCGAGCGCGCGCTCCACGAGATCCTCAGGATCGGCCCCGAGTGCGCTTGGCGCAGAAGGTGTGGCTTGCTGCGCCGACCGGCCCACATTGTACGTTTGGGCGGCAGCAACGGCGACGATGCTCTGGTTAGGCAAGATCGGCATGGGAATGGGCGCAGGTCGTCTTTGGTCTTGGGGTGGCTTTTTCACGCGATGCACCTTAAGCGCAAATAGCCTATTGGCGATTGCAACACAAACCAAGCGTCAATGCGAGCTGTTTGAAATCCTTCTTCTGAATATCATTATGCTTGCCCATTCGTTGGGCGTGCAACTATCTCAATAACTACTGGGCGGCCAGTGGCCTCCCCAATGAAATTAACCAGTTCGCATAGCGTGGATTGCTCAATTTCTAAGGGCCGCGCCGTCGACGCCTTATTATTTTTGGTTCCGATAACTTGCCCAGCTTTACATCGCTCGTGAATTGTATTGTTCTGTTATAGGGCAAAATGAAACTTTCGACGATTTAAATGGATCGGGGCGTTGAGATGACACAGAACAACCCGCAGGTGCCATGGACGGACGAGCAGTGGGTTCGTGTGAACCGGGTAATTCAGGAGGAAGCGCAGCGGGCACGCGTGGCGGCGACCTTCCTGCCGCTGTACGGACCGCTGCCCGCGGACACCGACTTCGTGCGGTTGGAAGAAATCTCGGACACTGGGCCGCTAAGGATCGATGATAAGAAGACGAGACTGCTGTCGACGCTGCAGCTGAATGTTAACGTCCGTGACGCGCAGCTGGCAGACCCGGAGCTGACGAGCGTACTGGCGTTGTTCCGCCGCGCCGCCAACGTGCTTGCTCGCCTTGAGGACGCCTTGATCTTCAACGGACAGCCTGCTCCCGACTCACCGCCCAAATATGGAGCGCCCGGCGCCGGGGAGAAAATCTACGGCGGGGAGAACTGGGACGGCCTCCTGCAAAGCGCATTCACGACCGAAGGACCAGTCACCGATGGCGATACGCTGGTGACTGGGGTGACCGATGCCATCGGCGCTCTGGAGGGTAAGGGCCACTTCGGCCCTTTCGCCGTGGTGCTTTCCCAGGACTTGTTCTCGATCGCGCAAAAGCCAATGCTACTTCTCACTAATGGTACTAAAGGTCCCTCGTTCGTGCCCCAGGATCGCATACTCCCGTTGCTGGGCGGCGGTTCGCTACTTCGTTCATCAGCGCTTCCCGGCGGCTCCGGCGTGGTGGTGGCGCTGGGCGGTGCGCCCATCGAGCTCGTCGTCGCCACAGACATGTCGCTTCAGTTTCTGCAGGTCACCGAGGAACCGCGTTTGGAACCGCGTTTTGTCTTTCGTGTGTTCGAGAAAATGGTCCTCCGCATTAGGCAAAAAGCGATTGTGGCGCTCACCACGAAAAAAATTGCAAAAGCTGAAAAAAAACAAACAGAATGAAAAAACCAAAGCGGACCACAATAAGTTAGGCCTGGTCGTTCTCTCAGCCGCACGTGAGCCGCATGCTCGAACGCCTTTGTGATGGTGATGCATGCCGACTGAGGTGATCATTCTCGGCGGCGGCGTGGCAGGCATGAGCGCCGCGCATGAGTTGATCGAACGCGGCTTCAAGGTGGTCGTGCTCGAGCGCCGCGGCATTGCGGGAGGCAAGGCCCGCAGCGTTCCAGTGGTTGACGACGGCGCCGGCACGAGCGGACACCAGCGAGCCGACAAAGGCGTGGCATCGATCGAGCACCACCTGCCCGGCGAGCACGGATTCCGGTTTTTCCCAGGCTTTTACAAGCACGTGATCGACACCATGCGGCGTACGCCATCGTTCGACGGGCGCAAGGTAGCGGATCATCTGGTGGCGACGACGCGCGTCGGCTTCACGCAGTATGACAAGCCCACGTTTTTTATCCCGTCGGTCTTTCCCCGCACGGCAAGCGATGCCGGTGCGCTTCTGCGCGATACCCTCTTGGCGTTCGGACCCGTCATCGACCTCACGCCCGGCGATCTGGCGTTCTTCGGCGTCCGTTTCTGGCAGATCCTCACCTCGTGTGCGCAGCGCCGGATCGGGGAGTACGAACGGACCAGTTGGTGGGAGTTCATCGGCGCCGAGCAGCGATCGGCATCGTATCAGAAATTCCTCGCCACGGGCTTCACGCGCTCGCTAGTGGCCGCCAAGGCACGCAAGGCCAGCGCGCGCACCGTCGGCGACATGTTTATGCAAATGATGCTTACGTTCTTCAATCCGATCGCGGGATCGACCGATCGCTTATTCGATGGCCCGACGAACCTCGTCTGGATCGATCCCTGGCGCAGCTATCTCGAATTGCGCGGCGTGCGGTACGTCTGTGACGCGGAGGTCGAGGAAGTCCTTTGCGACAAGGGACGCATCGCGGGCGTCGCCGTTCGCCAGCAGGGGAAGCGCATCATCTGGCATGGCGACCATTACGTGGCCGCGCTGCCGCTCGAGCGCATTGCCCCGTTAGTAAACGGCCGCATGCTGGCTGTTGACCCGAAGCTCGCCAATCTACGCGCGCTTGCCCCAAACGTTGAGTGGATGAATGGCGTGCAGTTCTATCTGCGCCGCGACCTGCCGATGGCGCACGGCCACGTAATTCACATCGACACAGAATGGGCGCTCACGAGCGTCTCCCAGGTCCAGTTCTGGCGCAGTATGCCCCCCGAGCAGTTCGGCGACAGCGACGTGCGCGGCGTCATCTCGGTCGATGTCTCTAACTGGGAGGCCCCGGGATCGGACGGACGCCCCGCCATGCAGTGCTCCCGCGAAGAGGTGGTGCGTGAGGTATGGAAGCAGCTCAAGCGCTCGATCAACATCGACCAGGAGCTGCTGCGCGACGAAGACCTGCACTCGTGGTTCCTCGATCCGGACATCAAGAAAGATGGCGCCCATCGGCACTTTCTGCAGAATTCGGAGCCGCTGCTGGTGAACCTCGTCGACACTTGGACGCTGCGCCCCGAGGCGACCACCACCATTCCGAACCTGTTTTTGGCGTCCGACTATGTGCGTACGCACACCGACCTCGCGACGATGGAGGGTGCCAATGAGGCGGCGCGGCGCGCCGTGAACGGATTGCTCGACGCTGTGAAGTTCACCGGACCCCGCTGTGAGGTCTGGCCGCTGCACGAGCCCGAGATCCTGGCGCCCTGGCGGCTGCACGACGCCGCGCGATACGAGGCTGGCCTGCCATGGGACGATTCGCTCGTGCAGGTCGCAGCCCACGCCATCCGCGATGCGTCGCCGCTCCTCGAGCAAGCTCGTCCGTTGCTGGAACAGGCCGCGCCGTTCGTGAGTCGCCTCGCCGACGCACTTGAGCTGAGCGACGGCCTCATGGAAGGCGTCAGCGAGTTGCGGACCGTCGAAACGGCGGTGAAGGCCGGCTCAGCCGATGTGCCTACGCCGCAGCATGCAGTGCTCGCCGGCGCGGTGCCGCGTGCCGGCGATGCGGTGGGACCGGTGGGGTTCCTGGAGCGCCTGGGCTGGTATCGCGAGATGCTCGCCGATTCGCTCGCGGCCGGAATACCAACGTGGGAACCGCAGCGGCATCTGTATGGGCTCGTGAAGGATTTCATCGGCCGGTCGGGAAAGGGCTTGCGGCCTGCGCTATGCATTGCGACCGCGCGCGCGCTGGGTGCGCGCACGGAGGACGCGTTTCCCGCGGCAGCCGGCATAGAAATGCTGCACAATGCGTTTCTCGTGCACGACGACATTGAGGACGGCAGCGACTCGCGGCGCGGCGTGGCCACAATGCATCGTCGCGCCGGGGTACCTATCGCCGTGAACACCGGCGACGCTATGAACGCCCTCGCCATGCGCTTCTTTCGCAAGAGCGTCGAGCAGCTTGGACCCGCGGCGGCGCTCCGCATTCTCGACGAGGTCGATCACATGCTGGTCGAGAGCCTGGAGGGGCAGGCTACCGAGCTCGGCTGGGTACGCGACAATGATCTCACAGTCGGCGCAGACGACTATCTGCGGCTGGTGCTCAAAAAGACCGCTTGGTACAGCTTCATTCATCCAATGCGGATCGGTGCGCTCGTCACCAACGGAGACGATCGAAATCTCAGCCGATTTGATCGCTTCGGCTATCTGCTCGGGCTGGCCTTCCAGATCACCGACGATGTTCTGAACCTGATCGGCGATGTTGGTCGCTACGGCAAGGAGATCGACGGCGATCTCTGGGAAGGGAAACGGACCGTTATGCTCACGCACGCGCTCGGTCATGCCAATCGAGCCGACCGTGCGTGGATCAGCAGCTTCCTGGCGCGGCCGCGTGAGCGCCGTCTGCCGCGCGAAGTGCTTCGGCTTCATCAGATTCTCGCAAGCGGCGGCAGCATCCAGTGGGCGCAGCGGTCGGCAGTAGCGTTCGCAGAGGCCGCGGCGCGCGAGTTCCACAGCTCGGCATTCGCTGGCGTGCCTGCAAGTCCAGACCTAGAATGGCTGCGCGCTTGTGTAGACTTCCTCGTACAGCGCGAGGCATAGCCCAGGCCCGGCGGCGTCTCTTAGCTCACGCAGAAATTAGTGGTATTTTCTCGTCGCTTGCAACCGCGGATGCACTACTCGTTAAATCGCGACTTGCTTTTTTTGCTCTCCTAGATTGTTTCATTTGCTGCTGCATTGCTCTTAGAAGCCTTCGAAGTGGACCTGTCGATGTTTTCGATCACGCGAGCGACCACATTCGCCCTAGCGCCTCACGGCACCAAAAATTGCGACCTTGCCACAAGGTAGTGCGACCCCTCCCGCCGTTGCGATTGGTCCCGATGCTGGTTGCGGGCTTTGCGGCGATATGGGTTTCGTCAACTTCAATGATGCCAGCGACTTGTCGGGCTTGTGTTCACTGAGGCCGGTACGAATGCGATCGCACATGCAGAGTGAGGTTACCCCCAAGCAACGGCAAAGAAGACCGTACCCCATTCACGCCTTCCTTATAGCCCGCTACTTCGCCAAACTCTATTGCAGCCCCCAACGAGCAAAATCCTCCGCGATTTTCTGATCGGCAGTCGTCGCCGCCGTCATGTCCGCTGTTCCGCCGGCTCGATCGCCCTTCTTCAGCTTGGCGAACCCCCGCCCGTACAACGCGCTTGCCAGCTTTCGGTCGAGCCGCAGTGCCGAATTAAAATCCGCGATCGCCAGATCCCATTGGCCCAATTTAAGGTATGTCAGCCCGCGCGAATCGAACGCGGCGGCAACGTTTGGCTCCAAATGGATCGCCTGGTTGCAATCGGCTAACGCTGTTTGCAGCTCGCCAACTATGGCGCGCGTCCAACATCGCTCGTTCCACACGACTTTTAGCTCGGGCTGAAGCCGGATGGCTTCGTCGAAATCCTTCAAGGCGCGGGAATAGTCGCCTTTTTTCTGGTAAATTTCAGCACGGTTGGCGAAGGCATTGGCGTAATCCGGATCGATTTTGATCGCTGCATCAAAGTCCTCGATCGCCTGGTCAAACTCGCCCTTTTTCTCGTAAGCCACGCCTCGATTATTGAGCGACTTAGCGTATTTCGGATTGAGTTTGATCGATTCGTCGTAGTCCTTGATGGCCAGATCGTATTGCCCCTCGCCGGTATATGCATTTCCCCGATTGTTGTAAGCGGTCGCCAATACTTTTGGGTTATCCGCGTCCGACTTTATAAGCGCCGTGCAACCAATGATCTGAGGCTCAGCTGATGTGCGGTCTTTACCGTTGCACAAGTCGACGTTGCTAAGTTTTGGGCTCTGCGCTGCTGCCCATGTTACAAGCATCATCAACATCAGCGTCGATGCCACGCCGTGCACAATGCTTCGGGATGCATCACATTTCATGTGGTGAACCTAACTTCGCGGGCAGCGCGACCGCCGGGCCGGCTTTAGGCTCTTTTGGAGCGCTCTACTTTACTTTTCTTCGATGAGTGTTGAGAACTTGACCGAGCCGTCATTCAAGATTTCAACGCGCGGAGCGGTCCCTCGAATTCCCATCGTTCCTATGGGCGTATCGATTTTCATGTCGCCCGTATGGGCGACGTTACCTGCGATGAAAGCGAACGTCCCTTTGGTCAGACTAAGCAGGGTCGAATTCGAATGGCCCTTCGGATCATACACAAACTCATTTATTTCCATTCGAGCATTGCTGGAAACGTTGAACGACGTACCATCAGCGAATACAATGCCGAGCGCGCCATTCACCCCGGTCTGGATCACGTCGCCACGATAGACCAGATCATCGACCTTCGCCTGACCGATGCCGCTCGTAGGTAGATTGGCCTGAACAACGACAGCGGCCGCATGTTCGATGCTGGCGGTCCCGGTCGCAGTTAGCACCTTCCCGATGGACCTCGCGTCAAGCTCTGCCAGCGGCCGCGCGGAACCGCTCTGGCCCCAGGCCAAACTTGGGAGAAAGCCGCTCGCACCAAGACAGAGGCTAGCCAATAAAAGGGCAACTGCACGCTCGTTCATGGCTTCCTCGACGCAAAGCCGAAAAGAACAATACGGATACCGCGTTTATCTTCACAGATCAATGCGCACGGCCGCTTTTTGCGGTGAATGCCGCCACTCTGCCGGCGGCCGGCGCTTCGAATTGGCAGAAATCCCAATCTCTTAGACCAGAAACGGCCCGAGCCGGCAGGCGCGGGGTTGGACATTGATCGCGCTTGAGATGGTCGCCGCACGGCGATCGTCGCCGGCGGCACCCCGGGTTCCCTTGGGCGAACCTTTACTCGCCCCACGAGGCACGTTCACCTTTTATTTACGATGATCTTGCTGACGCGACCGAGATAGCGCATCCTAAACCTGCTCGCCGAGCATTGGGCCCCTGCAAAACAAGGGCGACGGCGCGCAAGCCGGCAATGGGGTGGGCTAATTGTTCATGCTCGAGGGGGAGCAGGGCGGGGAGCGTTGAATGTCTAATGGGTCCTCGGAGCAGGGCGGCTATGGGGCAGATGCGTCCCCAAGCGATCTCCTCGATCTCCTGGCTGGCTCGCCCACGCGCAGACAATACGCACAGGCGCCATTTGTAAGCGCACCCGCCATTGGCAAACTACAGACCGTGATGGGTGAGGTCACCATCACGCGCGCGAACGTGATTGTCGCTCAACCCGCTGTTGCCGATCTTGTTTACGAAGGCGACCTGATCGAGACCGGCATTGATGGCCTGATCGTCATTGTGTTCGTGGATGGAACCACATTTCATCTTTACGCCAGCGCGCACATGGTGCTGGACGAATTCATCTGCGGTGCGGGAATATCCTCTAATTCTGCGTTGTTTCGTATCCTAAGAGGGGTATTTAGCTTTTTTTCCGGCAAGGTGGCGACCACTGGACGCCTGATTATCGACACTCCTGTCGCACGAATTCAAAACATCCGACCCGCGGCCGGCATTGGAAGCCTGGCTTTTAGCGTTTTCACCATCGGCCTTATTCACGAACTAAAAGCCGCGAGCGCTGACATCGCTCTGCTTGATGATGGAACGATCACCTGCAAAGACCTCAAGCACGGTGTCTTCGAGATCGTCACCAAGGGAGATCACCCGCAGCGCTACATTGTAGATGATCCGTGTGTATCGGTTGATTTTGAGCTCCGTGGAGCTCAGGTCCGCGTCTCACAAGTCGCGAACACTCCGACACAAATGGCGCAATTCCATGACACCTTTCTAAGCACGCTCGACAACTATTTGCGGGGACAGCAAGATTCCTTTATTCAGCAGTGGCAGCATGCTAACGCGCAGCCGCAAGGAACCTTCACCGTCGGCAGCTCGACTCCGCTAGGCGAACTGAACAATCTTGGGCAACTCAGCCCCGAGAGCATCGGTACGCCTTCGACCGGCAATCCGAACAACGGCACAACAAACACGACCACTACGACCACTACGGTCGCGTTCACTTCGCCGCCACTACCGCTGCCGCTGCCGCCGCCGACGGTGCCGCTGATTGAGGTGACGGCGCAAACACAGACGCTCGTGATCGATAAGGGGACGACGATCTCCGGCGTCAGCGTGGTGGAGAGCGGTGCCACCAGTGGCGAGATCTTCACGGTGACGCTGAAGGACAGCGCTGGGTTGCTGTCGGTGACTGCAACCGGCGGCGACACGATCACCGGCTCCGGGTCGAATGACCTGACCATCATCGGCGCGCTGAGCCAGGTGAACACCGCCCTCGGCACGCTGAAGGACACGGACAACACGCCCGGGACCGACACCATCACGGTGAGCGCGACCGACAGCCTTGGCAACAGCGCTACTCCGCAGACGATTGCGGTCACGGTGGCCGCGGCGCCGGTGATTGCGGTGACGGCGACGACCTCGCCCGGGCAGACGATCGGGATCGGTCAGACGACGACGATCAACGGCATCAGCCTGACGG
>Ga0187860_1004427_pt1 | contig 10550 bp, 9 predicted proteins | sample June2016WEW_10_4_FD_132981 | JGI IMG/M metagenome (GOLD analysis project Ga0187860, IMG submission 132981) | Peatland microbial communities from SPRUCE experiment site at the Marcell Experimental Forest, Minnesota, USA - June2016WEW_10_40 | ecosystem: Environmental > Terrestrial > Soil > Wetlands... | reverse complement strand
GTTCCCGTCGTCATCATTCACTTTAAACGATATGTTCGGTAATCAACAACAGTTAGACCTGTCTTCGCTCAGTTATCCTATGCTGCCTCTGCGGTATGGTACGGAGTTCTGTTACATCACCTTGACGGATGGCCGCTTCACGGCTGATACGGTCCAACTGCGTAACAATCAAACGTTGGGCAAGTATATAAACTATTCCGAACTGACCGAGGAGAGCCATCAGCGGTGGCTTGCAGGGCAACTCGAAAGGGACGATGCACTGAACTTTGCTGTAGTAGGCAAGCAGAAGTTTTCTGGTACTGTGAGTCTCTATAACATTAAACATGGAGATAGCTGTGAATTTGGGCGGATGATGATGCCGGATGATGGAAGACGCATCTTCGCACTTGCCGCAGAGATGCTTTGCATGTCGTTTGCATTTGAAATCCTCCGCATTCGTACTCTTTATTGTGTTGTAGTAGAGGGAAATGACAAGGTCCTCCAATTCCATTTGGAGATCGGATGGAGAATAGATCAACATTATGAGCGCTATGAAACCGTGAATGATTCAAGAGTTCATCTTATCGGATTAAGCATGGATCGGGATGAATGGCCCCAATGCTTCGCCAGAATACGCCCACTTGCAAAGAGATTGCTTGCGCCGGCTCCTCCGCGGGCCTCATAAGGACAGCCCCTCAAAGCACGATTCCACCGGTCGTGTCATCTTTCGAAATACCAAAGGCAAGCTGTCCACGCCGACAATAAGCAAATCCAGTTGCGACATCAAAGAGGTTCTGATTTGAACAATAGGGAACAGATCGTAGAGTTTCTCAGGCATGAAGTTAGCGTCCTCGCTGGAGTGTCTGCGGAGAGTGTTTCAGAAGCGACGCGGCTAATTGGTGGCAATTCGGGGCTGAATTCACTCAACTTAGTTGAATTACTTTTGGCCTTGGAGGAATTTTCGGAAGATACACTGCACGTTCGATTTGACTGGACCAGCGACAGCGCCATGTCTGAGAACCGCAGTATCTTAAGGACTATTGGCTCGTTAGCTGATCACATCGCCGGCCTGAGCATTTCGTAACGGGGTTTCTTGAAATGAAGACAGTCATCATCACCGGTGCTTCGCGTGGAATCGGTAGATATTGTGCGAATTATCTCCACGCCACAGGCTATCGGGTTATCGGTATTGCTCGACACACCGATCCTAAGGCCGCCTTCGAGATTCGTGTTGGAGATGTATCCGACTACGAGAGTGTTTCCGCGACATTTCACGACATTCGGCGCGACCGAAGTGTATTTGCTCTTATTAATGCGGCTGGAATCGCCTCGATGAATTTGCTCTTAACCACTCCTCACGAGACCATAAGGCGCATCATAGAGACTAATCTCCTGGGAACTATCTACACTTCGCAACTGGCAGCTCCAGCGCTGATTCGGCGTGGTGTTGGGAGGATCATTAACTTCTCAACGATTGCCGTGGCAATTGGACTACAAGGTGAGAGTGTGTATGTGGCTTCAAAGGCGGGCGTGGAGGGATTTTCACGTTCGTTTTCGCGCGAAATGGCGCCGCACGGGGTAACCGTGAATGTCATCGCGCCGGGTCCCATACAGACAGACCTTATAGCCAAGGTTGCACCGGAGAAGGTACAGGCCGTCGTTGACCGGCAAGTTATTAGGCGGATGGCTGTTGAGGAAGATGTGTTGCGAGTGATCCTTATGTTGCTGGCTTCTGAAAGCAGTATGCTTAGCGGCCAAGTGTTTCATATCGGGGGAGTGTAGATGAATCTGATGAAGGAGTTGGCAGACCGCAACGCATCCCGAAGGGAGCCGTTTTTAGTCGGTCCTAACTTTCAACTGAAGATCGAGGATCTGCTCAAGGACAAGGGCGTCGACCTAGAGTGTGTACGGCCTGGTGACGTCGTAGCCCTTATTGGAGACTTCGATGCTCTCAGCCTCGCGACCTTGCTACGCCTCATTGACCTTTGTGTTACAGTCGTTCCGCTCACCGAAGCCACGCGTCCGGACCATGAGTATTATTTTGAGGCGTCCGCCGTGGACGTTGTCATCGAAGGCGGTGTTGCTAGGCATAGAGATGGCGTCCGGGAGCCTAGCCCGCCCTTGGCGAGACTTCGTGAAGCCGGGAATCCGGGACTGGTACTGTTTTCCTCCGGGACGACCGGTCGCCCCAAAGCGATTTTGCATGATTTCAGCTACTTTTTGGCACGATACCGAACTCCACGCCCGACGCTGCGCACCTTGAATTTTCTACTCTTTGATCACATCGGTGGCATTAACACCTTTTTTCACACAATATTCAACGGGGGGCAGGTCGTTGCTCCATCAGGGCGAACGCCACAGGCCGTTGCCTTCGATATCGGTCACTATCAGGTTGAGTTGCTTCCCACGACTCCAACATTTCTGCGAATGCTGCTACTTGAAGGAATTTTGGACACGACAGAGCTTGCGAGCTTGAAAGTGATAACTTATGGGACGGAGCGTATGGATCAGGGTACCCTCGATCGGCTTTGCCGGGCACTACCTAATGCCGACTTCCGCCAGACATATGGGATGTCGGAACTTGGGATATTGCGGGTAAAGTCGCGTGCGCGCGATAGCCTCTGGATGACGGTGGGAGGGGAGGGAGTTAAGACCCGGGTTGTGGATGGTATACTCCATGTTCTTTCTGTCAACCGGATGCTTGGATATTTGAATGCTCCTTTACCATTCGACGCTGAGGGTTGGTATGACACGGGGGATATCGTGGAGCAAGACGGACCTTATCTCAAGATCATTGGCCGATCGAAACAAGTTATCAACGTTGGTGGGGTCAAGATATTGCCAGCGGAACTGGAACGCGTGGCGTTGTTGCATCCGGGCGTACTCTTTGCCAAGGCACGCGGTGTGCCAAATCCGATTACCGGTCAGCACATTGAGATACTCTGTCAGCCGCGTGTAGGGGTACTTCTGAACCGGCAGGAGCTTCGCGCACATTTTTGCGAGCATCTCTCAGAGCATGTTCGTCCGCAATCGATACGCATAGGTGAGGTCGCGGTGAACCACCGGTACAAGCAGGAATAACGCTTTTCCAATGTCTAAACCGCCTTTCGCGCTTCTATGTGATGCCGGGGAGCTTGGAGAGTCGAAAGATTGGCGGTTCGTTTCAGCAGGAATAGTTAGTGGAGAGACTCATGGGTGTTGATGCCTGCAGAATGATCGATTTTCCGAAGATTTCCGATCACCGCGGAAATCTTACATTTATTGAGGGAAGCCATCACATACCTTTTGATATCAAGCGCGTCTTCTACGTCTACGACATCCCCAGTGGTGAGGAGCGAGGTGCACATGCACACTATGATCTGCATCAGTTTATTGTTTGCCTCTCCGGAGGGTTGAACATCTATCTGGATGACGGCAAACAAAAGCAAACGATCCATCTAAACCGACCGTGGAAGGGACTGCACATTCCACCCATGATCTGGGCCTCTGAGGGAGATTTCGATCCAGGGACGGTTTATCTGGTACTGACCAGTGATGTATACCGCGCTGAAAGCTATATTCGAGACTACAATCAGTTCCTGAACGAGGTTCGGGTCCATGGTTGAGCGGATTCCCTTTCTGGATGTGGGCGCCAGCTATCACGAATTGAAGGCCGAGCTTGAGTCGGCAGTCCTAGCCTCATTGCGTTCCGGCTGGTTCATCGGCGGGCAGGATGTAGAAGCTTTCGAAGAGGAATTTGCGGCCTTCACCGAAACGCGCTATTGCGTGGGCGTCGCCAACGGGCTGGACGCACTACGTCTTTCGTTGGTTGCAATGGGGATTGGCGCTGGGGATGAAGTCATCGTCCCGTCCAATACTTACATCGCGACTTGGCTGGCGGTCAGCCAATGCGGAGCCATCCCGGTTCCTGTGGAGCCGGTGGAGTCCACCTACAACCTCGATCCGGGCAGGATCGAGGCGGCTATAACACCACGCACCAGGGCCATTCTTCCGGTGCATCTGTATGGGCAGCCGGCGGATCTGGACCCGATGCTCGCTCTGGCGCGGAAGCATGGACTGCATATCCTGGAGGATGCGGCGCAAGCGCATGGCGCCCGATACAAAGGCAAGCGACTTGGCGGGCATGGGGATGTGGTTGCGTGGAGCTTTTATCCCAGCAAGAATCTGGGCGCGCTGGGCGATGCCGGCGCTGTGACAACAAACGACCCGGAGCTAGCCGACCGTGTTCGCGTGCTGCGCAATTACGGTTCAAGAGCGAAGTATGTGAATGAAGTAAAGGGCTACAACAGCCGCCTGGATCCGGTGCAAGCAGTAGTTCTGCGGGTCAAGCTCAGGCATCTGGACGAATGGAATGCCCGCCGAACCGCAATTGCCGCACGCTACACAGCAGAGTTGGCGGGTGCAGGGTTCGTGCTTCCCGAAGTGCCGGCGTGGGCTGAACCCGTTTGGCACCTTTATGTAGTGCAACATCCGGAACGGGATGGCCTGCAAGAGACTCTGCAGGGGGCTGGCATTGGGACGCAGATTCACTACCCGATCCCGCCGCATCTGCAAAAGGCGTATCGAGATGCGGGTTATGCAGTGGGTTGGTTCCCTATTGCTGAAAGCATGGCCAATCGCCTGCTCAGCTTGCCCATGGGGCCGCAACTCCAACCAAAGGATGTCGAGGGAGTTATCTATGGCCTTCACAAGGCTACACATCAAGTGGATAATCGTTAATCGCATCCTTAGAGTCTCGCGGTGGGTGCGTGTTTTAGTCTATGAAACAATATCAACGGGTCATTCTAAGGGGAAGGCTTGCAAAATGCAGCCCGTTCTCATCTTAGGTGATGGAATAGTCCAATTCGAGAAGGGCGTCACGCTCGGATATTATCCGTCACCATATTTTTTTGGTGGCTGTATTCATCTTGAAGCCAGAGGGAAAGGCTCATATATAAGTATTGGTGAAAACACCCAGATAAATAATAACTTTGTGGCTATAGCCGAACACAGCGCAATAACAATTGGCAAGAGATGTTTGATTGGCACGAATGTTGAGATCCTTGATTCCGATTTCCATGGAATCAACGTGCCGGAGAGGGGCACATCAAAGCGTGAAAACGCCAAACCTGTTATGGTTGGAGATGATGTGTTTATCGGATCGAACGTAAAGATCATGAAGGGCGTGGTCATTGGCAACGGGTCAGCAGTAGCGAACGGGGCGATCGTTGTTGCCGGAATACCACCTGGTGTTGTTGCAGGAGGCAATCCAGCGAGAATGTTGAGGACTATAGGGGAGTGAACGATTCAGTCGCTTCCTACAATCGCATATTGAGAAGCACTTCCATTATTGGAGGTGCGTCGTTCATCAACATCGCAATCGGGGTACTGCGCACCAAGGTCCTGGCCGTGTTGCTTGGACCGGTCGGTGTGGGTTTAGCTAGTCTTTACACCAGCCTTATAACAACCGGAGCAACGTTCGCATCCATGGGAGTTGGCACGGTTGGCACCCGGCAGATCGCCGAGGCTTGCAGCAAGGATGACGCACACACGGTCCTGGTAGCGCGACGAGCCTTGTTCTGGGGAACGATGTTCCTTGCCAGTGCAGGTGCATTGGTGGTGTGGTCGTTACGTAATCTAATAGCCGTCCGCATTCTGGGCCATGCGTCTGATTCATGTAAAGTCGGCTGGCTCTCGCTCGGGGTTGCGCTCTCCGTAGCAGGAGCTTCTCAGGGTGCTTTGATCCAAGGCATGCGCCGCATCGGCGACATCGCCCGTCTCAATGTCTATGGATCGGCAATCAATACTGCGTTAGGCATCTGCTTGCTCTGGCGATGGGGCAAGACTGGGTTGGTTGCTTATATACTGGTCGGCCCCCTGGTGAGCTTTGTACTCGGCCACGTATACGTATCGAGACTGCCGAAAACCGGAACAGAGAGTGCTACCCTACCGGAGTTGACGCGTGAATGGAAGATGCTCCTCCGTCTTGGCCTGGCAATGGTGAGTGCAGGACTAGTTGGGTCTGTGACGCAGCTCTGGATACGTACCGATGTCGTTAAAGTTCTGGGCGCGGCGTCACTTGGCCAATATCAGGCGGCCTGGACAGTTTCAATGCAGTATGTAACCTTCGTGCTCGGGGCCATGGGGGCGGACTACTACCCTCGATTGACAGGCGTAATTCATGACCACAAGGCTGCCAGGAACCTGGTAAACGAACAAACGGAGATCGCCACGCTCCTGAGTGCGCCCGTGTTCATCGCCATGATGGCCGTAACGCCGTGGGTCATTCACCTGCTCTATGCAGCCTCCTTTACACCCGCGATCGAGATACTGCGTTGGCAAGTGTTGGGCGATGTTCTCAAAGTTGTAAGTTGGCCTTTGGGGTTTTTGATTCTGGCCGCCGGCGATGGGAAGACCTTCTTATGGAGCGAGAGCATCACGTCGTTCATTCCCTTAATTCTTATCGTGGGGTTGGTGCCAATTATGGGATTACGTATTACCGGAGTATCATACCTGGCAATGTATTCCTTCAACCTGCCGCTAGTGTATTGGCTGGCACGCCGGCGAATCGGCTTCCACTGGTCTAGGTCTGTTCTTTCCTTGTCCGGCATCTCGTTTGCAATATGTATATGTGTCGGCATACTGACTGCACTGACCCAATGGGGCACGCTGGCCGGATGCGTGGCCGCAGTTGCATTCGCGGTATTCTCGCTGGGGAGAATTACTCACATGAGCAACCTGGGTGGCCCGGTAGGCAGATTGGGAGCATATGCACGACAGATTGCATGGAGGAGAGACGACTAAATATGGCCGATGACCCTGTCCTGAATCCGGATCCTTTGGTTTCGGTACTTCTTCCAGCCTACAACCATGAGAGATACATCGTTGAATGTCTGGAGTCTATCAAAGGTCTGACACATAGACGGCTGGAACTCATTGTAAGCGACGATTGCTCACCCGATAACACGTTCGCGTTGGCGAAGCAATGGGTACAGAAGAACGCAGACAGATTTGAGCGTACCCTTGTCGTCAGGCAGGACGGAAATCTGGGTCTCGTGAAGAATCTGCAGTTATTGTTCAATAGCGCGCAGGGAGAATACCTGGTATACATCGCATCCGACGATGCATTTTTCGGATCGGGTGTGACTGATCGATTGCGGATATTGCAAGAAGACGAAACTGTTGACGCGGTCCTTGGAAACGCACAATCCATCTCGAGTTCCGGAGCGCTGCTTAAAGAACGACGCGTCGAAAGTCACGTTGCCGAGAAACTCACATCGCGAAGGCTATTCACTGCTGCAATTCTAAAGTATTACGGCTCACCGGGACCGTCGCTGATGCTCAGAAGGGCCGCTGTACTTGAGAGCGGAAGTCTGGGACCTCTTCCGCAGAATTTAAGTTTTGAAGATAGATATATATATATTCGTCTTGCTGCACTGGGGAAGTTGTGCTATATCGATTCTATTGTCATGAAGTATCGTGAAAGCGTCAATAGTATGTGTCACTCTCCGGAGTTTTCTCAAATCGATCGCACATGTGTAATTGCAAGCGATAATTACAACCGGAGACTTCTGTGCGGCATCGAGAGGCTTTACCTCGATGTGGTGGACGCAAGACTCGAAAACAACTGGAGCCGCAGCCGCGGAGTGATCTTCTGGTTAAAGGAGCAGTTCTTAAGGGTGATTGGTCTACTGCTTTGGAAGAGTTTGGTCTTTCGTTCACTCCTGCCTGCTTAGCGCCCTCTGCGCCAAAATGAGTGAGACAAGTAGACCCTGAACGATTACTGTAGGGTGTAGAAGGAAATTTCATCTTGTTAAGCCCATTCAACATTCAGTAGAATGGCTTCTTCCGCTGCGTTGGCAGCTTCTTCGCAACTGAATGTCGTAGACGCACCTTGCTCGCTTGCATGTCTCCATCGTTTCAATGAAGCAGATGCATGTCCAGGGTGGGAACAACGGACCCTTACCTTGTTCACCAAAGTTGTCGGGGGACTTAATGCGAATCTTGGTCATTGACAGAGGCCCCTTTGGGCACTTGATTGACGCAGCTAAACTCTGTGAATATCTCGGCAGGAATCATGAGGTAACGTATCTTGGCTTCAATGCGGTGACATTTATGAATCACGGCACGAGTGAAGTACCTCATTCTTTCGTCAAACTTCTTATGGTGCCGATACACCCACGGTTCATAATCCGGTGTTGGCGTTGGTATTTGACGAGTCTGCGAGAGGTCACAAGAGACTATGATATAGTTTACGTATATCACTTCCCAGGTTGCTCTGCGCTGCGCTGTGTCCGACCTGGTAGACCCATGATTCTTGACATTAGATCCGGAGGCGTCTCTCCCTCACAATTCAAACGGCGCCTTCATGATATGACAGAACGGCTCGATGCCAAGTTCTTCAAAAATGTAGCGATTATTTCCGAAGGGCTAAGGAGAAAGCTTGGGATAACCGAGCGAAAGGCGCACATTCTTCCGCTTGGCGCCGACCGGTACGAACTGCCCGCGAAGACCTTTGATGCCTTACACTTGCTCTATCTTGGGTACTTCTATCGGGGTCGCGAGCTTGAGAAGACTATTCGTGCATTTGCAAGATTATATCATGAGCGGGTCGACGACATTGAGATGACGTACACGCTGGTTGGCGGCGCCGAAGGGCAAGAGGCTGCTTTTCTGCGGCAGGTTGCTGTCGACGCGGGCGTTGGTCATGTCGTGCGGTTTCCTGGCTTTGTGTCTCACGAACGCATAGCCGACTACCTTGCAAGTTGCAACATCGGCATGGCATACGTGCCGATAACTGAGTTTTTTGATCACCAGCCATCTACGAAGACCTTTGAGTATCTGATGGCCGGTATGCCAGTTCTAGCAACTGGGACGATAGAGCACCGGAGGCTTATCACGGAGACCAATGGGATTGTCACAGACGACAGCGAGGATGCTGTCTTTGCAGGCCTGCAACAGTTGTTCACCACAAGACACCGCTTCGACTCTCTGGAGATTCGTCGCTCCGTACAACCGTATTGCTGGGAGGACATCGTTCTCAAAAACTGTTTGCCCTACCTGGAGAGAATCGTGCAAGGCTTCAGGGGGCACTGCTGTCCGGATCAGCGAGGCAAAGTGTGATTTGTTGCTGAGAATAGAATTCAAAGTGCGTTCGTCTTCGGTGTGCATTGCCAAAGAGAGATAAATTGGACCACCGGTTTTACCTCCAAAGCGGCCTGGATGGTATGAGTCATAGCTCCTTCACAATTCAGTAGACAGAAGAGCCCTCCCTGGGGAGATCATCTATGAGCGAAGTGAGACAGCTGAAGGTACTTGTGTCCGCGTTCGCATTCAGCCCGGTCAAAGGGTCTGAATACTCAGTCGGGTGGGATTATGTGCGCGCAATCGCGTCAAGGCATAAGGTGTGGGTGATCGCACGGAGCAATGAAAGAGAGGAAACGGAGAAGTTTCTGCTTCAGCACCCGGACGCGATGTCTAATGTGGTAGTTCACTATCTTCCGTTTACATCCCGAGTCTTCAACTTTCCCTTGTGGGAATGCATATTCTATCCCATGATGTGGCATTGGCAACGGGGGGCGTTGCGGCTCGGTCGCGCCTTAGACGCAGAGATCGATTTCGACCTTATTCATCATGTGACCGCAACCGGCTTTCGCGAGCCCGGACATCTTTGGAAACTCGGCAAACCGTTTGTGTGGGGTCCCATAGGCGGACTACAGTTCTTTCCGGTGCGACTCCTGAATGCCGTGCCATTCCGCTCGCGACTGTTCTTTGTTCTGAAGAACCTCTCGACGCTCTGGGCCATGCATATATCTGGCCGACCGAGGCGCGCTGCCGCCGCCGCGCAGGCCATTCTTGCCGCGTCGAGCAACGTGGCAGACAAAGTCCGCACACTCTGGGGCCGGGATGCCACAGTCTTGTGCCAGGTGAGCGCGCCTGACCTGGAGCTGAGGCTGCCGGTTCGGCGAGGCGTCGAAGAGCCATTGCACATCATCTGGTGCGGGAGCTGCGAAGCTCGAAAGGCGCTTAACATCGTTCTGCTGGCTCTGGGACAGCTTAAGCAATCTCCCGTCGACTGGCGGTTAACCGTTGTGGGCGACGGCCCGCTTTTAGGCAGTTGGAAGGCGCTTGCCGGCAGGCTCGGAGTCGGTGAGCGTTGCACGTTTCTCGAGAGATTGTCGAGGGCAGAGTGGCTTCGCATAATGGCATCAGGCCATTGTTTCGTGCAACCAAGTCTGTATGACGCAACGACCAGCGTGGTGGTTGAGGCTTTGGCCTACGGACTGCCCATCGTCTGTCTTGACCATTTCGGAATGAAGGACGCCGTCGATGCGGAATACGGTGTCAAGATTTCGCCCGACACACTCGATCAGGTCGTCCGGGACTTCGCCAAGGCCATCGAAGCATTGTGGCTGGACGAGGGATGCCGGTATGAAATGGCTATCGCGGCCCAACAATCTTCGCGGCACCTTACATGGAAGCACAAAGAAGGGGTCATCAACGAAGTTTACAGCCGGATACTGCCCGAGCTGTGCCTCGGGTCCGGCCAACCCCTCCACAGCAGAGATGGGGCCGCACAAGCTTCTTGTGCT
>Ga0187860_1004425_pt1 | contig 10550 bp, 10 predicted proteins | sample June2016WEW_10_4_FD_132981 | JGI IMG/M metagenome (GOLD analysis project Ga0187860, IMG submission 132981) | Peatland microbial communities from SPRUCE experiment site at the Marcell Experimental Forest, Minnesota, USA - June2016WEW_10_40 | ecosystem: Environmental > Terrestrial > Soil >... | reverse complement strand
GCCGCATCGCCGAAGCTGAAACCATCGTCGAGGGCATGGAGCGCCACGTCCGCGCCGAAACCGGGCGGGAGTTGCCGCCGCCGGAAATCGTGACCGGCGAGACCGACAGCAAGCCAGGCGCGTGGATGGAAATGTGGAGCGCGACCTATCGCGGCCGCACCATCATGCTGGTGATCTTCAATCTGTTCCAGACGATCGGTTATTACGGGTTTTCCAGCTGGGTGCCGGCGCTGCTGATCTCCCAGGGCATCGGCGTCACCAAGTCGCTCGCCTACACGTTCATCATCGCCGTGGCGGCGCCGATCGGCCCGCTGATCGGCGTCTACTTCGCCGATCATTTCGAGCGCAAATGGCAGATCGCCTGGGCCGCCATCGGCATCGCCGTGTTCGGCCTGGTGTTCGCCCAGCAGACCGGCGCGGTTGGCGTGATTGTGTGCGGTCTCTTGATCACGCTGTGCGCCAATTGGCTGTCGTTTTCGTTCCACGCCTATCAGGCCGAGCTTTACCCGACCCGCATCCGCGCCCAGGCCGTGGGTTTCGTTTATTCGTGGAGCCGGTTCAGCGCCATCTTCTCCGGCTTCATCATCGCCTTCTTCCTCGGCCGTTACGGTACCGCCGGCGTGTTCGGTTTCATCGCCGGCGCCATGGTCATCGTCTTCATCGTCATCGGCGGTTTCGGGCCGCGGGTGACCAAGCGGCGGCTCGAAGCCATCGCGTCTTGAGCGTCGGTGACGACCAACAAAAAAGCGCCCCGGAAAACCGGGGCGCCTACTCAACAACACTCACTGACAGACTGAACGCATTGCTTTACGCAGCTTGCTGCTGGCTCTCGACGGCCTTGCCGTTGCCGATCGGGATGGTGCGCGGCTTTTTCGCCTCGGGAATCTCGCGCACCAAGTCGACGTGCAGGAGGCCGTTCTCGAGCTTGGCGCCCTTGACCTGGACGAAGTCGGCGAGCTGGAACACGCGCTCGAACGCGCGCGCCGCAATGCCCTGATAGAGCACCTCGCCGTGCTTCTCTTCCTCCTTGGCGTTTTTCTCGCCGCGGATGGTCAGCGTGTTTTCCTTCGCCACGATCGAGAGCTCGGGCTCGCTGAAGCCGGCGACGGCGACCGTCACGCGGTATTCGTTGTCCCCGGTCCGCTCGATGTTATAGGGCGGATAACCGGGAGCGGCGCCCTCGAGGCCCTGGTCGAGCAACGAGAACAGCCGGTCAAAGCCGACGGTGGAACGATAAAGCGGGGCAAGATCGAAAGTTCGCATGGCATATCCTCCTTCTGAAGCGACATGCGGGGGCCTGCCTTTTTGGGGCCAGGCCGATGGACAGATGCGCAGCCGTTTTTGGCCTGCGCGATAACCACATGGGAATGCCACGCGGTCGCCGCAAGGGGTCGGAAGCTATTGGAAATAAAGTATTTTCGCCACGACGGTCAGGCCCGCAGGACGCGCGCCGCGTAGCAACCCGGCGCCGCGAAATGGATGTGCAGATAGGCGGCGTCGGGCATCGCCAGCATCCGCTCGATCGAGCGTTCGACGTCCCGTCCGTCGGTTAATTCCCAGGCGAGCATCATGGCGCCCCGGTCGAACGCCCGCACGGCAAGCGTGCGCAGGCGAAGCTGCTCCGGGATCCCATCCACCTTGTCGTAGGTTTCCTCCCCCTCGCGCACATAGACCGCAAAACGCATGCGATAAGGCGAGTCGACCGGATGATGCTCGTAGTTGACGAGAACGAGCGTGTCGCCCGGCGTGGAATCGGTGAGGCTGACGCGGCACGGATAGCCGGGCCGGCGCGCATCGGCGATCCGGCGCATGGCGCCCTGTGCCGCCAGTTCGCTGTCCGACAGCGCGAACAAGTGGGCGAAGTGTTGCGCCGGCAGGCCCATGACTCGGAAGCTCATGCGGAAGCTCATGATGATCGTCTTTGTGGTCTCGGTTGCGTATCGCCGCATAGGACCGCTTTCGGCCGCGGCCTGCCACCCGTTTCCTGACGATCGCGGCCGGGCGCGATTGAGCGACCGGCCTGTGCTGCTATAAGCGATGCCTCATCTGACGCTGAAAGCCCCATGAAGCTCGTCTCCATCCCTGCGAATCCGGTTCCGGACAACGTGGTCACGGGCATGCTCAAGACGCCGGACGGCGTCGGGCTGCGCTTTGTGCGCTGGGAACCGCCGGCCGGCCGCCGCGGCACCGTGTGCATCTTTCCCGGCCGCACCGAATGGATCGAAAAGTATTTCGAGACCGTTCGCGACTTGCGCGCGCGTGGATTCGCAGTCGCCGTGCTCGATTGGCGCGGTCAGGGCTTGTCCGATCGTTCGTTCGGCGACCGCCACAAGGGCTATGTGCGCAGCTTTTCCGAATACGACATCGATCTCGAGACCTTCATGCGCGAGATTGTGTTGCCGGATTGTCCGCCGCCCTTCTTCGCGCTCGGCCATTCCATGGGCGCGACCGTGCTGATCCGCGCGGTCTCCCGCGGCCACCGCTGGTTCGATCGCATAGTGCTGAGCGCGCCGATGATCGCCGTGGCGATGGTGAACTCGATGTCGATCGCCGGGACGGCCATGCGCGCGATGCGGCTGGGCGGTCTCGGAGGCACCTACGTACCGGGACGCTATCCCGGCGTGCTGGATCTGCGCCCCTTTGCTGGCAACATTCTGACCACGGATCCGGTGCGCTATGCGCGCAACGCGGCCATCCTGGAGGCGGAGCCAGCGCTCGCGCTCGGCGGACCGACGGTGGCGTGGTGCGACGCCGCGTTCCGCGCCATGCGCGCGCTTCGCGAGCCGAGCTATCCGGCGCGCATCCGCCAGCCGATCCTCATCGTCGCCGCCGGGCGCGACGCCATCGTGTCGAATACCGCGATCGAGGATTTCGCCACGCTCTTGCGCACCGGTTCGCATCTGGTCGTGGTCGGCGCCCAGCACGAACTGCTGATGGAACAAGACCGCTTCCGCTCGCAGTTCTGGGCGGCATTCGATGCCTTCGTCCCGGGGACGCCGCTGTACTAATCACCCCTTCAACAACTCCATCGCCTGCGCATGCACGCGGCGGTCGCCGGCGGCGATGATGCGTCCGCCGCCATGCGGCCGGCCGTTTTCCCAGGTGCTGACAATGCCGCCGGCGCCTTCGATGATGGGGATCAGCGGCAGCACGTCGTGCGGTTTGAGCTCGGTCTCGATGACAAGATCGACCTGGCCGGCGGCCAGCATGCAGTAGGCGTAGCAGTCGCCGCCGTAGCGCGACAGCCGCACCGCCCCTTCGACGCGGCCGAAGCTTTGCCGATCGGCCTCCTGCATGAGCAGCGGGCTCGTTGTCAGCAGCACCGCCTCCTTGAGCTGGGCGCAGGCGCGCGTGCGTAGCGCCCGATCGCCGGCCGGGCCGCGATAGCTGGCGGCGCTGCCGTCGCCGGTGAAATGCTCGCGGGTGAACGGCTGGTGCATCATGCCGTAGATCGGTTCGCCGCGCCGGGTCAGCGCAATGAGCGTGCCCCAGGCCGGCATGCCGCAGATGAAGGATTTGGTGCCGTCGATCGGATCAAGCACCCAGACATATTCCGCGTCGGGCCGCTCGGCGTCGAATTCCTCGCCGAGGATGCCGTGCTCGGGGAATGTTTTCTTGATCAGCGCGCGCATCGCCGCTTCCGCGGTGCGATCGGCGGCCGTCACCGGATCGAAGCCGCCGGACCGGCTCTTGTTCTCAACGCCGAGCGCGGTGCGGAAGAACGGCCGGATGGTCTCTCCCGAGACGGCGGCAAGCTGGTCCACGAACGCTACAAAATCGATCGCCGTCATGTGTCAGCCCCCTGGGCAGCCTCTACCGGCTGCAAGTAGCGGTGAGTCGGGATAACGGCAATTCCTGTGTTGCCGATGAGATACGCTCAGTCGCTAAATGACCTCCCGAACCGGCCGACCGATCCTCAAGGGGGGTCATTGCCTCAATTTTACGCAGACGCACACAGGTTTCCGCGAGGGGCGCTAAACCATTGGCATGAGGGAATTTTCGTCTCAAGTGCGCGGGCATGTCAGGGCCGCTCGCCCACCAGCGAAGACCTGCTCTGCACGATTTGCAGGAGTTTTTGGGGGAAAATGACAGGAGAGGAGGTTTTACGGACTTGAATTTTGTGCGCCGCGGTTTATGTTGTTGCAGTGCGGTAGCGAGAGATTCTCTCGCGCTACCGTCGCCCTCCTTGGGCGTTTCCTCCCTAGACTTGGGCCGCTTGCAACCGCGAGCGGCCCTTTTTCTTTTTCTTTCCGTCACCGGGGCGTCTTAGCCCAGGGCGATGCCGAGGCTTATTCGGCCGCCGCGGCCCGATAGGGCCGCAATTCCTCGATCGGGATCGCGGCCAAGCGGTCGGCCAGGGCTTCGAATTCGCCGGCCAGCCTGGCGAACGGGGGGGCCCGCTGATAGCGCCGCTCGTCCATGTAGAGCGCGCGGTTGATCTCCAGCTGAATCGCGTGCAGGCCGGCGGTCGGATTGCCGTAGTGCTCGGTGATGAAGCCGCCGGCATAGGGCTTGTTGCGGCTGACCACATAGCCGAAGCCGCGCATCGTCATTTCGATCGTCTCGGCGACGACCGGGGCGCAGCTCGTGCCGTAACGGTCGCCCAGTACTAGGTCGGCGCGCGGACGCTCGTCTTTGGCGCCGCTGGCCGAAGGCATGGAGTGGCAGTCGATCAGCATGGCGGCGCCGAAATCGCGGTGCAGCCGCATGAAGACGCGGCGCAAGGTCCGATGGTAGGGCTTGTAGAGGCCGTCGATGCGCTGCAGCGCGTCGACCACCGAGATGCGCTGATCGTAGATTTCCTGGGCATCGCCGACCACGCGCGCCACCGTGCCGAGGCCGCCGGCGACCCGCATCGAGCGGGTATTGGCGAACGAGGGCAGCCGGCCGTCGAACATGCGCGGGTCGAGCTCGTAGGGCTCGCGGTTGACGTCGACATAGCAGCGCGGGAAGTGCGCCCGCACCAGCGGGTGGCCGCGCCCGACCACGCCGGCGATCAGCTCGTCGACGAAGGAATCCTCGGAACGGCGCAGCGTGGCAAGATCGAGCCGGGAGGCCAACAAGAATTCGCGGGGATAGACCCGGCCGCTATGCGGCGAATTGAAGAGGAGCGGGCCGCGGCATTCCGCCGGCTCAAGCGCCTCGAACGGGGGATCGAATTCGTCCTGGATTTCCAACATGGCCCCTGGCGGCTTCCCGAGACTTAACGATCCGGCAATGACATCGATCCCCAACGTGCGGCAATTGGCCATTATCCAGGGCGTCGGGCGCCTTGCCAAGCGCAACCTTCACCTCATGTTTACCCGCCATCCGGCTTATGGGATGAAGGGGGACCGGCGTAAAGCCGGGTTCGAGTGGCCATGCCGAAAATCCTGCTTGCGGAAGACGATGTCGATATGCGGCGATTCCTGGTCAAGGCGCTGCAGAATGCCGGCTTCGAGGTCATGTCCTATGACAACGGCCTGTCGGCCTATCAGCGGCTGCGCGAAGAGCCGTTCGAATTGCTGCTGACCGATATCGTCATGCCGGAGATGGACGGCATCGAGCTGGCGCGGCGCGCCGCCGAACTCGATCCCGATATCAAGATCATGTTCATCACCGGGTTTGCCGCGGTGGCGCTCAATTCCGACTCCAGCGCGCCCAAGCACGCCAAGGTCCTCTCCAAGCCGATTCATCTGCGCGAGCTGGTCAACGAAGTGCAGAAATTGCTCGCGGCGTAAGTCACCGTCGCCTTCCCGCCGTTCCCGCCGCATCAGATTAGCAAGGGGCGCAGCGCTGATTGTTGCTGCGCGATTCTGCGCTTCTCATGCGGGGCGTGGTGTCGTGCGGCGTCGTGCGGGCATCAACACTGCGCCCGCCACTGCTCGCGGCCATCCATCTCCAGCACTGCCTTGCTTCCCGGCGAAGCGGTGAAGCGCTCAAGCCGTCAAGATGTACTCGTGCATGGCATTCGACTCGGTCTCCATGGCGCGGAGACGATGATTGACCGCGTCACCGATCGAGACGATGCCGACGAGTTTGCCGCGCTCGACGACCGGAAGATGGCGAAACTTGCCGGCGGTCATCCGCTCCAGGATCTCGTGGACCGTGTCGGATTGCGTGCACGTCTCCACCTCCCGGGTCATCACTTGTCCAACGGGCTCGTCGCAAAGTCGACAGCCGTCGGCAACGCGGATGTTTCGCGCCAGCGTGCGCACGATATCGCGTTCGGACAAGATGCCGACGATGCGCTGCTCGGCATCGGTGATGACTGCGGCGCCGATCCGATGCTCGTCGAGGATTTTGATGGCGTCGTAAAGCGGCATCGTCGGCTCGATGGTGACGACCGAGCTGCCTTTGCGGGCCAAGATGGCTTTGACTGTCATGGGGGCGTCCTCCGTAGGCGGACACCCTTGCATCGAACGGCAGGCGAACCGCGCCTCACGAACTCACTTCGGTTCGATGACGGGCGCCCTGGTAGGGTCAAGCTTCACAAGCCCAGCCGCGGCCGCCTTGATCTAGGTCAATTCAACGTCTTGCACCGCGCCCACGGAAGACGGATATTAGTTGCGTTCGATACCAATTGCCCGGCGCGTTCCGCCAGCGCGGCCGCCTTTGCGGAAGTCCCCATGGCCAAAAGCGCGAAAACCCGAGTCGCGAAAACCCAAAGCGCTAAAAATCGCGTGGCGAAACACGCCGTAAGGGTCGACACCAAGACGGGCAAGGCGGAACACAAGGTCGCGGGCCGCAAGGTCGCTGCGCATCAGGCGCCGGTCCAATACCAGCCCGGCTTCGGCAATTATTTTGTCACCGAGGCGGTTGCCGGCGCGCTGCCGGTCGGCCGCAACTCGCCGCAGCGGCCGCCGCTCGGCCTTTACGCCGAGCAGATCTCGGGTACTTCGTTTACGACCGCGCGCGCGGAAAACCGGCGCACCTGGACGTACCGCACCCAGCCCTCGGTCGTGCACCGGCCATACAGCCGCATCGGCAACGGCTTGATCCGCAGCGCGCCCTTCAACGAAACCGAAGCGACGCCGACGCAATTGCGCTGGTCGCCGTTTCCGATTCCGAAGAGGCCCACCGATTTCGTCGAGGGCATGGTGACGCTCGGCGGCAACGGCGACGTTGCCACGCAGGTCGGCATGGCGATCCACATCTATGCCGCCAACCGCTCGATGACGAACCGCTGCTTCTACAATGCCGATGGCGAAATGCTGATCGTACCGCAGCAGGGGCGCGCGCGTTTCGTCACCGAGCTCGGCATTATCGAAGCGGCTTGCGGCGAGATCGTCGTGATGCCGCGCGGCCTGCGTTTTCGCGTCGAGCTGCCGGACGGACCGTCACGCGGCTACATCTGCGAGAATTACGGCGCCATGCTGCGGCTGCCGGAGCTCGGCCCGCTCGGCGCCAACGGTCTCGCCAACCCGCGCGATTTTCTGGCGCCGGTCGCTGCCTATGAGGACACCGCGGCGCCGTGCAGCTTGGTCGCCAAGTTCCAGGGCAATTTGTGGGCGGCGGAGATGGACCATTCGCCGCTCAATGTCGTCGCCTGGCACGGTAATTTCGCGCCCTACAAATACGACCTCGCGCGCTTCAACGTCATGGGCACGATCAGCTTCGATCACCCCGACCCCTCGATCTTCTCCGTGCTCACCGCACCGTCGGATCTGCCGGGAGCGGCCAATATCGATTTCGTCATCTTCCCGCCGCGCTGGCTCGTCGCCGAGGATACGTTCCGGCCGCCCTGGTATCACCGCAACGTCATGACCGAGTTCATGGGCCTCTTGCACGGCGCCTATGACGCCAAGGCCGAAGGCTTTCTGCCGGGCGGCGCCAGCCTGCACAATTGCATGACCGCGCACGGGCCCGACGCCGAAACCTGGAAGCGGGCGACGCACGCGGAATTAAAGCCGCACAAGATCGAAGACACCATGGCGTTTATGTTCGAGAGCCGGTTCGCCATGCGGCTCACGCGCTATGCCGTGGAATCTTCCGAGCTGCAGCACGATTACTTCGAAGGCTGGCAAGGATTGGAGAAGCATTTCTCGCGGCGCTAATTCCTGACTGGCCGCATGGCATGAACGCGCATCGCACCCTCACCGATGCGGGTGCAATGCGCGAATGCTTCCTTTATTGAGCGACGATGCCCTCGCCGGGGAAGATCGGCCCTTACAGGGTCTTATGGCTTCCGTCACACCGCGGGCTCTTTGCGGAGCGCTTGCAGGCGCAGAACCAGACCTCCTCGGAGGCCGTCGGCTTGAATTCGATGGGCGAGAAGGCGGGGTGACCTTGTGCGAACCGTCGCAAAACGGCTGCGACTTGGACAGCCCGCAGGCGCACCACCAATAGCTCTTGCCGGCTTCGACCTTGACCGGGATTGGCTGCCGTCCGCCGATTTCAGGAACTGCACTCATTTGCTTCCAACTCCACCTTTTGTTGCGCGCAAGCCTTCAGTCACCAAGCACCTTGGAGCCCAGCAGGCGGCAGCCCAATGCTGGCGAAAACTTTGCCGTTTCGGCGGGCGCGAAGATCGTCGATTCCCGCCGATGCGATAATATGGCCGCAAAGAAATACAGCTGCCACCGGTAGAGTGAAGCGAAGTACGTTCGGACGCGACACTCAATTCCTCGGTCACGCAGGAAGCGGGATCGGCCATGGCGACACATCGGCGGGCTTTGGTGATCGGCGGCGGTGCTGCCGTCGGGCTGGTGTTGGCAGGCTCGGTCTATCGCGCCTGGGACCGCGGGGTCTGGTGGTCAGGCGAAGGCATCGCCTACGCGCCCTGGCAGGACTGGCAGGGGCAAGCCGCCGATGGCTTCAAACGGCCGTTGCGGGCGGCGATCCTGGCATCCAATCCCCACGACACCCAGCCCTGGCTCTTCGGGGTCGAGGACGGTGCCATCACCGTGTTCGCCGATCGCAGCCGTCATCTGGGATCATTCGATCCCTTCCGCCGCGAAATGCATCTCGGCCTCGGCGCCGCGGTTGAGAACCTCGTGCTGGCGGCCCGCGCCTTCGGCTGGGGAGCAGAGGTCGTCCCGGCGGACGGCACGTTGGCTCTTTCGCCGGACGACACGCCCATGGCCGCCGTCCGGATAACCCTGGCGCCGATGCCGGCCGCGCGCAACGCGCTGTTCGCTGCCATTCCCAACCGGCACACCCATCGCGGCCCTTATCGCGCCGATCAAGCGGTTGGCGGCGAACGCCTGAAGCGTCTCGCCGCTCTCGTTGCAAGCGATGCCGTGCGTGTTGTCTTTGTCGAAGACGCAAGCGCCCGCAGCGAACTGGCCGCGCTGATCGTTGCCGCGACCGAGCGCATTATCGGCGATCCGCAAATGTCGACTGACAGCGCGCGCTGGTACCGCACCGGCCGGCGCGACATCGCGGCGCATCGCGACGGCGTCACCATCGATACGGCCGGACTATCGCCGCTGATGACCGCTACCGCGAAGTTCATGCCCGATTTGGACGCGCAGTCGGCCGATCGGTACTGGCTCGCCGCGACCAAGGACACGGAATTGGCCACCGCGCCGGTTCTTGGCGTCATTCTGGTTCGCGATCGGCTCGACATGCGCAGCGCGATCGCAGCCGGCCGCGCTTGGCAAATGCTGCATTTGGCGGCAACCGCGGAGGGGCTCGCCGCCCAACCGCTCAATCAGCCGGTCGAGTGCACGGACCGCAGCGCCATGATCGGAAAGAATGACAGTTTCGGCCCGGCCATCGTCAAGCTCGTCGCCGCGCCGGGTTGGGAGCCGACTTTCGTGTTCCGCCTGGGCGTCGCCGAACGGCCGGCGGGCCCAAGCCCGCGGCGCGCGCTCAGCGAAGTCTTGCGGTCGTGAAGCTGTCGGTGCGGCGTTCGCGCCGCGATCGCAATTGCCGGCGAAGCCCCTATTGTTTGACCAGCGAGCACTTGCTCTCGCTCAGCGGCTGCGCCGCCTCTTCGGCCGGAATGCGGCGGAGGACCTTGTAGTAGTCCCATGGCGCCTTGGTTTCGTTCGGTGCCTTGACCTCGACAAGATACATGTCGTGCATCATGCGGCCGTCCTCGCGGATCCAGCCTTTGGCAAAAAAATCATCGACCGGCAGTTCCCGCATTTTCGCCGCCACGGTCTTGCCATCCGTGGCGCCTGCCGCCGCCATCGCCTTGAGATAGTGCAGCACCGAAGAATAGGTGCCGGCCTGCACCATCCCCGGCATGCGGCCGGTTCGCTCGAAGAATCGCTTCGACCATGCACGAGTCGCGTCGTTCAGGTCCCAGTAGAAGGCGGTGGTGAAGATGAGCCCATTGGCTGTCGCCAAACCCAGCGCATGGACATCGCTGATCACGACCACGAGCGCGGCCAGCTTCTGGCCGCGCGCGGCGACCTGGTATTCGGCCGCCTGCTTCACCGAGTTGATGGTGTCGGCGCCGGCATTCGCCAGGCCGACGATTTGCGCCTTCGAGCTCTGCGCCTGCAGCAGGAACGATGAAAAGTCGCTGGTGTTGAGCGGATGCCGGACTTCGCCGACCACGGTGCCGCCGCTCGCCTTGACGACCTTGTTGAGATCGTTGGCCAGCTGATGGCCGAAGG
>Ga0187860_1004420_pt1 | contig 10560 bp, 8 predicted proteins | sample June2016WEW_10_4_FD_132981 | JGI IMG/M metagenome (GOLD analysis project Ga0187860, IMG submission 132981) | Peatland microbial communities from SPRUCE experiment site at the Marcell Experimental Forest, Minnesota, USA - June2016WEW_10_40 | ecosystem: Environmental > Terrestrial > Soil > Wetlands... | reverse complement strand
GGGTCGGCGCGTCGTCGCTTTCGAGGCGCAGGCGTGGCAGGACGACCCGGCCAAGCCCATCGCCTCGGCGTTCGGACATTTCATGCTGAGGCAGACGCCGGGCGTGGATGAGGAATAGGCGTGCCCAAGCGACAGTCGGTATCAAACTGGTAATAGCGCTGCCCCCTTCGGGTGTGCTCTGTCCGATATTGTAGCCCCCGTCCGTCTTGGCAGGCTCATTTCCGGAAGAAGTTCGGAATAAACCCGATCATCTTGTAGGCTTGTAAAAACCCGCCGAATCGCTTGCGATATAGCTAGTAGGAGGCGGCGCCTCGATCCCTGTTGACGATCTCTTGAGAGAGATGGCCGCGTTCCCGCCAAATCTTCCGTAATGCGTCGAGCATCTACGGTTAGCAGCACATGGTTCTCGCCTAGCTTAACCCGGCGAGCCGCCGCGGACCAGCCTTGGCCGAGACCGTTCTTGCGCACTACTTTTACGGAATAGGCGTTGCGCCAATGGGGTCTTTTTCTGGGTCTTAGGGTGCCATTGGCTGACGCTGGTCAATGACAGCGAGATGCGCCGGATGGTCCCGCTGTTCGCACTTGATCAAACCGGCGTCAGGCTGTTCCTGCCCATGACCGCGCCGGATGTGCGTCGTGCATCGGCGCCGTCGAATTGTGCGGCCGCGGCAGCCGGCTTCGGGTTGCGGAGCTCCGATACGACATTGGCACTAAGTGAGCGCGTAGCGGCGGGTCCGGACGCGGGCGTTGAGATCGCTAGGGTGGGGCCAGGGCTCGCGTAATGCCGAAACGTTTGCTCAGCCCTTGGCCCAACCTTAAGGGTTGAATCGTGATATTGAATTTCCAATGCGTATTTTATTCAGCCGGTGGGGCAGGGAAATTGCTGCCAACTGCGACTTCAAGGGCAGGTCGCGTATCTACCCCGCAGTATGATATCCCATGCCAATCGAGGATGATGATTCCGGGGGCGAAGCGGTAACAATGTCGCCGCCGGAGCGTTATTCAGAAGGGTTGAATTGGATCGGACATGGCCGTCACGCTGCAAGACCTTGACGTAAAGCTGTTCACGGATGGTGCGGATAAAGCGCAAATCCTCGAAATGGCCAAACAGCCCTGGATCAGGGGCTTCACCACCAATCCGTCGCTGATGAAGGCGGCGCGAGTCTCCGACTACGTGTCCTACGCGCGGGACCTGGTCGCGGCGGTGCCCGACCGGCATATCTCGTTCGAGGTATTTTCCGACGACATCGCGGAAATGGTCGGGCAGGCCCGCGTGATCAGCACCTGGGGAGCAAATGTCTACGTCAAGCTGCCGGTGTCGACGACGCGCGGCGAGCCGCTCTATGAGGCGGTTCATGCCCTCTCGCGCGACGGCATCAAGGTCAATCTGACGGCGGTCTTCACCGCCGAGCAGGCGGCCAGCGGGGTCGAAGCGCTGTCGGGAGGCGCGCCCGCTTGCGTATCGGTGTTCGCCGGCCGGCTCGCCGACGCCGGCATCGATTATCGGCCGATCATGCGCGATGCGGTGGCGCGGGCGCGCCGGACGACGAATGTCGAGATCATCTGGGCGTCGACGCGTGAGGTCTTCAACGTGATCGAGGCCGATGAAATGCAATGCCACATCATTACCGCGCCTGCCGCCGTGCTCAAAAAGCTGCCATCGCTGGGAACTAAGACGGCGGCGGAGCTGTCGCTGGATGCGGTCAAGGCGTTCCGCGAGGATGCGGTGTCGGCCGCACTCACTCTGCCCATTGCGGCTGCTCGCGCCGCCGAGTGAGCGCCGCGGCCCTACGCTCCGGTCAAGCCGCGCTGGGGTTAAAAAGCTATTCATTTCTCAGGTGAGCTCGCCCTCCTTACGGTGACGCGGCATCGGCCTCGCACCGCGGCGAAGCGCGACTTTCGTTGGCGGCCCATGGCGCTATTCGAAGTCGGGTTGGCGGCCGACGAAAGCGGGCTGAACAGCTTTGCCGCTGCCCACGCCGGCACGCCCGGACAATCCCGATTAAGCTTGCATTCACGCAATCGGATAATTCAACGCCACTCTAAACGCTTCCCTCAAGTGTATTTCGTAGCCTTACAGCAGGTGGACCCATTCGTTTTGCGCCATGTCAAATTGTGCAGTTCGGTCAATTTTTCGTTCCCTTATTGCCGTGGCGGTCGGTGTCATCTGTACGGCGGCGCTGACAATTGCGCTGACAATCTGGTGGCTGCATGCGGAGGCGATTGCCGATGCATTCAGAGATTCCAGCAACCTTGCCGAGGTGCTCGCCGGCCAAACCGCAAGCTCCATACAATCGATTGATCTGATTTTGACCGAAATCAAAGTCGAAGAGGAACTTCGCAGCACGCAGGGGTCGGACGACCTCGACCGTGTTGGTCGCGGCGAGGCCACTTATCAATATCTTGTCGAGCGGCTGTCGCACCTGCCGCAGGCCGATTTCATTACGCTGGTCGACAAGAATGGAAAGCTTGTCAATACCACGCTGCAGCGGCCGGCGCCCGACATCGACTTGTCGGATCGCGCCTATTTTCAGCATTTCAAGAATCACGACGACAAAGGCATTTACATCAGCAATGCTCTGATCAACCGCATCGCCGGAACGCGGTTCGCCTCCTTTAGCAGACGCATAAACGACGCCAACAACGCATTTCTCGGCGTAGTTATCGTCGGTGTCAGGCTCGCCTATTTCCAAAAAAGCTATGAGTCCGTCGCGTCGCTGCCCGATCAGTCGTTTCTGCTGTTGCATCGCGACGGCACCGTCATCGTGCGTTATCCCGATTCGCCAAATCTCGTGTCTGACAAGATGCCGGCAGACTCGCCCTGGCATCGACTTGTCGCCCAAGGTGGCGGCAACTATCGATCGTCAGGTTATGTTGACGGCGCTGTTCGTCTGGCCGCCGTGCGGCCGTTGCGCGACTATCCCCTTGTCGTCAATGTCGGCGTGTCGGAAGCCGCGGCGCTCGTGACTTGGCGCATTCAGGCCATCGCTATCGGCGCCGGTACATTGCTGTTCGTGTGCTGCTCGCTGTTTCTGCTGCGAGCGCTGAGCAGACAATTTCATAGCCTGGAAAAGTCCGAGGTTGCACTGGTCAAAAAAACCGGTGAATTGCAGCGCGCCAAGGCGACGGTCGATGCCGCTCTGAATAATCTGGTACAGGGCGTGGTCATGTTCGATGCCAATGCCCTGCTTATCGTCTGCAATCAACGCTATCTCGATATGTACGGCTTGTCGCGGGACGTCGTCAGGCCGGGCAGCGCGCTGCAGAAGATCGTCGAACATCGAGCGGCGGTCGGCAGCTTTGGCACCGAGGACGTCGGGCAATATATCGCCGATATCTTGGCCGCCATCGGCCAGGGTACGGCCTTCAGCAGGATGACGAACCTGCGCGACGGGCGGATTATTCACGTCGTCAGCCAACCGATCGAGGGTGGCGGCTGGGTCACCACCCACGAGGATGTCACCGAGGCAAAATGCGCGGAGGAACGGATTTCACATCTCGCGCACCATGATGCGCTGACCGGCCTGCCGAATCGCAAGCTTTTCTACCTGCAGCTCGAACAGGCGCTCAAACGCGTCAGACGCGGAGAGCGGCTGGCGGTCTTGTACCTCGACGTCGATCATCTTAAGCGCATCAACGACACCCTCGGCCATTCGGCCGGCGACAAGCTGCTCAAGGCTGTGGCAGGCCGCCTGCACGGCTGTATCAGGGATGTCGACGTGGTCGCCCGTCTCAGCGGCGACGAATTTGCCATCATTCAGTCGTCGCTCAATCAAAAATCAGATGCCGCCGTGCTCGCCGTGCGGGTCCGCGACTCGATTCACGAGCCGTTCGATCTCGACGGCAATCAAGTGGTCGTCGATGTCAGCGTCGGCATTTCCATCGCGCTGGACGATGCCAGCCAGTTCGACGAGCTGTTGAAGGCCGCGGATATCGCGCTTTATGAAGCCAAGAACCTGGGACGCGGCACTTATTGTTTTTATGAGGCGGAGATGAATGCGCGCCTCCAGGCTCGTGCCGAGTTGGAGCGGGATATGCAAGGCGCGCTCGTCAACGGCGAATTCGAGCTATTCTATCAGCCGATCGCCAGCCTTGACGGTAACAAGATCGCCTCATTCGAGGCGCTGTTGCGTTGGCACCACCCCAAGCGCGGCCTGGTGTCTCCGGCCGAGTTCGTCCCCATTGCCGAGGAGACCGGGCTCATCATCCCGCTGGGCGAATGGGTCCTGCGAACGGCCTGCGCCGAAGCGGCCAATTGGCCGGATGACATCCGCGTCGCAGTCAACGTCTCGTCAGTTCAGTTAACCAACAAGAATTTAGTCAACGTGGTCGTCGGCGCCATCGCCGCGGCCGATATCAAGCCGGACCGGCTTGACTTGAGATCACCGAGTCGGTTCTGATACAGAATACCTTTGCCAATCTGGCCACGCTCAAGCGGCTGCACAAGCTCGGCGTGCGTTTTGCGATGGACGATTTTGGCACCGGCTACTCTTCGCTCGGATATCTGCTGAGTTTCCCGTTCCATAGAATCAAGATCGACCGCAGTTTCATCTTGGGTTTGGCGGATAAGGACGAGGCCCGCGCCATCGTCCGCGCCACCGTCGATCTGGCGCGAAGCCTCAGCATGCGGGTCACCGCCGAGGGCGTGGAGACGGCGGAGCAATTGCAGCAAGTTCGGATACTCGGCTGCACGGAAATCCAGGGCTATCTGCTGAATGCCCCGCGGCCGGCGGCGGAAATATTGCAACTGCTCGCATCGTCACCCGAGCGCGTAGCCCCTTCGGCTGCGCCCAAAATGTCGGCGACTCGAAAAAATGGAAGAATGTGTCACGTGAGACCGGACCTTACATGCAATCGTCGTCTGACCGAGCGGGAATGTGACGTTTTGCAAGGAATCATGGCCGGGGAATCCTCCGAGGAATCCGCCTGCCAGCTCAACAAAAAGCGGCAACTCATCGAAGACTATCGCGAGCGCATCAAACAAAAGGTCGGTGCCAATAACCTGAACGAGGTTATCCAGATTATGATGACCAAGGGCTGTTCCGGTGTCGAGCGGAAACGGGCGATGGGATGATGACGGCCGGCGCCGGCGCCTTCGGCCGGTGCTCGGTAATCTCGGTGCAGGCGGCGCAGGATGCCGGCCTCACATCCCCCGGTGGTCTTCGAGGCGAAAAGCCGGCCAAAATCCCTATTTCACCCCTTAAAAGCCTTTTCTTCCGGCACCGAATCATAGCCTTCCTTGGCCAGCGCATTCGCGCTTCAAGGAGGGCAATCAATATGGCTCGTTCACAGAAACCGGCGAAACCCGCCGCTACGGCCAAAACCAAGCGTCCGGTGACGCTCAAGCATCTTGCCGCGGCCTTGGCCGAGGAGCACCAACTATCGAAACGGGCCGGCGAAGCCATCCTTGGCGATCTGGTCGGTACCATCACCAAGCATCTTCGGTACCATCACCAAGCATCTCAAGAAGGGTGAACGAATCCGCATTGCCGGGCTGGGCATCCTGCAGGTCAGGAAGCGCGCCGCCCGTATGGGGCGCAATCCTGCCACCGGCGAAGCCATCAAGATCAAGGCCAGCAAGAAAGTCGCATTCCGGGCGGCCAAGGACTTGAAGATGGCTATTTAGAGCGCAATCGCTTCATTGGCGCTCTAAATATCTTAGTGGAGCATGATCTTTTCGGAAAACCGGCTTCCACCCTCGGATCAAGTCCGAGGCAGGCTTTTTGCGGATCATGCTCCATCGCCCCGGCAGCGCGAGTTGCCGGGGCGTTGATTCTTGGCACGGTGAAGCCGCAGCAGGCGGCGGGCGCTGGCTGTCCAGACGGGGAATGGGTCGCCGCTTAAGGCGTCTTTTTCACCAGCGGGCATTTGGACTCCGACAGCGGCTGGAAGGCCTGGTCCGCCGGGATGGTGGCGACCAGCTTGTAATAATCCCATGCCCCCTTGGATTCCGCCGGCTTCTTGACCTCGTACAAAAACATCTCGTGCACCATCCGGCCGTCTTCGCGGATCTTGCCGTTCTTGGCGAAGAAGTCGTTGATCGGCATTGCGCGCATCTTCTCCATCACCGCCTGGGTGTCGTCGGTGCCGGCGGCCTGCACGGCCTTGAGGTAGTGCGTTGTCGCCGAATAGATGCCGGCCTGCGCCATGTTCGGCATCTTGCCCATGCGCTGGAAATAACGCTGCGACCAGGCGCGCGACTCGTCGTTGCGGTCCCAGTAGAAGGCGTTGGTCAGCAGCATGCCCTGCGCCGTCTGCAGGCCGAGGCTGTTGATGTCGTTGATGAAGACCAACAACCCCGCCAGTTTCTGCCCGCCGCGCACGATGCCGAACTCGGCCGCCTGCTTGATCGAATTCGTGGTGTCGGCGCCGGCGTTGGCGAGCCCGATCACCTTGGCTTTCGACGCCTGCGCCTGCAGCAGCGCCGAGGAGAAATCCGACGTGTTGATCGGAACCCTGACGCTGCCGAGCACCTGGCCGCCGCTCGCCTTGACGACGCCGGACGTGATCTGCTCGAGATCGTGGCCGAAGGAATAATCGGCGGTCAGGAAGAACCAGGTATCGTAACCCTCCTTGACCATGGCGGCGCCGGTGCCGTGGGAAAGCGCGTAATTATCGTAGGTGTAATGGATCGAGACCGGCGTGCAGGCCTCGTTGGTGATGCGCGCCGCGCCCGGCCCGTTGAGCACGACGATCTTGTTCTTGGTCTTGGCGACATCGATGGCGGCGAGCGCGGTCGCCGATGCGGCAACGTCCATGAGCGCGTCGACGTGCTGGTTGTCGAACCATTCCCGCGCCGTGGCCGAGGCAATGTCCGGCTTGTTCTGGTGATCGGCGGAGACCACTTCGATGGGCTTGCCCAGCACTTTGCCGCCGAAATCCTCGACCGCCATCTTGGCCGCAGTGACCGCGCCGACGCCGGTGATATCCGCGTAGATGCTCGACATGTCCTCGAGCATGCCGATTTTCACCACGCCGTCGGAAATCTTTTCCTGGGCCTGGCCGGTCAATGTGCACGCGAGCAGCAGTGCGGCGCCGATTGCAGCCGATCTCTTCATCGTCCCCTCCCGAGTGGCCGGCTCGCTATGACGCCGGCCGCAGGCATTCGATAGCGGATACCAGATAAGCGGGCCGTCCCATCAGGCTCTGCGGATAGGCGTTCGCAGAACAAGCAAGCTGCACGGACAACAACCGAGAGCGATGACGGCGCTTCATGACGGAACACCACGATGGGCGGACGATAGACCATGTCACCCTGTCGGCAAAGCCGCCAAAGGCATCGACTTTTATCCGCCTGCGGGTTGTGATGCGGGCTGACGGAGCTGCGCATGCGGACAACCTATGGACCGGACTATCCGCGCACGCTCGGCGCGCTGTTGGCGTGGTCCGGGACGGACCCGGCGGCGCCGGCGGTGACCGACGCCGCGGGCACGCTGAACCGGCGCGCTTTCCAAGACCGCATGTTGCGGGTGGCGGCGGCGCTGCGCGCCGGCGGTGTCGGTCCGGGCGCTCGGGTGGCGCTGTGGTTGCCGAATAGCACGGCTCACCTCGCCGCGATCTTCGCCTGCGCGCGGCTCGGCGCGCTTGCCATCCACATCAACACGCGCTTTCGCCTGGCTGAAGTCGGTAACATCCTGCGCCGGTCGCGCGCCATCGCTCTGGTGACGCAATGGGGATTCCCGCCTGTCGACTTCCCGGCGATTTTCACCGCGCTGCCGCCGGAGGATCGCGCCGCGCTGCGCTGCGTGTTCGGGCTGCAGCCTGCTTCCGGCGTGACGGAGCTCGCCGGCCTGCCGGTGTTGCCGCTCGACGGCGCCGCGGCCGATGCGGGGCCGGACGAGGCGACCGGGGCGACGCCCTGTTTGACGTTCACCACGTCGGGCACCACCAGCGGTCCGAAACTGGTCCTGCACGATCAGCAAACCATTGCCGGGCACGCCGTTGATGTCACCCGCCATATCGGACTGGATGCGGCGGATGCGGTGCTGCTTGGGGCGGTGCCGTTCTGCGGAACGTTCGGCAATGCCGCGGCGATGGCCGCGATTGCCGGCGGGGCGCATGTCGTGTGCGTCGCACAGTTCGACGGTGAAGCGGCGGCCAGGCTGATCCGTCAGCACCGGGTCACCCACGTGATCGGCGGCGACGACATGTTCGGCCGCATCGCCGCGGCGTCCGCCGGGCGCCGGTTCGACTCGGTGCGGTTTGCGGGTTTTGCCGCCTTCCACTCCACCGCCGCCGCCTCGCTCGCCGCCGCCGAGGCGGTCGGCATGCAGCCGTGCGGCCTCTACGGCAGTTCCGAGGTGCAGGCGCTGTTCTCGGTCTCAGAGGGCGAGAACCGCCGGCTCGGCGGCGGCGTGCCTGTCAGCAAGCGCGTCCGGCTTGCGGTGTGCGATCCGCAGACCAGCCGCACGCTGCCGTCCGGCGCGTCCGGCGAGCTGTGGATCGACGCCCCGTCGCGCTTCATCGAGTATCTGGAAAATCCGGCGGCGACCGAGCGCGCGATCGACGCTGAGGGCATGTTCCGCACCGGCGATCTCGGCCGTCTGGCCGCCACCGGCTTCGTCTATGAGGCGCGGCTGGGCGATGCCATGCGGCTCGGCGGATTCCTGGTCAGCCCCGAGGAGATCGAAGCCGTGATCCAGGCGCAGCCCGGCGTGGCCGGCGTCCAGGTGGTGGCGGCATCCGGCGGCGAGGCCGATCCGGTGCCGGTGGCCTTCGTGCGGCCGGCCGACGGCGCGGTGCTGGACGAGGGCGCCTTGCGGTCACGTTGTCTGGAGCAACTGGCGCGGTTCAAGGTCCCGGAGCGGATCGTGCTGGTGGAGGCGTTCCCGATCGTCGACAGCCCGAACGGCCCGAAAGTGCAGAGGGTGCGCTTGCGCGAAATGGCGGAGGCGCTGCTGCGGCAGCAGCGCAGCGAGCCAAGCGATGTTCCTCCAGGACAATACCAACGCTAGAGCGGGATGACTTAATCTTCGAATCGTCATCCCGCTCTAAGTCCTTGTTTCATCGCGCGTCCGGACGGAAAACCGGTTTCCACTTTTCCTGGACGCGCTCTAGCGACGAACTCGGCACCCTTTGACAACACCGAGAGCAATGGGCAAGGCTGCCGCAGGCGCTCCCTGACCTGATCGGCATCATGACAAAATCCGTCCTCGGCATCATCGGCGGCTCCGGCATCTATGACTTGCCGGGGCTCAAGAACGCACAAAGCAAAACCGTCGACAGTCCCTGGGGCAAGCCCTCCGCGGCCTTGCTGACCGGCGAGATCGACGGTCTGCCGATCGTCTTCCTGTCGCGTCATGACAAAGGCCACAGGCTGTCGCCGACCGACATCAACTACCGCGCCAACATCGATGCGCTCAAACGCGCCGGCGTGACCGACCTCGTCTCGCTCTCGGCCTGCGGCTCGTTCAAGGAGGATTTGCCGCCGGGCGCCTTCGTTCTGGTCGATCAGTTCGTCGACCGCACCTATGCCCGGGCGAATTCGTTTTTCGGCACCGGCTGCGTGGCGCATGTCTCGATGGCGCATCCGGTGTCGCCGCGGCTGCGCATCCATCTCGCCGAGGCGGCGATGGCCGAAGGCATCGCGATCATGCGCGACGGCACCTATGTGTGCATCGAGGGTCCGCAATTCTCCTCGCTCGCCGAGAGCCTCACTTACAAGAACCTCGGTTATTCCGTCATCGGCATGACCAACCTGCCGGAGGCCAAGCTCGCGCGCGAGGCGGAGATTTGCTACGCCACGGTCGCCATGGTGACGGATTTCGACTGCTGGCATCCGGACCACGACGCCGTCACCGTGCAGGACATCATCAAGGTACTGATGGCCAACGCCGAGAAGGCCAAGCAGTTGGTGGCGCGGCTCGCCCGCGATTTCCCGCGCGAGCACGAGCCATGCCCGATCGGCTCGGATCGCGCGCTCGACAACGCCTTGATCACCGCTCCGGAGGCGCGCGATCCGGAGCTTCTGAAGAAACTCGATGCCGTCGCCGGCCGGGTTCTTCGGCCGCATTAGCGACCGTCGACGCAGGGCGCAGCCTTAGCGGCGGCGCCGGTCGCGGCTGCGGATCAAATGACGTGGATTATCTGGGCGTCGGCGGAAAGCCCACTGCGGCACCCGGTGCTCCGCCCAATGCGCTCGCGTCAAGTGGCTTCCTTAAGATGCTTGAACGCAGCGAGTCGGCGCGCGCCGCTGATTGAAGCGGCAATGCCTGGGGCAGCGGCTGATCGGCCGGCTGTCTCGTTACCGCATCCAGCGGGGAGCCAGAGTCGCCGTCGTCGCTCGTGCGGTAGCTCATGGTCGCGCTGCGCCAGCGACCGATCACCGAAGCGATCAGATCGCGGCTGATATTAGTGCCAAGGTCTGCGCGGGTGATGCCGGACGCCTCACTATTTGGCCGACGGTCGGCCGACAATTCCTTGAAACGCATGCAGGTAGGCAGCGCGACGCCGACACCGAAGGTGAACACTTCACGGGTGCCAAGGGAGGGAATAAATGAAATCAGGTTGGCCGCAGCATCCGAAACCGCGGAGCGGACAAATGCTTGGTCGCACTCGTTC
>Ga0187860_1004416_pt1 | contig 10566 bp, 7 predicted proteins | sample June2016WEW_10_4_FD_132981 | JGI IMG/M metagenome (GOLD analysis project Ga0187860, IMG submission 132981) | Peatland microbial communities from SPRUCE experiment site at the Marcell Experimental Forest, Minnesota, USA - June2016WEW_10_40 | ecosystem: Environmental > Terrestrial > Soil > Wetlands... | reverse complement strand
TATGCGGGCCGGCCTGATGCACGCATTCCATGGCCACACCCGGCCCGACGATTTCGGTCAGGCCGTAAACGTCGTACGCCTTGATGCCGCTGGAAGCCTCGATTCGCTCGCGCATCGACTCGGTCCAGGGCTCCGCGCCGAAGACGCCGATGCGCAGGGGCAATTCGCGGATGTCCACGCCCAGTTCGCAGGCGCGGTCGATGATGTGCAGGAAATAACTCGGCGTGCAGCAGATCACGGTGGCTCCGAAATCCTTCAGGATCATGATCTGCCGGTCGGTGTTGCCGCCGGACATGGGGATGACGCTGGCGCCGAGGGCCTCGGCGCCGTAATGCGCTCCCAGGCCGCCGGTGAACAGGCCGTAGCCGTAGGCGTTCTGGACAATGTCGCCACTATGCACGCCGCACGCGGCGAAACTGCGAAGCATCGCGCGCGACCAGTCGTCGAGGTCTTCCTTCGTATAGGCGACGACGATGGGTTTGCCCGTCGTCCCGCTCGAAGCGTGAAAGCGCACGATCTCCTGCAACGGACACGCGGCCAGGCCGTACGGGTAGGTGTCGCGCAAATCCGCCTTCACCGTGAACGGCAGTTTGACGATGTCCTCGATCGTGAGCAGATCGGCGGGCTTGAGCTTGCGCTCGTCCATGCGCCTGCGGAACAGCGCCACGCGATCGTAAGAGCGCTGCACCATGGAATTGAGCCGGGTGAATTGCACGTCGCGCAACTGCGCCACGGGCAGGAAATCCACCATGCTGGCGGGGTGCAGCGGCGGCATTTGGTGGTTCTTGGTCATGACGGTCTCCACGGGGATGACAGACGAACATTCAACAACCAACATTCAACAACCAACACCGAACAGTCTGCCGCAGGATCCCTTGGGCGTTGAATGTTGAATGTTGAATGTTGGACGTTCATTTTTCAGACTTCTACCGCCCGCCCCGCCCAGCCAGGAATGCCTGCCGGTTGCGCTCGAAAAACTCGGGTGGGAAGCCCTCCCGCAGCGCCTCGATCCAAGCCGCTTCCGGCAACGGCAGGCGCGCGCTCAACGCGCCCAGCAACGCCACGTTCAAACTCTTCTTGCCCGCCAACTGTTCCGGGTTGACCGTATCCGGTGTGATCAATACTCCCCCGGGCCTGAGACAATGGCGGTTGGTTTCCACCTGGGTCGGTTCCAGCACCAGCAGGAAGTCCGCCTCCCCCAGCGGCACCATCGGGCTGAGCACCGTCCCGCCAAACCGCACGTCGCTCCCCACCGATCCCCCGCGCTGGCTCATGCCTTTGATCTCGCTTCGCTTCACATCAAACCCCGCGCGCACCGCCACGTCGGCGAGAATGGCCGAGGCCGTCAGCACTCCCTGGCCGCCGAGGCCGGCGATGACCACGTTAGTGACCTGGCTGGGCATGGATTTCCTCTTCTTCACAGTCGCAACGTTCGAGTTCCCGCAGCCGCTTGACGATCAGGAGACACGGCCGGCGGGCGATGACAACACACAACTCGCGACTCGCGAGGCATTCGTCCAGGACGCGTTCGAATTCGTCCGACCCCGCCCGCGGCTCCACCACATGAACGCGTTGCACGCCGAGGGAACGGACCAGGTTTTCCAGGACCAGTTTGTTCGTCGGCGCATGATTCAGTCTGCGGCCGGTTCCAGGATGCTCCTGGTGACCCGTCATGGCGGTCGTGGAGTTGTCGAGAATGACGAGCACGTGCCCGCCCGGCGGCGGGTTGTACATCATCTCCACCACGCCGCTGATGCCGCTGTGGACGAAGGTGCTGTCGCCAATCACGCTCACCACGCGCCGCGCCTGTTCCGTTGGGAGCACATGACGCAGGCCCAATCCGACCCCGACGCTGGCGCCCATGCAGATGCAGGAATCCATCGCCTCGAACGGCGGCAGCACGCCCAGCGTGTAGCAGCCGATATCGCCCGCCACAATGCAATCGCGCTTCCGCAGCGCCTCAAACACGAGGCGGTACTGGCACCCCTCACAGAGCTGCGGCGGTTTGCCCGCAGGCTTCGCCGGCTCGGGACTCAGGTCCCGGTTCAGGATGCGCCGCACGCGCGGCACGTCCAGCTCGCCGAAACGATACATCTCCGCCTTGCCTTCGACCTCGATCCCCGACGCGCGAATGGCGTCCACGAGGCAGGGGTCGCCTTCCTCGATCACAACGCACCGGTCCACGCCGGCCGCAAACTGCGCGATCCGTTTCATCGGGAGCGGATGGGTCACCGCCAGCTTGAGCACGGCAGCGTCCGGGGCGGCTTCGCGGACGTGCATGAACGAAATACCGGACGCGATGATGCCCAGCGATCCGTCGCCCGGCACGACGCGGTTGAGCGGGCTGCTCTCGGCCCACTCCTGGATCTCGACGAGCTTCCGGCGGAGCCGGCGGTGCGCGGCGCGCGCGTAAGCCGGAATCATGACGCGGGAGCGGATGTCGCGCTCGAACCGCGGCGACCGCGGCGGGCTGCCGGGGCCGCGCGGTTCGACCAGGGTGCAGCTGTGACAGACCCGCGTGGTGGCGCGCAGAAGCACAGGCAGGTTCCAGCGCTCGGACATCTCAAACGCCGCGAGCAGGAAATCATACGCTTCCTGCGAATCCGAAGGCTCGAGCATCGGCACGCCGGCGGCGACCGCGTAGCGCCGGTTGTCCTGTTCGTTCTGGCTCGATGCCATGCCGGGATCGTCCGCGGAAATCACCACGAGGCCGCCGGTGACGCCCGTGTACGCGGCGGTGAACAGCGGGTCGGCGGCGACGTTGAGGCCGACGTGCTTCATGGCGGCCATGGCGCGCGCGCCGCCGAAGGCGGCGCCGATGGCCACTTCCAGAGCGACTTTCTCATTGGGCGACCACTGGCCACGGCCCCCGAGTTCGGAGAAGCGTTCGAGGATTTCGGTGGAGGGCGTGCCGGGATAGCCCGCGCCGAGCGCCACACCGGCGTGACGCGCCGCCAGCGCAATGGCTTCGTCGCCGCTCAGAAGCTGTCGTTTGGCCGAGGACATGCCTTTAAAAATCGTTTGCAGCCTGCTCCGACCATCCTCCCCCACCCGCTGCCACGGCAATACCCATAAACTGGCAATGTCTCGCCGAAAATTGCTCTCCCTCCAGGTTGGTATCAGAATCAAATAATCGCATCAAAAGTATTATTACGTCTGCTTTTTGTACCTATCTGTGTAAAAAGCTAGACTAATGTATCCACCTTTCTCAGAGTGGAGTCAAGATTCGGGTTCTGGAATTGCCCGGTGCCTCCCCAGGACGCGGAGCGTTTGCGCAAATCAGGCACCCCGATTGGAAGCAAGACCTGAGTCATGCTCGGACTCGACGATAAATGGATTCAGAGCCCACAACTAAAACCCGCATGAACACATCCGTCTTAAAACTCAGCATGGTGATCGCAACGCTCGCCGCAACTCCAGTCTTCGCGCAAACCCAGGCCCAATCCGCCGCCACCAACTCGGCGGCGCCTGCCGCACCCGTCTGCCCGTTCGAGGATTTCGTCAACCAGGTCAAGAACCCAGTGGACTGGCTCAGTTTGGGGGGCGATTTCCGGGTGCGCAATGAGTACTTCAACAATGCGTTGAGCCTGGGTTCGGGTCCCAGCAGCGGGCCGTTTGCCCTCGTGCATGAACAGGACTATTTCCGTCTTCGTGGCCGGGTTTGGGCCAGCTTCTTTCCGACAAATGATCTGACTGTGAATGTCCGTCTGGCCGCTGAACCGCGGGAGTTCATGAAAAACTCGACCATGGACACATTCTTCGACAGATCGGGCATGCAGTGGCGCTACGGGATTATTGACAACCTCAACGTGCAATGGAAGGAACCGCTGGACCTGCCTGCCACCGTGACGGTTGGCCGCCAGGATATTAGCCTGGGTGACAACTGGCTGTTTGGAGACGGCACGCCCGAGGACGGGTCCTTCACATCTTTCCTCGATTCCGCCCGCGTCACCTACAACCTAAAAGATCAGCACACCACCCTTGATGCCATCGGCATTGTCCAGTACGCCCGGCCTGACGCCTGGCTGCCCACCCTGGGCCCCTCCACCACACAGGGTGGAAACCCGAACGCGTATCTCCTGACCGACCAAAATGAAAAGGGCGCGGTTCTGTGGATCGCCAACAAGAGCCTGCCGGCAGCCAACCTGGACGGCTTCTTTATCTACAAACACGACTCGGCCATCAACGACGCTCCCGCCTCGATATTCTCTGACAACGCGGACATCTACACGTTTGGCGGCCGCGTTTCGGGTTTGGTGGAGGAACATTTTCAGTATTCGGCGGAGGGGGCATATCAGTTCGGTAGGAAACAATATCAGTATAACATGCCGGGAGGCGCACCCGCGCCGGCGGCGGCAGACGGCCAATTCCACGACCTCAGCGCTTTTGGAGTGAAAAGCAAGATCAGCTACCTCTTCAAGGATGAGCTGAACGACCAGTTGAGTATGGTTTTTGAGTTTCTTTCCGGGGATAATCCGAAAACGGGGAACGATGAAATGTTCGACGTGCTGTGGGGCCGGTACCCACAGTGGAGCGAGATGTACAACATTTACAGCTACGTTAACGAGACGCGCGTAGGGCAAACGGCCAATCTCATCCGCTTCGGGCCGACCTGGAGCCTGACACCGATCAAGGACATGAATTTCAGCCTTACCTATAACGCGTTGTTTGCGAATCAGGATGTGCCCACTCAAGCGACTGTGCCTAGTGCATTCACGGGGACGGGCGACTTTCGCGGCCATTACCTCCAGGCTGTCCTCAAATACAAGTTCAGCAAGCACGTGAGCGGCCACCTCTGGAGCGAATTCCTCTTCCCGGGCGACTACTACGCCAGCCGGAGCATGATGGATTTCCTGCGGGCCGAAATGATGTTTACGTTCTAGACCTGCGAAATGACCCGGTGACTGCGGGCGCGGCCGGTTCCTCCGCCGCGTCCGCAGCGCCGGCAAGACCGCGATGTTTTGGGATCAAGCCATCGAAACCGCCGGCCGCGCCGACCTCGAACACCTCCAGGTTCAGCGCCTTCAGGCCACCGTCCGTCGCGTCGCCGAACGCGTGCCTTTTTACCGGCAGAAATTCGCCGAGCTGGGCGTGAAGCCGGAAGACATCCGGTCGCTGGCCGACCTGCGCCGCCTGCCTTTCACCACCAGCGCCGACCTGCGTGCGAACTACCCCGCCGGGCTGCTGGCCGTGCCCCTGGACGACGCGCTTCGCCTGCACACCTCGAGCGGCACCACCGGAAAGCCCAAGGCGATCTTTTTCTCGCACGCGGACGTGGAGAATGCCGCCGAATTGTGCGCCCGCTCCTTCGTCATGACCGGCATCACGAAGGAGGACGTGTTCCAGAACATGATGAGCTACGGGCTGTTCACGGGCGCGTTGGTCACCCACTACGGCGCCGAAAAGATCGGTTGCCTGGTCATCCCTGCCGGACCGGGCAACTCCGAGCGCCAACTGATGTTGATGCGGGACTTTCGCACCACGTTCGTTCACCTGACGCCGAGCTACGCGCTCTACCTCGCCGACTTCCTGGAAAAGCGGGGCGTAAACCCCCGCGGCGATCTGGCGTTGCGCAAGGCGTTCGTGGGCGCGGAGCCTTACACCGAGGAAACGCGCCTGAAGATCGAGACGGGCCTCGGCCTGGATGTCTATAATTCCTACGGCCTGTCCGAAATGAACGGGCCCGGCGTCGCCTTCGAGTGCCAGCACAAGCAGGGCATGCACCTCTGGGAAGACCATTTCATCATCGAAATCATCAACCCGCAAACCGGCGATCCGGTCGCGAACGGCGAATCGGGCGAGCTCGTGATGACGACCTTGTGCCGCGAGGCCATGCCCCTGCTCCGCTACCGAACGCGCGACATCACCTCCCTGATCCCCGAACCCTGCCCCTGCGGCCGCACGCATCGCCGGCTGAACCGCATCACCGGCCGCTCCGACGACATGCTGATCGTTCGCGGCGTGAACATCTATCCGCAGCAGATCGAGCGCGTGCTCATGGCCACACAGGGCATCGGCCGCAACTACCTGATCCGTCTCGAGGGCCTCGACGAGATGATCGTCTGCGTCGAATTGACCGGTGCGGGCTTCGACGGCCAGGTCGAACATCTGGTAAGCCTGCAATCCCAGATCGCCGAAAAATTGCGCGCGGAAATCCTGGTCAAGCCCCGCGTCCAACTGGTGCCGCCCGCCACCCTGCCCGTCACCGAAGGCAAGGCCAGGCGCGTCATCGACAACCGGAAACTTTGAATGAACACTGTCAAACTCGTCGCGGTCTTTGCGGAGAACAAACCCGGGCAGGTGGCCCGCGTGGCCAAAATCCTGGCCGATGCCCGCATCAACATCCGCTGCATCACCGTGGCGAGCAGCGGAGCCTATGGCGTCATGAAACTCCTCGTGAGCCAGCCGGAGCCGGCCTGCCGCACGCTCAAACAGGAAGGGTTTGCGGCCACCCTCATGGATGTCATCGCGGTGGAAATGCCCGACAAACCCGGCGCGTTGCACGCCGTGACCGATTGCCTCCATAAGAACAATGTCAACGTCGAGAACACCTCCGGTTTCGTCGCCAACAACCGCGCCGTCCTCGTCGTCGAAGTCCACGACGTCGCCCGCGCCTCCGACGTCCTGCAGAAGCAGGGCCTGCACGTGCTGACGCAGGAGGAGACGCTGGCGATCTAGAAGCCGGGACCGGGATGAGGACAGCCTCGTTCCTGGTGGGTTTGGTCAAACCAAATGGTTCCCGGCGACGAGCCGTCGCCGCCCTGGAGTCGCCGTCTGCAGTCCTGCGTTCAAATACGGATAATCGGCCCCGAGTTTGGCCTTGCAGGCGCGACGACAGGCATCCTACTGTTGCTGCAAGTGATATGAAGCACGCCTTTGCTTGGTTCTTCGCGTCGATTCTCCTCCCGTTCACAATGGCAGCCCAATCGATGAACGTTACCATCTCTTACCAGATCCAGAGCGACTGGGGCGCAGGCTATGTGGCCAACTGGTACATCACGAATCATAGCGCCACTGCCATTAATAATTGGGTTTTCGAATTCGACCAGCCGATCGCATCCTTTCAGGGCGCTTGGAATTGTGCGCTCACGGGCAGCAGCACGGGCACGCACCAAGTCTTCACCAACCTGGGATACAACGCCACCATTCCAGCGGGAGGCTTTGTCACCTTCGGCTATCAGGCGTCGCCGGGCGGCCTCGCGGCCCCGACAAACTATATTCTTAATGGCGTGCCGGTGACTGGCACCGGAAGTCAGCCGTTGCAAATCACCACCACCTCGCCGTTGCCCGGCGGCAGCGTGAGCCTGGCTTACTCGAACAACCTCTTGGCCGCCGGCGGTCAACCTCCCTGCTCGTGGTCGGTCAGCGCCGGGTCATTGCCGGACGGGTTGACACTCTCCACCGGAGGAGTGATCAGTGGAACTCCAAACAACAACGGCACGTTCAACTTCACCGCCAGTGTTACCGACGCCACCAACGCGGTCGCCACCCAGGCGCTGGCAATCACAATCGGCGCCCTGCCGGCGATCTCGGTGAACGACATGTCCATTACCAGGGGCAATTCAAGCGGCCCGGCCCCGGGATATTATCACACCAGCGGCAATCAAATCCTGGATTCCAACAATCAGCCGGTGAAGTTCAGCGGCGTAGCCTGGTTCGGTCTGGAAACCGCCAATTACTCCCCACACGGGCTGTGGACCCGCGGATACAAAAGCATGATGAATCAGATGAAATCGCTCGGGTTCAATGTGATTCGGCTGCCGTACTGCAACCAGGCTTTCGATCCAGGAAGCGCGCCAAACAGCATCGATTACTCCCAAAATCCCGATCTCCAGGGTCTCACGCCGATCCAGATCATGGATACAGTCGTGGCTTACGCCGGGCAGATCGGGCTGCGGATTTTCCTGGACCGCCATCGTCCCGATTCCGGGTCGCAATCCGCGCTTTGGTACACGAGCCAGTACTCGGAACAGCGCTGGATCAGTGACTGGACGATGCTCGCCCAGCGCTATGCAGGCAACCCCACGGTGATGGGAGCGGACCTGCACAATGAACCCCACAGCCCCGCCACCTGGGGCGACGGCAGCACCAACGACTGGCGACTGGCCGCCGAACGGTGTGGAAATGCGATTCTCAGCGTGAACTCGAACCTCCTCATCATCGTCGAGGGGACTGACAACGGTCCCTCCGGCAGTTATTGGTGGGGCGGGAATCTCTCGGCGGCGGGCGCGGCGCCCGTGCGCCTCAACGTCCCGGGACAGCTGGTTTATTCGGCGCATGATTATCCGGCCTCCATCTTCCCGCAGACCTGGTTCAGCGCTCCGAATTACCCCACGAACCTTCCCGCCGTTTGGGATGCGTCCTGGGGTTACCTGTTCCGAGAAAACATCGCTCCGATCATTCTTGGCGAATTTGGCAGCACACTGGCCACGCAATCCGACCAGCAATGGTTCAACAAAATGATTGCCTACCTGGGGGGCGATCTCAACGGCGACGGCACCTCGGACCTGGGCCCCGGCCAGCTCGGCATCAGTTGGACGTTCTGGTGCTGGAACCCGGACTCGGGCGACACCGGCGGCATTTTGCAGGACGATTGGGTGACTGTGAATACGAACAAGGTGATTCCTCTCCAGCCCATCCAGTTCGGAATGCTCGGCGGCACCAACGCCAATCAACTCATGACGTTCACGGTTTCGTTGTCCCAATCCTCGTCCGGAACGGTCACGGCGTCCTGGTCCACCGCGGATGGCACTGCGCTGGCCGGCAGCGACTACGTCGGGGCAAGCGGCACGGTTGCGTTCGCGCCAGGCCAGACCCAGCAGAGCGTGCTCGTGACCATTCTCCCGAGAACGGTGAGCCTGGCTTCACAGACTTTCAGCCTCCAGCTGGCCAACGTGGCCGGCGCTTCCGTGTCAAAAGCCACAGGCACCGGCACCATCATTAATTCGGGAACTCCGTATTCGATCTGGCGAAGCTTGAACTTCACCAGCACCGAACTTGCCAACCCGGCCATCTCGGGAGACGGCGCCGATCCGGACCAGGATGGAATCCCAAATTTCCTGGAATACGCTCTTGGTCTGAACCCGCGCGCCAAGGAGCCGGCGCTGGCGCCGCGCCTGCAAATCGAAACCCTCGCCGGGCAACAGGCGGCCACTTATAGCTATACTCTGAATACCAACGCCACCGACGCAGTTGTGACGCTGTTGGAATCCAGCAATCTGGTAACGTGGACGCAGGCCAATACTTCGCTGTTGTCGCAAACCAACGACGGCGTGCGCAACCTGCTCAAAGTCCAGATCGAGCCGGGTCAACCTCTCTCGGCCGCTATGTTCCTTCGGCTCCAAGCCGCTCCCGCGCCTTAGGCCCTGGGTCCGCCGCTGTTTTTACAACCCCAACCAGAGCAGCGTCGCCCGCCTCTCTCCGATGCTGTTCAAACCGGGTTTCCGGAGGGCTGCCCGGATGCCGCTTTCTTCAGCAATTCCAAGAACCAAGTCGGCGGACGGATGGGGTTGCCATCGCAATCAGTGAACGCGTGGATCGTATAGCCGCGCACCACCGGTTTTCCAGTGCCGCTCTGATCGATCTGCACCTCGAACCGCAGCTTCGCGCGCCCGGACACCTCCACGGTCGAGGCGATCCTCAATAAATCGTCATAGCGCGCCCCGCCTCGAAACTCCAGGTGCGCTTCCACCAGCGGCAGGAAAACACCGCGGTCCTCCAGCGCGGCATAGGACATCCCCAGCCCGTGGCGCATCAGTTCCGTCCGGCCGCACTCGAACCATTCCAGGGCGCGTGAATTGTAAAAGGTGCCCATCTGGTCCGTTTCGCTGTAGCGGACGCGCAATTGAATCGTGTCTTGCAGTTTATTCATAATTCAAATCCCCGGCCGGCCCGGTGTGAACGCCCTCCTCTTCGCATTGTAAACCAGGAAAAGTTCGTCCCCGACACGCTTCATCGATTTCAAAGTGAAGCCGGCAGCGGCGGCCAGCTTCAGGACTCCAAGGCCGTCGGCGATCGTCGGCGCCTCGCGTCCGCCGAATATTTTCGGGCACAGCGTCAGGTGCAATTCGTCCACGAGCCCGGCGCGGAACAGAGCATCATTCAATTCACCGCCGCCTTCGCAGAGCAGCCGCCGGACGCCCCACTGTCCGCCTAACCAGCGCAGCGCGCGCCGAAAATCGATTTCTTGTGTTCCACAGATCTTCACCGCGTCCGCCATGGCGCGGAGTTTCTTCAGCCTGAGCTCTCCGGCGCGCCGGGTTGTTAGCACTAGGATCGGAGAGAACCGGCGCCGGAACACCTCGGCTTTCGGGTCCACCGAACCGGAGCGGCTGACGATCACACGAAGATTGTATTCGGCCAGATTCCGCCTCAAGCGCAAACGGCGATACCGGGCCGGTCCCGGTCCCAGGATGACTCTTGCCGAATCCACCGTTCGCGCGCCGGCCATCACGGCGTCCGCAGTCGCGCGCAGATCCAGCAGATTGCCGTGGTCGCGCCTGCTGCCGAAGGACGACACCGCGCGATTGGCGGTCGCGATTTTCCCTCCGGCGTCATGGCCATGGT
>Ga0187860_1004411_pt1 | contig 10574 bp, 10 predicted proteins | sample June2016WEW_10_4_FD_132981 | JGI IMG/M metagenome (GOLD analysis project Ga0187860, IMG submission 132981) | Peatland microbial communities from SPRUCE experiment site at the Marcell Experimental Forest, Minnesota, USA - June2016WEW_10_40 | ecosystem: Environmental > Terrestrial > Soil >... | reverse complement strand
GGATTTTGTGCCGCAACCCGTCTTCCTGGAGGCAAACCTCGGCTCCCAGGGCGAAGAGGGGGCAGCCCAGCACCTGGCCGAACCTGGCCTTGATTTCACTCTGAAAACGGTAGCTGAAGTCGCAGTATTTTTGCAGGCGTTCGAGGGGCGGAATGGTGGGCGAAAACATCGCGTCCAACTCCGCCTTCTTGATCTGCCAATTGGCCTCAAAAGCCGCCGCCGCCAAATCCGCTTTCGATTCAAAAAAGTAGTAAAAGCTCCCCTTTTTGACGCCGGCTTTATCGCAAATATGGTCGATGGTGGTGTTGCCGTAGGAGCCGGTCCAGATGAGTTCCAGAACGGCGTCCATCAGTCTTTGTTTGGCATCACTTACACGGCCCATAGTCGTCAAAACTTTCGCATTTTCAGCCAGCTAATGCTGGATAACGAAGGCAATGTAACATACTTAACTAAACGGTCAACTACTTTTGGTGTTTTTTTGGATTTGGGGGCGGGACGGACTTGCGCAACCGGCCGGGGATCGGTCGCAAATGGCAGCAATTGCTGGCATTTTTGAGGTTTTTGAATTTGAGGGTGGGACAAAATGACGCTCATGCGAGGGGCATAGGGAGCCGTTTTCCCCTTAACCCTGACCTCGCGCGTGCAGAGAAGGGCAAACCTTGACTTAGCTTGACTCACCTTGACTTCTTGTTGACTCGGAAGGGGTGGACCATAATTCAGATTACGATTAAGATTATGATTATGAACAAGATACGCGGCGCCTTCGCCTTCGGCTGCGGCACGGCAAACCCGGCTTGACTTGCCTTGATTTGGAACGGAGTTGGCTTGACTGAGCTTGACTCATCCTGCCCTCCCCCGGAGGAGGCTGAGTTCAACGTTAACGTTAACGGGCCGTGGCTCCGAGCGGAGGGGCGATTGGAAGTGTCTCGGGCGATGCGCGAGCGGATTTGTTTCCCGATATGTCAAAGAACCCGCCTCCGCCAAAGCTCCGGCGCGGCAAGCAAGCCGGCCTGCCCGTATTCAATGTCCCATATAATATTGGGACGTGCAAGTCTTTTTTGTCCGGAGTTGACGCCTCCAACGGGATGGGTTGGAATAATGGCGGATTTGAAACTCAAAGGCGAGAATCCATGATTCACCGGCATCTTAATCATCAGGAGTTGAGCCTTGCGGCCATCGTCGGCAAGGCATTCCGGGTGACCTTGGCGCGCGCACTCTTGATTCTGATCTGGAGGGTGTGCAACGCCTTGTCAAGGACGGCGCCCAGATCGGCCAGTGCGACAAACTCAGTGTGCTCGCTAACGCGCGCAAAAGCCAACAGATCGCGGATGAGCGAATCCATACGCTGGACGCCCTCGAGCGCGCCGCCGATATATTCCCGGGCTTTGGCGTCCGCATTTTGCCGGAAGCGGCGCTGGAGGAGTTTCACGTAACCGGCCACTGCGCGCAACGGCTCCTGCAGGTCGTGCGAGACATCCAAGAGCGTAAGCCCGCGGTGGCATTAAGTCCACGAATTCGGAATAGAATTTTCATAAATGTGAGCGTCCTTCAGTTCGTTCAGCCAGTGACGTTCAAAAAGGAATTAACTCCGCCAAACGGGTTTGGGGCAGTCGTCATGGATTGTGGATGTGGTATCGATTTGCCATCCACCAGCAGTTGGTATTCATAAACCCCTGGCGGTAACAACAGTTCCTTGAACCAGCACTTGCCAACGTGGTTCATTGGGCTGGCGTCGGCTCGCCAACGGTTGAAAGTCCCGACGATGCTGATAGTCTTTGCCGTCGGATGAACGAATTCAATCAGTCCTGACTTCATAAGCAGTTCACTGTCAATTCTGTCATTTGTCGTGTTTTTTGTAGTTGACTTGCCCGTTTGTTGTTTCAGAGATCATCACTCGAGGCTAATTGGGCTCTGCCGGCTGCACATGCAGCACCTGACGGTTAAAGCGCATAAGGCGTTTCAGATGCGCTTCCGGCGGTTCGGCCAGCTTTTCCGCTATGGTTTGCAGCAGCATGGGCACATTGAAGGGTTTCTCGATCAGCGCGCCGACCCCGCTCAACCTCACAATTTCGATCTGGTCGGTTCTGCCGGTGATGATGAGAATTGGAACGAAAGGATCGAGGGAGATAACTGATCCGAAGACGTCCCAACCGCTCATGTCCGGCAGATTCACGTCCAGCAACAACAAATCAATGCGGTCCTTGTTAAATCTCTCGACACCTTCACGGCCGTCAGCCGCCAACACGACTCCGTATCCCTCCTCTCTCAGCACCTTGCGTAAAGAGTCGCGGATTTGCGAGTCGTCATCCACCACTAGGATTGTTTTTTTCACGGCTTCAACCTTTGATCCTGGAACCGGTGCTTCGCGCGTCAGCGCTTTGGCCACGTTCGGTTTGATTGTCAGATTCGGTGTCATGGCGTCTGTGTGTCAGTGGTGATTGAGTCCGGGCATTTAAAGGGAGAGGTGTAACGTTCGTTAAGCGATTTGAGAAAGACCTCATGATCGCATGGTGCATCTCGAAAGCTGGAGTCGCGCCGGGTGCGACACTCCATTGGCTCATTTGTCAGTTCGCGGATTATTTCCAGCAAGCGCGGAACGTCGAGCGGTTTCTCCATAATGGCATCGGCCCCCATTCTGTCCGCCAATTCGCGTTGATTGCTTCGCCCCGTGATGACGATCACGGGCAAGTACGGATTGACCTGGGTCAGCCATACCAAGGTCTGCCAGCCGTCTTTTGCCGGCAGGCCGATATCTAGAAGAGCGAGATCCATCCTTTCCAACTTGAATTTCTCAATGGCCTCTCGGCCGTTTTCAGTGGAAACGACCTCGTAATCCTCTTCGCTGAGGACTTTGCTCAAAGCCTCGCGGATCGAACTCTCGTCGTCCACTATAAGGATTCTCTTGCTCATAGATTTTCAAATCCTGACAGCCAGGCGCCTTTTGGAACGTAGGCTGTGTCCAATTCCAGAATGCCGCACAGAGCAGACGGCCCGCCTCGGTCCTCCTGCCTTCCACAGTGGGATTCCGTTTCGTACCGCGGGTGGCGTCTTTCCAAGGTGATCCTGCTCCTGGATTTGCTCGCCTCTCCCAAAAAGGCAGTGGCTGAATTCGTTATTTTTTTGCATTTTCATCGCTTTGGCATCCGGTTTGCACTACATTCGGTGTCATGCTTGACCAAAGTGTATTAGCGGGAATTGTGCCATCGGAAACCGGAAGGCATACCCGCTCAGCGGCAAGCGGTTATGAAAGCAGAACTTAAATCTAAGCGCTGAACCTGTGGCGAGCTGGAACTCACCGGTGAGCAGTGGGTGTTCACTTTATGAAGATACGGGCACGATATTTCGGTTATGTCTTCGGCATCGTTTTAATCTCGATGCTCTTGATTTGGGCTGGAAGCGTTACTTGGCGTGACCTCCGGCAGTTGCGTGAGAGTCTCAGCCCTTCGGAGTGGGGGGCTACGCACCGCTCGGATCATATCGAGGCGTCGGTTAATGAGTTGAACGACATCGCGATGCGCTTTGAACTGGACGGCGACCCGCGGAAACGGGCGGCATTTGACGTTAAGTGCCAGGATTTGCGGCAATGGATCCATGCTAACCAAACCATGCTCAGTGAGTCCACGGAACTCGGTTTAATGGACCAGAATGCAGGAGCCTTTGAACGGTACGCTTCTCTGACGGCTAAGTTGATGGATGAACGGGTATCAGGCAGCGTTGCGCGCGACCCCACGCGGATACTGGAACAAATCCAAGAGAATGCCGCTCCCCTTTTTGTCGCGTGTTCAAAGCTTGATATCGCCGAGGGTCTCGTGCATCAGCAGTCCCTGGAGGCTTCGCACCACGCGCTCGGCTGGTTGCAGGAGCTATTGGCTGTGCAAATGGGGCTGCTGCTCTTCTTTTTGGGAACTGCGGCTGTGGCAGTTTATCGGGGCCTTATTGGTCCGTTGCGGGTCGAGTTGGTCGAAAGCCGCGCACTCGCCGCCAGAAATGAGAAACTGGCATCGCTCGGCACGCTCGCCGCCGGCGTGGCCCACGAAATTCGCAATCCGCTCACCGCCATCAATGTTCGCCTCCACAGTTTAAAGAAAAATCTTATTCCGAACTCGTCGGAACAGGAAGATGTTTTAGTCATCGGCCACGAAATTCAACGCCTCGAACGTATCGTGCAGGAATTTTTGCTTTTTGCCCGCCCCGGCGAGCCTAAACTCCTCACCATCTCAGCCGACAGCTTGCTTGCCAAGATGCAATCACTGTTCGGCTCTCAATTCGAAAAGGCCTCCATCCGCTTGAACTTGGAATCGGTCCCGGATATATGGGTGCGGGTGGACCCGCACCAGATAGAACAGGTGCTCATCAACCTGATCCAAAATGCCGCCGAGAGCATGGAACACGGCGGCACAATTACACTGCGCGCCCGTAGCGGCAAATCGCGCTTGAACGGCAGCATCCGGCCAATTGTCATGCTGGAGGTGGGCGACACCGGCACGGGAATTCCGCCCGATGTGCAGAACAAGATATTCGAGCCTTTTTTCACCACCAAAGAGGAGGGCACCGGCCTGGGCCTAGCGGTTTCGGCGCGCATTATTGGAAAACACGGCGGAACGCTCGAATGCCGCTCGGAGGTGAATCGTGGCACCACCTTTACCATCGTGCTGCCACCTGCAAAAGCGGAAGAAACTGATGAAATCTGACCCTAAGATTCTTCTGATTGAAGACGATGCCAGCATCGCCGCCGCAGTGAAAAAGGAATTGCAGGCCGAAGGCTATCAAGTGGCCACAGCGGCGCGCGGCGATGAGGGGTTGGTTGACGCCAAGACGCAGCCCGTTGACGTCGTGATCACGGATCTGAAAATGCCAGGTCTGTCAGGCCTTGAGTTGATCAAGCAACTCCATGCGGCCAAACCCAAGTTGCCCATCATCATGATGACGGCCTTCGGCACCACCGAAACCGCCATCGAGGCCACCACCCTCGGAGCCTACGACTATCTGCTCAAACCCTTTGACATGGGGGAATTGCTTGATCTGGCCGCCAAAGCGATCGCCAGCAGCCGGCTCATGTCCGAACCGCTGGAAATGGGGCAAGCGCGGTCAGCCCAGTCCGCCATCATCGGCACCAGCAGGGCCATGCAGGCCATTTACAAGGAAATTGGCCGGGTGGCAGGCACCACGGTGACGGTATTGATTGGCGGCGAAACCGGCACTGGCAAGGAATTGGTGGCGCGGGCGATTTACCAGCATAGCAAGCGGGCCGCTCAACCATTCATAGCGGTGAATTGCGCGGCCATCCCGGAGACCCTGTTGGAAAGCGAACTGTTCGGCCACGAACGAGGCGCTTACACCGGCGCACACGCCCGTCGTGTGGGCCGCTTCGAGCAAGCTAACAACGGCACCATCTTTCTCGATGAAATCGGTGATTTGAGCCTGTCCACCCAGGTCAAACTTCTGCGCGTGCTTCAGGAAAAATACATCCAGCGCGTGGGTGGAAACGAAAAGATTTCAGTGGACGTTCGGGTGCTGGCAGCCACGCACCGTGACTTGGAAACCGCCATGAAAGAGCGGCAGTTCCGTGAGGACTTATTCTATCGCTTGAGTGGAGTCACCATCATGCTGCCGCCGTTGACTAAGCGCACGGAAGACATCCCGGAGTTGGTAAAATACTTTATGCAAGGCTCAGCGCCGGAACTGGGCATCGAATCGCCTTCGATGCAGCCAGAAGCCATCACGTTTCTACAAAGCCAGGCGTGGCCTGGCAATGTGCGGGAACTTGAAAACGTGGTTCGCCATTCGCTGCTGCTGGGACGAGGCTATCCGATCAGTCTGGACCATGTGCAGCAGGCTTACATGCGGGCCAGGAAACCGGTTGCCGTTTCCAACCAAACCATCGCGGGTTATTTCACCGAACTGCTGACCAGCGCCCAGCGCGGCGAGATGTCCGGGTTGCACGCCCGGATGATCGAAGATATGGAGCGCGAGCTTTACACGCGTGCCATCCAACTGGCTGAAGGCAACCAGGCAAAAGCCGCGCGGTGGCTGGGTGTAACCCGAACCACCATGCGGGAAAAACTCACCCGCTTTGGTTTGCGTCCTATTAGCGAGGGATCGGACCAATCCTGATCTCGTGTGGCCCACGTCGCGCACGCGGTTGCTGGGGGCGCGGTTGACGCGCGTCGAAGCCGCGTTAAACGCGGGAAAAACAGGGGGAGCGCCGGCGGTGACGATGCCAGCGAGACTTGCTCGACAAGGGGCGGCGCCGTTGGTTCGGATTCCACAAGTTTTGCCCTCTGGCGGGCAACAGGATTCCTTGGAATGCCGCGTGGAGAGAATCGAACACGAGCTGACTCCGCATTTTGAACTGCTGCCTTTGGCCAGGCCGGATGCGCCGGGCGCAACGCGCTGAAAACTCACGTCTGGAGCTTATGAAAAGCCAAAAAGGGGCAGGGGAATGTTTGTCAGAGGAATGTATTCTGGTGTGAAGTGAGCATCCCATTCCCCTGACGATCATTCCCTTGACCCAGTGATTAGGGGAAGAGGGGGTCTATTAACGTTGGTGAGCAACGTACCTCGGCCTTGGGTGTATATACTTAATCCTGTCGGCACCTTTACCAAGGGCCGGCTCACCGACAGTTTGGCGGGCCACCCGGCTGGGACGGAAATCTCAGCGCCATACGCCAAGCTTACTTGGGATACGCATCTAATTGATATTGCCAAAACGTTCAAAGCGAAAGAGTATCATTGGAGCAAAGGTCACCCGATTACGGCCGAGGATATTCCAGGGTGGGCGAGCGAACTTAACCAGTCGAACGGTTTCTATCTCATTCTCAATCCTGTTGGTGTACCTGCCAGAGTCCGGCTATTACGTCCTTTTGAGGGTCTTCCGACTGGTACGGAAATTTCCTGGGACAATCGATGAGGAGGAGCAAGGTTATTACGTCATACAGCAGCGAAGTCCTCAAACGGGCCACCATAACCGCAGCGGACAAAATGCAGGCCAGCACGGACAGGGATATTGGGCGAACGTAAGCGTGAGAGCAATGCGGTTTTTGCGCCGGTGTGGGTCAAGCGGGAGGGAGTGTGAATTGCTTTCTCGCGCGGCCCGATTCGACTCATGTATTAAGCGCTCTTTTTCCTCAATCTCTTTAAGCTGATGAAGACTTGGAGCGGTCCAGCATTTCCGGCGAACACGCCCTCGGCACCAGAGATTTTGATGGCAATGCCGGAAAGATACATCGGAAATAGTTTATCGGGTGCCGGTACCACGCCTTTCCTGAGATAGTCGATTTTCTCTTTCTCCCCAAACGTCCGAACTAACTGAACATCTCGCTTCATCGGCTCTTCAACATTCGGATTGTTCCATGCCCACTCCCATGAGTTTCTCGACGGGAAATAGCTGCCTATGACCTGTCCATCTGCTTCAACCCTGGAACCATCGTGCAACTCTAAGAAAAAAACTCCGGAGAACTGGTCGAAGCCCCATCTCTTGTAATTGGAGAAGCTCCAATCTCGGTTCAGTGTTTCCAGTTTCTCGTTATATTCACGCGTACAAGTTGCAAGAAAAGCGTCCTGTTCAGGTGTGAGAGGTGCATACAGCCGTTTCTTGTTCTTAGAGAAAAATGAAAACATGTTTCTATGGATTGTGCCTAGTGCCGGTAAATCGCCCGGCGATGGCCTATTGCTATCAAATAAATCTCTCCTTGAGCCAAGTCAAATCTGTATATTACGCGATAATCGCCGACCTGCATCCTAAACTTGTCCGAGCCGGTCATTCGATAATGTGGAAAAGTGTCGAGCGGCAAGCCCATCGCATCAATCTTTCGCCGGACGTTGGCCTGGATTGCCAGAGGCAATTGTAAAAAATCACGGTCGAATTCGCGTGAAGCAATTTGGGTGGCCGCGCCATTCATGGGCGCAATCAAGGCTTGCGAACGCGCGAGCGTCCCTCACGAAGGTCCTGCTCGCCGCGTTCGATCTTCGCCTTGAATTCGTCCGTAAGCTCCAGTTGGTCCTCCAGCAGGTTCTCCAGCCAGTCACGCAGTTCTTGCTGCTTCTCCGGCGGCAGCATTCGAACATCGGATTCTAGTTGTTCAAGAGTTCTCATCTTTGCCAGAATAATATCCCATGCGGGAGGTTCCGTAAAGTCCCTTCGCGGAAAGAGTGAAGCCTTTGCCTTGCCACCGAAACCCAATAGGCGAAATCGACATAATTAGCACGACCACGGTATGCCCCCAGCCGGAGTTAACCTCCACCTTGGCGGGGAAGGCCTCGATTCCATTGACATCCGCCGTCGCGCTTACCGGCGCTTTGGTGGACTAGGCAGCGGACATAACACGGGCCAGCATCTGCGGATAACTTATGCGCGGATATGTAGCTTGCTCACGGTTGAAACGATTATCTCCGCCGCTCGTTTCCAAGGCCATTGCTTCATGTCTTCCGCGGCGGCCTGACCGCGGGCTTGCGCCTCAACGCGGTGCTCGTAGGCGTATTCGATGCTGGCGATGATTTCATCCAACGAAGGCTCAACCCAACGCGCCACCAATCTCCCGCTCAGGTCGTTGATCGGGAAAGGCCGAAGTTCTTTGAGCAGAAAGGCATTACTCTCGCGGCATAGGTCTTTATGCCCAGTGGCATCGGTGACGATCGCCGGCTTCCCACAAGCCATATATTCCATGAGAACCAGATTGGTTCCTCCCTCGCAACGGTTGGGGAACAATCCAAGGTCGGATTGGCGGTAGGCCTGCGCCATCTCTCCCGCCGGCAGGCTCGGCATCGTCATTACTCTCGCCTGATCAATCCCGTTGAGGCGATAAATAGTCTCCATCTGCTCCACCCAGTTGCGGCCCGACACTTCGAACCGGATGTGCGGGGACTCCCTCATCGTTTCCATCGAAGCCCGCCACGGATTGTGCCACGCCGTCAGCAACATCATGTCGGGATGTTTCTTGCTGAGGACGGAAAAGGCCTTCAGCACAAGGTCCTGGCCCTTGCGCAACTCGAATTTGCCGCCGGAAAAAAGCACGAAACGCCCGTCTCTTGCGACCGCTTGAGGGTGAAATACCGTCGTGTCCACGCCTTGAATCAATAAAGCGGTGTTTGAGATTCCTTTCTCTTGCAGACGTTCCATGCACCAGGTTGAACCGGCAAAAACCACATCGAACCGGCGGGCATTTTCCACCGACTCGGACACCAACTCGTTTTCGAAAAAGACATATCCCAAATTGTGGCGCCCCCGGGCCGTGCTGAAAGGCGTAAAGACATTCCCTCCCAAGGACGTGAAGAGATCCCCGGGCAGGGCTGAGGATTGGAACATGGGATCGGTTCTGTCCAGGTAGCGGACTGTCAGCAGTCTTGACAATTCCTCCATCAAATGCCGGTTGCAGACCCCCCAGCCGAATCCGCCGCCCGGTTGTCCCGCGTAGTAAAGCGGGATTGCGCCTGGGGCGCCTGTCGTCGTCGTGACATGATTGAATCCGGAACCCGGAGAATTGGCGCCGTCATTGCCGTCCGTCGGTTGGTTCGTACGCCGTGTAAGATCGCGCAGAGCCATTTCCGCCGCCGCGACGGCATCCGCGTAGCCGGGGCGCAATCTCACCGCTTGCTTGAAGGACTCAAGCGCATCGCCATGCCGTTGGAGGGATTGCAGGACGAGGCCCACGTTGTAATGAGCATCGGCATCCAAAGGTGAAAGCTGGATTTCGCGCCGGCAGCAGGCGGCGGATTCATCCAACCGGCCCAGTTCCCTAAGCACCGCGGCCATCAGCAGGTTGAGCTTGGGGGTTTTGGGTGCAATGCGCACGGCCTGTTCGAGGCACGCCAGCGATGCCGTGTGTTGTTTGGACTGGAAAAACAGGAATCCCAACTGCCCGTGCGCTTCCACGCAATTCGGATCCTCCGCCAGCACCGCGGCATAGGCCTTGGCGGCCTCCAGGGGACGCTGCCGCGCGAAATGCTGACGGGCGCTCTCGAGAAGCCGACGACCATTGCCGACAACCGGAGAGGGGGGAGAAAATGTGCTGCTCATGGAAAGCATCGACGCGTTGAGCTACAATATGTTGATGTAACTCTGGTCCGGACGGGTGGAATTACGAAGGCCAACCGGCGCCGAATTGTCCGACGGACAAAATCTGCCCGGAACAGCGTTCCTGGGCATAGACGAAGCCATCGGGCAGGCAAAACCTGCCCTAAACAACCAGTCAGGCGGTCGTTTTAAGACCATTACCGGAAAAAAGCAGGTAATATGCCAAGCTCTTCCAAGCAACGACGCCCCGCCGGCAGCGCCATCCCATCGAGATAATAGAAGCTGAGCAGGATGACATTGCCCGCAACGAAAATCACTTCGGCCAGTCGGTCCTTAATCCTCATGTTCTTCACGATAATGCGCCGGTCCGAAAAGGGAGCTTGAACCGTTTTGGCCGTGGAATACGCTGTCGGGTGTTGTGGCTAAATCGGCGCAATCCGGGCCGGGCTCGCAACCATTGACATGGCTCCAGTTGTAACGCCCAAAGCAAAAGAGCTGTTTCGCCGGGCCATGGAGAGCCTTGCCCGGTCTCAGAAACTCGAGGCGGCCCGGTATTTGTTCC
>Ga0187860_1004410_pt1 | contig 10575 bp, 5 predicted proteins | sample June2016WEW_10_4_FD_132981 | JGI IMG/M metagenome (GOLD analysis project Ga0187860, IMG submission 132981) | Peatland microbial communities from SPRUCE experiment site at the Marcell Experimental Forest, Minnesota, USA - June2016WEW_10_40 | ecosystem: Environmental > Terrestrial > Soil > Wetlands... | reverse complement strand
GCATTGTCTGTCCCTTTCGTAAACTTTGAGCGGTTCACGAAACACAGACTCCGCATTGACTCCCGGAGCTGTCAAACTTCGGGAGTCCTCCGGCAGAGCCGGAGGGTTTCCTGTTGGACTAAATCCACCACCGCCGCCGCTGGTGGTGCCGCTGACGCCGCCATTGGTGCCGTTGCCTAGGAAGCCGGCGCCACCGCCGCCGCCGCCGTAGCTGCTGCCGTCGTTGCTGCCTCCTCCTCCGCCGCCACCGCCAGTGCCGCCGGCACCGGCTTTGTCTAGTAAGCCGAGGAGATAGCCTCCTCCGCTTCCGTTGGTGCTGTCGTTGCCGTTGCCGCCAGGAGCGCCCCTGTCACTACTTGGGCCGCCGCCGCCGCCGGCGATGATCAGCGGTGTGCTGCCTTCGACAACGAAGCTGCCGCCGCCGCCGCCGCCGCTGGCGCCGAGTTGGGAGGCAACGCCGCCGCCGCCTACTAGGAGAGTGAGGGTCGTGGACGTTGAGAAGTTAAATTCGGCGCTCATCTCGGCTCCGCTCCCGCCCGAGCCTTGGTCGGGATAGCTGAGGCTGGGGTAGGCGCCCGGAGCGCCGTAGGCAGTGATGATGTAAGTGCCCTGCGGCAGAGTGATATCCGTCTTCGACCCGCCGAGATAGTTTATCCCGGTGAACAAGTAAATGTTGGTCTGGGCGGAACCGGCCAGCATTCCCAATTGCAAGACGACCGCAATGGAAAGGCCGCAAAGGGCGTTTTTAGATTTCATAATTGTGCCTGTTCAATTCATTTTCAGTGCGTGAGCTGATGTGCTCACCGTTAACCAGTGCGAAATTCCGGGGCCAAAGGGACAATTTATTTTGCAGAGGGGAGTTCGAACCGCGAACGGACGCCCATTGACACGAAATCAAGCCGTGACCTGCGCAAGAGAGAGCGGCAGCAACTCGTTCATAGCCTTGGGGTTGCCCTGTTCGATGGCGGTAAGGATGCGGGTCACTTCGCTCATTTCGCGGTGGACGGAGCTGGAAGTTGATTTTCAGCCCCTGCTTTAGCCTCCGCACCGAGAAGGATTTCGGCTTCAGCCCGAAAGCGTATAAGTTCCGGGTTTTGCGGATCGTGTTTGTCCATCCATTGGACGGCCTTGGCGTAGTACCGTCGCGCGTCATCAGCGTTGCCAACTTGGTGCGCCGCCATGGCCTGAAAGAAAAAATCGGTGCTGGTGCCCTGCCCGTGCAAGTTAAGTTGCACCTGTTTTTCCAGGTCTGCGACCGCCTCCTTGAAATCGCCGGCGCGATAGTATGCAACCCCCATTGTATTCCAATCACCCAATGGATTTATTGCCACGGATCTTTTCGCCAGTTCGACGGCCAGGGCGGGGTCGCGGTTCGAGGGACTCTCAGTCGTGGCAAAGTACCAGGCAGCGCCATTGAACCAGACAGCATTTGTCGAGGTGGAGTTCAGCATGGCCCTGCAGATGTTCGAGGCTTGCTGTTTGTTCCCCGTTTCAATGAGCGCAAAAACCACCCATGTTGACAGTTCAGAAGGATGTTCTTCCCAATGCGGTTTGAGCATGATGTCCAGGAATTCCCGGTATTCCTGCGCCGCCTCTTCTGGCCGATTCTGGGACTTGAGAAAATTGGCCAGGCCAATCAGCGTAAATGCAACATTGGGACTGTCCTTGCCGAGTGCCGAGCGCTCCGCGGGGATAACTTCCCGATAAAGCTTCTCAACTTCCGCCGGTTTGTTTCCGGCCGTGAGCACCTCCCGGAGCGACCGGACCACGGCAACGTACGCATCGCTGCCGACCGCCCCGAGTTTCGTGTAAACTGTCAATTCGTCTCGGAGGGCCTGTTCGGCCTCAGCCTGTCTGCCTCGCTGCTGCAAGACGCCGGCCAGGCGGCCCAGCGTCTGCGCCACAACCGGATTGCCGTTGGTGAACAGTGACCGCTCTTGCATCAACTCATCGTTGAGAACCTTCTCGGCCTCGGCCAGTTTCCCCTGCGATAGGAGGTTGTCCGCCAGGCTGCCCATCATCTCCGCCACGATCGGATTACCGTTGGTGTACGGGGGCCGCTGTTGGGCCAGCACCCCTCGATACAGCGCTTCGCATTCCGCCAGTTTGTTATCGCTGATCAGCACGTTCGCCAGCCAATTCACCAATACGGATGGGCTGACATATCCGTTCTGCGGAAGTTTTCCTTGTATCGTCATCGCCTCGCGCAGGACGGTTTCCGTCTCGGACAGTTTGCCTTCGTGGTTGAGCGTGCCGCCCAAGCCCATCAGCATATCGAACACATGGAGATTCTCGTTGCCATAAACCCTGCGCTGCATCGCGAGGGCTTCACGTTCAAGTATTTCGGCCTCGGGGAATTTGCTTTCTTCTTCAAGTGTGCCGGCCAGCTCACTCAATGAGAAAGCCAAGTTCACGACGTCACCTTCTTTTCTCATGATCGCCTGTTGTTCGCGCATCAAGGATTCCGACTCCGGCAGTTTGCCTTGGAGGCGGCGAATGCCTCCTAATTGCCGGAGCGACTCGGCGGTGGATTGGTTGTTCTCGCCGAAAAGTTTCCGCCGAATCGCCAGCGCCTCCGACGCGGATCGGTCGGCCTCCGCCAGCTTCCCTTGCTTTTCCAAAGCGGAGGCGAGGTTGTTGAGGGAAACGGCCACCTGCGGATGTTCTTCCCCAAAGAGCTTTCGATCGATCTCCAGTTCATCGCGATCTTCGGTCGCGGCTTCGGCGAGCTTTCCTTCGACTTCGAGCGCGAGCCCAAGAAACTCGTGCGATTGAGCCACGTCCTCATTGTTGGTGGCCAAGCTGCGCCCAACCACCAATGCCTGTCGCCCCACGATCTCTGCCTGCTCACTCTGACCCAAGTCATAATAGACCCGGCCGATGGTATTCAGCAGCTGAACCTGGACTTCTGGCTGGTTGGTGAGTTCTTTGCCCGTTCGCTCGAGTGTTTGGGCCAAAATCTCCTTCAAAATCGTCGTGTCCCGACCCATTGCCACCGACGGACCAACACCCTTGAGCATGTCCCTCAGAAACTGCGCCACCTGTTGGCTCGTGGCCGCTTCCGTTTGGGCCTGCTGGCGAGCTTGCTGCTCTTTGAAGAACATCCAAGTGGAAACTGCCAAGCCGATAACGAGCGCTACAATCACGGCACCGATAGCGAAGAACGTGAGTTTGTTTCGTCGCACCAGTTTCTGGAATTTGTAAAGATTGCTCGGAGGACACGCCACCACCGGCTCGTTTTTCAAGTGCCGTTCGACATCCGCCGCCAGACCATTAGCCGTCTCGTATCGGCGCGTGCGATTCTTCTCCAAAGCTTTCATCACGATCCAATCCAGGTCGCCCCGCACCAGATGAATCAACTGGGGCGGTTCGGCGTTCCGACTTTTGGCAATCGCCGTCAAATCCGCACCCAGCATCGTGCTCAAGCAGGTCGAGGGACGCGCCGGCTCCTGCTCGCGAATCGTCCGGCGGATTTCATCCAGACCGGCTTGCAGCAACTTTTTGGCGTCAAAAGGTGTCTGGCCGGTCAGCAACTCGTAAAGCAAAACGCCCAGCGAGTAGATGTCGCTGCGCGTGTCAATATCCAGCGCGCTCATCTCAGCCTGCTCCGGACTCATGTAAGCAGGCGTGCCGATGAATTGCTCGAAGGCCGTGAAGACGGTTTGATCCGTCAATTTGCCGTGCGTCGCCTTGGCGATGCCAAAGTCAATCACCTTGGGCACGGGCACGCCGTCGTTCATCGTCACCAGGATGTTCGAGGGTTTGATGTCCCGGTGGATGATGCCTTTCTGGTGCGCGTGCTGGATGGCGCGGCAAACCTGGATGAACAGGTCCAGCCGTTCCTGGGTTGAGAGATTGTTCTGGTCGCAGTAATCCGTGATCTTGATGCCGCGCACCAGTTCCATGACGAAATACGGCCGGCCCGTGTCCGTGGCGCCGGCGTCCAGCACCTTGGCGATGTTCGGATGATCCATCAGGGCCAGCGCCTGCCGCTCGGCCTCGAAACGGGCAATGACATTTTTGATGTCCATGCCCAGCTTGATGACCTTGAGCGCGACCCGGCGATGCACCGGTTCCTCCTGCTCAGCCATATAAACCACGCCGCAGCCGCCTTCGCCAATTTGCTGGAGTAATTTGTAGCGGCCGATGCGGTCGCCGGGTTTCTCGGTGGGAGTCAGGTCGAGGCGGATGGTGGCCCCGGGTTTTGGCGGAACGGCGGCCGGGCTTTCGAGAAAGGCGCCCGCGGCTTCACTCGCCGCGAGGAGTTGTTCCACCCCCCGACGCAATGCGGCATCGCCGGCGCAGGCCTCGTCAAGATAAGCGGCGCGCTGTCCGGACGACAGTTCCAGCGCAACGTTGAACACCTCAATTTCGTGTTCGGAGGGTTGAGGCATAGGCGAATTCAATCATTCACCCTCCAATGCGAAAAAAACAGCCCAAACGGACAAAGAAAATTCTCTTTTTCCGACGGGCTGCACATCTGAACTATTTTGCAGCCGCACGATCCAACCTTGCGAGCTGACGACTTCAACCGGCCAGCGCGAGGCTGGGCTGGACAGTCGGACTTCTTGAAACTTTACCTTCGCGGGCACGGCGTCACGTTCCAAGCGCAACCATTTGATCAATGTAGATAACCCGACACCATGACGAGTGGCAAAGCCCCGTAAAATCAACAATCGCTGCCGCTGTTTAGAAGTCCAACGGCGCCGTCCCGATCCAGTATTTGAAGATTCCATGCTGCCATAATTTCATAACCCAGTGCCGGAAACTAGACGTAGTCCGTCAGCCGCATACGGTCCTCCGGCAGCGAAGCGCCTGATCCGGCGCAGCCGGAACCGAGAGTCGGGAAATGCAAATCACACGATGCGCGGCACAATGGAAGAAAAATCCGGCCTCCTGGAATGGCATGGCCGGAAGAACGCCCCGCCTGTGATCCGGCGGCGAAGCGTCGAGAAACAACCGGGGCCTGTTCAGGCCGTCTGGAAGCCCTTACCGCGTCTGTCTGTGGTGGCCGCGGCTCTTCCTGGCGGCGCGCACGGGCACCATCCGGGCCTTGAGTTGCTCGTTGTAAAAGTCAAATCCGAGATATCCCACGAATGTCAATGACAAGGCAACGATTGGGTAGAGCACGACGTAGATCATAACTTTTTTTGTTTTTGTCGGGGCGGCCCCTTACGAGCGGCCGCCCCAGTGCCAGTGCGCCAAACAAGCCGCACCGGCAATGCTAGGTTTGCACAACCCCTGCATCCGCACAATCAGGGCGCCACTCAAAGTCATCCAGGGGATTCACCGGGTTATACGGCCAGGTGGGTGCTGTGCGATTGCCATGGATCCCGGCGGTCTGATGGCGGACGGGGACCGGGGCCGCAGAACTGCGGCGCAGGCGCGAGCAGACGCCTGCCTCGAACATTCCGAGCGACACGGTTCCCGCGCGCGGACCTTCCGGCCAGACGAACTGACTGCCGTTCGGCGGCGTCAATCAAGGGGAGGCAGCTTCAAAAACTCGACGGCCTTGAGCAGATCGATTTTCTCCTGTGGATCCTCAGTTTGCATGGCGGCGTCTTGCAGCGCCGGTATCGCGTCGCGACTGCCGAACTGGACGGCGGCTTCCACGGCCGCTTTGCGGACGGGTGCGTCTGAATCGCCCAGTGCCGAGAGGATCGAATTCAGCGAAGCGGGATCGTTGTTCATGGCCAGGTCCTGCAGTTCGGCGACGCGCTCGCTCACCCGGGCCTCATGCTGCTCTGGAGTTTGCGCCGCATCGTCGGCGCCTGAATCCAAAGCGGCCTGTCCTGGAGGCGTGACCTGTCTCAACCCCGCCCGACCCAGGGAGGCGTTGTCCGGGCCCGAGTTCGTCGAATGAAAATCAGTGTTCTGTGCAATTGCCTCCGGCGCCGGCATCGTGCCGGCGAGGCGATTCGTCCCGGGTCTGGCCAGGTAGAGCAGGAGGAGCAGAATGCCGCTCGATACAATCACCGGGAACATGACTCTGGCTCTCATGAAGTGATTCCCTCTCCGGCGGGTAAGAGGGAATTTGGACGGCTATTCACCGGAGGGCCGGGACAGGGCGAACCCCGCCCCGGCCGATTCCTGTTCGAATGATCTTTGGACTAGTCCACAGGCTGGAGATCAACTTCCTGGACCTGGCCGTTGATGGTGATGCTGCCTTCCGTAGTGAAAGGAGTCAGGTTAGTCCCGCTAAGAGTAATGTCACCCTTGCCGAAAGCGTTGGGGATCGAGCCCTGTTCGGTTACACCGACCACCTGATGGTGCTTGTTCTGCAGGGTGGTAAACGTTGTGATACGGAAGCCGCCCACGTCAAAGTGGCCCTTAAGCGACGGATAATTGGTGGCGTCCTGCAGTCTGAAGCCAACGCCGCCATAGAAGGTGCCGTTGAGCGCGCCATTGGTTGTGTTCAGCGAAGTGCTGGCGACCTGGGGAGCGCCAAATGTTCGCGAGAAGAAAGGGGTCACGTCCACATTCGTGGCGACGCCCTTTATTTTCTCCCTCACGACAAACCGGGTGGCGGGATTTGTCACTCCCAGTTGCTTGATGATGAGCAGACTGGCGTTGGTGAAGTTGTTCGTCGTGGCCTGGCCGAGCCAGTTGATGACCTGCTTCGTGACGATGGTTCTGCTGTTGGCGTTGCTGATGATGATGCTTCCATTGGTCACCGTCGGGCCTTGATACCAGGCCGTCAGGTTAAAAAAGAGATGCTGCACGAGATTCGTCTCTTTTGCGCTGGCCTGGACAGCGTCCAGGGCGGCCAATGCTGTTAATATGGCGAAGAACAATATTTTTTTCATAGTCGATCAGTCCTGTCTTTTGTTGTCTGTCGGTGCTGGTTTGCTTCCCGCCAACCGTTGCCCTGGTCGCCAGGAAACAAGATCCGCAAGGACTCCTCGTCCTCGCTCCTGGGCAGGTCCATGGGTTCAGCTCATTCGGCTATGCCGAAAAGCGTGTGCTCCATCCTGTCGCTCAGATTTCAACCTCATACTCTTCCTGTTGGCATTGCAGACGCAAAACCGACAGTGAAGGTTACACGGAATAATTGTGCGTCAATCATCATGCGTCAATCAGAAACTGCGCAGTCCGATGCGCCCACGAACACCGGGGACAGGCAGAAGCCGTCTCGTTTCGGGACGCAGGGTCCATCGATGGTATTGCCGTCCCATTCATCCCTTTCAGGATCAGGTACTTTAATTGGCCAATCAAAAAGCAATATCGGTGGATTGACGGGATTTTGAAATTGTGTGCAAATCGAAAGTGCTCTGAACGGTTCAAAGCCAGCAAGTTGGCACGGCACGAATAGCATCAAACTATCACGCCGCCAGTGGGGAATTTGCTTTTCCGGTTAAAACAATAGTGTTATTGAAACCTCCAACAACCAAATCTATGAATGCTTTCCTTGTTCGCCTCTCCGTTGTATTCGCATGGCTGTTTGTCTTTGGCCAGGGTGCGTTCGCCGCCGTCACGTTCACTGTCGCGCCGTCCGCTGTCAGCAACACCTACGCGGGCAGCATCACCCTGCAAATTGGCGGGTTGACGAACACGGAGACGGTGGTCATCCAAAAATTTCTCGATCTCAACACCAACGGCGTCCTCGACGGCAACGACTGGCTTGTGCAGCAGTTCACGTTGCAGGATGGGGCAAACTTTGTGATTGGCGGGGTGACCAATTTCAACGTGCCCGGTGATTTGAATCCCGCGACAGGCGCCATCACCGCGGCGTTGAATTTTCAAAATGGGGATTTCGTGCAGAACATCATCGGGAAATATTTGTATAAGCTGTCGAGTCCCGTGGGCCATTTCGCGCCGCTCACCAACAGTTTCAGCGTCACGAATTTTCCTTTCCTGCAACAGTTCACCGGAAACGTGGTCAGCAACGGCACCAGCACCACGGTGTCGAATGCCGTTGTCCTGCTGTTTCCTCCCCCGCGTCCGGGACAAAACGGGCCTGGAGGCAATCCGCTGGCGGGCGTCGTGGCGAACAATGCGGGCAGCTATACCGTCCAGATGCCGCCGGGAACGTATATGCCGATGGCTTTCAGGAGCAATTATGTTGTCGATTCCACCGCTTCGCCGCTGCTCACGCTGGCCGCCAGCCAGACCCTCACCACCAATCTGACGCTCACCGGCGCCACGGCCAGCATCACTGGCAAAATTGTGGATGCCAACGATGCCAGCATCGGTCTGCCCGGCGTGTTCTTGCCGGCAATGTCCACCAACGGCCTGATTGCGATCGTTTTTACCGATACCAATGGCGGTTTCACCGCGCGGGTCACCGCCAGCCAGTGGTCTTTGGGTTCGAGTGATTCAGGGCTGATTGTTCATGGTTATGTGGGATGGAAAAACGACACCAATGTCAATTCCGGTGCGACCAATGTCACGCTGGCCTATCCCAAAGCCAACGCGCTGTTCTACGGCAGCGTCAAAGATAACCTGGGGAATCCTCTCGTTGGAATTGACGTTGAATCATACGACAGCAACAGCAACTTGTATTCAATGGACGGTTACACGGATACGAACGGGAACTACTTCGTTGGTGCGCTGGGGGGGTTGAGCAATGATTCCTGGCAGGTGGACATCAGCGACAAAAGCCCCACGAATTATATTTTTTCCCAGCCGGACTTTGATTCAAACGGCGGCACGAACATCAGCGTCAACACGGCGGCGCTGATCAACTTCACGGCCATCCTGGCGACCAATTACATCGCCGGCAACGTGAAGGACAGCAGCAACAATCCCATCGCCGGCGTCGGCGTGAATGCCAATGCCACCATCAACGGCACGAATTATCAGGCCTATGCGGACACCGACACCACCGGCAACTATTCGTTGAACGTGGCCACCGGCTCCTGGAACATCAGCATCAATTGCAACGGCGGCAGTGACAGTTTGGACAACATCCTTGGCAGCGGCAAATATGCCTGCCCGAACAGCCAGTCCGCCACGATTTCCGGCAACAATGCCACGAACAATTTCTTCCTCCAGTTGTGCGGAGGCATTTCCATCAGCACCACCTCGCTGCCCGACGGCGAGGTCAATGTTCCCTACGACCAGTTCCTGCAGGCCTCCAGTTGCAACGGCAGTTTCACTTGGACGAAAACCGCCGGTTCGGTGCCGGGGCTGTCATTGTTGGGCACCGGCGAGCTTACCGGTACGCCCAGCACCAACGGCGTGTTCACATTTACCGCCCAGGTTACCGACCAGGACAATCTGACCACGAACGAGCAGCTTTCCGTGACCATCAACCCCGCTGTGCCGCTGCAGATCGACACGACTTCCCCCCTGCCTGACGGACTCAACGGAACCAGTTACAGCCAGCAGTTGGAGGCATCGGGCGGAGCGCCTCCGTATTCGTGGTCGCTCGCTCCCGGGTCCGCCAGTTTGCCGCTCAACCTGTCACTGACATCGAGCAACGGTCTGATCGCCGGCAACCTGGCCGCCAGTGGCGCATTCAACTTCACCGTGCAAGTCACGGATCAACAAAACACCACGGTGACTCAATCGTATTCGCTTACGATCACCAATCCGCCGCTGGTTATCACGACCACCTCTCTGCCCGTTGCCGTCGTCACCGTCCCCTACACCAACCAACTCCAGGCCACAGGCGGCCAGCCGCCCTACACGTGGACGCTCGGTCCGGGCTCCGACCTCCTGCCCTCCGGTCTTGATCTTTCCACCAACGGCCTCGTGTCCGGCGTGCCGGCGAGCAGCGGCATTTCCAACCTCGTGTTCCGGGCAACCGATGCGAGCGCGGTGTTCGCCGATCAACCCATTTCGCTCATCGTCGGCGTGAAACCATCCATCTCCCAGCAGCCGATTAATCAAAATGTGATGGCTGGCACGAACGTGACGTTTACGGTGGGAGCTTCGGGTTCTTCTCCATTGACTTATCAGTGGCAGGGAAACAGCGGCCCCCTGCCAAATAACGCGCACTTCTCCGGCGTCAACTCAAACGTTCTCACGATCAGCAACGTCACGCTGCAGGACAACGGCGCATACTCCGCCGTCGTCACCAACGCCTTCGGCACTATCACCAGTTCCAATGCCACCCTCACCGTCACGGCGGCGGATACCAACAGCCCCGTGCTCCATGTCTTCTTCCCGACCCCGGGTCTGCGCGTGACCAATTCCCTGTCCCTGTTCACCGCCGTGGGAACCGCATCGGACAACGTCGCCGTCGCAGCCGTATTCTGCCGATTGAACGGCGGTGCCTGGACCAACGCCACGGGCACCAACAACTGGACCGCCGCGGTCACGCTGACAGCGGGCACCAACATTTTCAGTGCCTACGCCGCGGACACCAGCGGCAATCTATCGGCTACCAGCACTGTGAGCTTCGTGTTCGTGCAACCAACCCCCTTGACCGTCCTCACCAACGGCCACGGCACGTTCACCCCGAAGCGCAACGGGCAGTCTCTCCAGACCGGCAAGGCCTACTCGATTACCGCCAAAGCGGCAATCGGGTTTAAATTCGCCGGTTGGACCAGCAACCTCGAAGGTTTTCTGACCAATGCCCCGACGCTGACCTTTGTCATGGAACCCAACCTCGTGCTGACCGCGAATTTC
>Ga0187860_1004409_pt1 | contig 10575 bp, 11 predicted proteins | sample June2016WEW_10_4_FD_132981 | JGI IMG/M metagenome (GOLD analysis project Ga0187860, IMG submission 132981) | Peatland microbial communities from SPRUCE experiment site at the Marcell Experimental Forest, Minnesota, USA - June2016WEW_10_40 | ecosystem: Environmental > Terrestrial > Soil >... | reverse complement strand
CCAAGCCGCCGACCGCATTGCCATGTTCGAGGAAGAACAACTCGAGGGCGCCGATGTGGTGGTCGTTTCCTACGGAATCACTTCCCGGGTGGCGCAACGCGCCATCGAGGCGGCTCGTAAGCAGGGTCTGCGCGTCGGTAAGTTGCGCCTGATCACCGCCTGGCCGTTCCCCGAGAAAAAGATTCGCGAACTCGCAGCCAACGTGAAAGCATTCGTCGTCCCCGAACTTAATCTGGGCCAGATGGTGCGTGAAGTGGAGCGATCTGCTGCCGGTCAGGCAAAGACCTTCGCCGTGTCGCATGCGGGCGGCGGAGTTCACAACCCCGAAGATATCCTCAAGGTAATCGTGGAGGCCAGCCGATGTCAGAAAGCTTGATCCCAGGCAGCTTGATCCCAGACAGTTTGACCAACGACCTCGTCAACCCGGTCGAGCCCTTCTTGCGCAGCGATCGCATGCCTCACATCTGGTGTCCGGGATGCGGCATCGGCACCACCGTGAACTCTTTCGCTCGCGCCCTCATCGACTCGAAAATCGATTTGGGCTCCCTTGCGCTAGTCTCGGGCATCGGCTGCACCGGGCGCGTGGCGGGCTACGTTAAACTCGATTCTTTCCATACCACCCACGGCCGCGCCATCCCGTTCGCGACTGGCTTGAAACTCGCCAACCCAAAGCTGAACGTCATCGTCTATTCCGGTGACGGCGATCTTTCCGCCATCGGGGGCAATCATCTGATTCACGCCGCGCGCCGCAACATCGATTTGAAAGTCATCTGCGTGAACAATCTGATCTACGCCATGACCGGCGGCCAGACCGCGCCCACCACGCCCGATCACTCGACCACGTCCACGAATCCCTACGGTGTGTTCGAGCCGTCGTTCAATTTGCCGCACCTGGTCGAGGCGGCGGGCGCGGTTTACGTCGCGCGCTGGACCACGTTTCACGTACGGCAACTGACGCGCTCCATCAGCGAGGCATTTCAGAAGAAGGGCTTCTCCTTTATCGAGGTGATCTCGCCCTGTCCCACGCTTTATCAGCGCCGCAACAAGCTGGGCGATGGCCTCGACGCCATGAAGTACTATAAAGAGAAGAGCAAAGTCCGGAACGGTGCGCCTACCAGTGAAGTTGGCATGACCATGACCGGAGAAATCATTGTCGGCAAGTTCGTGGACCGCGACCGTCCCGACTACCAAACCATGATGCGGGGTCAATACCAGGAATCGCTGGGTGAGAGATTCGTCGAACAAGCGGAGATGGTATGCAGCTAACTGAAATTCGTATCGCTGGCTTTGGCGGCCAGGGAGTGATCCTCTCGGCCATCATCCTCGGCAAGGCTGCCTCGATTTATCAAGGCGCTTTTGCCACCATGACACAGAACTTCGGCCCGGAAGCCCGAGGCGGCGCCTGCAGCGCGCAGCTCGTCCTTTCCGATTCGCCCGTGTTGTACCCATACGTCACCAAGCCCGACATCCTCCTTGTTATGTCGCAAGAAGCCTATGTGCGCTTCGGCTCCGAGTTGAAAGACGGCGGCATCATGATCGTCGAGCAGGACATGGTGCGAGTTTCAGAAATCAAAAAGGAAATCAAGGTCTACAGCATCCCAGCGACCCGCATCGCCGAAGAACTCGGAAAGCGCATGGTGCTGAATTCGGTGATGGTGGGATTCTTCACCGCCATCACTAACCTGCTGGACCCAGGTGCCGTGCGCCAGGCAATCGCGGCTTCTGTCCCGCCAAACTTTAAAGAACTAAACCTGAAGGCCTTCGAAAGAGGGCTGGAGTACGGAACCGCTGCATTAACTGCCACTCCGGGCGCCGCCGATATCGCCGCCGATGTCGAGCTGGAGACGGAGTACTCGCGGGAATAAGGGCCGTTTCAGAAATCGACCTTGGATAGGGAACCGTTCCCTAGAACTGTCTCCACTAAACTTGTCATCCTGAGCGAAGCGAAGGATCTGCTTTCGCCCGAAACCGCTGAATCACCGTTGCATTCTTCAACTTTCGATGTTGTGAGATTCATCACCCCGCTGGCCCGGCTCGTAACCCCCGTAAGCCATTGATTGCAAGCCGTCATTCTCGTCGTCCGCCTCCAAACCCTGCAAACACAAGCTTTGCCCTGTTGCGATTTCCATCAAAGCGTTGTTGACAATCTCATCGCAATTGCCCGCGCCATGAAAATGCCGTTCGTCTATCCCCTTTGTTTCAGAGGAGATAGCCGCCTGCAGCGGACTTATTCGCAATTCGCCTCCTCTTGGCACGGCGATTGCCTTTAGAAAAGTGCTGAGTGGCTCGCTAGACGGCCCTCCGACGAGGTGACTTATGACAGTCCTACTGGTTCTCTTCTTCTTCGCAACCTTCTTGCTGATTGATTATTTCCGCAGCCGCCGCGCCATTGTGCAACCAGCGTTGCAGGTTGCCCCAGCAAAGTATGCCGAGGTGCCACGCTTGCAGCCGGCCTTGGTCGGCGGCTTCGAGGTCCCGGAAAACCTGCGCTACCACCCCGGTCACACCTGGGCATTGAGCGAGAGCCCCAACCTGGTGCGGGTCGGCATGGATGATTTTGCCTCCAAGCTGGCCGGCAAGGTGGACAGCATCAATCTGCCGCAACGCGGCCAATGGATTCGCCAAGGCCAGAAGATGTGCACACTTTATCGCGATGACTACGCCGTCGATATGGTTTCGCCAATCGAGGGCAGCGTGTCTGACATCAACCAGGCGCTCATGCAAGATCCCAAGCTGGCACTCCGCGATCCCTACGGAGAAGGTTGGCTGGTGACGGTGCAGTCGCCCGATGCGAAGACAAGCTTCAAGAACCTGTTGGGTGGAGCAATGGCGCGCTGGTGGACAGAGGAGTCGGCAAGCCGCCTGCAGCGCCGGATGCCGATGGCGCTGGGTGCGCTGGCCCAGGATGGTGGAGTCGCCATGGATGACATCTCAACCCAGATCCCCGATCAGGAGTGGCTGCCGCTGGCGAAAGAGTTCTTCCTGTCATAAGTCGAACGAGGAAGCACCTCGTTGAAACCGTAGAAGCGCTGGCCGCCTTGATTCACAAGGCGGCCGTTTCTTTTGGGCCGCATAGAATGGACGCTGAGAACCCCTCTCCCTCGGTCTTTTGGAATCAGAGACTTGGAGAGGCAAGAATATACTTGACTCCTCAAACGATCTGTGCGATTATTAGGCATGGACACGACTCCTAAGACTCTTACCCAAGCGATTCAATACTTTACGGACGCCGACAACTGCCTGAACTACCTCAAGGCGCGGCGCTGGCCGGACGGTAAGGTTATTTGCCCGACTTGTGGCCGGGACGACGCTCCGTTCGTTCCCTCGCGCCGTTTCTGGCAATGCAAGACTCGCCATCCCAAGGCGCAGTTCAGCATCAAGACGGGCACGATCCTTGAGGAATCGCCCTTGGGTCTGGACAAGTGGCTCCCGGTAATGTGGATGGTTGCCAACTGCAAGAACGGTGTCAGTTCGTGGGAGATTCATCGCTCGCTTGGAGTCACGCAAAAGACGGCATGGTTTATGCTGCATCGGATTCGCTTGGGGATGAAGGATCAGCCATTCCCCGGATGGCAGACGAAGCTCGGCGGCCCTGATAGCGAAGTTGAAGTGGATGAGACTTTCGTCGGCGGCAAGAAGCAGTTCATGCACAAGGACAAAGAAAGTCCGCTACGAAGCGAAGGGTGGCGCATCTGGCAAGGCTGTCGTGCAAGGGATTCTCGACCGTGATGCGCGTCAGGTTCGTGCGAAGGTCATGCCGAATGTGACCCGCGAAGCTCTGCAATCTGAGATTCTCAAGCAAGTGAAGTACGGCACGAAGGTCTACACCGATGATGCCGTTGCTTACGAGCAGGGATTGCAATGGCGCTACGTGCATGAGTTCGTTAACAAGACTGAGACTTATGTGCGCGGTCGCGTCCATGTCAACGGCATGGAAAACTTCTGGTCTCTGCTCAAGAGGGGATTGAAGGGAACGTATGTGGCGGTCGAACCGTTCCACCTTGAGCGGTACGTTGATGAGCAGGTTTTCAGATACAACAATCGCGCCACGAAGGACAACCCCCTGAATGACGCTGATCGGTTTAGTCTGCTGTGTTCGCAGATTGTAGGGAAGCGATTGACCTATGCGGAACTGACGGCGAAGGGAGCAGAAAAACCGGAAGCTGTATTCTAAGTTTCGGTTGCCCCGAGGTCGGAAGCGGAAGGCGGCATAATCGCTTTCCGCTTTCTTTTTGTGCCGGGTTTCGGGCCACGCCGCCTGGGATTCGCCTCTACCCGTTTTCGATACTCGGCTTCGCGCTGCCGCATCTCTTCGTGCGAGACTGTCATCAATTGATCCACAAGGTTTGTGAATCTATGGTACTCGGCAGAGTGTTTCATCGTTCCTAATTTTATCATGCGTCCATAGCATCATGGACGCAATAGAGCGGAATCCCCGCATAATATAGAAAACATTGCGTATCGCGTCCATTGTATGATAGACATTCATAGCTATGCGCCCACGAACTGCCAACACGATGGAACGCGCCAGACGAATATTCTCTAATTCCGGCCTTTCCCTTGACGAACTAGGTCAGCGGATGGGGTATTCTGGCGCGACCGCTCGCAAGTCGGCATGGCAGTTTTTGAAGAAGACGTGTGACCCACGATTGAGTATGCTTGAACGCTTCGCCGAGGCGTTAAATATTTCGCTGGCTGATCTGGTCAAGTAAATCTAGCGAGAACCGAGAACGAACACATGAACGAATTCAAGACTGAAAAGGCCGTGTTCAATGCCGAGGATTTTCTGCTCTGGCAAGAGAACAAGATGCTAGAGATTACGCCGAAATTTCAGAGACGCTCAGTGTGGAGAACGCCAGCGAGATCGTATTTCATCGACACGCTTCTACGTGACATGACAGTACCCCCACTCTACTTTCGGATAAGGCAAAATCCACAGAACACGAAGGCAGTCCGTGAAGTCGTTGATGGTCAACAGCGGGTTAGAAGCGTTCTAGAGTTCATTGCCGATGACGGCTATCGCCTATCCAAGACGCTGAATGCCCCGTGGAAGGGGAAAAGATTCTCGCAACTGACCACCGAACAGCAACGACAAATAATGTCTTTCGGATTTCCCTCAGAAATGTTCAAAGGAATTTCTGATCAACAGGTCTTGGAAGTATTTTGTAGATTGAACATGAATGGCATTCCATTGAATAAACAAGAGCTTCGCAATGGTAAGTTTTTTGGTCTCTTCAAACAGTTATCGTTCGCTTTAGCTCTAGCATATCTCGAGTTTTGGCGTAAGCATCGGGTATTTACCGAGCAGAGCATTGCTCGAATGTTAGAAGTCGAATTAGCCAGTGAACTGCTAATTGCGGGCAACTCTGGGATGCAGGACAAGAAAACGTCCATCAACGACTTCTATGAGAAGTGGGAAGATTCATATCCAGAACATGCAAAAGATGAGAAGAGATTTAATGAGACGATGTCCACGATTGCAGAGACTTTTACCGACGAAACGCTAGCTGATAGCGATTTTCGGAGGCCACCACTTTTCTATACGTTGTACTGCGTTGTTTTTCACCGCCTCTTCGGGTTACCTAGCATCCAGAGAGCAACCCCCAAAAAGCGGCCAACAGTAGATGAGCGAGACGCGTTAAAGCAAGCTGTCGTCCTCTTATCGGAAAAAATAGTTCAGTCCAAAGACCCAGACATCGAACTAGCCGCCAAGTACAAGATATTCGTCGCAGCGTGCGGACGCCAAACAGACAATGTCCAACCAAGGAAAATTAGGTTTGATAGTCTTTACGATGAAGCATTTTGAATAAACAATGCCTAGGCGTATCCCGCGCTTCGATAACGCGCTACTCGACAATGCAATTACTGCCGTCTCGATAGTTAGAGCCGGGGAATTTTCGCGTCTTTCTGGCAGTCCAGCTATACGCAAAGAATGGAGCATGAGCAGGCTCGAGGCGTTGTATGAATTGGCTTATTTGAGAGTATTCGCAGCATGGGAAACGTACCTTGAGGCGGTTTTCTATCGGTCGTTGTGCGGCTATGCGTCAGCTGCCGGGCAAGAGAAGTTGATTAGGGGTAAGTTCTATCCTAACTTGGCAACGGCAGAAGCGGCAGTATTAGGCGGCTATTCTTACGTACTCTGGCACAGTCCGCAAAAAGTAATTGATCGTTGCCGCCTCCACATTAGGGGTGGACCTTGTGTCCAAGAATTGATTATTACCTCCAACTTCACTCGTCTTGTCCATTTATCGTCCACACGGCATAGGATCGTACATGACCAAGCCGACGCTAAGAAAAAATTCGATGCCGCAACTCTGCATCTCACAGGCCAGACCTATCGCGGTTCACGACCCGGAAAGTTCCTGCGGGATTACGATAGAACCAAGGTTCCGCCACAGAGATGGCTCGAGGTCACTGTAAGAGAACTAAGCGCACTAATGGCCCAAATGGTATGAGGACGCAAGTATATTATTGCCCTTGGAGAGTTGGTTTGGTTAGGTCTTTGAGAAATAAAGACTTATTCGTAAGGTATTTATTCTTCAACAAGTTGACATAGATTCGGTGACGGAGAAGTCTTCACTGCAATTGCGTGTGTTCGCAAACGCACGTCTCACCGGGCGGGTGGCCCACGTCTCGCGATTTTCGAGACGTGGGTGCTCGAAGCGCGCTTGAAGAATTGCTTCCGCAGTATCATGGTCTGGCAGCCGGAAGGGAGCAACCATGCGCTGGTACCACTACGTGGCGTACTTTTTCGGGGGCGCATTCCTCGCGAATACCTTGCCCCATCTCGGCAATGGGATCTCGGGGCATGCCTTCCAGAGCCCCTTCGCATCACCACCGGGGGTAGGCTTGTCCTCCTCTACGGTCAATGTCCTATGGGGCCTCTTCAACCTTGCCGTCGGCTACCTGCTCGTCTGTCGTGTCGGCAGTTTCAATCTGCGCAAGACCCAGCACGTGCTCGTTCTCGGGGCCGGCATCCTGATCATGTCGCTAATGCTTGCCCGCGCATTCGGACGGTTACACGGGGGGCTGTGAGCTGCTGACCCTACAATAATAGTTGACAATTCTGTGCAAGTGGACGGAGGATCACGACGGAATGAAGTTTTATTATGTTGCGCACGTGAGGAGCGGAAAACTTGTGAGGAGTTATTCAAACTACGCCTGCCCTTTGGACTCAAATACAAGTCCATTGGACAAGACTTCTTTTGCTGATACTTCGACTGCCTCTCCATTAGTCAGCAGTCGGTCGGATGGATAAGAAGCGTGGCAATCTTCGTGCGTGCATGTGTATGTGATTAGACCAGCACGTTTAGCAGCCCCCATTTCGGCTAACTCGAAAAGGCAGTAGTAGTTCTTCCCAATCACCTGTCTGCGACATTTGGGGCAGGTGTAAAAATAGACATCGGCAAAGTACTTCTTTTCCATCGCGCCGCGAATTATACACCTTAGAATCCCGGACTGGCATCCGGGCTTTTCTATTTTAGGCCACGAAAGCCTGTGCGATACCAGAAGTACGTCAGACCTCCAGCGAGTAATGCGCCCCCAATCAGGCGATCATCACCGGCGCTGGGAACAACCAGCAGCGTCAATCCTCCGATAACAGCGGAAAGTCCAAAAAAGACGGCAATCACTCCCAGTATCTTCATCGCTCAGGATGGACTATTTTCCCCTCCGGTTCGATCCGGGAATACATGATGTAGTCTCTTAGGATGTTGTAGAAAGGCGCAATAGCGAGATCATTCTCCAGATGTTTGGCAATGATGAAACCACACAAATCTGCAAGCTGAATTCCCAGCGAATATTTCGAATCCCCAAAGTACATATCATCGTGAAACTGGGGAGTCGGGCTTGAGTCTTTAGTCGGATTCAATCGCTCACGGTAACTATAGAAAGCGGCTCTCAGCAACTCCTTTAGGTCGCGGTCAGTTGAATCATCCATAATCAGCAAAGCGAATTCTGATGGCCAGTTCTTTTCTATGAAAGTTCCGATTCCTTTAAGACAAACTCTGAAGCAAATGTCTGGGGGAGTGGCCGCACCATAGAAAAACAGATCGCCGGATTTTGATTTACGTTCCTCCCATTCTTTTTTGTTCAAAGCTCCAAATATTACGGGGAGTTTATAGCTAACCACTATTCCGAGAAGCATTTTCATAATGCCGAATCGAACATCGTCATCTATTCCCAAAAAATGCCCCGCTCCGTGAAACAGATCAGACCCCTTGAATTCCTTGAACTGTCCCCAAAATGCGGGGAGTTTATCTTGAGGAATGAAAACCGCTATCGAGGTAGCGGCCAGTATTTCCGCATCTCGGAAAAAGCTATCCGGAATCACCACAGCAGTAATCAACTGGAATGGCTGCTTCGCATTCTTGGTTCCAGAATCATCAAGGCAAGCTAAAAACATAAATAACCTTGCAGTCTTGTTGGCTGCATAGTCGGATTGTAGCTCCGCCCTGTCACGGCACCCTAACGGTATCGAGGTAGGCATTTTTCATCTTCATTCCAACCTGCACTCCAATGTCAAGCGTTCGACCCACTAAATCGTCATTTTGGTTAGCTAGGTCAATTAGCACCCCTATAACTCTATGATTCTAATAGGCAGGGCGGGGTATTTCACCGGTACCAACTAGTAAACATAGTCAGATTTCAGAAGCCTCGTGCCGACGAGACCTGCGCCCCCGGCGTTACCGCGGCTCGGCAGGTGGTGCAGAGCGTACTTTCCTTGAGGTCGATCCACTCCACAGCGTGGGAAGGGGCCATGGCGCAGCGGTAGTCCTCGCAGTGAGTCAAGTTCAGAGTGTGGCCCAGTTCATGGACCGCTTCCTTGATCACGCGCTGGCGAAACAGTTTTGGGTCGGGCGGAAGGCCATAGAGTTCCTGGCGCAGCCGGTGCGCGGAGATCACGGCGCAGGGGCCACCCATCTGCGCTTCTCCAAAAACAAAGGTGAGAATCGGGATGTAGAGATCCACCGCCGCAACGCCCAGCATTCGCCAGGAGTCCGGGGTAAGAAAACTCTGCATGCGATGCAGGATTTCCGACGAGTGGTACTGCTGCCGCTCTCCGTGGAACGCGAACTCCGGATCCAACCGGACCGGGAGCACTTTACAGGAGACGCGGAAAGTTTCTTCGACGGCGGGCCGCAGATCCTTGAGCAGCACGTCATCCACATTCCCGATCGGCAACAGGTGCAGCAGCTTCATCGAGCCAGCTTCAATGAGTCTCAACCGGGGTGCGAGTCCAGCCGTACTTCTTCAGCTTGTGATAGAGAGTGACCCGGTCGATGTCGAGGATCTCCGCGGCGTGACTCTGATTGCCTCCACATTCCTCTACCACCCGCAGGATGTGGGCCCGCTCCATGTCCTCCAGCTTCTTGCCCGGGCCGCCAGAGCCAGAGGAGCTTGGTGGCTTGAAGATGAAATCCTGTTCATTCAGTTCCGGCTCCTGCCCCACAACCATGGCGCGCTCCACCGCATTCTCCAGTTCACGAACATTCCCCAGCCAGGGCTGCTCCTGCAACAGGTTCATGGCCGCGGGTGAAACACGGGTGATGCGTTTGTTCATGGCCAGAGAGAACTTTTGAACGAAATGGTTCACGAGCAGCGGAATATCCTCCCGGCGTTCGCGCAGCGGCGGCAGTTCGATGCGGAAGACGTTGAGCCGGTAGAAAAGATCAGGACGGAACTTACCCTCCTCGATCAGTTTTTCCAGATCCTTGTTGGTGGCGGCGATGCAGCGGAAGTCCACCTTGACGATTTGGTTGCCGCCCACGCGGGTGATCTCGCGTTCCTGCAGTACCCGCAGCAGGTCGGTCTGCGTCTTTAGGGTGATGTCGCCAATTTCGTCCAGGAACACCGTCCCACCCTCGGCGATTTCGAATTTGCCTTTCTTGCGGTACTGGGCGCCGGTGAACGCGCCCTTTTCATGCCCGAAGAGTTCGCTTTCCAGAAGCGTCTCCGTCAGAGCGCCGCAGTGGATGACGACCAGAGGATGAAATCTTCGCGGGCTGGCGTGATGAATCGCACGCGCCACCAGTTCCTTGCCGGTGCCACTCTCCCCCGTAATCAGCACCGTAGCGTCCGTCGGACCAACCGTCTCAATGGCGTCGAAGACCTTGTGCATGGGGCCGCTCTGGCCGACCAGGTCCCCCGGACGCGCGACTTCGGCAACGGTCTCGCGCAAGAGTACGTTCTCCTGGGCCGCCCGTTTATGCGCTATCGCGTTCTTCACCAGGTGCGCGATCTCGTCTGGGTCCAGGGGTTTGGTCACGTAGTCATAGGCGCCATTCTTCAGCGCCGTGACCGCGGTTTCGACCGAGGCATAGCCGGTCATGATAATTACGATGAGTTCGGGATCGATTTCGTGCATGCGGCGCTGCAATTCGATCCCATCAGTGCCGTGCATCTTGATATCCACCAGCGCCGCATCCCAGCGTTGTTCCGCCAGCCGGGTAAGTGCGTCGCTGGCGTTTTCTACCGTAGTTACCTCGTAGCCTTCTTCGCGGAACCATTTGCCGAGCGAGTCGCGCACGCTCAGTTCGTCATCCACGATCAGCAGTTTTCCCTGTGTGCTCACTT
>Ga0187860_1004402_pt1 | contig 10588 bp, 7 predicted proteins | sample June2016WEW_10_4_FD_132981 | JGI IMG/M metagenome (GOLD analysis project Ga0187860, IMG submission 132981) | Peatland microbial communities from SPRUCE experiment site at the Marcell Experimental Forest, Minnesota, USA - June2016WEW_10_40 | ecosystem: Environmental > Terrestrial > Soil > Wetlands... | reverse complement strand
GCCCCAATCTGAATAGAATCGCCCGGCAAGGCACCCGGTTCACCAAGGCCTACGCCCCAGGCACTCATACCAGCCTCTCCAATGTCAGTATCCCCTCCTCCCTCTACCCCCTGCGCCGGAGTATGCTGGTGGCTTACCGGGCCGATGATCCCCAGCCCAAGACCTTGATTTATGATGTCCTCAAGCCGCTGGGATATGTGACGGCGTGGATCTCCTCCGATTTCGAAGGCTGGGCCGGAATGCGCGACTTTCTGGAGACTCCCGCGCTGGATGTCTTTGTTGACGCGACCACCCAAAAAGTGCGCGCACAACCCGATTTGATTAACGCCAAATCCATTTCCGTTCAGTTGGCGCCCGATACCGGGACGATGGCCGAGGCCTTGCATTGGATAGACGGGCAACTGCGGGATAAGCAGCCCTTCTACGTGACCATCAGCCTGAGCGATTCCCACTTTCCCTACATTTCTTCGCTCCATTCCAACTGGTTTCAACCCTGCGGAATCCCGGATGACTGCTCCATTTTCGACTATCCCCAATCCCTCAGGGACCAGGTCCGCAATACCTATCTCAACGCCATTCACGGCATTGACATTCTGTTGGGCCAACTTCTCGACTTCCTGCGCCAAAAGGGGGCCGACGGCCACACCATCATTGTTATTTATGGAGATCACGGGGAGTCCTTTTATGAAAACGGCGTCCTCTCCCACGCCAACCTTCCTTATGATCCTTCGGCACGCACCACCCTGGTGATGTACGGCAAAGGTTATTTCCAACCCAGGATCGAAGACTATCCGACATCGCTGGTTGACTTGGTCCCGACCGTTTTGGCGCGGCTGGGCCTCCCGCCACGTCCCAACTTCCAGGGAATCGATGTGCTCTCGCCTTCCCGTCCGCCCGTCGCCAGCCGCTGCGTTTATATTCACGTCGATGGCCGGATCAACGGCGACGGACTTCTGGCCGCCGGACGATGGAAGTACTTTACCGACAATGGGTCGGGCGCCTGCTACCTCTACGATCTGGCCACTGACCCCGGCGAAGCCCGCAACCTGGTGGAATCCGAGCCGGTCCTTTCCGAGGCGCTTGCCCGCCAGCTTGACACATTCTGCGCGGGGCAGTTGGTCTATTATCATTCCGCCCGTTACTACACCCGGTTCTTTCCTCCGCCACCGCCCCAGATCAAGCTTCCCCTGGAGCAGTCCCGCTGAACCCGCCGCGCTGCCATGAAACCTGGCCAAATGCCGCGCGATGCACCCACCCTCCTCCTGATAACAGCTTCGTCCCCAGCCATCCAAATGGTGCGGCGCTCCCGCGTCTTAAACTTCCAGCAGATCACCATGCCCTATCTCGCCGCCTTCGTGCCGCTTCATTGGACCGTGCTTCACGTGGATGAAGCGATGGAACCGGTCGATTTCGATGCGCCGGCTGATTTGGTGGCGATCACATTCCACACGCCCAGTGCCCCTCACGCCTATGCCTTGGCCGCCCGGTTCCGACAGCGTGGAACAACGGTGGCATTGGGCGGACCGCATGTCACCTTGATGCCCGATGAAGCGCAGACGCACGCCGACGTGATCTTCATCGGAGAAGCCGAAGCTCACTGGCCGCGATTCCTCGCTGAGTTTGAGGCCGGACACCATCGTCACCGCTACTGTTCCACTGAACCTCCGGGCCTGGATCACGTGCCGATGGCCCGAAAAGACCTCTTTCACCGCCGCGACCATACGGCCGGAGTTCTTTTCGCCACGCGCGGCTGCGCGTACCGATGCGATTTCTGTACCGTTGCGGTAATGTATCAGAGCCATCTGCGCAAGCGACCGGTGGAATCCGTCGCACAGGAGTACGCTTCTTTTCGCGGTAAAGTGATCATCCTCTGGGACGATAATATCGCCGGCGACATGCACTACGCCAAGAACCTGTTCCGCGCACTCGCCCCCCATCGGAAATGGTGGAGCAGTCAGGCCAGCGTTCATGCGGCAAATGACGATGAGTTCCTGGACCTCGCCGCGCGCAGCGGGTGCAAGCAGTTGTTCGTCGGTCTGGAGTCCATCTCCCAAGCCAGCGTCAACGAGGTCTCGAAGGGGTTCAATCATGTGGACCAGTACGCGTCAGCGATCAAGCGGATTCATTCCCATGGCATAGCCGTGCAGGCGGGGATCGTCTTTGGGTTTGACCATGACACCGCCGCGGTTTTTGAGGAGACGTTGCATTTCTTGGAGGCCACTGGGGTGCAGAATGCCACCTTCAATATCTTGACGCCATTTCCCGGAACCCGCCTGCACCAACGGTTGGAGGCCGAGGGCAGGATTCTGACCCGCGACTGGAGCAAGTACAACAGCCGGGCGGACGTCGTCTTTCGGCCCCGGCACATGAGCCCTGCAACGCTCCTGGCCGGATACCAGTATGCGAACCGCCGATTCTACTCGTGCCGCAACATTTACAAACGTTTGTCACGCTCTCCCGTTGGGTTGTCTTGGACCCTGCCGCTGAATCTCGCCTACGCGTTCGCTCTGCGGTATCCTCATTGCGCTTCTGACCAAGTTGCGGCGAATCCTCTCCCAATCGCCCTCAGAACAGGCTGCTGACCATGGTGCCCAGGACGCTCAGCGGTCCGGTGTCCTCCAGGCTCTCGGTGGCTTTGTCCAATTTCTGCAACGACAGCTTGGCGTTCTTCAGTATGCTGTCGTCGTTGATGAGCTGGCCAATGGATCCTTGGCCGCGGTTGATCTTGAGCAGGATTTGATGGGCGTTGGTCATGGTGCCCGCCGCCTCGATATATAACGTGTCGTCGGTAACCAGTTTTCCCGCGGTGCCACGACCGGCTTTGACCCCTAATACAACCTCGTTGGCGTTGGTCAGCAACTCCCTCGCTTTGCTGGCGGCCGCGTCGATGTCGCCCGCCGTGCTTTGGAGGTTGCTGATGGAGTTCAGCGCGTTCGAATACATCGTGTCTTCATTGATGAGTTTGCCAACCGTCCCCTTGCCCTGGGCGATCCGCTCCGTGACCGTTCTTACGTTGGCGATGGACGCGCTCAGATTGGTCTGGTTATTCTTAAGAAAATCGGTGAATGGCCCCAGTAAATTGTCTATTTTCTCCCCGCTGAAACTGCGTGTGAGATTTTTGACGCCGGAGGCGACATTGTCCAGTTTGGCCATTAACATGCCCAGGTCCGGTTGTTCGACCGTTTGCAGGATGGCGCCCTCCTCGGCGCGGGGCGCCCCCTCGGAGCCGGAGCTCAGGGAAACGTAGTTCTGGGCCATCAGACCGGCGAAACTAATGGTGGCCTTGCTGTCCGTTTTAACCACGATGTTGCGATCCAGATTCATCGTGACCTCCGCAAGCGAATTGCTCAGAACGATGTTCTGCACGCGGCCGATTTGGACACCCGACATTTTGACGAAATCGCCGATTTTGAGTTCCTGCACATTCTGGAAGAACGCGTGGACATGGTAGCCACGATGGAGAAAGGCGAAACCGCCCAGCGATTCCAATACAACGAGAGTAACGATAACGGCGAAAATGAAGAATATTCCCAACCTGCTTTCAAGAGTCTCTTTCATGGCATCAATGCGTTTTTGGTCGTGTCAGTGCTGCGTGTATAAACTGTTGTATTCGCGGATCGGCGCTGCGCTCGATCTCCTCGGCGGTGCCGATGAATATGATCCGGCCCTCGCTGATCATCGCCACGCGGTCGGCGATGGCCACGGCCAGATCACGGTCGTGCGTGACCACGATCGACGTGGCATGGGTGTGATTCTTCAACTTCAATATCTCCTCCGCTATGGTCACGGATATCAGCGGGTCCAATTCCGATGTGGGTTCGTCAAATAGGATCAATTGCGGTTCCACCACCAGCGCGCGGGCGATCCCCACCCTCTTCTGCATCCCGCCGGATAACTCTCCCGGCGAGCGGTTCTCCAGGCCCTTCAGGCCCACCGTTTCCAGTGTCCGCGCCACAATGGAGGCGATTTCCGACGGCGGCTTGAGCTGATGTTCGGCAAGGTAAAGACCCACGTTTTCACCAACCGAGAGCGACGTGAGCAAGGCGGACGACTGAAAGACCATCGCCATCCGGTATTTGTCCCGCACGCCGGGTTCCTCAATGGATTGACCATCGATGAGGATGTCGCCCGAATCGGGCCTCAGCAGGCCAACGATGTGTTTGAGCAGCACGCTTTTGCCGCTGCCGCTGCGGCCCATGATGACAAACACCTCGCCGGGATTGACCTTGAAACTGATCCCCTTGAGGACCTCCTGGCCGCCAAAACTCTTGCGCAGATCGCGAACCTCCACGGTGACGTTTTCGTGATGTGAGATGTCCTCGCTCATTTTTGGACGTAAAGTAAAAACCGGGTCAGGAAGTAGTCGAGGATGAGGATCAACACGATTGAGTTGACAACTGCCTTGGTCACGCTGCGGCCGATGCCCCGCGGCCCGCCCCGCGTCGTCAAACCCTGATGGCACGAAATGATGCCGATCGCCAGGGCGAAGACAAAGGACTTGAACAACCCGTTGAACACGTCGCCGACCTCAACCACCTGCCGGAGGTCCTGAAAATAGCTGTCAAACCCGACCCCGATCTTCTGGTTGAAATCGCACACCAGCGCTCCGCCAATCCAGCCCACCGGTATGGCAAACATCACCAGCGTCGGAAGGGCCAGCGCGATGGCCACCATCCGCGGCAGCACCAAATACTTCACCGGATCGATGTTCAGTGTCAGCAGCGCGTCGATCTCCTCATAAACGCGCATGGATCCGATTTCCGCCGCCATGGCCGACCCGATGCGGCCGGCGATGAGAATGGCCATCATGACCGGCGCCAACTCCTTGCACATGGACAGACCGATCATGCCGCCGAGCACCGAGCTGATCCCGCGCTCCACCAGCACGGGGCCTGTTTGCAACGCAAGCACGCCGCCGATGAACAACGCCAGAATGCAAACCATCAGCAGGCTGGCATTGCCAATTTCGAACAACTGCTCGGAGACCTTCCGCCGCTGCCGCCACACCAACGGCAGCACCAGCACCGTCTGCCAAAACAGAATCATTATTTGTCCGATATTGCGATACATCAGGATTTGGTGGCGCTTGGCGCCGTTTTCCCGACCCCTTGCCCATAGCACATGCCCCGGCGCGCGCCCTCAAGTGTCGATTGATACTGAAAAAGGCCGAACAAGAGCGAGGATTTTTTTACCTCCCCGGCCTTTTCATGGCGATACAGGTTCCACAGCAGCGATTGGCTTGTGGCGCCGGTTCGGCCGTTCTTTTCCGACCGCCACACCGTCCATATTGGGGAATACTCCCGCCTCATCGTCCGGTTGTTCGGAAAAAACGGCTCCAGCAACGCCATCGCCTGCAGCCGCCGGTTCCCGTCCAGGTCCCGCTCAAATGTGTAGAACGGCCAGCAGTCAACGCGCCGCTTCTTCTCTCCCGTACTCGTGTTTCTCTCCACCGTATCCGAGTAGAGAAAGAACCCTACCCGGACCCGGTGCCGGTCCAACGGCGCGGACTCCAGCCGGTTGAACTTGTATATCGGCCACGCGTAGAAATCGCTCTCCAAACTTTTGCTCCGGGCCCGGCTGTAAATGGGAAAATAACGCGTCACCGTCTTGGAACCCCGCGCCCGGACAAATAGCGGCCAGAAAACATCGTGCTCCACGTACCCTTTTTCGCGGTCGGCGATGCAGTTGTATCCCAGCGGCCACCCATACGAGGTTTCGTCCCGCGACGGCGATCGTGTCTGGCTGTAAAACGGCACCACCGTCACGCTCGATGCCGGGTTGGTGGTGCCCAATCCGCCATGCGAGTTGAAATAAATCGGCCAGAGCGCGAAATACTTGTCGTAGCCGCCGACCGTTTCCACCTCGTTCATTAAATTGGTGCGCAGCGTCGGGCCTCTGTGCTCGGCCCCCGCCAGCGGCCAGATTTGCCAACCTGTCAAACTAAGCCCGTGGCGCACGTCGAAGATCGGATACAGATAGTTGTCCGTCACCACGTCTTTTTTCCGCGTCTCGGAATAAAGTGGAAAGAGGAGGAATTTGATGTCGTCTCGAAACAATCGGTTTTTGAGGTGGCCGTAAAAGGGCGCCACCGCCGTGTACTCCAAGTTGCTCTCGGCCGACCTCTGCTGAAAATACACTGGAAACACGGTGAATCGGCTCACGCTGTTTTCCTCTTCAGTGTGACCGCCCGAAATGGTGACGAACTGCGCGATCTGCAACCGGTACTCCGGCCCAAACCGGCGATAGTCGATCACCGGATACAACAGGTCCCATTCCGTCCAATCAACGTCCGGTGTGCGCGTGTGGCAATAAAAAGGAGGCAATGCCCATTGTTGTTGCTCATCAGTTTGTTGCCAATAGAATAGCGGGCCTGACGCTTCCTCTCGCCACCCCGAAGTCAGGGTCAGCCGAAATTTCGCGTACGCTGGCCCGGCCACAAACCCATCATCGCTGGCGCCCAACGCGGCGAACGCTCCGGTTATGCAAATCAACCAGTTGAGTGTTCGGGCCATCTCCATCAGTCCAGACTTTCCACAACAGCAGCCTAGGGTAATCCCTGTACTCGTCAAGGTCGGGCAATTCCTCTTCCGGGAAGCCCCGCGAAGGCGTCGCATAAGATACGTTATCGTTACCGTTATCGTGAAAGCTCTGAATTGCCCTTTTTTCCCACACACATTTTCACGATTTCCGTTGACTTTTTGGCCGCTGCGAGCAATTATCTCCATAGATTGAGGTTTTTACCTCGGTTCCTCCAGACCCAGTGGCGGCACTGCATTACCGCTACTGGGCCTATTTTTAGTCACAGTCCAGCCAACCCGCCCAAGAACATTTATCAGCGCCGGCAGAAAGGTTAACCCGGCTATCATGCACGCTGCTATCCCTATCGACATCACCAAGCCAAGGCTCTGAAGCCCTTGATGTTTTCCCAGAATGAAACTGCCGAATCCCGTCAGCGCCGTCAGCCCGGAAACCAGAACCGCTTTGCCTGTGCTTTTTGCCAGAATGCTGGCCTTCTGCTCCTCGGCAACGCGGTTCAGCACTTGTATGCCGTTGGTCACACCGATGCCAATGACCAGCGGCAGCGTCATGATATTGGCGGGGTTAAACGGAATGCCCGTCAACCCCATCAGCCCTAGTGTCCAGGTCGAGCCGATGGCTACCGGCAGCAGCGAGAGAACCACGCAGACCACCGACCGAAAATGCACAAAGACCATCAATGCGATCGCTACCAGTGAGTAAAGGGCCGCTTGCTCGTAGCTGTTTTTGAGCAGCGTCGTGTACTCGTAAAGCTGGACGGGCGTTCCTGTCACCCTGTCCGCTTCCGGTTTCAAGGCCGATCGCAACTCGGTAATGAACTCTCGCTGGACGGCGTGATTCCAAACGTCGCCTTTCGGAAAAACCTGCACCATGTACCGCCCCGAGCGCCCCACAAACCGGGCCCGCAGCGCCGGCGGCAAGTCCTCGGGCCGCAGGCGGTTGGCGAATTCCTGGGTCTGAAGCGTGTCAAATGTCTGGCGAATATCCTCAAACAGCGCCGCCTGGTACTGCCGCAGCCGTCCGGGGATTGCCGGGTCGCCACTGAGCATCTTGACCCGAAAATCGCTGATCGCCTGGCGTAGCGACCGCAACTGTCCGGCCAATTCCGGGCGGTCTTTGCTGACATCATCCGCCGCCAGGGCCAGATAACCCATCGTGCTGTAGAGCGTGCCGCTCAACTCGTGCAGGCGCACCGGATTGTCATCCACCTTCGCAAATTCAAGGCCGGAAACTTCCTCTTTGATCGCGCGCACCAACTCAACTTTGTCCCCCTGGTCTTTGGTCAGCAAATCGAAGATCGCGTCCCCTTTGTCATCCCCATCGACGCTGGCCACCGAGGGCAGCGCCTTGACTCTCTGCTCGAACTGCCGCGCCTGGGCCAGCGAATCCGCCACCACGGCGGCGTAGAGCACCGACTGCCCCGAAAAGAGCAGCTTCTTTTCATACACGACGGCCGCCAGCCCCTTGCTTTGCATGTGCAGCAGGTTGTAGTCGAAATAAGTCTTCTCAAATTGGGTCACGGCCGCTGCGCACAGCGCCAGCGACAGCCCAATCACCCACCCGGGCCGGTCAAGCCAGAATCTTTCGATGCGCGCTCTTTTCTCCTCCGGCGCGCTGCCTTGCTGATCGATGACATTCTGCCGCCCGCGCATCAACAGCACCGGCAGCGTCGTCATCATCGGGATCAGGCACAGAGCCAGTCCGCCCCCCGAAATGATGCCCATCTCCTGGATGCCTTTGAAATCGGTCAGACCCATCGCCAGGAAGGCGCCGGCCGTGGTCAACGCGCCGGTGACGATGCCTTGTCCGGTGAACACCATCGCCTTTTCCACCGCCTGCTCGGCCGTCCGCTGGTGCCGGGTTTCTTCCTCGTAGCGCGTTATGAAATGAATCCCGAAATCTATGGCCAATCCGATCAGTATCGGGGCAAACATGATCGTCAGAATATTCAAATGCCCCACCGCCAGCGTCGTGAATCCCATCGAGTAACCCAACCCGATCACCAGGCAGACCACCGCTTTGAGCGGCCGTCCGGTTTCCCGGTATGCGCCTATGAATATCAGTGAACTCACCACCAGCGTCACTATGCTGGCCAGCGTCGCGTCCCGTTGCGACTGCTGCATTTGATCCACATCCAGCACCGGTTCGCCGGTCAACCCCACGTTCAATCCCGGCACCTCCACTTCTGTCTGCCACATCAACTGCCGCAGTCGCCTGACCGCCTGCGGGATGAGCGCGGCGTTGCGGGCGCGGGCCGTGACCAGGTAGATGCGGCCTTTGGCAAAAGTGATATACATTCGCTCCTGTGCCTCCTGGCCCGCTCCGAATAGCGCGTCCACCCCGGGCGAAACCGCTCTGCCCGGCCGGGACATCGTGTCGGTGGCCTGTTCGATGATTCGTTGCATCGCCGGAATGGCGCTGATCAGCGCGTTATTGGCCGCGTTTTCCTCGCGCCGCGCGGTGCGAAACTGTTTGTTGATCAGGCCAAAGAACGAGTCGAGGTTGCTGGCTACCGTGAATTGCTCGATGAACGGACGGTAATCCTTGAGCTTGTCGCGCAATTCTTTCAAGTCCGGCTCGGGCACGAACAACAGGGCCTTGGGGCCCAGAGACGTCAAGTCCCCTTTGTAAAATATATCGGTGAACAGGTTGGTTTCCGGCTCCAGCTTGGCCGCCAATCGCTCCACGAACTGCCGGTTCCGGTCCAGGTCCTCGCTTTCCACGATCACCGCCATTTCGTCCTCCCCGGGAAACTCTCGCCGGAACTTCATGAATACCTGGTGGTACTTCTTGTCCGCTCCCACCAGGTTGTCCTGGCTCATGTCAAACTTCAAATGGCCGGCGGTGTAAATGATGCATACGCCGCAGAGCGCAATCTGCGGCAGCACAAACCATCGCGGATGGCGGCAGACCAGCCGCGCGACCATGCCCAGCAGCCGGGCAAAAAAAGAGTCGGCAACCGAGGTCACGCCGCCCTCCGCGGCCTGGACAATTCAGCATTCAACATTTGCTCTTATTGCCGTTACGCTTCGCCATGACAAATCTTGCGCTCTCCGATCGCCTTGGACCCTCGCCGCCAGAAGAATACCGCTCAGTGACAACCGGCCCTTATTCGGGGAATTCCGCGTTGGAATGGACCTCCTTCACATCGTCATTCTCCTCCAGCGCTTCGATCAGCCGCGTCGTTTCCTCAATCGCTTTGCCCGCCGCCAGCGGCACCGTGATCACCGGCAGCCACGTCACCTCCGCCCCCGCTGCCTTGATGCCGCGCCCCTCGACCGCCTTTTGCACCGCCTCAAACTGGGCCGGGTCGGTCACGATTTCGTAGCCGTGGGGGTCGGTCTTGAAATCTTCAGCCCCCGCTTCCAGGGCCACTTCCATCAGGGCGTCTTCGTCCGCGTTTTCCCGCGGCACAATGATCTGGCCCTTGCGATGGAACAGCCGGCTGACCGACCCGGCCCCGGCCATCGTCCCTCCGTTCTTGGTCAGCAGGCTGCGGATTTCCGACGCCGTCCGATTGCGGTTGTCGGTCGTCAGTTCAATCAGAATGGCCACCCCATGCGGCCCGAATGCTTCGTATGTCAAGTCTTCGTAGTTGATCGCCTCACCGCCGCCGGTGCCGCGTTTGACCGCCCGCTCGATGTTGTCGTTGGGCATGTTGGCGGCACGGCATTTGAGCAGCACCATGCGCAGACGCGGGTTCATCGACGCGTCGCCCCCCGCCAGCTTCGCCGCTATGGTGATCTCCTTGCTCAGCTTGGCGAATATTTTGGCCCGCTTCGCGTCCACCGCACCCTTGAAATGCTTGACCTTCGCCCATTTGCTGTGTCCTGACATGCGATTTGCCTCGTTATCTGTCCTCAGGCCCCGGGTTCAACCTGCACCGCCGTTCCGTAACACAACACTTCCGTGATCCCCTGGGCGATTTCCGTCGCGTCGTACCGCACTCCGATCACCGCGTTGGCGTTGAGTTGATTGGCGTGGGTGATCATCTCCCTGAAGGCGTCATCGCGCGCCTGTTCGCACATCTCCGTATAAATGGTGATGTTGC
>Ga0187860_1004401_pt1 | contig 10589 bp, 6 predicted proteins | sample June2016WEW_10_4_FD_132981 | JGI IMG/M metagenome (GOLD analysis project Ga0187860, IMG submission 132981) | Peatland microbial communities from SPRUCE experiment site at the Marcell Experimental Forest, Minnesota, USA - June2016WEW_10_40 | ecosystem: Environmental > Terrestrial > Soil > Wetlands... | reverse complement strand
CGCCTGTTAATGTTACACTTGACCGTCCCGACATAGGACTGCTGCATCGCCTCAATGCTTAACCCACCGCGCCGGCAGTCCATTCGAACCGGACGCACTCCGCCATCCTAGCCGGATACCGAGAATTTCGAGGGCGCCGTGGCTATATGAATCGGCAAGAGCTATGCGGAGGGGAAACACACCGGATTGGTCTTCGTCAAACAAAGGAAGGATAGACCTCACCAGGGCTTTTTTGGGTTGGCACTCGATCTGGAGATCCAATTTTTGTTCATTGCAGAAAATCTCGATATGCGACAGGGATTCAGGTTCCTCTCTAGGCGCAACTTTGATTTCTACCCACCTACTACCGCAAACACTCATGATTGTCGGCAAGATCAGCGTTTGTGGCCGGCTCAGGGGCTCCGCCGGGCGAATCTCGCGTTTCTCGCGACGGCCAAACGACAGATAATGCCACAACGGGTTCATATTCCAATCTCGAGCGTCAGGATTTGCTTCAAAATAGCCAGTCGATGAAAAGCGAGGACTAGGATCGTTTCCTTGGAGCCAACCAACTTCCAAATAATGGTCGAGCGGACTTTGCTTGCTCTTCCGGACATCAGGATAGCGGTTCAAGTACCAGGATACGTCAAAAAAACCGTTAGGGTTGCGGCCTTCATTGGCGCCATAGCGCTCGTAATGCTTGAAAGGAGCAAGTTTTAGCTTGGCGACGTCAGGGTAGCGGTCAAGATAGAACTCTTCGTCGAACAAGGGACTCGCTTTAGCCCAAGGCGCCCATTTGTGGAAACGCGAACGTCGTTTCGAGGAAAAAATATCAAACGGATGCGCCTTTTGCACAGGTGCAACTTTCATTCTTTCTTCTGTCGTCTTGGCCGTTTCGACGCACAATGCAACAACGGGCTTCCCTTCCTGATATCTCCCAGCAAGGCAAGAACCCGCGAAAGTGTGACGCCCAAGAATGACGGTATCGCTCGCAACAGGAATATCCTGGTAAACCACCCATTCGATATCCTCACTGAAAGAAGGAAGGGCGAGCGCGAAAAGCTCTGGACCGCTTGTGTCAGCCGGTAACGACCAAGCCAATGGTTCTCCGTACTCGGCTGTCTCCTTCGGAACCAGACCCACGCGCCGCGACCAGTCATCGAGAGCGGCGCTATCCTGATTGAGCGCATAGGTAGATACGGTGGCGGGCAAACGGCGGTTAATGACAATTGAGTTCGCGGGCGTTTCTGGCCCCGCCGCATGGAAAGCGCTTCGCGCAATCCTTATAACTTCCGCGATATTCTCTGTCCTCGAAGTCTTGCCGGCGTTCGCGACCCGTTGCTGCATCCGCACGTCAACCTCAAGGAATGGCACGCTTCCTTCTTTGAGTAAGCAATCCGCAATTTCTCTCACTAACGCCGCACCCTGGTCCCCCAAGGAAAACAATTCGACAAGGCCTTCAAGCGGTTGATTAAGAAGATAATTTCGTAAGACGCGGTTCACAATTGAGATTTCATTGGTCCATTCCATCAGTGGGCTCGGAGCAGCCGCTCCGAAGTTTGTTTGGGCGGCCAATGCGCGTTCGCCGAGAGCTGAACGAAAAAGCTGGTTCATTCGGTGGCGATTGTCTCCGCCGGAGCCCTCCAGAGATTTGACCGCCTCGAAATTGCGCTTTGCAAGATGAAGTCTTTTCGCCTGCGATTTCAGCAATCTCAGTACCCCGTCGGCAAAACCGTCCGGATCGTCGTGCGCCTCAACACCAAGTTGAAGGTGCTCCAGGCCGCTTACAGCCGCAGCGGCAGCCACAACGGGCTTGCATCGCGTAACGGCTTCCCAAAGCTCCAAAGATCCGTTCATTTTGCCGTTGCTCAGAACGAGCACGATTTTAGCCGCGGCATAAAGGGGCGCCAGAGAATCGCAAGGACCAACTAACACGACGTGTTCAAACTGCGGGAAGAACTCTAGATCTGCGACACCCCCGGCCACAAGCAGTGAGATTTCATGCTCTGCAAGAAACGGCGCGTAGACTTCTTCGAGAAACCAGCGAAGGCTCGTTGCAACGTCGCTATCCGCGGAGCCGACAAAGAGTAAGTCGATTGCCGTCAGCTTTGACAGCTTGAGCGCCTCGCCTGTTTTCCCCAGCGTCAGGCTTGCGTCGAGCTGGAGGCTCTTTAATCGCGGTTTCGCGCTGGCGACGAGTTCGAAGCAATCCACGGGGCCAGCAAGGCAGCATAAATTCAGCGGGCTAAGATCGAATAGGACGCCGCAGTCGACAATGTCAGCGTCTGGCGCGCGCACATGAACTTGCTCCGCTTCGTTTCGGCTGGAAGCAATTATGTGAAAGCGTCTTCGCGTCAACAAAGGCGTCATTGTCGGCGTCGTCGATTTCTTTGAGGGCAAGCTCCCAAAGTTACGCTCGTCCTCATATGCAAGAACGCTGTCCGCCTCGGAAATGACGGCGGCGTCATCCAGGTCGAGCGCTTGAAGGAGTGGAAAGCAGGCCGCGGCACCAAGATAAACACACTGAGGCCGTTTCTTGCGTAGAAATGCGGAGAGATCACCGTCTAAGCTGAATGCCCCCGTTCGACTAATCGCCTCGGAGGCGGTGCAGGTTACGAAAACGCGTTCGAAATTGTAGGAGCCTAAGCTCCCCGATAGTTGTCGGCGCCAGTCTGACGTGCTCATCGCAAGATCGGCGCGTATGAAAAGTGCAGCGACACGATAGCCGGCTAATTCAAAATAGCGTAGCCTATTCATAAATAGACTCCAGCGTCCGCTGCGCTGAAGCATCGCGTCGCCATCCAATACGGCGAGCACCCGTGACGCATTTTGGTCAACGTCCTGGTTTGCGTCCGTCTGGCTTGCCGCTATCAGATGCTCGACCACAGCCGCCGGGCTGCATTCCGCGACTACCTTGTCGCGGCGGGTCAGTGCGTCTGCACGAAGCTCCGGGTATCGATCTACCGCTTCAGCGATGGCCGGGCCTAAGCCTTTGCCTGCTCTCGGATCATAAAGAACCGCGCTGTCCGGCGTCGCCTGACTTGCCATCCAGGAGCCGCTTGTCGTCACGACGACTTTTCCCGCGGCCATCGCCTCCATCAGCACACCTGAACTGCGGTAGCGGTAGCTGGTGGGCGAATACCCTACGAGTAAGACATCGCTCTGCGCGAGTAGCGAATAATAGCCGTCAGCCTCCATCGGCTCCTTGATTAGCTGAACGCACTGTTCCAGACGCTGTTCCTTGATGTAGCGCTCGAGTTCCCGTTGGTAATCGAGCAGCCCCGGTTCACTTTTCAGGCTGCTGCGGCTGCACTGCAAAACGAACCGCACAAGGCCGTTGGCGATATAACCGGCGCGCATGTACTGCAAAGCGCCGAGAATCTCCCCGTACCCTTTTTCGGTGCGCGCCGTCCCGAGATATGTCACGGTTAGCGGGCCGGGCTTTGGCTGCTGTGGGACTGCTTCGAGCGCTGGAAGGAGACGCGTGAGATCAAGAGGAATAGGGCAAACGCCAAACGGCGCTTCAAACAGCTTTTGATGTTCTTCCGCAAGTTGCCGCGTGTCGGAATGAAAGCGTATTTTTTCACGTAATAGGCTGGACCGCTTTACTTTGGCGAGCGCGGCGCGCAACCGTCCAAATCGGTATTGGAAAAGCTCGGGGTCGTAGCGAACGACAATATGGTAGTTCGCCATGTTCTCATCAGCCAAACCGCCGGAGAGGCACTCAAGGAGTTCAACCAATTCCACGTAGTGACAAGTGTGGATAAACACGATGGCGGCGGCGTCGAGCCCCAACTGACGAACCGCTGTGTCGAGCTCATAGCCGAAGTGTCCTTGACCGACAGGCAGAATTCCCTGCGCGCCAGCCTCACCCTCGGTGCGGCTGAAGGTCAAGAGCATTCGATAGGGAGCTGCGACTGATTCAATCGGAATGCGCTTATTCCATAGAACAGTTACGTCATGCCCCGCCTGGTGCGCTGCGGAGGCTATCGACGATGTGTATGTTCGAAAGTGACCTTCCGCCGAGGTGGCGTTGTGGTCGACAATCACCAGCTTTCGTTTCATATTCGCATCTCCTTCAACCTCGCTGGGGAATGCGAAGTCTCTGGCTTTCCAAGGCTGTACAAAAGATGGATTCTCGCCCCCGCGCCTCAAGTTTCCAGCGTGTCGGCGACTTGCGCCCCGACCGCCAGAGCTGAAGTAAGGCCGGGACTCTCAAGGCCATAGAGGACCATGAGTCTCGGGAAACCATGCTCGTTCGGACCCGACAGTAGGAAATCTGCAGCGGGGGCGTTCGGCCCAGCTAATTTCGGCCGCACGCCGGCGTAATCGGGGATCAAGGCTCCATCAGGCAGTTCGGGCCAATAGCGCCGCACGCTAGCGTAAAAACTCTCGGCGCGACCGGGGTCGACCGCAAAATCGACCTGCTCGGGATCATTGGAGGCGAGCCATTCGACGTCCGGGCCGAACCTGGCTCTTCCATCAAGAGTTAGCGTGAGGTGTATCCCAAGCCCCCCTCGTACAGGCAGCGGATAGATCAGACGGGCGAACGTCGACGGCCTGGAAAGCGCGAAATACGAGCCTTTCGCCAGAAAAAGCTGAGGCGCGTTGAGCGTGGCCATGCCCTCGAAATTCGCAGTTAAAGCATTCGTCCATGGGCCGGCCGCTATGATCAGCGTACGGGTCGTGATCGCCAAGAACCCGGAAGGATTTTCGACCTTGAGTTGGTATCGATTCGCTTCGGCTAGGCATCCTGCTAGAACTTGATGTTTTAGCATGACGGCCCCGCCGCCGTCTTCAATTTCTCCCAAGAGCGACAGCATCAGGCCATGGGAGTCGACGATGCCAGTCTCCTTAATGTGAAGAGCGGAAACGGCGCGGAGCGTGGGTTCCATGCGCCTTGCCGCCGGACCGTCTACGATTTCCACGTTCTCGACATCGTTCTCCTCCGCTCGGCGCGCCAGCGCGGTGAGTTCTCCAGCTTCATAGTCGTCGGTGGCCACTACCAGTTTCCCGCATTTGCGATAAGCGACGCCGTGCTTCTCGCAGTAGGCATAGAGACGGCGGCGTCCTTCCACGCAGAGCACATGCTTCAGGCTGCCGGTGGGGTAATAGACGCCACTGTGAATCACCTCGCTGTTGCGTGATGAAATGCCGCAACCAAAGCTCGGGCCCGCCTCGATTACGTAAATGCTACGACCGCGCCGAGCGAGCTCGGCTCCTATCGCTAGGCCAATGACTCCGGCGCCCACGACCAGATTATCGACTTCGACACTCTCCATCATCGCGCTGCTCGAATCAGAAACGGACGGGTTGAGGAAACATTCGGGTGCTCGGTCCAGAGCAACGCCATCGAAACCAGAATCGCTGCGCCAAGCCCGCTCAGGCGTCGCCTCCTTGTGGCTTTTCGTATTCCATGGCGTAAAGGCGTCGCAGGCCCTCGACGAGGCCGTAGCTTGGGCGCCAGCCCGTCCGTTGGAGAAACAGGGATGAATCCAAGACCTTATATTGTGTCCCTTGAAACGAGTTCGCCGGCGAGACGATCGGTGCTCGCCAATCCAGCACCTCGCATATCGCGCGCGCGGCTTCGCCTATGGTGATCGGCGCGTTGGCGGCGCAATTTACGATTTGGTTTTCGAAGCGCTCGTCGGCGGCGAGAATGGCGGAAATTTGATCTTCGACATAGAGCGCTTCTCGGACCGCGTTCGGGTCGCCCCACACGGAAAACTCCGTTTTTCCTTGGCGCTTTTCTTGAATGGCGCGATCAAACATCGCCCCGAGAAAATGGCTGCGCTCGGGTTCGTGATGATCGCCGGGCCCATAGAGCGTCGCCAAAATGCAGTGGAGGTGGCGCATCCCATACTGCTCCGCATAGGCCTGAGCGCCGATGGCGAGCAGCTGCTTGGCGAGGCCGTAGCCCTTCACCGAAGGATGCAGTGGTCCCGATTGATAGGCTGTTTCACAAAGCGGTTTATCTGACTCGGGATAGGCGCAAGAACTACCCACCGAGATCAGTTTCGCTTGCGGCTGGAACAGGCGCCAGGCCTCCAAAACATTGAGGTGTATGCGCGCGTTGATCGCCAGGAGTTCGCCCTGAATTCCATATTGGATCGAGCCCGTTCTTTGGCGGGTGACGAGATGAAAAATGCGCGCTGCCTTGGGCAGGGCGCCGAAAAGGCGCTCCACGGTCGCCCAATCGGAAAGATCCCCGTCGGCGCGGCCGATTCCAGCGATGGAACGGCCCTGAGCTGCAAGGTAGCTGACGAAGTTGCGGCCAAGAAACCCGTCGGCGCCGATGATCAAGTCAGCTGCGGCTTGTGGCGAGCGCATCACGATACCATGCTAATGTGGGGATGAGGCCTTCACGAAGAGTAGCGAAGGTCGATTTGCCCGTGGCCTCGATCACCATGGCGTTGGTCGAGCGACGCGCCGCGACGCCTTGCAAGGACTCATCGTTCGCAACGATCGGCCGCTGGTCGCCCAAAATCGCCAATATGGTCTCCGCGAGCTCGTACAGGGTGGTCGTTCGTCCGGCGCACAAATTCAGTGCGGCGGTCTTGCCGACCCAGCCCAGCGAGGCTTCAAAGGTTTCGCAGACATCGTCGATATAGACGAAGTCCCGCTCGACCCTCGGCGAGCCCTTGATGACGAAGGAGTCTGCGGGCGCAAGCGCGCGCATGACGAAGGCTGGCAGCACATGGGCGTGGCCCGGGTCCACGCTGTCGTGCGGTCCATAAGGATTGGACAAACGAAAGGATATTGTCGAGACGCCGAAGCGGTCTTGGTATAGCTTGGCGACGATTTCGCCCCACCTTTTCGACCACGCATAGAAAGCTTCGTTCGGATTTGGAGTGGTATTTAAGTCGATCGGGCGCCGATCGTCCATGAGGGCGAGTCCCGCCTCATACACCGCGACGCTGGACGCGGCTCGGACCTCGCGCAGCCCCCTGCTGATGCAAAAGCGGTAAATGGCGTCAGCAATTTCGACATTCGTCGCGAGTATGTCCGACTGCGCCATATCGAAGCGGCTCGCGTCATAGCGCTGGGCGGCAAGATTGATGACAACAGCATCGGCCGGCAGAGGGCGTATGTCGTCGAGCTGATTTATGGGCACGCATTCGCTCGCGCCGCCTACGCGCGCGCCGCTGCGGCTGACCGCGACGATGCGCGCGACCTTACCTGAAAGCCAAGCTACGAGGTTACGCCCAACGAATCCCGTGGCACCGAAAATGACGACCGCCTCACGCATGCGCACCCATCTCTTTCAAGTCCGCGCGCGTCAACACGCGAAGTTCTGGGACCGGCACGATGAAAGCGCCGCCGCCTTCGAGGTAGGCGCGCTCCTTTGCTAAGATCTCGTCGAGGAAGTTCCAAGCCAGCAGCAGATAGGCATCCGGACGCTTCACGGTGGATTCGTCGACGATCGGAATGCGCGCCCCGGGGATCATCATGCCAAACTTGAGCGGATTTTTTTCGGCCGCGAGCTGCACAAGGGTCCTATCAATACCGAAGGAATTCAGTAAGGTCGCGCCCTTGGCGGGCGCCGCATAGGCGTAGACGGTTTTGCCTGCCGCGGCGTATTCGCGCAAAAGCGCGAGCAGGCCACGCTGCAACTCGCGAACATTTTGTGCGAACTTCAGATAAGTCGAAAACTCGCCATAGCCGCGCTCGGCTTCATGCTGTCTGAAGGCCTCGACGCTGGCTTGTATTGGGTGGGCGTCGACATGGCCCACATGCGCTTCAAGTGAGCCGCCGTGCACCGGGACTAGTCTGACGTCGAAAATTTCGAGCCCATGCAAAGCGAACAGCGCCTCCAGCGACTTCAATGTATAGTAACACAAGTGCTCATGATAAATCTGGTCGAAAGCGGTGTTTTCGATCATCCCCCCGAGATAGATGGCCTGGACGCAGAAAACGCCGTCCTGCTTCAATAGCTTTCTTATGCCTTCGACGACGCTATGCAGTTCCTCTAAGTGAAAGAAGACGCCGGCCGCCGTCACGAGACTGGCTTGGCCGTACTGGTTTAGCAGATGGTCCGCCGCATCTTCGTTGAAAAAGCGCACCACAGTGTCGACGCCGGCCGCCGTCGCGAGCGCAGCGACATTGGCGGCGGGCTCGACGCCCACGACTCGCAGGCCGAACGGGCGATACTGTTGCAGCCATGTGCCGTCGTTCGAGCCAACATCGACGACGAGATCCGAGCAACCGAGGCCATAAATTTTCACGAGCCTTTCCGCCGTCTGGCGAAAATGCTCGACAAGCGTCTTCGTCGTTCCCGAGACATAGGGGTAATCGGAAAACATATTTTCTTTGGGAATGGTGTGGTCGATCTGCACCAACGTGCAGTTCTGGCAAAATCCGGCCCGCAACGGAAAGAACGGCTCCCGCCGGTTCATCAAGGCGGGAGGGATCAAACGGTTGCAGTGCGGCTGATCGCCAAGATCGAGAAACTCCTCGACACGCTCCTGTCCGCAAACTCGACAACGCATGTTCAACAGCTTTCCCATCGGCGCTCCAAGGCCATCGACGAAGTAACGAAGAGCCGCGGTCGGGACCGCAGTGAACTACCGCAGCGAGCCGAACAAGATAATACGCTCCTGCGCCGCCGATCTTTCACACAGCACCGACGGCGGCCGGAGTCAAGCTCCGCGCGGCGCCTGCGGAGTCGCGGTTTGCAAAGGGCCTCTATAAATTGCTAAGAGACGGCGGACAGCCTCCAAGGGAGAAGGACAGCCATGCTAATGACGACAGTGATAAGCGTTTAAAGCTGCGAGTGGAGGGGGTATCTGAAAAGAACGACCGAAATTCGTTTCCGCGGCTCAAGGAATATTTCGGAAGGCCGTTTGTTCGGAGCCGAAATACCGCGCCCGAGGCGACTTTCATCTTGTGTTGTGGCTAGACCCCGCCGAGCCTCCCCAGGCCCTGGGGGCGAAGGGGGCAAAGGAAGCTGCTTAATTGTTGGTTCATGGCCTGCCGGCTTGTACAGAGTTTGATCGGGCGGGCGCGAGCGGCTTCAATAGCGAAATTCGGAGAGAGCGCGATGGGGATGGGTATGCGGGTTTTGATCACTGGCGGGGCGGGTTACATCGGCGGCATGCTGGTTCCGGCCTTGTTGCACGCCGGCTATGAGGTGACGGTGGTCGACACTTTCGCGCATGGCGTCAACACGCTGGCTTCGAGTTGCGCCAATCCGGCGTTTGACGCCCACCGTCTCGACGCGCGCGACGAAGCGAGGCTGCGTCCGCTTGTCGCCAAGGCTGACTGGATCATTCCACTTGCAGCGCTGGTCGGGGCGCCCTTGTGCGATCGCGATCCGCTGGCCGCCACCTCGATCAATCGCGACGCTGTGAAAATGCTCCTAAGCCTGTTGTCGCCCGACCAGAGGGTGCTGTTCCCTGTGACTAATAGCGGCTATGGCGTCGGCGAGGCGGGCAAATTCTGCGACGAAAACAGTCCGTTACGCCCGATTTCGATTTATGGGCGCACGAAGGTGGAGGCCGAGGCCGCGGTGATGGACCGCGGCAATGCGATTTCATTCCGGCTCGCCACCGTGTTCGGCATGGCGCCGCGCATGCGTATCGATCTTCTGGTCAATGATTTCACTTACCGGGCAGTTCGTGACCGCGCCTTGGTCATCTTCGAGGGCCATTTCAAGCGTAATTTCATTCACGTACGCGACGTTGCGCAGGGCTTCCTCTTCGGAATGAAAAACTTCGAGACGATGAAAAACGAAGTCTTCAACATGGGCCTCAGCGATGCGAATTTGTCCAAAATCGAGCTCGCCGAAGCGATCAAGAAATGGTTGCCGAACTTCACCTATCTCGAAGCGGCTATCGGAGACGATCCCGACAAGCGCGACTATATCGTGTCGAACGCTAAACTCGAAGCGACCGGTTGGGCGCCGCAGCACAGTCTCGACGCCGGCATTAGAGAGCTGATCAAAGGATATCGTATGCTGCGCAACGAGATCTACTCGAATGTATAAGCGCTCATCTTTGATGTCTGCGAGAAGGATGTTCATAGGGTGAATGACTTATCAACTCGAGCCCCTCCATCTCATTCGCGCTCTCGCGGAGCGAGAGGTCTCGATCAAGCTGCGGAGACGGCCGCTCGTTGGGTTTTCGAAGAGGTTTTGCCCTTGTGGGCGAGTACGGGGTATGACGAGGCCCATGGCGGCTTCTTCGAGCAAATTGCGTTGGACGGGAAGGCGATTGCGATCCCGAAGCGCTGCCGCGTTCAGGCCCGGCAGGCTTACGTCTTCATCGAAGCGGGGAGGCTCGGATGGTCCGGTCCCTGGAGGGAGCGTGCCCACAGCGGCGTGAGTTTCATGATAGCGCATCACGCGCGTCCTGACGGCCTCATGCGCTTCAAGACCCGTATAGACGGCTCGCCTTGTGATGATAGCGTCGACAACTACGATCAGGCCTTCGCCATATTCGCACTGGCGCACGCCTATTCCTTAACCCCGGCGGAGATATACCGGGAAGTTGCGCGGGGCGTGCTTTCCGCGCTTCGCCGCGAGCGCATGCATCCTCTGGGCGGCTTCTACGAAACGGCGCCGGACGATGGTCTGCTGGTGGCGAATCCACACATGCACCTGTTCGAGGCGG
>Ga0187860_1004400_pt1 | contig 10591 bp, 11 predicted proteins | sample June2016WEW_10_4_FD_132981 | JGI IMG/M metagenome (GOLD analysis project Ga0187860, IMG submission 132981) | Peatland microbial communities from SPRUCE experiment site at the Marcell Experimental Forest, Minnesota, USA - June2016WEW_10_40 | ecosystem: Environmental > Terrestrial > Soil >... | reverse complement strand
GCTATGGCCTCTAGCACCTCGCAAACCAGGGAACCTGCACACGCTTCGAACTCGCCCGGCGCGCCGTCGAGTTGGCCGGGCTGGATTCCAACAAAGTGGTCGGCGTCCCTGCGGCGCAGTTGGGGCGCCGTGCTCCCAGACTGAAATATGCAGTGATGGAAATGGCCGCACTCAAAGCGGCCGGATTCTCATTGCCCCGGCCCTGGCTCGAGGCGCTGGGGGACTACCTTCGCACAATCTCCTTCTAAAGGCGATGCCGGGGAGGTGTCTGCGCGGCCCTGGGCAACCACGAGGGTAGCCCTCAGAACGGAAAACCCGCAGGCGGACGTGCCGACGGCGATTGACGGGAGGATGAATCGGGAGGTGGTGGCGAGAATCCCAGGAGGGAACGGAGCCGCTCCCAGAGTTCCTGCATCACCCGGTGCCGGGGGATGAAGGGCCAATGGTTCTTCTTGATCAACTCCATGGTTTGAGGATCGGAGACGTCACCGGTAATCACCAAAACCTTGCCTACCAAACTCGGCCGAAGGTTCTTGAGGGCAGAGACCGCCTCTGTGACGTTCATCTCGGAGCAGCGGAGGTCCAGAAGAACCGCGTCAAAGCTCCGCTTTTCTACCATGGCCAGCGCCTCGCGAGCGTTGGGGACAATGTCGCCTTCGCATCGCAGCCCTGCCAGCAGGACGCAGAGGACGTTACGGATGGATGGTTCATCCTCGATGATGAGAACGGTGCGAAGCTCGTGACCTTGATTCAAAGAATCCTCGCTGAGGTTCGAAAAACAGACGGCACTTATTCAGTCATGCGCCGCGCCCCCACGCACTGAGCCGCGTCAATGCAAATTACACACTAATTGATCTTGCCGTCAACAGTATTAAGGTAATGCCCCCCTCTCAAGCCGAATCCCTTTGCTTCCATGCCATCCCGCCGACTGTCATTCTGAGCGAAGCGAAGAACCCCTTTAGTTAACGGCCTTGAAAACTGCGGAGATTCTTCGCTTCGCTCAGAATGACGGCCGTAGGCGTAGGTCACTTACCGGAGGAGGGAGTTGAAAACTCCAAATCATGCCCAGGCAGAATTCGGGCCTCCATGGCAAGAATGCGCTCCCGATCTGCTTGGTACTGTTTTCGGTGGTGGGGAATCATCGTCAGGACTTTTTCATCGTGCGTGCGGCTGAGCAAAGCGTCCCCCGCGATCACCGCGCGCTGGCTGTCGCCCTGGACAATGATGGAAGCATGGCCGGGAACGTGTCCGGAAGTGATCAGGCTCTCAAGGTTATGCGGCAGCGGGTGTTTCTCGATCCACCGGAACTGGGAAGGGTCACCCAGTCGTTTGGGATCCCACCAGCGCAGTGCGAATCTCCGGAGTTTTCCCATCATTTCCTCTGCTCGCTCGTAGTCGAAGGTCTCCGGATAGTATTTCAGAATGAGCGTCTCCCAGTTCTGCTGGTCCAGAAGATCGGAGTAGGCCGCCCGGCACCAGTCGTAGGACTCCTGGGAGCCGAAAATTTCGCTGGCTGGAAAGAGCCTGTTGTTCGACACGTGGTCGATATGAAAGTGAGAGTTGATGACTGTCTTGATATCCGCGGGCTTCAAGCCGCGGAGTTCCAGAGCCTTTACAATCGAGTGCGCCTCGTGGGGCATTCCCGTGTCCACAATGACGTGATGTTTCCCATTGGAGAGAAGCACCGAGGTCGCACCATGCCAACTCCCCGGCAACAACACGTCGACTTTCCACTCGCTGTTCTGCATGCCGTTCCCTCAACAATGCGTGCAAGCACCTCCGCACCAGCAGAGGCAGTTCTGCCTGTGCCACTTGCACCTCGTCATGCCATTCTAACAGGAACGGTTACAGCGCAGGCGGCAAAATGGGTTTTCATGCTTTAATGAGGAAGGGAGTCATTATCAGGGAGGCTAACTTTCATCCTCGGCAGTCCAGCGGCTAAGCCTGAGAATATCTGCGGCGCGCGCCGCGCCGATCGGCGTGGTGTTGCCATCACGATCAACCACCACCACATTTTCAGTGTTGTGAGCCTCCATTTCCGCTATCACTCTTCGGACGCTCTCCCCGCGCCGGGCCACAACGTAGTCTTGGCGAGCGACATCCCGGACTTTCAAATCGGAGTCAACGCCTTTCAGTAAATCTATTGCTTCCACAATTCCCGCCAGCCGCCCGTCCTTTTCGACAACCGGGATTACACCCGTGGTCTCAGGAGTAACGTCGCGAACCACGATCTTGACCTCATCGTCGGGTTTGACCGTTGTGAACTCCTTGCGCATGACTTGCTCAATCCGGGCCCGCATCAGAACCGGGACGGAATAATCCTGAAGAACAATCAAACCTCGTTTGACGAGCTTACCGGTCATGATGGATTCGGCGCTGAAGAGCCTGACGAACCCGTCAGAGATGACGCAGCACACTACTAGGGGAAGAAGCGCGTTGGGATTCCGGCTAAGTTCGAAAAGGAATACGATGGAGGTAAACGGTGCGCGGGCGATTCCCCCAAAAACCGCAGCCATGGCCACTAACGCATAAAGGGCGGGGTCGCTTACGAAACCAGGGAAGAAGTGATGCCACGCCTGCGCATAGACCGCTCCGACCCCACCGCCGACGATGAGGGAAGGAGCGAAAACTCCTCCCGTGGTTCCCGATCCGAGCGAGATGACTAGAGCCCAGAATTTCGCCAGGGAAACGCCCAGCAGGGTTCCTGTCGATAAGCGATCGTTCAGCATGTCGCGAATCGTGTCGTAACCTGTACCGAAGACCTGGGGATAGAAATACCCAATGATTCCCAGCAACAAAGCTCCGAAGACCGGCGCCCAGATCAGCCGCGGCCTTATGGGGAAGTGGTTGTCGAACAGGTCTTCCAGCCAGAAGAGTACCCGGATCATGCAGATGGCAATCAGGCCCATGACCAAACCCATCAGAGCGAAGAGCCACAATTCCTGCATGTTTTTTACGGCAAAGGCGGGCGTGGGAAAAAGCGGAGCCCAACCCCTGAAATGGACCGCTACTGCCGTCGCCACAGAAGAAGAGATGGCGACGGGGATGAAGGACCGGGCTCGAAACTCGAAAAGGAGCAGTTCGATAGCCACCAAAATTCCCGCGAAGGGCGCCACAAAGGTCGCCGCCATCCCGGCGGCCGCGCCCGAAGCCAGCAGGACCCGGCGCTGGTAAGGAGTCAACTTCACCACTTGCGCGAAGATAGACCCGAACGCCGCTCCGGTCTGTATGATGGGGCCTTCCGCTCCGAAGGGCCCACCCGTCCCGATGGCAAAAGCTGTGGCCAGCGGCTTCAATATCCCAACCCGCATCCGAACCAAGCTCTTTCCAATCAGCACCGCTTCCATCGCTTCGGGAATGCCGTGGCCTTTCAGGGTCGGCTCCCAGAAATAGACCATGAGGCCCACCAAGAGGCCGCCAATGGGCGGTATGAGAATGACCCATGCTCCAAGGTGATGGTGAACAGGATAAGTAATGGCAAACGACCACTTACCGTAGAAAAACAGATTCGTAAACAAGTATATGAGTTCAAGCAACCCTTGTGCCACGAGCCCGGCGATAAAGCCGACGAGGGCCGCAAAAGCGGAGGTAATGGCCACGGTCGGTTCGAGGGCCTTGCCAAATTCCTTGAACCAAACAGTTCCACGGTTGGCTTGGGGCTGGGATCGCGTCATGGGATTTAATTAGGCTCCTGCCTCCGGCACGAGGAACTTCGGTTTGGCCTTGAGAGCCTTGCCCAGGTCGAGCTGAATTCGCTCGAGTTCTTGAAGGTGGAGGGTGGCGAGGCCGTTCAAGGCAGTACTGCCGCGCCGAGTCAGGCGGACACGAACATAGCGGCGGTCTCGCCCGACTTGGTTCTTGTGGACCAGGCCTTTGCTGCACGCCCTTTGCACGAGTCCTACGACCGCGTTGTGACGCTCCTGCAAGAACTCCGCCAATTCGCTGATGGTGGCCCAGCCGCGGCCGGTGTACCCCGCGACGCCCAGAAGCAGGACGTACTGCTGGGGTGTCAGATCATGCTCTCGCGTGGCGCTCTCGCTGAAACGAAGAAAGCGGCGGAGATTGTACCGGAACCAGGCAAGGCGCCGGATGACCAGGGAATTCGTTGACCGACGTCCCACAGAAGGATTACGTCGCTGCATAATGTGGAATTATATCACAGTGTGACTTAGTTGGCTACTCCTTGGGCCACTCGAAGGGGAACATCTTTCCGGCATCCTCGGGAGTAAGTTTGGCGCCCAGGCTGGCGGCGGCGTAAGCCAGGACGGGATCGCGGCCGGCAGCCAGGTCCGCGGCAGTCGGAAGCCTCAGCTCATCCGGCGTTACCCCGCCGTGCTCGAGGCTTTTTCCGTCGCTCATGAGGAGCTCGGATAAGGGTTGGGCTTTGGACCGCGACGGGAGATTCGCCCTTCCTTATTCGCCGAGCGTAATACCTTTATGCAGCGGAAGATCGCGGGAAGAGCCACCGACCCAGACTTTGTATTCGCCGGGCGCCACCTCCCAACTGTCCTTGTCTGCATTGAAGATCGACAAGTAGCGAGAGTCCAAAGTGACCGTAACCGGCTTCACTTCGCCTGGAGCGAGTTGGATCTTCTCCCAACCCACCAAGCGCTTGGGGGGTTCGCCCGAACTGGCCGGCAGCGAGACGTAGACCTGCGCGATCTCCGCTCCTGCGCGCGCGCCCGTATTCTTCACCTTGAAGGTTACGGTCATCTCTGGGCCGGGCACGACCTTCAGGTCTGAATACGCGTAACTCGTGTAGGAAAGCCCGTGGCCGAATTCAAAAAGCGGCTGTTTGCCTTCGGCGTCGTACCACTTGTAGCCGACCTTCAGACCTTCGTTGTAGTCAACCTCGAACTTCCTCGTATTCATGCGGAAGCGCGAGCCAGGAAATGGGCTCGTCATGTCGGCGTCGCTCGCAGGCGGCGGCTGTTGCGTCAGCTTGGGATGCGGAAGATCCGCCTCCGCTTTGGGGAAGGTGACGGGCAGTTTGGCGGAGGGGTTCACTTCTCCGAAAAGGATGTTCGCGATGGCTTCGCCCCCGCGAATCCCCGGATACCAAGCTTCCAGAACCGCGCTCACCTGATCGACCCAAGGCATCGCCACAGGATCGCCCGTCTCAAGAACTACGATTGTGCGCATATTCGCGGCGGCCACCGCGCTGACCAGTTGGTCCTGGTTATCGGGAAGCGAGAGGCTCGGTACGTCTCGTCCTTCGCTCGTGGGCTGATTGATGAAGACAATAGCCACGTCCGAATTCTTGGCGAGGGCCGCTGCCGCTACGGGGTCCGTGCCTGGGTTGTATTCCACTTTGGCGTGCGGCGCCTTCTCGCGGATGGCTTTGAGCGGTGACGACGGGTCCCACACAATCCGCTCAAAGAAGCCCCGCGCCGCCGCGCCCGGCGCCGGCGGCGGAGGGGGCACCGCGTTTCCTCCTGGCGGATCCACCTGCGCCGATCCGCCTCCCGAGAGCACGCCCACGTCCGAGTGCGATCCGATCACCGCAATGGAACGGAGGCGCGACGCCTTCAACGGCAACTGGCCCTGCGCGTTCTTCAGCAGCACCGTGCCCTGCTCCGCGACCCGCTGGGCCACCTCGAACCCGGTGAAGATACTCACCACCTTGCGATCCGCAGGAAGATCAAAGAGGCCCACGGCGAACTCCGTGCGCAGAATGCGGTGGACCATGTCGTCGACGCGCGAAGCGGGAACCTCTCCGCTCTGCACCGCTTTCTCGAGCGCCTCGGCGAAGTAGGTATCGCCGGGCATTTCCATGTCGAGTCCGGCCATGGCGGCCTTAGCGGTGCTGTGAGTGCCGCCCCAATCCGACAGGACGAAGCCCTGGAAGCCAAAATCCTTTTTCAACGCGTCCTCGAGAAGGTATTTGTTCTCGCACGCATAGTCGCCATTGACGAGATTGTAGGAGCACATCACCGCTCCCACGCCCGATTCCTTGACCCCAATCTCAAAGGCCAGCAGGTCGCTATCGCGCATCGCTCGTTGATCAATAATAACGTTCACAAAATTACGCCCGCTCTCCTGGTCGTTCACGGCGTAGTGTTTGATGTCGCCGATGACGCCTTGTTCCTGGAGAGCCTTCATCTCCTCGCCCACCAACTTCCCTGCCAGGATAGGGTCTTCACCTTTGTACTCGAAGGTGCGGCCGTTGCGTGGCTCCCGCGTCAGGTTGCTGCCGCCGCCCAGCGACATGTTGAAGCCTTGGTCGCGAAGTTCCCGGCCAATCAACGCGCCGTAATCATGGGCCACCTTCAGGTCCCAACTCGAGGCCTCAGAAATGTCAGACGGCAGAACCGTTGAATATCGGCCGTACACCGCGCCGCGCGTGACACCACAAGCCGCGTCCGCCATTTGAAGGTCAGGGATGCCCAGGCGCGGAATGCCGGGAATGAAGCCCGCCCCGCCCAGCGAGCGCGTGGGCGGCGGCGGCGCGCCGGGCGTTCCGAACCCTCCCCTCCGACCGCTGCCATGCAGGAGTGAGATCTTTTCCTCCAACGTCATTTGCCCGATCAGCAGGTCAGCGCGCTGATCGGCTGATAGGCTCTTGTCCATCCATGGACCCTTTGCCGCAGGCGCTTGTGTCCCCGGAAAGCCTTGGCCTCGCGCCAGTATTGCCAGAACGCCAAGCGTGAAGACGCAGGAAGTGAGCGAAAGAACTGCTAGTCGCCTCAGCTTCTTGTCAGTCGCCGGATGACGCGTTTCCGCGCGTCCGGACTCTAAGTTCGGTCGTGAATTAGTTTTGCTCATAGTCTTAACCTTGGATGTTCTCCTGAAGAGTGGCTTGCGGGAGTGATTCTGGCTGTACATCGGCCTGCGGCGCGTTCATGGGTACGAAACGACGTGACCCCTGGCCGCAAGGGCGGGGATTCCACAGCTCCACCCCTCCATAGCCGCCGACAGCATATGCCTAAAGCTGAGGAGGGGCAACAGGAAACACGACGAGCAGAAAGGAAGGAGGAAGCAAGTAACCCAAGTCCCCTTGAGCTACCTGCTTCCCCAGGTAGTCATTAGAGTTGAGTTACTTGTATAGACGTCAAATAGACCGAAAAAGTTGCACGTGCGTAACATTTTGTGTGCGAAGAATCGAATGCCCCGGCTCTGATAGCTCGCCCTCATAGCAACGAAAGCACTTATCGATAAACGGTCCCTGGCCGGACAACGCCGCTTCTTGCCAGCGGGAAAACACAAAAGTGAACCAACCGCCCTCTCCGGCTGCGCGGAACGGATTCGAAGCCGTGAACGAATTCGATATGTCATCCTGAGCGGAGCGAAGGATCTCTGCAGTTGTTCGCAAGTCGTCGTAGCACAGGAAACCGCGGAGATCCTTCGCTCCGCTCAGGATGACAGGCGGTTGATTATTTCTCACCTTCATTGGCTTTCCGCACAGCGGGGCGGCCGAGTCGCAATGCGGTTGTCACGCAGATTCCAAAGGAGAGGGTTGTCAAATCAACCCCAAGCCGGTAATAACAGATTATTGAAGTTCGGCTCGGCCGATGTTTCAAACCTGGATAACTCCCCGGACCGTTTCGGCATCACATTAGCGGTCGCGTTCTGCAAACACTCTTGTCACTCATACCCCTTGTTCTCTTCCCTAGCTCAGGAGAGCCAGAGGTGAGGTTCGTATGCCGCCAAGCCGCACAGCCTTCGTGGTCGCTGTCGCGGCTCGAGAGGGTTTCATGCGAATTAAACGTATTATTTTAAGATGCGTTTTACTCCTGCCGTTCACATGCTCAATGGCCGCCGGGCAGAACGCTCCGGTGATTGGCGAAGTCTTCGGTGAGGCTGGCGTCTCCTTCATCAGGAACACCTCGCCTGGGGTTTACACCAATGTGATTTGTCCTGTCTCAGGCTGTCCACCTCCTCCCAGCCCCGTTACCTTCTCGAATGCGGGGCGCCTCTTTACCGGTCTGCGCATCCGCACTGGCCATGACGCTGTCGAGGCAAGCTACTCCTACAGCCCCAACCAACTGCCAACGTACTACAATCGCCTCAACGTTGTTTCGTTCAATTACGCCCGCTATTTGTGGTTGAGGTCGAGGGTGCAGCCCTTCGCCACCATCGGCCTTGGGGGTAATCGCTTCAGTAGCACCTCGCCCTCGACCACGTGGACCGGCTTCGGTTTCGTTTGGAATTACGGAGGAGGAACGGATATCGTGCTGCGACGGCACCTGGCCTTGCGGCTGGAGCTCAGGGATTATGTAGGTGGTCAGCCCAAATACCTTTATGGGACGAGTCATAACATCGTTCCCAGCGCAGGAATTGTTTTCAGGTTTTGGTGACGCGCGCAGCGCCTTGGAGTGCGGCAGCGGAGCTGCCGCCTTCAGGCTCGGGAGGATGCTCATGCGACTTAGACAAAACACTCGAGCGTGGCTTTTGCTCCTGCCCGTGGCTTGCTCCTGCGCACTAGCGCAGAAGGCTCCGCCGCAGGTCGAAGTTTTCGCGGAGGGCGGCGCCTCTTTGTTGAGTAATGGCGTTACTACACTATACGAGAATTGCTTATGTCCTGCTCTCGGTCCCTGTCCCCCCTGTCCTGGAAATTCCTTTACGCATGGAGGGCGTCTCTTCACTGGCGCGCGGTTGCGCGCACGCCATGACGCCATCGAAGCAAGTTATTCGTATAGCCGCCAGACGGCGCTACCGTTCAATCGCGTCGATATCATTTCGTTCAATTACGTTCGCTATCTCTTGACTCGGTCGAACCTGCAGCCGTTCGCCACTCTCGGACTTGGCGCGGACCGATTCAGTCCGCAGTCCAATCTCCCCAAGGGCTACCACTTCGCTTGGAACTATGGCGGCGGGGCGGACATCGTCCTGCAACGGCACCTTGCATTGAGACTGGAACTCAGGGATTACGTAATTAAACAGCCCAGTTTTGAGACGACGATCATACGAAGCCATGACATTGTTCCTAGCGCCGGGATCGTTTTCAGGTTTAAGTGAGGTGATACAGCGTGCGAACCAAACGGATTATTCTGCCAGCTATGTTATTCCTGAGTTACCCCGGCCTGTCGGCTGTCGCACAGGATGCTCCGCCGCGCCTCGAATTTTTCGCCGAAGGTGGTGGCTCCTTTTTGAACAATGGCACGGGCCAAGCACCCATCTCATGCATTCCCGAAATCGAGTGTCCCACGACACCGACGAGTTCCTTCTCGAAGACGGGTCGTCTCTTCACCGGTGCCCGCCTGCGCTTTACGCGCCATGATGCCGTAGAGGCAAGCTACTCTTTCAGTCCCAACCACTTCTCTCTTCAATATCGAGGAGAGTCCCTCGGCTCAGCGTACAATCGCGTCAATCTCATCTCCTTCAATTACGTCCGCTATCTTTGGGCCAGGAGCCCCGTGCAGCCGTTTGCCACCATTGGCCTGGGGACCAATCGCTTCAGTGGGCCTTCGTCCACATCTACGGTTGCATCACACCTAGTCAGCCCGGACAACGGTTACCAATTCGCCTGGAATTACGGAGGCGGGGCGGACGTCGTCCTGCAACGCCACTTTGTCTTGCGTTTGGAAATCAGAGATTACGTAACCGGCCAACCTGGCTTTATCACCGGAACCAGTCACAACGTTGTCCCCAGCGCAGGGGTTGTTTTCAGGTTCAAGTAAAACTGAAAGTGTGGAATAATCCCTCTGCGGATTGTTTTTCAACGCCGCCTACGCAGGTAGCACAGGCACTCCTGCCTGTGCCCGTGGCGAGCGCCATTGTCCCACGAGCACAGGTGAGAGTGCCTGTGGGCTTGCTCGGGCAGCCAGGAGTGGCTGTCCTACACGATCGGGGAGGAATCAACGTGCAAAGACGAAGTTTTCTAGCGTCATCCCTCGCAGCCTCGGCTCTCGCTGCCAACGCGGCAAGTACCGCACTTCGCGCCGGTCAGGGGGCCGCGGCAGGAGAAGGCCGCGACTACTACGAACTGCGGCGTTACCAGCTTTTCCGCGGGCCGCAAGTCAAACTCGCCGACGACTTCTTTCGCCAAGCCCTGGTGCCGGGGCTAAACCGCTTGGGAATCAACCCGGTGGGGGTTTTCAATGTCGAGATCGGCCCAGGCAGCCCTGCAGTCTACGTGCTGATGCCCAGCACCTCGCTCGAGACCCTCGTCACCGCTGAGTTCCGCCTTAATCATGACGCCGACTATGTGGCAGCGGGGACGGCCTTCTTGAATGCGCCTGCCGCACAGCCGCCTTTTGTGCGCATCGAAAGCTCGTTGCTGGTGGCTTTCGAGGGAAAACCCCGGCTCAAGGCCCCGCCGGCCGCCGCCGAACACCGCCCACGTATGTTTGAGCTTCGAACTTACGAAAGCCCTACCCCTCAGGACCACGTCCGCAAGGTCGAAATGTTCAACAGTGGTGAATTCGACGTTTTTGAGAAAGCGGGATTCTGGCAGGTCTTCTACGGCGACACTCTGGTCGGATCGCGATTGCCCAACCTGACCTACATGCTCTGCTTTGATGACATGGCGGACCGCGCTAAGAAATGGGACGCTTTCCGCACCGCGCCGGAATGGAAGAAGCTCTCCACGTCACCGAGGTACGCCTTCGAGGAGATCGTCTCCAACATTACGAATACGATTTTGACACCG